>Ga0126381_100000008_pt1 | contig 304013 bp, 251 predicted proteins | sample PanSoiMetPlot_28_FD_96465 | JGI IMG/M metagenome (GOLD analysis project Ga0126381, IMG submission 96465) | Tropical forest soil microbial communities from Panama - MetaG Plot_28 | ecosystem: Environmental > Terrestrial > Soil > Tropical forest > Bulk soil | place: Panama | collected 2016-02-17
ATGCCGAGCGCGTCGTTTGCCCATGGTTCTTCAATCTGCTCACCCCCCAGGTCCCTCTGTCCCCAGCCTCTCCGGTCCCCTTTGTCCCTTTGTCCCTCTGTCCCTGCCGTTCCGTCCCTGCCTTTCCGCTCCCTGCCTTCCTCACACCGTGTCAAGTCCCCCAACCCGCCTGTGGAAATGTGCAAATCTCCGCAACTTCCTTGTCTTCAATCATCTATCCTGTGGAAAAATTCCTCTGAAAACACCCTCCCGGTTGGCCGATTCACTCTTCAAATCAGCCATACTGGAAATAAGGTCAGAAAAAAGCCCTTCGAGGAGAGATCTCCCCGAGGGGCTTCGTGTTTTCAAGGAGAACTCCGATGCCATCCGCCCGTTCCGAACACTCCAATCCCGCCATCCGCCGCTGCATTGAAGCCTATAAGCGCACCTACGAAGCCGAATTCGCAAAGCGCCAGGACAGAGTCCGCGCAGAACTGGCCGCCGAGGCCGCATACCGCTGTGCCATGCCCCTGCTCGTTGGCCGCGCCAATATCCGGAACTACATCGCCTGCGTCGGCCACGGCATCCTGATCGGCACGGTTTACCCCAACCACAGCGGCTCGCTCCTCTACGCAGCCCAGGTCGCCCTCAACGGCTTGCCGCGCAAGCCGCGCCTTCCGGGGCGTCCTCGAGGCGCCGCCGAACCCGCACATGCGAAGTCCCCCCGCAGCCGCCCCGAAACCCCTGGCCCCGAAATCCCTGGCCCCGAAACCCCTGGACTGTTAACTACAAAATAAATACCCCTATCCCCCCACTTTGCAACCCCAATGGAATCAACAAGGAAATTCGTCCGCCGGGGAATCCAACATCTACGTAACCCGATGAATATAAATACCTTATACACGCTAAACCGCAAAAAAGGCACGGCCTTGAAATCGTGCCTTTTTTCGCCCAGATCGCCCCTTTTTTCACCCAATTCGCGCCTTTTTTTCGGCCCGCGTGAGATGACCACTAACCGCCTTCCCGCGCCCGGCGCGTGCTTCCGAGCCCTTGGCGGTCCTCGGCGGACGCATCCAGCTTGTCCCGCTGGTCGGCAAACGACCGCTCCACCGTCTGCTGCAACCGGTCCTGCCAGTCTCCCAGCGCGCGGCGCCTTTCCTCCGGCAGCAGCGAGATCAGTTCGTTCACAACCGCCCTCATGCGCCGCATCACCTGCACGCTGCTCGCGCCGTAGAAGCAGATCTCGTCGAACGCCAGCCGAAGAAAATCCTCCCATGCCGGAAACCCCATCAATACCCTCGCCGTACCCGAGGCATCGCTAAACGACCCGATCTCGAGCCTTCGCTTTCCCAGCCGGATCAGGAGGTCTTCAATCTGGTCGAGAGCTTGCACCGCGGTCGTAGGATCGTTGATCGCCGGCGACAAGGCCTTGATCGCAATGTCTGCCACCAGCCGGATGGCGTACTTCGGGTCCTGCTCAAAGGTCCTCTCTCCGCCCAGCCGGATCGCCCTCCGCATCGCCTCCTCGGGAATGGGCTCGCCCGCGCCCCAAACCCGGAGAACCGGCGTGCTCTCAACCGCCGCGTCGCCCACCGACACGGTCATTTCAATCACGCACCGGTTCCTGGCCGCCAGATCCACCAGCCCCTGAACGTCGACTTCCTGGACAATGCGTGGCTTCCCATGGTGCAGAACGGTCTGAAGGCACGGCAATTCCGCAACCTCCGCAGCCGGAGACGGCGGCGCTTCAAGCGCCGGGTAGAGGCTCTCGATAACCTTCCGCCCCTGGTCCGCGGTAAACACAAGCATCCGGTTCACCTGCAGCATGCTCACCCGCTGGATCAGCAGGATGAACATGATCACGCTCACAATCAGCAGCGCGGTCACAATCACCGTGCCCGAAAGCGGCACCCGGCCCGACCCGCTCCGGTCCACCCAGGCCAGCGCCGCAATCGCATAGAGAAACGTCGCCGTGAACACGCCGAGCGAATGTGAAATTACCGGATCCCGCGCGATCCAGAGCACCAGCCGCGGGGAATACGCCGTGGCGCTGAACTGCACCATCACGAACGTAAGCGAAAACACGATGCCCGTCAGCGCGATCATTCCCGAAGCGATCGACGAGTAAATCCCGATGGCCGCATTCACGCTGACCGTCGAAACCAGCCCGGGCAGCACGTTGTAGGCAAGCCGCGGAATCGTAAAACCCACGATCAGGGCCCCCGCCGCATACAACAGCGGGATAAGCCAGGCTGTGAAGTAGTAATGGCGTGATTTGAAGGCCACTTGCCTCCTCGCGCGAAGACGCCGGATTACAATCCGTCAAGCTTCACTCGTGGAGAGGCATTTTGAACACTGCAACTAATTCGAGGCGCCGTGTTTCTCTTTGCGATCAGCAGCCTTTTTTGCAGCGGGACATGATGGCCGCATGGAGGCGTTCCCTCAGGCCGGAAGGCATGTCGTAGAGCTGGTGCGACCGAAAGATCTGAATTGTCTTGCGGGTGGTATTGAGCGTCACTTCGCAATGTTCGCAGCCGCGCAGGTGCTCCTGGAGGTCCGCGCGCATCTCCGACGCCACCGAGCCGTCAATCAGGTCGTCGAGAAGGGCAAGAAACTCGGTGCAGGTCATTTCTCTACCCCTTTCGTCCGTCGGGAGATGTGAGATGCGACGCGCGGCCGGAGCCCGGTCCGGAACCTGCCTTTGCGCGGTCGGCCCTCTGCTTGAAGTACTTGCTGAGCCGTTCGCGCAGTTGCAGGCGCGCCCGAAGCAGCCGCGATTTCACGGCGGGCACGCTCAGCCCGAGCGCTTCGGCCGTGTCTTCGGTCGAGAGCCCCTGGATGTCGCGCAGCTCGAACACCACGCGGAACCCCGGCGGCAGACCCTTGATGGTCCGCTTCAGGATGCGGTTGAGTTCGCTCTGGGTGTAGTTCTGTTCCGGGTCGGGAGCCCAGTCGGCCAGGTCGCGGGGAACGCTGCCCTCCTCCGTCTCCACGTCCTCGTCGATCGAAACCATCTTGCCGGCGCGCCGCTTGCGCAACCGCATCAGGCTCTCGTTTACTGCGATCCGCACCAGCCATGTGTAAAACTTTGAATTCCCCTGAAACTGATCGAGCTTCTCGTAAGCCTTGAGAAACGCGTCCTGCATCACGTCTTCGGCGTCTTCCCGGTTCTGCGTGATCTGCTGCGCTATCCGGAAAACCTGCCGCTCGTATTTGCGGACCAGTTCGTCATAGGCCGAGACATCTCCGCCACGCACCCGTTCGACCAGTGCCACGTCGGGATGTTGCTCGTATTCACCTGCTATCGGTTGGATGGTCGCCATGGGAGTTGGTTGCGCAAATCGGTGCGCCGGTTGAATAAGCTCGGAACAACAGAACCGCTCACTCCCATTCTAACGGACCCCGGGTGAGTGCCACGCCGGGCCGGAATTGGCGTCTAAATGGGAAGAGGGTTCCGGAAACCGTGACCGCGGTGATTCATGCCGCTGCGCCGCGATGATTTTCCGCTTACATTGGATGTATGAGGGTGCGCATCTCCCCGCTTCTGCCCACCCGGCTGGCCGCGCGGTGTCTGGCTGGGTTGTTAGTTCTGTTGATTGCCGTTGGTCCTGTCGCCGGACAGAGTTCAGGGGATTCGGATTCTCCGTCCACCAGCAAGAAATCGAGCCACACGAAGTCCAGCTCCGCAAAATCAACGCATTCGCGCAAAAGCGCGTCCCGCCGCCACCAGGGAACGCAGGCCGAGCGCCGTGCGCGGACAGCGCGGCTGCGCCAGGCGTTTGTGGCCTCCACCGAGCTGCGGCCCATGGCCCAGCAGCTTGAAACGCTGCGCACGCCGGCTGCCTATGCGGGAGTAACAGGTTTCGCGCACGCGCACACGGGCGACGCGGCCGCCGCGGCCTACCTCGCGCTGGGCCGCGCGTACCAGCAGGACAAGCGCTATGCGGACGCCGTCGCAGCCTACCGCCAGGCGCGGCAGAGCAGCGACGTGGTTGCCGATTACGCCGACTTCCTGGGAGCCGAATGCGAGCACGCGCAGAACAACGACACCGCCGCTGCCGCCCTGCTCAAGGGCTTCAACGAGCGCCACTCCGACAGCATCTTCGATGTTGAAGCGCCCGAACTCGAGGCGGACGTTCTGCTGTCGATGGGCGATACCGCGGCGGCCCAGCGCGCGCTGCTCACGGTTGCGGACCAGGCGAACGACAAGCCCAATTACGAGCTGATCGAGGCCAAGATCGCATTCGCCATCCAGCAGAACGCCGAGGCGGAGCGCATCTTCAAGCATCTCCTGCTCAGCCATCCGCTCACGCCCGAGGCCGAAGTCGCGCGCGCCAGGCTCACGGCAATGGGCGCGGAAAGCAGCCTGACGCCCGCCGAGTTGCGCAGCCTCGGCGACGCTTATTACAACGCGGGCCGGTACGAGCTCGCGAGCGAGCAATACCACGCGCTCCTTCGCTCGTCGTCGATCACCGCGCGCGAGCATGACAGCTTCGCCGTCGCGGCCGCTGCCTGCGACCTCAAGCTGAAACGCCTCACGGAAGCTCAGGCGCAGGCGCTGCCCGACACCAACGACGAAAACGGAGCCCGCCGGCTCTATCTGCTGATGGAACTCGCCCGCTCCAAGGACAATTCGGGCGAGCAGCAGCGGCTCGTCGAGGTTCTCAAGCAGAGGTTCCCCGAGAGCCCGTGGCTAGCCGAAGCGCTGTTCTCGAGCGGCAACATGTACCTGCTGAAAAAGGACTACCCGCAGGCCGTGACGTACTACACCGCGCTGGCCACGCGCTTCCCGGCAAGCAAGAACGCCGCGGCCGCGCACTGGCGCGCCGGATGGCTCAACTACCGGCAGGGTGAGTATGCCGATGCGGCGCGGATGTTCGACGACCAGATCCACCTCTACCCGCAGGACACGTCAAGCTCGGCGGCACTCTACTGGCGCGGCCGCCTCTACGAGCTGCAGGACCACAAGCCCGCTCTCGCTGTGGCCAACTACCGCATCGTCGTCGGGAGGTACCAGCACTACTTCTACGCGCAGATGGCGCGCGAGCGTTTGAAGGCGCTCGGGCAGACTGAACTCGTATCGGCCACCCAGCTTGGCGATTTTCAGCCGCCACCAATACCGCACCTCGTCGACACGTTCCCGGCCGACAGCCCGCATATTGCCAAGGCGCGGCTCATCGCCAACGCGGGGCTGAACGAGTACATCGCGCAGGAACTGGCGGCGGACCCGGACTCCGATTCGTGGAGCGCGCTGGCCGAGGCGCAGATCTACGCGTCCTTCGGGGAGACATACCGCGCCATGCGCGCGCTCAAGAAAGCGATGCCCTACTACACGTCCGCGCCCATCAAGGCGATTCCCCTGGCCTACTGGCGCATCCTGTTTCCCGATGCCTGGTGGGACACCATCAAGGAGGAGTCGGCGAAGAACGGGCTCGATCCATATCTTGTCGCGTCGCTGATCCGCCAGGAATCGGAATTCAATCCGAATGCGATCTCCTACGCCAACGCTTACGGCCTCATGCAGATCGAACCCTCGGTGGGCAAGATGCTGGCGCGCGAAGAGGGTAACAGCCACTTCCAGACCTTCCAATTGCTGAACCCGGAAACCAACATCCGGCTGGGGTGCAAATACCTGCGGCAGATGCTCGATCACTTCGGCGGCGTGCAGGAGTACGCGCTTGCGGCCTACAACGCCGGCGATTCGCGCGTGGTGGACTGGCAGGCGGCGGGGCCGTATCACGGCATGGACGAATTCGTGGAATCCATTCCGTTCACGCAAACGCGCGACTACGTCCAGAGCATCTTACGCAATGAGGAGATTTACCGCTCGATCGACGCGGCGGCAGCGGCACAAGGCAGGGCTCGGATCGCTTCGCGCCAATGATTGCGATATAGAGGAAGATTGCAGTCACGCGCTGTTGGGTGTATAAGGTGGTCCTGCCATGAATCTCACGCGCGCTTCGCTCTGGTACGCCATCGCGGTGATAGCCTTCCTGACCTTGAACCGGCCGGGAGTGGCAGCACAGCCAGCGCTCCGGTTGACGGCCAGCGCGGCCGAGACTATCGCGGCGAACGCCTACCAAGCCCCGGATTACCATATTTCAGTGAGCCTGCTTCCCAGTTGCATCGACTTCGGCTGCGAAAAGCCTCTGTCTGAGAAGAACGCCATCGTGTCAGAGGATGGGCAAGCGTTGCCGGTGCGGGTAGAGCGGCTAAGTGGCAACAACTCGGGAAATGCCGCGCCCGTCCCTGTGCACGTCCTCATCGCATTTGCTCAGGGGGCGCCGCGCCTGCCCGATGCGGAGATTCTGATGAGCCTCCGTCGGATTTTCTCGGCGGGATGGCGTGTGAGCGTGATGCGCGCCGATGGGACATTTACTCCGTATTGCGATCGCCTTTGCCTGGCCCGCGAATTGGGGCCACAATCGAACCCCGCAACCAGCGTCGGCGATGACACAAGCGCGACCGAGAAGGCTATCGACCACCTCGACAGAGAGGCGGGATTGAGGCTCCTGCTGGTGGAGACTCAGAAAGGCGTGCACAGCACGGTTCCCGCATGGGCGAAACAGGCGGCGGGCAGACTGGATGCCGTATATGCGATTGACGGCGGCGAAACGTTTACGCATCCCGATTGCGGCACGCCCGGGGGACCCGACACCGGGGGTCCGCTGTGCTCGGGCACCATCTCCAAGACGGTGCGCGAATACAGTGATGGAGTGATCCACGAGGTGTCGTGGTCGAAAGCAGTCAATCATCTGGTCTCGGATCGAAAATACGATTACGACCTCCATTTCAGCCTTCCGGAAACTCCCGGGAGCGCCGGACGACCCGTTACGCTGATCTTACGCGACACATATAGTCTCGGGCCAGGCAAGGTCAACGCGGAGCTCTACGCCGTAGCACCCGCCTCGGAAAATGGCGGTCAAGGCGGAATCAGGAACGATCCCAGGCTCAAGCTCATGGTGGTCATGCCGCCGCAGTATCCTGCGCCTGGAAGTTTCGCGGTTACGTTTGCTTTACCCCGGTAACGTCGGGAATCCGTATTGGTACTACCCGTTGTGATTCTGGTAGCAATTCCAATTGACGAATACCACGGAAGGGTCAACACTGTTTCCAACCCTGAGGCGTCCAATTCTCTGGGTTGACTTCGCAGCCTGCAGTTGTCGCACACAACAGGGCCGGAAGCGAAGCTTCGCATCGGCTCCGTTGCATCTCAACCCTTGGAGGGCAGGATGTCAGCCGACTTGCAGTATCTGGAAGAATGGATCCCCGAAAGAATGGACCCCGGCACGGTCTTCGTGCTGGAAAACCAGACCACGCTGGGCCACGCGCAGAATCCGTTTGTCGCCGTGATGTCCTGCCCCCGTTGCGGAACCATGGGGCTCATCACGCGCCGCCAGCTTTGCGCCGGCGAGCCGATGATCTGCGGAGGCGACTTCTGTTCCGCGGAGTATCACCTCGACGGCGAGAACATCTGCTTCCGCAGCCCGCAGTGACACTCGCGGGCGGTACATGGTCAAGTGAGCTCTCCCGTCTACGGGCCTGAGCCACCGTCTGGGGCCGTGCCGGTCACCGCGCCAGGCGCCGCGATACTGAACCGCCATCAGGTACGATAATGCAGGCGCGACTTGCGCAGCCGTGCAGCAAGCCCATCGCCCGCCCGGATGGCGAAACTGGCAGACGCAGCGGACTTAAAATCCGCAGGCCGCAAGGCCGTGGGGGTTCAAGTCCCCCTCCGGGCACCACGTCAAGTCGAATCCCCTCACTTAAGAATGTAGGTAGCTTCCCTGCAGCGTGCACCGGGCGGCCGCCGCTACTGTTGCTGTTGCATCTGCTGGCTTTCGATCGCGGTAATCTTGTCAGTCACTGGCTGCTGGGCCCGCTCCACCAGGACGCTCCAATCCTCGGGAATCGGGAGCCTGCGGTCCAGCTCCGGTGGTTGCGACGCCGCTTCCACGTGCACTGCCACGAACAACTCGCTCTCTGTTTCGCCGCGGAAGACACCATGCGTGGGCGGAACGTCGGCGTAGTCGCGTCCAATCGACGTCCGGATATGCCGCTTTCCCGCAACCAGGTCGTTGGTCGGGTCGAACCCCATCCATCCGATTCCGGGCAGCAGCGCCTCCACCCACGCGTGCGTCGCATCCGGTGTCGAGCGGTCATGATCCTCGCGCCCGCGATACAGGTACCCCGAAACGTAGCGCGCCGGAATCCCGATGTGCCGCAGCATTGCGATCATCGTGTGCGCGAAATCCTGGCACACCCCCTTTCCGCTCACGATCGCTTCGTCGATGGGCGAATCCACGCGCGTGTGCCGCGGCACATAGTCGAAGTATTCGAATAAACGATGATTCACCTGCCGCACCACGGTCAGCGGATCGTCTCTCCGGCGCGCATCCAGCTTCTCCGCCAGGTTGGCAAGCGCCGGCGTTTCGATGGCAAAGGTGCTGGGCAGCAGCATCTCCCAGTAATCTCCCTCATGCACCATGGCGTCCAGCGCATCCCACGCGTCGGCGCTCAGTGGTTCTGAAGGTTCGGGCATGTTCTGGTGCTCCACTACCGATTCAGCCACGATAACCAGTTGCGAGTGCTCACCCGGAATGTCGAAATGGTGCACGTGATTCCCGAGGTGGTCGCGGTACGTGAACACGCGGCACCGCGGGCTCACCGAAAGCGCAAAAGAGAGGCAATGCTGATGCGCGTCGGATCGCGGATGCATCCGCGCCTCCATGATGCTCTCGCTCACGGGTTCGCTGTAACGGAATCGCGTCAAGTGCCGTATCGAATAGAAGTTCATGTCCGGATCCTGTAACTGGTCTTGCCCCTGGTCCCACAATCGCTCGAGTTCCTCAGCTTTCTTCACGCAGTCAACGCCGACTGAATCGAATACTTCACAAAGTACCTGTAAATCTGTTCGTGAATCATCATGCATTGCTGGCGAATCCGGTGCAGGAAATCCGCCGCGCCCCCGGCCAGCACTTCAACCACAGTGGTATAGCCAAGCATGGCGTTCACGCGGCCCACGCAGGCCAGCAGCTCCGCCGGCGGCCGCCGGCCGCTCAACGCCTGGATCGCCTGAATCGCGTCCAGCACGCCCTCGATCGAGTACCGGATGGCATGCGGAAACTGCCGGTTCAGCAGCAGAAACTCCAGGATCCGCCCGTCCGTCACGTCCGCCGTGTACACCTGGCAATATGCCTCAAACGCCGTGCAGCAGCGCAGCAAGCCCACCTGCTCGAGGTACCGCTGGCTTGGGTTTTCGCGTTCCCGCAGGTCCAGTTCTCCCCCATACACTTCAAGCAGCGTTGCGGTCGCGTAGGCGCGCTCGAGATAGCGCCCCAGGCGCATGAACTGCCACCCCTGTCCGTGGATCATCGTTGTGCCGGTGACGCCCTTGAAGAGATGAAGCCCGTCCACGATGGATGCCAGCACATCGTTCATGTTCGTGGCGAACTGTTCCTCGGCGGCCCGCGAGTGAATCTGGTGGAAGAGCCGGTTCAGCCGCTGCCATTGCTCGGTGGAGATCTCCTCGCGGACCTGCCGGGCGTTCTCCCGCGCGGCGTTGACACAGTAGATTGCAGACGCGCTCTTGGTGCGATCGAAGATCGCGGCCCGCGCCATCGCCTCCAGGTTCCCGTTCCACTCCATGCCCGGAGGCGCGCCGAGGGCGGCCACCATCCTCCCCCAGCGGGTTTCGGTCGTCGCCCCTCCGGGGTCGAGCATCAGCGACATCGTCACATCGAGCTGCCGCACCGTGTTCTCCGCGCGCTCGAGGTAGCGGCTCATCCAGTACAGGCTGTCGGCAACCCGGCTCAGCATTGCTCTTCTCCGCTCCTTGGCTCACCTACTGCAGGACCCACGTGTCCTTGCTCCCGCCTCCCTGCGACGAGTTCACAACAAGCGATCCCTTTTCGAGCGCCACCCGTGTCAGTCCTCCCGGCACGATCTGCACCTTGTCCCCGTAAAGGATGTAAGGCCGCAGGTCCACGTGCCTGGGCTCCAGCCGGTCGTCAATGAGGCACGGCGCGCGCGAAAAATCGAGCGTCGGCTGCGCGATATAGTTGCGCGGCTGCGCGGCGATCCGGCGCGCAAACTCCTCGCGCTGCTTCGCCGTGGACCGCGGCCCGATCAGCATGCCATACCCGCCGCTCTCGCCCACCGCCTTCACCACGAGCTTGTCGAGGTTCTGGAGCACGTGTTGCCGCTGCCGCTCATCGGACATCAGGTAGGTCGCCACGTTGTTCAGCACCGGATCCTCGCCGAGGTAATAGCGGATGATCGCCGGAACGTAGGCGTAAAGCGCCTTGTCATCCGCCAGGCCCGTCCCGAATGCGTTGGCCACGGTCACATTGCCGGTGCGGTACGCATTGAACAGGCCCGCGCACCCGAGCACCGAATCCGGCCGGAAGACGAGCGGATCGCTGAAATCGTCGTCAACCCGGCGGTAGATCACATCGACGCGCTTCAACCCGTCCGTGGTCCGCATATAGACCACGTTGTCATGCGTTACCAGGTCGCGGCCTTCCACGAGTTCGATCCCCATTTGCCGCGCCAGAAACGTGTGCTCGAAGTACGCCGAGTTGAAGACCCCCGGCGTCAGCAGCACCACGTTGGGCTCCGGGCGCCCTTCCGGCGCCAGCGACTTCAGCGTCGCCAGCAGAAGCTGTGAATAGTGCTCGATGGGCCGCACCCCGTAACTGTGGAACAGTTGCGGAAACGACCGCTTCATCACCCTCCGGTTTGTAAGCATGTAGCTCACGCCCGAAGGCACGCGGAGGTTATCTTCGAGCACGACGAACTCGCCCGTGTTCAGCCGCAGCAGGTCGGATCCAATCACCGCGATGTACACATTCCGCGGCACTGACAGGCCACGCATCTGGCGGCGGTACTGCTTGCAGCTGTAGACGAGTTCGCTGGGCAGCACCTTGTCGGCGAGAATCTTCGCGTCCGAATAAACGTCGCGGAGAAACTCGTTGAGTGCCGTGATGCGCTGCGTGAGGCCGCGCTCGATCACCGCCCACTCCTGCGCCGTCACGATCCGCGGCAGCAGGTCGTATGGGAAGATGCGCTCGGTCCCCTCCTCGCGCCCATACACCGTGAATGTGATCCCCTGGGTCAGGAACGAGAGATCCGCGGCCTGCTTCCGCCGCTGCAACTCCTCCATCGGCAACCGGGTAAGCATCTCGGCCAGCGCCCGGTAGTGGTCGCGGACCTTGCCGTCATGCCCGCACATCTCGTCATAGGCCCCGTCGAGGGGGTAATCGCCCATGAGCGCTTCCAACCCCGCGGAGATGCCGGCATTCATTGAAAGAGTTCCTCCGTAGCGCCTGCGGCTTGTTCCGGACCCTGCCTTACCCTTCTAACACCTTGCACATAAGGACGAAATAAGCGATTCGCCTTCAGCGCCCCTCCAGCGGGGAACACCGCATCCAGTTCAGGCGTAAATTTGAGCATGCGCATTCATAATTCTGGATCTCGAGCGTCATCCCAATGAATGAACCAAAGCGTGGACCAGTGAGCGCAGCAATTGCAAGCCTTCCGGCACTTGAAACCAGCGACCGGCTGGAGCGGCTGTTCGTGGAGCATTACCGGCGCGTGCTGATGGCCGGTTATCGAATCACCGGCAACATGGCCGACGCGGAGGACGTGGCACAGGCAGTGTTTCTGCGGCTCCGAACGGGCGAACAACCTGACATGGCGAACGCCGCAAGCTACCTGTACCGCGCGGCAATAAACGGTGCCTTGGACCTGCTCCGGCGAAGGAAGCATGCCGCAGCGGAGCCGCTTGAGTCGGCAGCGGAGCTGGCGTCAGGAGATGCCGCCGCGCATCCGGAGGCCGCATCGGCAAACCAGGAGCTTGCGGAAGCTCTGCGGCGGGCAATCGCGCAACTGCCGCCGCGCGCCGCGGAGATGTTCGCGCTCCGCTACCTGCAAGAGATGAGCAATCGCGAAGTCGCGAATCTGATGGGAACGTCGCAGGCCGTAGTGGCCGTGACCCTCTACCAGGCGCGATTGAAGCTGAAAAAACGACTGAAAGAGTTTGAACGGGGGATGCGATGAATCGCGACGAGAGATCACTTCTGGATCGTGCAACGAGCGCATTAAAGGAAAGCGCGCCGGACGATGACGCAATCGCCGCATCAGCGGCAAGGTCTGCCCACGCGCTTGGCATCGAGATCACGCGCGAGGAATTCGCTGGCGCCATCCGGAACTGCGAAGGCGTGCAGCTGCTGTTCGCACCATACCGGGCCGGAACACTGCCCGCCAACCGCAAGCTGCTTGTTGACGCGCACCTGCGCGACTGCGGCGTGTGCCTGCGGCGGTTCCGCGAAGGCGCAGGGGTGAACTGGTCGACTCCGCAGATCGGGGTCAAGGCCCCTGCACGGCCGCTCGCGTGGGGATGGTCGCTTGCAGCCACGGCCGCGCTGCTCATCACGAGCGTATTCGTATACAGGGCATACTGGCAGGTGCCCGCGGGTGTGCGCGCAGAGGTGCAGACGATTGACGGTTCCGCGTATTTGATCGGCGCGCAGGGGGACCGGAGGGCCGCGTCCGGCTCGGAACTGCGCGAGGGCGACGAACTGCGGACCGCAAGCGGTTCTCATGCCATCCTGCGGCTGTCGGACGGGTCAGTCGTCGAAATGAATCAGCGGAGCGCACTGGACATCGGCGCGCGCGGACGCGACATGACCGTGAGCCTCAAGCGGGGCGCGGTGATCGTGCAGGCCGCGCAGCGCACGTCGGGCCACTTGTACGTTAAGACACCCGATTGCCGCGTCGCAGTCACCGGAACAGTGTTCTCAGTGGACGCCGGGATGAAGGGCTCGCGCGTAGCGGTGCTGCAGGGCTCGGTAAACGTCGCGCATGCAGGCATCCATACGGTCTTGAAGCCGGGCGGCCAGATCGCGACGAGCGACAATCTTGCGCCGGAGCCGCTGGACGCGCAGTTCGCATGGAGCCCCGAGCACGAGAAATACGTGGGCATCCTGGCGGAGCTGGCCGAAGTGGAGCACCGCATCGCGCAGATTCCGTTTCCGCAGCCGCGCTACACGAGCGACCTGCTGGCACGCGTGCCTGCGAACACGCTGCTCTACGTAAGTATTCCGAACCTTGGCGATTTTCTGAACCAGGCAAACTCTATATTTCAGGATCAACTCAACCAGAGCCCCGATCTGCACGCATGGTGGACGAACGGGCAGCGCAATCCGGAGAAGCTGAGTGAAATGGTGTCGAAGATTCACGACATCAGCCAGTACCTCGGCAATGAAGTGGTGTTGATGGGCTCCGGCCAGGGAGATCGCACCGCGGTGGCGTTGCTCGCAGACGTGACAAAGGGCGGGCTGAAGGACGAGTTGCAGCAGCAGTTCACCGACGGCCCGAACGCGTCCGAAACCCGCAAGCTCGTTGTGCTCGATCCGGCCTCGCTTGCAACCGCTCCCGATGCTGGTCCGGGAGGCTATGCGCTGGTGCGGGACCACGAGGTAGTGTTCGCTGCGAACATCGCAATGCTGAAAACGCTAAACTCCCAGTTGGACGCCGGCGCGAGCGGATTTGCCGACAGCGACTTCGGCAGCCAGATCGCGGCAGCGTACGGGCGCGGCGCGGGCATCATCATGGCAGCGAATCTGCAGGCGATGATGATGAGCGTTGCGCCGCAGATGGCGAAGGGCATGCACGCTCAGCACGCTCAGCATGCGTTTATGAGCAGCGGGCTCGCCAACGTGCACTACCTGATTGCCGAGCATCGCGAGATCAACGGCGCGCCCGCGAATCACCTCGCCCTCGAGTTCTCGGGGCCGCGCCAGCGCATTGCATCGTGGCTCGGGAGCCCAGGGCCCATCGGCTCGCTCGATTTCGTGAGCCCCAACGCCGCGATTGCAGTCGGTACGCTCACGAAGGATCCGGCCGCCATTGCCGACGACCTGATGGCGTTGGCGACGCAGGGGAACGGCGCAAAGGTGGGCTGGAGCGAGATCGACAGCAAGCTCGGGATCAACCTCCGCGACGACCTGATGGCCAACCTTGGCGGGGATTTTACGCTGGCTCTCGACGGCCCGGTTCTTCCCACGCCGTCCTGGAAGCTCATGGCAGAGGTCAACAATCCGGGTGCGCTCGAAAGCGCGCTCGAGCGGATGGTGCAGGCCATCGGCAGCCAGGTGACCGGACCGAACGCGCCGCAGATCTCCATCGTGCCGAGCGACGTGGACGGGCAGCGTTATTACACGATTCACGACGCAACCAGAAACAGGGATGCTGCCGTATACACGTTTGCCGACGGGTACATGATTGTGGCGGCCAACCGCGTATTGGTCATGGACGCCCTGCGAACGCACGCAAACGGCGACACGCTGGCGCGTTCGTCCTCGTTCCGCGCGCAGCTCCCGCGCGACGGGAACGAGAATTACTCGTCGGTTCTCTATCAGAACCTGAGCCCGGTGCTCACTCCCCTTCTTTCCCAGTTCACCGGCGACGCGGCGGCCGCAATTCAGAAACTTGCCGCGGATGCGCGGCCCACCGTGATCTGCGCGTGGGGCAAGGACAATCGCATCGATGTGGCGAGCGACAGCCGACTGTTCGGTTTCGACTTTCTGACCCTGGGCGCGATCCTTCAAGGCGGGAACAAGCCGGGCATTCCGCACGTATTGCCATAACATGAGCGTGATTGAACTGGATGGATTGGAAGTGCGTCTCGGCGGCCGGGTCGTCCTCGACGGCCTGACCGGCGAGCTGCGCGGCAAGGCCATCGGCCTTCTCGGCCCGAATGGCGCGGGAAAATCCACGCTCATCAACACTCTCCTTGGGTTTCACGCGCCTTCGCGCGGATCAGCGCGTGTGCTCGGCCTCGACACGCGCCGCGAGCCGGCGCTGATCCGCCAGGGCGTCGGCTACATGCCGGAAAACGACTCGTTCATCGGCAACATGACCGGTGTCCGCTTCGTGCGCTACATGGCGGAACTGGCCGGGCTCCCGGCCGGTGAAGCGCTCGAACGCGCGCACGAGGCGCTCTTCTTCGTTGGCCTCGGCGAAGTCCGGTACCGGAAAATCAGCACCTACTCGCTCGGGATGAAGCAGTTGATCAAGCTGGCGCAGGCCCTCGCGCATGGACCGAAATTGCTCATTCTGGATGAGCCGACGAACGGCCTCGATCCATTGGCGCGCCAGCGCATGATCCAGACCCTTCAGGAAATCCGCAAGGAAGGCAGCATATGTCTGCTCATCTCCTCGCACCTGCTCAGAGACATCGACCAGACATGCGACGAGGTGCTGATCCTGAAACAGGGACGCCTTGCCGCGTTGTGCAACATTGAAGAGGAGCGCCGCTCGCACCGCAACTTCATCGAACTGGAAGCTGCCGGCCCTACGGACGCATTCTGCGAAACACTGCGCGGCCTCGGCTGCGAGTGCGCCTGCTTCTCCGGCGGCCGCATCAAGCTGGTCATGCCTGACCGCATCGAGCAGCGCGACCTGTACGTCGTAGCAAGCGAGACCGGCATGGAAATCCGGCGCATCAATCGCCGTCGCGACTCGCTCGAAGACATCTTCATGCGCGCCATGGAAACGCAGCCCGCGAGAGGTGAACTTGTCCGTCTATAGCACGAGTATCGAGCCTACGAAGGCCGCCTCACGCCGCTCAGGTCGCGCGTCAGCGTAGTAGCGCGCTACGCCTGGGATGAAGCCTGGTCTTCTCGAGTCACTCCAGGCCTGTTCGTACTGACGATGCTGCCGGTGATTGTCTACCTTGTAGGCATTTATCTCGCAAATAACGAGACGGCGAGAATGCTCTTCGGGAACAGGAACATGCCGTTCGCGATCAACGCCGCATTTTTCCTCAAAGTACTCTCAACGCAGTGCTGGCTCGCGCTGGTCATGACCGCCTGGATCGCGCCTCGCCTCGTCTCCTTCGATCTCGCTGACAACGCGCTCCCCATCGTGCTGAGCCATCCAATCTCGCGCTTCGGCTACGTGCTTGGAAAATTCATCACCCTGTTCACGTCGCTATCGCTGATTACATGGGTGCCCTGCCTGCTCTTGTTTGCGTACCAGGGATATTCCTCGGCACAACCGTGGATGTTGGCGAACCTTAGAATTGCCGGCGGATTGCTTGCAGGTTCTCTCCTGTGGATCGTGCTCCTTTCGATCCTGGGGCTGGCGCTCTCGTCGTGGGTGAAATGGAGGGTGGTTGCAACCGGCATCATCTTTGCCGCGGTATTCGTTCCGGCCGGAGTCGGCGGCATCATCCTGGGGATTCTGCGCACCAGGTGGGGGTTCCTGCTGAACATACCGTTCATCATGACTGAACTGTGGGAGAAGCTGCTGGGTACGGAGACGAACCCGCATCCGGAGCGGGAGCTTCCCGTTTCTGCGATTCTCGTCGTCTTATCTGTCGTCTGCTTGATATCAATAGCCATGTTGAACTCGCGCATCCGCGCGCGCGAAGTGGTGCGGGGATAACTGCCATGAGCGATCGCATCCTCTTCGAAAATGTCTCAAAGTTCTACGGCGAAGTCATGGGCGTCAATCGCGTGTCGCTCAACATTCCTCCTGGTGTAACAACGCTCGTCGGCCCCAACGGCTCGGGAAAAACGACGCTGATGAATTTGATGACAGGACTCGTGCAGCCGTCGAGCGGCCGGATCTCTGTTCTCGGATTAACGCCCGGCGATGCCGACCGATTCTTCCGCCAGGTGGGCTACTGCACCCAGTTCGACTCGTTCCCCCGCCGCCTCACCGGCTGGGAGTTTCTGTTTGACGCGCTGATCCTCCACGGAATGAGTGAAGATGACGCCTTCCGGCTGGCGGGCGAGGCGATTCAGCGCGTCCAGCTCGGCGATGCTGGCGCGCGCCGCATTGAGGGCTACAGCAAAGGCATGCGGCAGAAGATCCGCCTTGCGCAGGCCATCGCTCACCATCCGAGGGTGCTCGTGCTCGACGAGCCGCTGAACGGCCTTGACCCCATGGCCCGGGCCGAATCGCTGGCGCTGTTCGAGGAATTAAGCCGGCAGGGAATGCACCTCGTGATCTCAAGTCACATCCTCGATGAAGTGGACCGGATCTCCGATCGCGTCATCCTCATCACCGGCGGCTATATCGTGGCCGAGGGCGACGTGCACCAGGTTCGCCGCGAAGTGCGCGACAAGCCCATGCAGGTCCTCATCCGCTGCGACCAGCCTGAGCTGCTTGCCTCGCGCATGTTCTCTGAGAATCATTGCGTCGAGGCGAAGCTGCACGCGGATGGAGCAGGTGTGTTTCTCCGCACCGGCGACATTGACGAGTTCTACCGGCTGCTGAACCGCATCGCCATCGAGGGAGTTGTGAAGATCGAAGCCGTTGCCCCCGCGGATGACGACACGCGCGCGATTTACCAATATCTGATCGGTTCGGATGGGAGCCCGTCATGAACACGGAACGAGTTATCGAATGGGCGAAGTCCACCCTCGGTCAGCCATGGGGTCTGTGGTGGCTGCAAACGCGCCGCCTCGTGCGGATCGAGCTGCGAAGGAACCTGCTTTCCTGGAAGGCCTGGTGGATCCACTTTCTCGCATTCATCCCCACGGTGATTATTCTTGTTCACGCGCTCGTCGATAGAGGTGGGTTCTCCCTGACCGACGATACCAATGTGCTGGCGGGCATCGTGCAGTTCTACTACATCCGGCTCGGCATATTCTTTGGCTGCCTGGGTATCTTTGCGCGGTTGATTCGCGGCGAAATGATCGAACGCAGCATTCACTTCTACTTGCTCGCGCCGGTACGCCGTGAAGTTCTGCTGCTCGGCAAGTTCGCCGCAGGCTCTATTGCGGCCCTGCTACTGTTTGGCGCCGCGATCGTCACCGACTTCGCCTTCATCTACGTCGGGTTTGGCGGCGCGGGACAGGAGTACGTCTTCAACGGACCGGGCCTCGCGCAACTCGAGGCATATCTCGCCGTGACAGTCCTTGGTTGTCTCGGTTATGGCGCCGTCTTCCTGCTGATCAGCATGATGTTCCGCAACCCCATGCCGGCGGCCATGCTGGTGCTCGGGTGGGAATTCATCAACCCGGTGCTGCCGTCTTTACTGCAGAAGATCAGCGTCGCGTCTTACCTGCGTCACCTGATGCCGGTCACGGTTCCCGGCGAGGGGATCTTCGCGCTCCTCACCGTGCAGACTGAACCGGTGGCCGGGTGGGTAGCGGCCCTCGGACTTATCGCTCTGATCGTCGTGGTGCTCGCGTATTCGTGCTTCAGGATTCGCCGGCTCGAAATTCGCTACACGACAGAATAGGTGCGTGAGAGCGCTCCTACTCTTCGGGCTCCTCGTAGCACTTCCGTCCCGGCACGCAGCGGGCAAGGTGTACATAGTGTTCATCCGGCCCGGCCGGCGCCATCGTGCGGAGGCACCAATAGCTCGACGAAGTGTGGATTCCCGCTACCCACTCTTCAGGATTCTGCGGCGTGGTGCCATAGGGATTCTTGGTCCGCAGGCATTGGCAGGGCAGTGGCTTCATCGGTGCGGTGCTCATGATCTCCTCCTATCCTGCCGCGCTCGGGTCGCGATCCATCTGGCCGGCGGCCAGCAAAATCGTGCGGTAAATGGCGACCGGAAACATCTCAACTTTGTATCCGTTCATTGAAAGCGGCTGCACGTTCGCCATAGCCGCTTTTCCCGCCGCGCGCGCCGTCTCCTCCGTGATCGTTTTCCCGGCCAGCATCGCCTCTGCTTCGGCCGAGCGCCGCACCACAGGAGACGCGGCTCCCATGGTGATCACCGCCCGGCGGCAGGTGTTGCCGTCCATCTCAAGCACCACGCCGGCATCGGTAATCGCCCAGTCGAAGCTCTCCTTCTCACCGTATTTCTGATACGCGGACCGCGTCCCCGCCGCCGGCTTCGGAATGATCACCGCGGTCAGCAGTTCGTCCGGCGCGATCACAGTGAACTTTGTCGGGTTCGCATCCGGCTGAACGTAGAAATCCTTGACGGCCACCGTTCGCTTCCCGTACTTCGCCGAGGTCAACTCGATATTGGCGTTCAGCGCAAGCAGGGCCACTGCAGCCGACGACGGCGCCACCGACGGACACGTCCCGTAGTCCATGATCGCGTGGTACTGGTTGAGGCCTTCGAACGCGAAGCAGAATTCCTTGCCCTTGCGGATGCACTGGAACTCCGATGAACGGTAGTACCAGCACTGCACCGGCTGCAGCAGGTTCCCGCCCAGCGTGGCCATGTTGCGGATGTGCGGCGTGGCGGCATTCCCGCAGGCGTCAGACAGGATTTGATACTGTTTGCGAACCGCCGCGTGCTCGCTGATCTCAGCCAGCGTGGTCAGCGCGCCGACCGTCAGTCCATCGTCCGTCTCGTGTATCCCGCGCAGCGCGGAGATGTTGCGGATGTTGACCAGCTTCGACGGCTGAATTGTTCCGTTCTTCATGCGTTCAAGCAGGTCCACTCCACCCGCCTTCACAACGGCGCCATCCTTCAACTGCGAGAGCGCCGCATCCACGGTGGTGCAGTCTGCGAGTACGAAGCTGTTCATCGCTGTTCCCTCCCTGCTTCACGATGCGGACATGGACCTGTTCATCGGCGAGCCCGGCTGCGCAGGCTGATTCAGCGCGGCCAGCACGACCGCCGGCGTCATCGGCATCTGGCGAACGCGCACGCCGATCGCGTTGTAAACAGCGTTGCCAATCGCCGCTCCTACGGACACGATCCCCGCCGCCTCGCCGATCCCCGACGCGTCGGTCGAACTCTGCCCGATATACGCCTCCACGAGCCGCACGTCGATCTCCGGCGTTTCGCGCGAACCGGTGATCTTGTACATCTCGAGATTTGGATTCACCATCAGGCCGTAGGCTGGATCGATCAGCCGGTTCTCAAACAGCGTGTACGAGATTCCCTGGATGACACCCCCGTTGATCTGGCTCTTCACCAGCGCCGGATTCATCGGCCGCCCGCAGTCATGCACCGAGAGCACCCGCTTCACGCGCACGCGCCCGATCTCTGTGTCGACTTCGACCTCCGCGACATCGACTCCCCCATAGGTCAAATACTTCTTGCGGTCGTAGTCCGGAATCCGTTTCGACTGCACCGCGATCTGATCCGTAGTCATCTTCGCCGCTGCGCGCCTGAAGCTCACAGGCTGCATCTTCCCCGACTTGCTGCGGACCTCACCTCCGGCCAACTCCAGGTCGCCCGCCGATCCGCCGAACGCGGGCGCAACATCCGCCAGAAACTTCTGCGAAGCCTGCCACGACGCATCGCGCACCGCCGGAGTAAGCGAGAGAGTGGTGACGCTGCCGCCGGAGTCTGGTCCCACCGGATAGTTCGTATCGCCGGCCTTTACGGCGATCTTCTCCGGCGGCACTCCAAATTGCTCCGCCAGAATCTGCGCCATAACGGTCCTGATGCCCGAGCCGATGTCCTGAACGGCCGAAAGCACTTCAATCGATCCATCCCTGTGGATCCGAACCTCGGCCGCCGAATTCATGCTCACAAAGCGGTACCATACCGACTGCGCAAAGCCCACGCCGCGCTTCACCGGACCGCGGTCCGAGCCGGCCACCGCATTGCGCGACTTCCAGAGATCGCTCTCGCGGACGATCTGGCGCTCGACCTTCCGCACCGGGTGCTCGTCGATCTTTTCCCGCAGGTCGAGCGGGTCCATCTTGAGCTTCTCCGCGAGATCATCGATGGTCTGCTCCAGCGCAAAGGCCCCCGGCGGATGCCCAGGCGCGCGCATCGCCGTCCCTGGACCCGCGTTCGTAAAGACATCGTTCTCTTCGGTATGAATCGAGGCGTACTTGTAGAGATTCGCCGCGGGGCCCGAGCACCCCGCGCCCGTCCCGCACCCCGCCGTCCCGTAGCTCACAAGATGAATGCCCGTGATCGTGCCATCCTTCTTCGCGCCGATCCGCAGCATCTGGTCCGAGCTCGGCCGGTTGCCCACCGAAAGATGCTCCTCCTTCCGGTCGAGCATAAGGCGCACCGGCGCGCCTGTCTTCTTTGAAAGCGCCGCCGCGACTACGCCGAAGTTTCCCGCGCCGAACTTCGCTCCGAACCCGCCGCCCATGTAATCGGTGATCACGCGAACCTGCGCCATGGGAACCTTGAAGTAGCCCGCCATTTCCTCGCGCACGCTCGCCGTGCCCTGCGTCGAAGCCCATACCGTCAGCATGCCCGGCTTCCAGTCCGCCACCACGCCGTGCGTCTCGAGAGCAGAGTGCGTCTGCACCTGCGTGACGTAATGCCCCTCGACCACCACATCGGCATCCTTCAGGCTCTGCTCCACGTCCCCGACCTTTCTGATCGACGGCCCGTGAACATTGCCCTTCTGCGGAACGCCATGAGGCCCGCCTCCTCCGCCCGCTGTCCCTTCTTCATCGGCCGGGCCCGGAAACACAACCGGCGCGTCTGCTGCGCGCGCCTTGTCCAGATCCACGACAAACGGGATTGGATCGTACTTCACCTTAACCAGCGCGGCTGCTTCCTCCGCCGCTTCCGGCGTAGTCGCCGCAACGGCTGCGATCGGCTGGCCCGCATATCGCACCACGGGATACTTGCCCTGCTCGAGCGACGGATCGCGCAAAACAGCGCTGCCCATCACGTGCTCGATCACGTGAACTCCCTTGACGCCGGGAGCCTGCTCTGCCGCCGAAGTATCCACCGACACAACCTTCGCGTGCGGAACCGTCGCGTTCACAAACTTCGCATAGAGCATCCCCGGCAGTTGCACATCTGCCGTGTAGCGCGCGCTTCCAGTGGCCTTGGGAAGCCCGTCCCAGCGCTCCTGCGGTTTGCCCACGTACTTCAGCTTGTCGTTGATGGGCCACACCGGCGGCTCCGCTGCCGGCACCTCGCGCTGTTCATCGTGCAGCGTATAGCCGGGTACTCCGATGGGCATTGAAACTGTTCTTTTGCCGGAGCTACTTCCGCCTGCGGCCGCCGCTTCCTGAAATAGCGAGTCGCCCGCCGGGTTGCCCAACAAGTCGTCGTTCGTCTTGGTCGCCATCAAGACCTCCACTACGCGTTGCGGATGTTGCCTGCCGCCTCGATCGTGGCGGCGAATACCTTTGGATAGGTTCCACACCGGCACAAATTGCCGGAGATCGCGTGCCGCACGTCCTCTTCCGAGGGATGGGAATTTTTCTCAAGCAGCGCCGCGCAGCTCATCACCATGCCCGGCGTGCAGAATCCGCACTGCATGGCATCGTGCTTCACAAACGCCGTTTGCAGCGGATGAGGCTTGTCCTCCGCCGCCAATCCCTCGATCGTGGTCACGTCGTGGCCGATTGCGTCCATCGCGAGCGTCATGCAACTGTTCACCGGCAATTTGTCGAGCCACACGGTGCACCCGGAGCACGCGCCCCGGTCGCAGATGATCTTGGTTCCGGTCATTCCCAGGTGCATGCGCAGCGCGTCCGCCAGCGTGGTGCGCGGCTCAATCTCCACCGCGTGCTCCTTGCCGTTCACGCGCAGCTTCACCGGAACCGGGCCAGGCCCGAATTCCTTCACGCCCGAAGCCGCCTTATCGGCAGTCTCGCGGCCGAATGTCTCAACTCCATCGAGCAGGGCCGTACCCGCCGCGGTCAATCCTGCGCCTTTGAGGAAACCCCTGCGGCTGATGCCGTTCCCGCGGGCTTCATGTGCGCCCTGCGGCTCACTGCGGTCTTCCGCGGATGGGGATGATGGTCTGGTGGAATCGGGCATTGCATCCTCCTGACAAGCTTTCAGGGACGATGACGAGCCGTCGCGGTTTCAGGCGGCAAATGCGAATCGGTGTGTGGCATGCTTCAGGGAGCAGAACAGCCGACGCTCAAAACTATAAGCTCTCCAGCGCGCGGCGTACAACCCGAAACCCTGTCATCCTCCGGTCGCTCGCACTTCACCGCCCTTGGATCCTGCGTCCTACGGCTCGTCGACCAAGACTCGTCGCGGGTTCAAATTCTCTTCGAGTTTCGGCCGGATATATGCTATGAATTGAGGTTTCCGCGGTCTTGCGACCGCCCCGGCCCGTGAGACCGCCCGAATGAAACCGATTCGCTGGGCCCCCGGCTTCCCCCGGATTCGCGTTCATCGAACGATATCCCGCTCTGGAACTGAAATCCGGCAAAGCATCCGTACCAGGTTCGATTAGCTGCCATAATCGGCTGGCAGCAAGAACGCGCTCATTTAGACCAACGCGCAAGAAAGGGGGTTCAAGTGGAGCGCACCCGGGCCGTTCGAACCGTTGCCAATGCGATGAAATCGGGCGCCAAAGCGGCCGCGTCTCATGGCGGAGCCACGAAGGCTCTTGCCCCTCAGGCAGCCGAATGGCCGATGAATCTCATGCCCGAGCAGCCCCGCGAGATCCCCGTTTACCCCGTTGGGGTTCAAACTGTGCCGGTATCGCATCTTCCGTTGCAGTGCAAGCTCGCCGTCGGCTTAGTCAACGACCCGCTCGAATCCGCGGCCGACGCAGCCGCTGACCGCGTCATGATGGCTCGCCCCGCGGCCCCTGAGCCGGTGGTTCGCCGCAAGCGCGCCGACGAAGAGAGCGGCGCTTCGGAGACCGCCACCTCGGCAGGCGGCGACTTCGTTCTGCGCCAGGCCGCCGGAGCCGCCACTTCGCGCGAAGCGCCTCCCATCGTTCATCAGGTTCTGCGCGCTCCAGGCCACGCACTCGACACCGGTACGCGCACGTTCATGGAATCGCGCTTCGGGGAAAGCTTCAGCCACGTGCGCATTCACAGCAACCGGGCCGCCGGCGAGTCCGCTCAGGCAATCCACGCGCATGCGTACACGCTCGGAAGCCACATCGTCTTCGCCCCGGACCGGTATAGCCCCTCCACCGCGGACGGCAGGCGCCTTCTTGCCCACGAGCTCGCGCACACCCTTCAGCAGCGGGTCGGCGGGATGCGCGTGCAGCGCCAGCCCGAAGACCCCGACAAGCAGAAGAAGACTGCGGGCGACCAGGGCTCCGGCGGCGTGCAGCGCGCCCCGGTCAACGACATCTCCGACAACCCAATGCACGAGGAGCGCCTGATCTCCGCGTTTGACGTCACCCCAGGCAACAAGCGCCCCTGGAATCTCAACCTGCTGACCAAGACCATCTTCAACGCGCTCAAGGCCGAACCCCGCGCATACATAAGGATCCTCGGCGTGTATCCGACGATTGCCGGCGAGGATGATCCACAGCAGAATGCCTACGATCGCGCGGATACCGTGCGCAAGGCCCTGATCCAGTGGATTGGCCCGGGCAAATTCTCTGAAGATCGTTTTGACGTGGCGTTCGCAGACGGACAGATCGGCGAGCCGCAGATCCAGGTCGACATTGCCTACAAGGGCGTCATCGTCTCCGACCCGCAGACGCCTCTGCCTCCTTCATCTCAGACGACTGCCGCAACCGGTTCCAAGGCCGATGCGGGCGGCTCCGGAGACCTTCAGTCCGCGCTCGGGGGCCAGTGGGCCTGGCACCTGAATCGTTCCGGCAAGCCGTCGAAAACCGTGCAGCTTCAGCTCACGCGCGGTTCGGGCCCCGCCCAGGAGGTGTACCAGTTCTCGGTGGACGTGGACACCGGAGACCTTCAGTTCATGGGCGGCATGCAGGTGCAGGCGGAAACCAGAACCGTCGAGGCATTGAAGGGAGCCCTCAAGGTGAAAGGCAGCGTGTTCCTTCAACTCCTCGGCGGCCTGACCCGCGCCAACGGCCAGGGAGGCGGTTCTCTCACCTTCCAGGTGCAGGGCGGCGCCCAGGTAACCGCAACGTTTGGCCCCGTCACCGTTTCGCTTCAGGCGGCGCCGAGCATCACCTATACCGCGGGCCAGCCCATCGCGCTCGACTTCAACCTCGCGCCCCAGGGCGGCGCCACGTCATTGCCGTCGAAGAACCCGCCTCCCTTCATAGGAATTCCAATCCTCGTCGGCACGTTTTGAGGCTTTGCATCAACTAATGCTTCGTGAGTGCCGTAAACCGCCACAGCCAAGCAACACAGTTTTTACGCAGCCAATTCCCCAACCCAAAAGGGGTGCCCCGGGTCTCGATTCTGAGACCCGGGACACTACGCAAGTCCGCACCACGGATCCTGGTTTGTGGGGTGAGGATCTCGATTCTGAGACCCGAGATACCACAGACCTTAACAGTTAACCTACCGCCGTCATCCTGAGCGAGTCCGCACCGGGGTCCCCAGCGACGGCTCTTTGTCGCTGGGGTGGAAGGACGAGTCGAAGGACCTGCATTTGTCTCCGTTCGCACCCCTCTCCCGCCCCGTGCCCCATCCATTTCGCAGCTTCATCGCGAAATGGATGGGATACCAGATCGCTCGGTTTGCGCGCCGTAGGCGCAGCGTTCGTTAGCCCCGCGCTTCAGCGTGGGGAACGAGGCCCCCACGAGACTCCCGGAGTCTCGAAGGGACGGCGCTAGACTATTCGATTCGGGGCGGCAGAAGATCATGAACTGTCCCCCAGATGATGTTCCACAAAGCGCATTCGCGCCGGAATTTTGCGGGCTACTTGCTATTCAGGTGATGATGGAAAAGTATATGAAAGAACTGAATGGGAGTGAAAATACCGCCGAATGACCCGGAGTTCGCGCGGTTCACCGACGCTTACCGGATCACTCGATTCAAAATCATCTTCGCCAATGTCACGCTGTCGCCCACAACCGAAATCAGCCGCGGGGTCGGACTGGTTATGTCCGGCTCCCGCGCCAGCCTGACTGCAGCAATAATCGAAGCCGCGATCACCAGCGTCGACGCGAAACGGTCCTGCTTCTGGCGTTCCCGGTTCTCCCAGTCAATCGCTCTCTTCATTTCACCCATGGCAGCGCCCTCCCTTTCGCCGGTCTGAGCCTGTGCGACAACCGGCCCCGAAAAATGTCGGACGGTAGGTATCGCCTGCTCACGCCGCACAACGGGCAGACCGTCACAATCCAGGCATCCGGCATCGTCTGCACCGGGGCCGGGATGTTCTCGCCGCACCCCTTGCAGCGCACGGTGAAGTCGCAGAGCCGGGAATCCGGAATGTTGAACACCTGAACATTATAGGCGAACAAAAGGCGAATATTTCAACAGGCCAGGCAGGTGGCCATGATCTCAGGAGAAAGATGTCTCAACGTCGAGTCGGGGATGGGCCTTCGAGCCGCCGACGGAAACGAAATTGGCAGCGCAGCAGGATGCCCCCTAAGGCGGCGGCAGAAGGTAGCCCCAGGCGCGAACCTGGGTCAGCTTCGGTCACGTTTTTTTCGCAAATTGAACACCATATATGTAGTAGGTTTCTACCACAATGAAAAAGCGAAAACGGCCTTTTTTACCGCATCATGGGAAAACTCAACCGTAGAGCCGCCCTGAGAACGGTGAACCCCGGACTCCAAACTGCGAACTATGAAATACTAAGTGTGAACTGCACTCACCCAAAGCCGGATCCTCTATGTGAACTTCCGGGTCAAGGCCGCAAGTTGGGGTACCCGCGTGTCAAGCCCCCGATGAGCCGAAAAGCACCGGAAATGGGGCAAAAACAGCAGAAAATACCCCCCTCCCCCCCTGTAAATATTTTTTCGTGGAGAAGGTCGAATCTCGGATGTTGTAAATAAAGGACTTAACTCAACAGCCCGCGGGTACTTCTCGAATAGTGGGAAAAATGGGCCGAAACTTGGCGGGAAAAGTGGGCCTAAACTGCCCTTTTACGCGCCTTGCAGCACATGAAGATGTGAAAGCGGCTTCGCTTCCGCAAACTCCCGCGAGTATCCTCTCGGAACGTATGCGCAGCAGGGCTCTTCGCCATGAGGATTCCCGGTGAGCGCGTAGGCGCGGGCGCGCGAACCTCCGCAGATTTCTTTGAACTCGCAGGCGCCGCATTTGCCTTCGAGCGCCGAAGTGTCTCTCAAACGCCTGAAAAGGTGAGCATTCCGGTAGATGTCGCTGAGCGCCTGTCGCCGGATGTTGCCCGCTGAAACCGGGAGAAATCCGCTGGGAAAGACCTCGCCTGTATGAGAGATGAACACGAAACCTTTGCCGTCGTTCAGCCCGCGAGGAGCGCGCCCGATCACGTCTGCGACCTTTTCCGCAGCGGCAGAGTGTTCGCCCGCTCTCCGTTCAGCCGCGCGCTGTTGCAGGACAAAGCGCCGGTAATGCTGCGCTTCGGTCGTCTTGATGTCGAAGCTCGCCGTCTTTGAGAGGCTGTAGATCCTGGCGAAGATAGCCTCGAATTCATCGGCATTGAGCAGGTCGTTCAGCTTGCCGCGCCCGGTTGGAACGAGAAAGAACACGCTCCAGAGCGTGATATTCAACCGCTCCATCAGCGCCACGATCGCATCGATCTCGCCGATGTTGCGGCGGCTGAATGTGGTGTTGATCTGCACCGGAAGGTCCGCCTCGTTGGCCCAGCGGACCGCGTCTAGGGTCCGCTCGAATGAGCCCGAAAGGCCGCGAAAAGCATCATGCGTTTCGGCGCATGCGCCATCCATGCTTACCGCAAGGCGCGCCAGCCCCGCCTGTTTCAGGCGGAACACCACCTCGCGCGTCAGCAGCGGCGTAGCGCTCGGCGTAAGCGAGACTCGAACGCCGGCTTCATGCGCATGGCCAATAAGCTCAAAGAGATCAGGCCGTTTGATGGGATCGCCGCCGGTCAACACGAAGACAGGCACTTGCCACGCGGCGATCTGGTCGATGAGCGTCTTGCCTTCCTGTGTGCTGAGTTCGAGCGGGTGGCGCTCCGGCTTAGCCGACGCGCGGCAGTGGACGCATGCAAGGTCGCACGCCTGCGTTACTTCCCAGATAGCGATGAAGGGCCGCTCGTTGAAATCCACGGCATGAACGAGAGGGTTCATGCATCCATCACACTTGGCCTCGAAGCGATGCGCAGTGACGAAAGTCTCTTGATTGATAGAATTTTACCGTGAGCTATCAAAGGATCGACCTGGCCGCGGTACTGCGCAATACGCCCCTCCTTGCCAATCTTTCGCAGCCTGAGTTGCAGAGCCTTTCCTCGCGCACGGTGCGCAAGCAGTTCGGCGCTGGAGAGATCATCTTTTCAGAGGGCGAACCATGCAGCGGGCTCTTTATCATTGCGCGGGGAAAGGTCCGCATCTTCAAGACCTCCATGAACGGCCGCGAGCAGGTGCTGGCGATGAACGGCCCAGGCGAATCGATTGCGGAACTGCCGGTATTCGACGGCGGGGCATTCCCGGCGTCAGCCACGGCCGTGGAAGACACTGAGATGGCATTTATCTCGCGCCGCGACTTCCATGCCTTCTGCATCGAGCATCCTGAAGTCGCGCTCAAGGTGCTCTCCGTGGTCGGCGAGCGCCTGAGGCGGCTTGTGGGAATCATCGAAGAACTTTCGTTCACCACGATTCGGCACCGGCTCATTTCGGTCCTGGTAAAGCTCGCGCAGTCCGAGGGGAAGACCACTCCGAACGGAATTGAATTCCAGCTTCCCGCCACCCACCAGGAGCTTGCCAACCAGCTCGGCACGGTCCGCGAGCTGATCTCGCGTAACCTGATGCGGCTGCAGGCCGAGGGGCTGCTGGAAGTGGATGCGCGTCAGATTGTTGTGAAGGATTTGAAGTCGCTGTCCACCCTTCTGGAAAGCGGCCAATAGCCCGGTTCGAACCCAAGTGACATAAGTTACTGTGGCCGGCGCGCGGGCTGTTTAGTGTTGCAAGTGGGAACGAGTGATGTCCGCCGCTAATAACTTCACGCTCGAAAACAGCAGCAATCAATCGGCTGGGGATGCTGACATCGCCGCGAAGGTTCAGGCCACGGCAGTCCGCGAACGCCAGAAGAGCCTGATGCTCCGCGCATGGATCGTCAGCGGCCTGTTTTTCATGGCTCTTCCCGGCACCATGCTCGGCTTCACAAATCTCATCGCCATCAGCGCGCATCACGGGCTCGCCAGTATGCCGGCTGCGTGGATTCAAGGGCACGGCCATGCGCAGATGTTCGGCTGGATCGGCAGTTTCATCCTCGCCATCGGGTTCTACTCGCAACCGACGCGAGATCGCTCCGTGCTCAGGATCCCTTTGACCTGCTTCGTGCTTTGGACGGCGGGGGTGGCCCTGCGCTGGGTTGCCAACATATATGGTTTGCACTGGCGCGCGCTTTTCGTCGTCTCCGCCGTCGCAGAGTTCATCACGCTGCTCTTATTTCTCTCGGCCGCCCGGCATCATAAGCTGCCCGCGAACGAGAACGAAGCGAAGCCGCGCATCGAACTGTGGATGACCTCGGTCTTCCTCGGCACGTTCGGATTCCTTGCCGGCATCACGTTCAACCTGGTCGAATGCGTGCGGCTCGCGGCTGCGGGCGAAACAGGTGCGTTTCCTCACGACCTGGACCAGAGGTACCTTGTCTTGCTTGCGTGGGGATTCCTCGCGCCCACCGTGTGGGGCTTCTCGGCGCGCTGGCTCCCGACGTTTCTCGGAATCGGCCGTCCCCGCGAGCGGGTATTTCGAGTGGCGTTGATGACCGATATCGCGGGCATTGCCGCCGGCTTGTGCGGACTATCACTCACGGCTGCAGTCCTGCTGCTCTGCGCCTCCATCGCGATCGTGATCGGCCTGCGACTGGTTGACCAGCCGCGCAATAAAGCCAAGGTTCAGGGCATCCATCCGAGCTTTCCGGCGTTCATTCGCATCGCCTATTTGTGGATGGTGGTCGCGGCAGCCATGAGCATCTGGGCGGCGGTGGCCGACGTGAACGGCGGCATCTGGGGCGCATCACGGCACGCGCTCACCGTGGGATTTGCCGCGACCATGGTGTTCGCCATCGGGCCGCGCATTCTGCCGCACTTTGGCGGCATCTACAACCTCTATAGCAAGCGGCTTATGTTTCTCAGCCTGCTGATTCTCCAGGCAGGGTGCACGCTGCGTGTATCGTCCGAGCCGATGGCATACGAAGGCTTGCTGCCGTTTGCCTGGAAGGTGCTGCCTGTTTCAGCGTCGCTCGAGCTGACCGCAGTGTTGCTGTTCGCGGTGAACCTTGTCATGACCTACGCGCGCGGCCAGACCTTCTTTGCGCTACTGGGCATCCCGCCCAGATCCGTGGCTTGACCGTTCACGCGCAGTCGGCGCGCCGCGCACGGCAAGCGGCCCATTCCGCGGAATGAATGCCGCATCCCGAGACAAGCAGAGGTAGAGTGACTTTAGTCGTTGGATTGCAGCTTGCAGTTCGCTACGGTGAGGTGTAGCACGAAAGAACTCTGCGCAAATTGAGGGAGTCATGAGTTATAAGCGTTATTGGCTTGCGCTGGCCATCGTCATACTAGGTTCCTTTGCCGTTCTTGGCATTGTTGGGCGGAAGATGATCAGCCAGGCACCCCCCATCCCGGACGTCTACACAGCGGATGGCCAACTTCTCTTTACCGGCTCGTCCATCACCGATGGACAGGGCGTGTGGCAATCGATCGGCGGGCAGGAAATCGGCACCATCTGGGGGCACGGCGCGTACGTGGCCCCGGACTGGAGCGCCGACTGGCTGCATCGCGAGTCCGAAATCCTGCTCGACACCTGGGCGCAACGCGAAGGCGCGGCAAACTTCGACGCGCTCAATCCCGACAACCAGGCGGTATTGAAGGCGCGCCTGGTTCGCGAGATACGCAGCAACACGTACGATGCGGCGAACAACCGGGTGATTCTGTCCGCCGACCGCGTAGCTGCTTTCAGTCAACTGTCTGCCTATTATGCCGACGTCTTCGCCAGTGGCCACAAGGAATACGCTATCCCGCGCGGCGCGCTCGCCGACCCGGTGAAGCAGCAGAAGATGGCTGATTTCTTCTGGTGGAGCGCATGGGCAACGAGCACGGACCGGCCCGGGGCCAACGTCACCTACACCAACAACTGGCCGCACGAGCCGCTGATCGGCAACGAGCCGACATCCGGCGCCATCCTGTGGAGCATCATCAGCGTCGTATGTCTCATCGCGGGAATCGGCGGGCTGGTCTGGTGGAACTCTTCGCGAGAAAAGGAAGCCGTGCACGGCCCATATCCGGCTTGCGACCCCTTCATCGGCGCGCGACCGACTCCTTCGCAGCGCGCTACGATCAAGTACTTTCTCGTTGTTGTGATCCTGTGGGGCGTGCAGATCCTCATGGGCGCCATCACTGCGCACTACGGCGTCGAAGGGCATGGCTTCTACGGCTTTCCTCTTGATAAATACCTGCCCTACGCCATCACGCGCACATGGCACCTGCAGATCGCGATCTTCTGGATCGCCACCTCGTGGCTGGCAACAGGCCTGTATGTTGGCCCGGCAGTCAGCGGACATGAACCGAAGTATCAGCGTCTCGGCGTAAATGTGCTGTTCGCAGCTCTCGTGCTGGTGGTGGGCGGCTCGCTCGCGGGCGAGTGGCTCGGAATCCAGCAAAAGCTCGGCAACCTCTGGTTTTGGTTCGGCAGCCAGGGCTTCGAGTACGTGGACCTTGGCCGCTTCTGGCAGATTCTGCTCCTTGTCGGCCTGGTGCTGTGGCTCACGCTCATGGTGCGCGCCCTAAAGCCGGCCTTCAAACGAAACAGGGAAGACCGCTCGCTGCTCTCTTTGTTCCTTGTCTCCAGCATCGCCATCCCGCTGTTCTATGCCGCCGGCCTGATGTACGGGCAGCGCAGTCATCTTGTGACCGCAGAATACTGGCGCTGGTGGGTAGTGCATCTCTGGGTGGAGGGATTCTTCGAGGTGTTCGCCACGGTAGTGATCGCGTTTCTCTTTACGCGGCTCAAGCTCCTCGAAATCCGCAGCGCAACGCGCGCCGTGCTGTTTTCCACGACAATCTTCCTGTCAGGCGGCATCATCGGCACATTCCATCATCTGTACTTCGCCGGGTCCGGCGCCGCGGTCATCGCGCTGGGAGCGGTGTTCAGCGCGCTGGAAGTGGTTCCGCTGACGCTCATCGGCTACGAAGCATGGGAGAATTTTCGTCTCGCGAGACCGACAAGGAAGGCGCCGTGGATCGCGAACTACAAATGGCCCATTTACTTCTTTGTGGCGGTCGCGTTCTGGAACCTCGTGGGCGCGGGAGCGTTCGGATTCCTGATCAATCCTCCGGTGGCGCTCTACTACATGCAGGGCCTGAACCTCACGCCAGTGCACGGCCATACCGCGCTGTTTGGCGTGTACGGCATGCTCGGCCTGGGGCTCACGCTCTTCTGCCTGCGCGTGCTGCAACCGGGGCGCCGCTGGAAGGAAGGAGTACTGAAGGCGTCGTTCTGGTGCATCAACATCGGTCTCGTCTTCATGGTCGTCCTCAGCATGCTTCCCATCGGACTGCTGCAGGCCATGGCGTCCATCGAGTACGGAACGTGGTATGCGCGCTCCGCTGAGTTCATGCAATCGGGGCCCATGCAGGCACTGCGCTGGATGCGCGTTCCCGGCGACGTGCTGTTCTCGGTGGGAGCGGCGCTGCTCGGGTGGTTCGTACTGGGGTTGCTGACCGGGACGTCATACGAAACCGAATTGCCGGTGTCGCTGCCCTCGTCTCGTGCAGTCGAGGAGGACGAAGCTACTCTCGCCATCCGCTGAGCTATTCGCTTTTGCGGCGTTCTCATTCGAGAACGCCGCATGAACACAATTCGATTTAAGTAGCATGAATTGGTGACGATCAACCGTGAATATGTCGTACCTTCAGATCACCGGCGCGCGCGATTTGCGGACTTGTCGGCTCAGTAAGCCTGCAATTGATCGAGCGGCAAGCGCACGTGAAAGCAGGTGCTGCCCACTTCAGATCGCACTCCAAGTTGCCCGCGATGCTTGCGCACAATGCGCGTGGCATTATCGAGCCCCAGGCCGAGCCCGTGGCCGGGCGGCTTCGTGGTAAAGAACGGTTCGAAGATACGATCCCGCAGCTCAGCCGGAATGCCGCGGCCATTGTCCCAGATCTCCACCAGCAACATTTCCCCTTCCTGCCTGCATACGAGGCGCAGGCACCCGCGAGGTTCAGTCTCCGCCATCGCCTCCAGGGCGTTCTCAATCAATGCCGTCCACACCTGGTTCAACTCGCCGCCATACGCGCTGATCGCGGGCAGTCCCAGTTGGTAGTCGCGAATCACGGTGATGTTGTGCATGCGCGATTGCATCATCTGCAAGGTCGCATCAAGGCCGGCTGGTACGTCCACTTCGAGAATGGGCGCGCGATCCATGTTCGAATACGCTTTGACCGCGCTGATCAAATCGAAGATGCGGTCGGTGGAGCAAAGCAGTGTTTCGATGGACCGGCTGGAGCGCAAGTAGCGGGCAAAGTATTGCAGAGTGACGCAGGTACCGTTCGCTTCCAGGATCGAATGCAGTTCCTCCATGTCGCTCACCGTCACGCCATGCTCCGCGAGATCGGGCGCCACCTCCCACGCGTTGTCGCATGGCAGCGCTGTAAGCCAATTGCGCAGCGCTTCTTCGTGGCGAATAATTTCGGCGGCCTCAGGCGGAGCCTGCGGCCGCTTGCGGTCGAATAAGTTTTGCTCCCAGGCTTCCACGCCATGAATCTGCTTCTCTTCGAGGCAAAGGTTTACCAGCTTGAATCGATTCCTGCGATTGGCGCGCAGTTCGGTAATCAGGCTCGATGCCGCACGCTGCGCGGCCGATGCCGGATTGTTCAATTCATGAGCCAAGTTGCCGGCAAGTTTTCCAAGGGCCGAAAGCTTTTCCGCCTGTTGTTCAATGCGCGTCACCTCGCGCACGCGGTCAAGCAGAGTAGAAACAACTCGTTGCGCCATCGACGGAATTGCCGCCAGCATTTCAGGAAACAGTGACTTGTGAATCAGCAGCACCCATACGTTAGTGACTGCGACACCTTGCCCGCCGAAAGTCTTCATCCGCGAGAACGGCAGCAGGCCGGTCATTTGACCGCTGCGGCCGATAAACAGCGCCATTGGGCCGGCATGCTGACGCTTCACATGGATCTCCCCCTTGAGGATGAGCACCATGCGATCGGCTGGCGTGCCTTCTTCAAACAGTACTTCGCCCTCTTCTGCAACCATCTCGTCGCCATGATCCGCCAGCCACAGTCGCTCGTCGAACGACAGCCCTTGCAATGGCGCAATGCGTTCCAGCGCGGAGGCGATTTCTTCAATTGGGGTGGGGATAGCGGGCGGGGATGCGAGGATAGAGGGCATTTTCCAAGAACCTCCGGGGGACCCAAATTCAGAATAGCTGAATTGCGGCTGAAAGGCAGCGGAATCCGGGGTGCTATGATGGCGAATTTGCAGGAGAAAGTTGGGTTCGTGTTGAAATCATTTTTTGGATTGGTGATCCTGGGCGCCGCGTCGCTAATATGCGCACAAACGTCCTCGGCGAGGTTCGATGTGTCAAGCAAAGTGTTTCGCCTTGACGGCGGCAATGTCACCTACGTATTCGGAATTAACTCACGCGCCGAGCTCCAGCAGATGTATTGGGGCGGACGGCTCGCGGAGGCCGACAAGTTTCCTGCGCCAACTCCGATGCCAGGTTGGGCTTCGTTCGATTCGTCGTATAGCACTACGCCGCAGGAATACCCAGGCTGGGGTGCGGGCCTGTTTGTCGAACCGGCTTTAAAGGTCACGTTCGCGGATGGCAATCGTGATCTGGTGCTGCACTACGAGAGTCATTCGAACACGGCAAACGGCGTGGACGTCGTGCTTAAAGACATTTCGCGCAAGATCTACGTGACACTGCATTATGCGATGGATCCCAATTCCGGGATACTTGCTCGTTCCGCGACCATCGAAAATCGCGAATCCGCCCCCGTAACTATCGAACAGGCGGCCGCTGCCGCGTGGGCCTTGCCGCGCGGCCATTGCACGCTGAATTACCTTACCGGCCGCTGGGCAGGCGAGTGGAACCTGACGCAGGAGCCGCTCCACCCCGGCGCGCGCGTACTCGAAAGCCGGCGCGGCAGCACCAGTCATCAGGCGAATCCCTGGTTTGCCATTCAATCCGGCGATCCTGATGAAGAGCACGGCGAAGTGTGGTTTGGCGCGCTCGGGTGGAGCGGTTCTTGGCGCATCACCATCGAGCAGGATCAACTCGATGCCATTCGGGTCACCGGCGGCTTGAACCCCTTCGACTTCGGTTACATGCTCAATCCCGGCGACTCGCTTTCAACGCCGGTTTTTTATGGAGGCTACTCCGCGAACGGCCTGGGCGGCGCATCGCGATTGCTGCACAGCTATGAGCTGTATAACATTCTGCCACGCACGACGAAGGCGGCTCAGTCGCCGGTCCCGCGTCCGCGGCCGGTGATCTACAACTCGTGGGAAGCGACCGAATTCAACGTGAGCGAAGCGGGTCAGATTGCGCTCGCGGAAAAAGCCGCCGCGCTCGGCGTCGACCGCTTCGTGATGGATGACGGCTGGTTTGGGCAGCGCAAGAACGATCACGCGGGACTCGGCGACTGGTACGTGAATCCGGAGAAATTTCCCCATGGGCTCAAGCCTCTCATCGATCGCGTTCACGCGCTCGGCATGGATTTCGGCCTGTGGGTCGAGCCGGAGATGGTGAACCCCGACTCCGATCTCTATCGAATGCATCCTGAATGGGCCCTGAATTTTCCCGGCCGCCCGCGCTCGGAGCAGCGCAACCAGCTCGTTCTGAATCTCGCGCGACCCGACGTGCGCGATTACGTTCTGGGCTTCCTCGACAAGCTACTCAATGAGAACGACATCGCCTTCCTCAAGTGGGATTACAACCGGAACTGGAGCGAACCCGGCTGGGACCAGCTTTCGCCCGGTGGGCAGAAAAAGGTCTACGTAGCATTCACGCAGAACCTGTATGCCGTCCTCGCCGAGTTGCGCAAGCGCCATCCGAACGTCGAGATCGAGTCCTGCTCGGGCGGCGGCGGCCGCGTCGATCTCGGCATTCTGCGTTATACCGACGAGGTCTGGCCCTCCGACAACACCGATCCGTTCGATCGGTTAACGATTCAGGATGGCTTCACCTACGCGTACACCCCGCAGATCATGATGGCGTGGGTCACCGACTCGCCGCACTGGCTCAACCATCGCACCACGTCGCTCGCGTACCGAATGCTCAGCTCGATGCAAGGTTCGCTTGGGATCGGGGCGAACATCTCGAAGTGGAGCGATGACGAAATGGCTACTGCGAAGCGCCTCATCGCGGCGTATCACGAGTTGCAGCCGACCATCACGCAGGGCCAGCTGTATCGGCTGATTTCGCCGCGCGACAGCAGCGAATTTTCCGCCACGCAGACCGTGCGCGAAAACAAATCGCAATCGGTTGTGTTCGCGTTCATCCACTCCACCCAGGAACGTCGTGGCTTCCCGATCCTGAAGCTCGAAGGCCTCGATCCCGCAGCGAAATACGCGCTCACGCCCATCGAAGGCAAAGCCGGCGCAAGCATGCCGCCAGTGGCCAGCGGCGCGTTCTGGATGAATCATGGCCTCGAGATGGCCGATGACTTCAGAGGCGACTTTCAGGCCGCGGCATTCCGCCTCGACCGCAAGTAATCGCTTTAGAACAAAAGCAAACCGCCGGAGAGTCATACCCTCCTGCGGGTCCTCGCTGATGGCTGAAAGTTGACAGCTTATGGCTGTCTTACCGCGTCTTTGCCACTTCCTCCACCGTGATCGGATCAAGAAACGGCATGCTGGCGCGCAGTTGCTTGCCCACAATCTCCACCGGATGCTTCGCTTCGGCCTCGCGGAACGAAAGAAACTCTTTGCGCCCCGAATTCTGATCGGCGAGGAAACGCTTGGCGAACGATCCGTTCTGGATTTCTTTCAGAATCTCCTTCATCGCCCTGCGGCTTTCTTCGTTGATGACACGCGGACCGCTCACGTAGTCGCCCCACTCCGCCGTATCGCTGATCGAGTAGCGCATGTATGCGAGACCGCCCCGATAGATCAGGTCGACGATCAGCTTGAGCTCGTGCAGCACCTCAAAATACGCGCTCTCTGGCTGGTAGCCCGCTTCCACCAACGTTTCATAACCCGCCTTGATGAGAGCGCTCACGCCGCCACACAGCACCGCCTGCTCACCGAAGAGGTCCGTCTCAGTCTCTTCCTTGAAAGTCGTCTCCAGCACGCCCGCGCGCGTGCAGCCGATCCCCTTCAGGTAGCTGAGGGTGAGCGCGTGCGCTTTGCCCGTCGCATCCTGGTGAATGGCGATCAGTCCCGGAATCCCGCCGCCTTCGGTAAATACTTCGCGGACGCGGTGCCCGGGACCCTTGGGCGCGGCCAGACCCACATCGAGCCCCTTAGCCGGCACGATCGTCTTGAAGTGAATGTTGAACCCATGAGCGAACAGCAACAGCTTGCCCTCGGTGAGATTCGGCGCGATCTCTTCCGCGTACACCTTCGCCTGCGTCTGGTCGGGGATGAGGACCATCACCACATCGCCCCACTTGGCGGCCTCGCCTACGGTCGTTACCTCAAGACCGGCCTTCTGCGCCTTGGCAATGGATTTAGATCCCGCCGCCAGGCCCACTTTGACGTGAACGCCGGAATCCTTGAGATTCAGCGCATGCGCATGCCCTTGCGAGCCGTAGCCAATGATGGCCACCTTCTTGGCCTGAATGAGCGATAAGTCTGCGTCGTGATCGTAATAGGTCGTCGCCATGATGATTTTTGTCTCTTCCTTTGCTGGTGATCAATGCAAAAGCTGTCGATGTGTTGCCCGGTCCAAAGGAGCCCCGCGGCAACTCCTGACTACTCCGGCTCGACGACAGCGGCTTCTTTCTCCGGTTGCACGCTGTCTGTGGGCTCTTCGACGTTGGCTTCCGCGGCGCCCATCGCGCGCAACACGTTGCTCACGTGATGCCCCCTGCGCATCGTCATCTTGCCGCTACGGCAGATCTCAAGAATACGTCCCTCGTCTTCGCGAAGCACTTCGATCAACCCCTCGATCTTGCTCTCAACGCCGGTCATCTCGATCATCAGCGATTCCGAAGTCAGATCGACGATGTGCGCGCGAAATACCTCGACAAGGTCGAAGATCTGCGCGCGGTTCTGCGGCGTTGCAGCCACCTTGATGAGCGCCAGTTCGCGCGTTACCACGGGAGCATGGGCGATGTCATCGACATCCACCACATTCTCCAGTTTAAACAGGCTTGCGCGGATGCGATGGCCCGCTTCGGCCGACGCCTCGCAGACCAGCGTCATCCGTGACAGTCCTGGCCGCTCGCTGCGGCCGACTGTCAGCGAAATAATATTGATGTTCAATCGGCGAAACAGCGACGCCACTCGCGTCAGCACACCTGGCTTGTCTTCAACATAGAAAACGAAAGTATGTTGCATAATTGGCCTCTCGAAGTAGCTAGTCGTCCTGGGCTGTTTCCACCAGCGGATTCTTCCCCGGCCGGCGAATCATCTCGTGCAGCGCGCTGCCCGCTGGGATCATTGGGTATACCGAGTCTTCCTTCTCTACAAGGAAATTCAGCAGAAATGCGCCGCTGTGTGCGCGCGCCTCCGCGACGGTCGAGTCCACCTCGCCGCGCGTTTTGACCGCGCGCCCTGCAATTCCGTGCGCATCGGCCAGCTTCACAAAGTCCGGGCTCACCAGGGGCGTCGCCTCGTAATTGCGCTCGTAAAAGAACTCCTGCCACTGCCGTACCATTCCCAGATAGCCGTTGTTGATCACCGCGATATTGATCTTCAACTTCTCCTGCACAATGGTCGCCAACTCGCAAGCTGTCATCTGGAATCCGCCATCGCCTACGATCACCCACACTTCCTTGTCGGGACAGGCAACCTTCGCGCCGATCGCCGCCGGAAGCGCAAAGCCCATCGTTCCCAATCCGCCCGAAGTGATGAGCGTTCTCGGCTTCTCGTGATGAAAATATTGCGCCTCCCACATCTGGTGCTGGCCCACGTCCGTCACTACTACGGCGTCGCCCTTGGTGATGCGCCACAGATCGTTCATTACGTGCGCCGCGTACAGGTGCCCGGAATCGGGAAGGTTCTTGATGTCGCGAACGGCTACAGCGCCTTTGCCGGCTTCGATCGCTTTGATCCACGCTGAGCCGTCCCGGCCGGCGATCCGCGGCAGAAGCGACTCCAGCACTTCGCGAAGGTCGCCAACCAGCGCCACGTCAACCTTCACGTTCTTGTTGATCTCCGCGGGATCTACCTCGATGTGAATCTTCTTCGCCTTCAGCGCGTACTCGTTCAGCTTGCCGGTCACGCGATCGTCAAAGCGCATGCCGCAGGCAATCAACAGGTCGGCCTCCTGGATCGACGAATTTACCCACGACTCGCCGTGCATGCCCATCATGCCCAGGTTCAACGGATGCGATGCTGGGAACCCGCCGATGCCGAGCAGCGTCATCGCCACCGGAATCTCGGCGCGCTCAGCCAGCGTGCGCACCTGCTCCATGGCGCCCGACTCTGTAACTCCATGCCCGGCCAGGATCATTGGCCGCTTCGAATTGCGAATCAGCTCGGCTGCCTGCGCCAGTCCAGACTCTTCTACTCGCAGCATGGGGTGCGGCCGGTACGCGGGCGGCCTGGCTGCATCAAAATCAAACACTGTGCTGGCGATTTCGGCATCTTTTGTGATGTCCACCAGGACCGGGCCGGGGCGGTTGCTCCGCGCAATCTGAAAAGCGTGGCGCAGCGTGGGCGCGATATCTTCAACGCGATTCACGAGGAAATTGTGCTTGGTCACCGGAAGCGTGATACCGGTGATGTCCACTTCTTGAAACGCGTCCGTCCCAAGCAGCTTCGACGAAACATTCGCGGTAATGCAGACCATTGGAATCGAATCCAACATCGCCGTGGCAATCCCCGTGACCAGGTTGGTTGAACCCGGCCCGCTCGTCGCTATCGCGACGCCCACCTTGCCCGATGCGCGTGCGTATCCATCCGCCATGTGAGCCGCGCCCTGCTCGTGCCGCACCAGCACGTGTCTTATGGGAAACTTCCGCAGCGCGTCGTAAGCCGGAAGGATCGTTCCTCCTGGGTAGCCGAAAACCGTGTCGACACCCTCTCCGACCAGCGTGGCCCATATGATCTCCGCGCCTGTCAATCGCGTCGGCGTAGTGAAATGACTGTTCGATGATGGCGGCTTAGGCTTGGTTGTCATCGTGGACTCCTTCGAACTGCTGCTGCGAATCATGAAAAATTTCAGCCCCTATTAAGTTGTTGCCCCGGTTGAAGCTGAGCTCACGCGATCCACATACTTGCGGAACACGCCCGCCGGCCATCGGAGCGAAGGCGCAGCAAAACCATTCAGCCGTGCCTTCATCTCCGCGTCGCTGATCTCGAGCGTGAGCTTGCGGCTCGGAATATCGAAATGAATCATGTCTCCTTCGCGCACGGCTGCGATAGGCCCGCCCACAAACGCCTCCGGTGCAACGTGCCCCGCGGTAAACCCGCGCGTCGCTCCGGAAAATCGCCCATCAGTAAGCAGCGCAACCGTATGGCTCAAATCCGGATGCCCGCTCACCGCCGCGGTCACTTGCAGCATCTCGCGCATGCCCGGGCCGCCCTTCGGCCCTTCATACCGGATCACCAGCACGTCGCCGGGCTTGACCTTGCCGCCTTGCACCGCCGCAAAGCAATCTTCTTCGCAATCGAACACGCGCGCTGGCCCGCGGTGCTCCACGCGATCCGCCGCCGCGATCTTCATCACGCAGCCCTCGGGCGCGAGGTTACCCTTGAGGATTACGAGCCCGCCAGTCGGCTTGATGGGATTGTCGAAGGTGTGAATCACCACCTGCCCTGGAGTCTCTTTCGCAAGTGCGGCTTCCTGGGCAAGCGTTTTGCCGCTAATGGTGAGCGTGGATCCATCGGCGTGGCTGGCGTCGATGAGCCGCTTGGCCAGCAGCCGCGACCCTCCCGCCGCCTGAAAGTGCGACGCCATGTACTTGCCCGCAGGCACAAGGTCGCAAATGAACGGCGTCTGCTTCGAGATCGAATCGAAGTCGTCCACCGTCAGATCGATTCCAATCTCCTTCGCGATCGCGATCAGGTGCAGCACGGCATTGGTAGACCCGCCGCTCGCCGCCACGCTCGCAATCGTATTTTCGAGCGCTTTGCGCGTAATGATCTGCGACGGCCGGCGATTCGCCCGCACCGCATCCATCAGCATGCGCCCTGCCTCGCGCGTCGCCGCGTGCTTGTCCTTGTCGGTTGCCGGCACTCCGGAGAGATGCATCGGCGAGATGCCGAGAATTTCGCCGCTCATTGCCATGGTGTTGGCCGTGAACTGCCCGCCGCACGCGCCCGCGCCGGGACAAGCGTTGGCTTCCAGCGCTTCCAGGCCCGCCGCATCGATCTTGCCCGCGGCAAAGGAGCCGATCCCCTCGAACACATTCTGAATCGTGATGTCGATCTTTTCACCACCGGGGCCGTCCAGCTTGCCCGGCGCGATTGAACCGCCATAGAGCATCATGCCAGGAATGTCGAGCCGGCACAGCGCCATGATGATGCCCGGCATGTTCTTGTCGCAGCCGCCGATGCCCACCAGCCCATCGAACAGGTTGCCGCGCGCCGCCAGTTCGATCGAATCCGCAATCACCTCGCGCGACACGAGCGAAGCCTTCATGCCCTGCGTGCCCATCGTGATTCCGTCTGAGATCGTAATGGTGTTGAACTCCATCGGCGTGCCGCCGGCTTCGCGAATGCCTTCCTTTAGCGCTTCGGCTACTTCGCGCAAGTGCACATTGCAGGTGCCGATCTCTGTCCATGTGTTTGCGATGCCGATAAGCGGCTTGTGCAGGTCCTCTTTCGCAAAGCCCGCGCCGCGCAGATAGGAACGCGCGGCTGCGCGGCTGGGGCCTTCAGTCAACGGAATGCTCTGGCGCTTGCCTTCGATCGTCATTGGCTCTCTTCTTCGCTAACTGCCGTTATTTTGCCTTCAACCAAGCAGCTTCATCGTGCTGCGCTTCGAATTTGTCCAGCTCCGCCGCATGCCGCAGCGTGAGCCCAATATCGTCCAGCCCTTCCAGCAGGCAGTAGCGCCGGAAGGGATCCACTTCAAACTTTGCCGAGAAACCGTGATCGTCCTTTACCGTCTGTTCTTCCAGCGAAACAGTCAGCCTGTATCCCGGATTCGTCTGCGCGTTGCGTAGCAGCTTTTCCACCTGCTCCTCGCTCAGCTTCACCAGCAGGATTCCGTTCTTGCCGGCGTTCGAGAAAAAAATATCCGCGAAGGTCGGGGCGATCACGCAGCGGAAGCCGAAGTCGCTCAGCGCCCACGCCGCGTGCTCGCGGCTCGATCCGCAGCCGAAGTTCTTGCCGGCGACGAGGATCTGAGCACCGTTATAGCGCGGATCATTCAGCACGAATTCCTTTACCGGCCCGCCCTGAGGCGTCTGTCGCCAGTCGAAGAAAAGAAAGTCGCCGTAACCCGTGCGCTCGATCCGCTTCAGAAACTGCTTGGGAATGATCTGGTCCGTGTCGACGTTGGTCCGGTCGAGCGGCATGACCAGCGAGGTAAGTGTCTTGAAAGATTCCATTACGCCGTCACCTCCTCGCGGACTGACTCGACCTGAGGCCAGTTCCTGATGTCAACAAAGTGCCCTGCGATAGCCGCCGCCGCCGCCATCTCCGGCGACACCAGATGCGTGCGCCCGCCCCGGCCCTGGCGGCCCTCGAAGTTTCGATTGCTCGTCGAAGCGCATCGCTCGCCGGGCGAAAGAATGTCGGGATTCATGCCCAGGCACATGGAGCAGCCCGGCTCGCGCCAGTCGAAGCCGGCTTCCTTGAAGATGCGGTCGAGGCCCTCGGCTTCTGCCTGCGCCTTTACCTGCTGCGAACCCGGAACGATCATTGCATTCACATGCGAAGAAACCTTGTGCCCTGCGGCAATCTTTGCTGCAGCGCGCAGATCCTCAATGCGCCCGTTGGTGCACGAGCCGATGAACACGCGATCAATCGCGACGTCTTCGAGCCTTGTGCCCGCCTTCAGATCCATGTACTCGAGTGCGCGCTCAAACGACTTGCGGTCGAGCTCGTTATCCACTCGAGCCGGGTCGGGCACGCTCGCCGTTACCGGCGCCACCATGCCGGGGCTCGTCCCCCAACTTACGAACGGCGCCAGCGTCGATGCGTCAATCGTCAGCTCGCGGTCGAACTTCGCGCCAGGATCGCTGGGCAGCTTGCTCCATTCAGCGACTGCGCGATCCCACGCTTCGCCCTTCGGCGAGAAGCGGCGGCCCTTGAGGTAAGCAAACGTCGTCTCGTCGGGCGCGATCATGCCCGCGCGCGCGCCAGCTTCAATACTCATGTTGCAGACGGTCATGCGGCCTTCCATCGAAAGCGAGCGAATGGCCGACCCCGCATATTCCACCACGCAGCCCGTCGCGCCGTCGGTGCCGATGCGGCCGATAATCGCAAGAATGATGTCCTTCGCCGTCACGCCCTGCGGCAGCTTGCCCTCGACCGAGATGCGGAATGTCTTCGGCTTCGACTGCGGCAGCGCCTGCGTCGCAAGCACGTGCTCCACTTCGCTCGTGCCGATGCCGAATGCCAGCGCGCCGAAAGCTCCGTGCGTCGAAGTATGCGAGTCCCCGCACACAATAGTCATGCCCGGCTTCGTGATACCCAACTCAGGGCCGATCACGTGCACAATACCCTGCTCGCGCGAGTTCACGTCGTATAGCTCGATGCCGAACTCCGCGCAGTTTTTGCGCAGCGTGGCGATCTGTGTCGCTGCAATCTGGTCCACGATATTCAGCCTGCCTTCAATCGTCGTGGGCACGTTGTGGTCAACCGTGGCGATTGAGCGATCCGGCCGGCGAACCTTGCGGCCCGCCAGGCGCAGCCCCTCGAAGGCCTGCGGCGAAGTCACCTCGTGCAGCAGTTGCAGGTCGATATAGAGCAGTGTGGGCTCGCCTTTCGGCTCCGCCACAACATGCTGCTCCCAGACCTTTTCGAATAGTGTCTTAGGGATACTCATCGCCTCAGGGTTCTCCTGTGATTCCTGGTCGAAGCCTCATGATCGGCCCCGGTTGTCTTGTCGCCGCGCAAACTTGGCTGCGAAATCTGCGGCCTTCTCGCCGGTGGTTCTCTTACTCGCCCACCCGAACCATTTGGTCCCGATGGCTGAGAACCTTGTGCAACATGCCGCGCACCTGCGCGCCCATGGCCGTCGTCGACAGCACGCTATAGCGGTGCGGGTTGGTGCGCGCCAGGTCCGGAGTGCGGAAACCAGCTTCCAGCACATTGCGTACTGCCGTCTCCACGGCATGAGCTTCCGCTTCGAGCCCCGCCGAATGGCGCAGAATCAATGCGCCGGTCAAAATCGCGCCCAGCGGATTCGCCAAGCCCTTGCCCGCGATGTCGGGCGCAGATCCGTGAACCGGCTCGTAGAGATTCACCTTGCCGCCGATCGTCGCCGAAGGCAGCATGCCCAGGGAACCTGTAATCACCGCGGACTCGTCGGAAAGAATGTCGCCGAAGAGGTTCTCGGTGAGCACTACGTCGTAGTTGCGCGGCTGATTCATCAGGTGCATCGCCATCGCGTCTACATATTGGTGCTCGAGCGTCACGTCCGGGAACTCCGCGGCAATCTCTGCCACTGTCGCGCGCCACAGTTGCGAAACCTCAAGAACGTTGGCCTTGTCCACGCTCGTCAACTTGCCGCGGCGCTTCTGCGCCAGTTGGAATGCGATCCGCGCCACGCGTGCTACTTCGTTCTTCGTGTACACCATCGTGTTCCACGCGCGCCCGGCATTCTTGTCCCACTCCCGCGGCTGCCCGAAGTAGAGCCCGCCGAGCAGCTCACGCACAAACAGAATGTCGGCGCCTTCCACAATCTCCGGCCGCAGCGGGCTGTTCACTGCCAGCTCTTTAAATGCAAACGCGGGCCGCAGGTTCGCAAACCCCCCCAGCTCCGCGCGGATCTTCAACAATCCTGCCTCGGGCCGCTTGTCGGGAGCAAGGGAATTGAACTCGTTGCCGCCTACCGCCCCCAGCAGCACCGCATCGCTTGCCAGCGCCTCGGTCAGAGTGTCGGCAGGCAGCGGCGTGCCGTCCTTCACAATCGCCACTCCGCCGATGCGGCGTTCGGAAAACTTGAATTCGTGCCCGCCAAGCTCGGCCACATCCTTCAGCACGGCCACCGCTTCGTTGGTGACCTCGGGGCCGATACCGTCGCCGGCGGTGATGAGAATCCGGAGCTTCACGCAGACATCCTTCCTTTTGCAATCAACCGCAGAATGAATCCAACAGCCAAGGCCATAATGGTCCAAGTGAAAACGAAATTAACCACGTATCCCAACAATATGACTACCAGGTCTGGCGATTGGCGGGCAGGAGTCAGAGCGAGCACCACCAGGTTCCCTAGCAAAAACATCGGCTCGGTGATCGGAGCCGCCCAACTTGCGCCCCGAAAGGCGAACACCCAAGCCAATACGGCAATCACCAATCCCGATAACACCGCGATGCCAACTCGGAAGTTCATGACTTTCCACAATTCCTGTCAGTTCACTTCCGCAACGGGCATGTGTCGCCGGGCGCGGATCTCATCCGGCAGAATCCCGATCAAATCCTGGTCGTAGATGTTCTTCTTGCGGTCGGCCAGCGCCACAAACCGGTAATACATGTGCTGCAGTTCGTCCCGGTCGAGTGTGAATCCCAGTTCCTCAAGCCGGTGCCGCAGCGCCGCGCGCCCCGAGTGCTTGCCCAGCACCAGGTTGGTCTTTGAAACCCCAACCAGCCCGGGCGTCATGATTTCGTAACAGAGAGGATTGGCGAGCATCCCGTGCTGATGAATGCCCGACTCGTGGGCAAAGGCATTGGCGCCTACCACAGCCTTGTTGGGGCTCGGCCGAAACGTAATGATGTTGCCCAGCACCTGGCTGGTCGGGTAAAGCTGGTCGAGCTTGATGCCGGTTGATACGCTGTATTTGTCCGAGCGCACGTAAATCGCCGCAGCGATCTCTTCGAGAGCGGCGTTGCCCGCCCTCTCGCCGATCCCGTTGATTGTGCATTCCACCTGGCGCGCGCCCGCTTCGATCGCAGCCAGGGAATTCGCCACCGCGAGCCCGAGATCGTCGTGGCAGTGCGACGACAGGATTATGCCTTCCGCATCCACCGCTGGAATCCGCTCGCGCACGTCGCGAAACATCGTCCCGTACTCTTCCGGCGTCGTGTAGCCCACCGTATCGGGCATGTTGATGGTCGTCGCGCCGGCCTCGATCGCCACCCGCACCATCTCCACGAGAAAATCCCGCTCCGACCGTGTCGCGTCCTCGGGCGAGAACTCCACATCGTCCACCAGCGAGCGCGCGAGGCGCACCGACTCCGCAGTGCGGTCCAGCGCCTCCTGCCGGCTGATCTTCAATTTGTATTCAAGGTGCAGGTCGCTCGACGCGAGGAACACGTGAATGCGCGGCCGGTCCGCAAACTGCACCGAGCGCGCTGCCATCTCGATGTCTTCCTGCTTGGCGCGCGCCAGCGATGCGATCCTCGGCTTGCGAACTGCCTGCGTGATTGTTGCAATTGCCGCAAAGTCGCCTTCCGATGCCATCGCAAAGCCAGCCTCAATGATGTCCACGCCCAGGTCTTCGAGCGCGTGCGCCATGGTCAGCTTTTCCTGCGTGGTCATGCTGCAGCCCGGCGACTGCTCGCCGTCGCGCAAAGTGGTATCGAAGAAGGCTACGTGGTCTGTGGTCATGAAACTCACCTGCGGGAAATCCCTCCTGCCCTGTCTCTATTAGTTTCGCGCATCCTGCCCCATAAGGCAAAGTTATTCTTCTTGTGGTTCCGATTAAAATTGCTTATAAAGACAGAGATCAGTGCTGTGTCGCAGGCCCCCCCTTGCGACTGAACCTTCCTTAGTGAACACCGACCGCTGCTTATGGAACTGAGCCAGCTCGAAACATTTCTCGCCGTCGCCGAAGAGCGCAGCTTCTCGCGCGCTGCTGCCCGTCTGCATCGCACTCAGCCCGCCGTCAGCCAAGTCATCCGCAAGCTCGAGGCGGGTGTCGGGGAAACGCTCTTCGATCGGGCCGCGCGCGATGGCTCGCTCACCGCTGCCGGAGAACTGTTGCGCGACTACGCCATGCGTCTTATGGCACTCCGGCGCGAAGCCACAAGCGCTCTCGGAGAGCTCAAAAGCCTCGAGCGAGGCACTCTGCACCTGGCCGCCAATGAGTACACATGCACCTACCTGTTGTCGGTCATAGACTCATTCCGTCGCGAATATCCGCAGATCAATGTCACCGTGCAGCGTATGCTCGCCTCGCACATTCCGGACGAGCTCAACCTGCGCGCCTTCGAAATGGGCATGATGTCCTTCCGACCTGATCCCGCTCAGTTCCGCTCCATCGCGGTCTATAGCGACAGCCTGGCCTTCATCGTCAGCCCGAAGCATCCGCTCGCAAAGGCCCAAAGCGTTTCCATCGCCGAGTTAGGCAAGGAGAATTTCATTGCCCATAACGTCGCTTCCCCTCTTCGGCGCAAGGTCATTGAAACCTTCCAGCGCTATCGCACGCCACTCAACATGGGTATCGAACTGCCCACCATCGAAGCTATTAAGCGCTTTGTGGCGATGGGCAACGGCGTCGCGCTCGTCCCTCACCTTACTGCGGCTCGCGAATTCGAGACTGGCGAGCTGGTCGCAGTAAATGTTCCCGAACTCGAACTGAAGCGCGTGTTGCGCCTCGTGCATCGCAGGCAAGGCACGCTATCGTATGCGGCCACTGCGTTCTTGCAGACCGTGCGTTCGCTCGCCCGCCGCAACGGTCCGCCTCTCTATTACCACGTGGAGAAGGCGAGTTGAATTCCCTGCTGCGCTGCTCCCGGTCGCGGAGAGCCAACACTCGCTTGCAGCGATCATTCACGCGAGGCGGGTCTTATATGCTATTTCTGAATACACCGTTTCGAATCGTCCGCGTCTAAAGCTCAGATCGTTCCCGCAACCGAGCGCGAGGGTCCTCTCAGGGCATTTACAATGCTGAGAGCGGGGCCCGGCGCCAACCGGAGCACCGGAATGACAAGCTCGTTGCCAGCCGGACGGTTGCGCAGTCGCGAGGTTCAGGACACCGAATGAAGAAGATCGCTTTCGTACTTTCCCTGCTGGCCGTCTGTGGGTCCGCGGGCATGGCTCAGGAGAGCCGCCAGGATGTCAGCGTCAGCGGATTCGCATTGATTGCGCCTTTCGTTGCCAGCCCTACCGACGTGCAGGTCCATTCCAATGCCGCCATCGGCGCACTTGCCAGCTACCGCTTCATGCTCACTCCATCGAGCGCCCTCGAAGTCAACTACGGAATCACCTACGACAACACGTATCACTACATCGTCGGCAATACGAACCACGTCAACGTGCTCACCCGCACGCAGGAAGTCTCCGGAGCCTACGTCCACAGCTTTACCTTCAGGAAGTTCAATCCATTTGTCGAGGCCGGAGCCGCCGGGCTGATCTTGCTGCCCATCCGCAACTCGGGGACCACCTCGGTTGACGTGAAGCAACAGACTGATATCGCTGGCCTGTACGGAGCCGGCATCGCGTACGAAATCAGCCCGAGCTTCGATATCCGCGCCGAGTACCGCGGCCTTGTCACCAAGGTGCCGAACTTCGGCCAGGGCAGTGGCGCAGGGAACCTGAACCTGAGCACCAACAAGTGGTTCAACATCTTCGAGCCCACAATCGGCGTCGCATACCACTTCTAGTCAACCGAATCTCAAGCCGCTTCATCGATCTGGATCGTCAATACGCAGAAAAGCCCGCTTCGCGCGGGCTTTCTCATTGCTGTCTCGCGATTTCGGAGCGCGCTATTTTCCGTCGCCCGGGATTCCGCGTGCCTTAGGCCAGAGCGCCATGTCCGAGTCAAGTTGAGCCATCTCTGTTGGAAGGATCTTCAGGTCTGGATACAGATTCCTCGGTTGCGCTGGCCGGGGCTGCCGGTTGGCAAAGCCGCCCTGTTGCGGATGGACGATCATGTCTCGGTCCAAGTTGGGAGCACCGGTCAATGCCGAAGGCGGCTGAAACCATTGCATGCGCGGCAGTGAATACGGCCCCTTTGCACCATTGGGAAGCTCCCACATGAATTCAGGGTGATTCAAGCCCTGCAAAGGAGGAAGCTGAAACAACTTGTCCGGATTCGGCAATTCAGGCGCCGGTTGCTGGGCCAGCGCCACCGCTCCGCCCGACACCGCGATTGCCAGTGCAAACGCTCTCATCATTGGGGACCTTCTTCCCGAAGGACGCCTTCCCGTGCAGAACAATAGCACAACAGCGCGAGACTGAGCCCGCTGTGGCTGAGCCAACTTCCACAAAAATGCGAATCTTTGTTCGACCCTTGCAATCCAAAGCACAAGGATTTAATTTACTAACCAGTTAGTTAATTCCATGACCGTTCAACCCAATCTGCCTTCCGAGCGCTCCTCCGAAACCCGCTCCCGCATCCTCGAGGCCGCCCTCCGCGAATTCTCCGCGCACGGCCTCGCCGGTGCCCGCACGGAACGCATCGCCGCCGCCGCCGGAGTCAATAAAGCCCTTCTTTACTATTACTTCGCCAGCAAGGACAAGCTGTACCAAGCCACCCTGGGTGAGATCGCCGAGCGAGTGCGCGACCAAACCCTGGCCGTCGTCCAGCGCGGGGCGAGCGCCGGCGAGCGGGTTCTCAGGGTTGCCCTGAACCACTTCGACCGGATCCTCGGCCAGCAGGAGTTCCAGAGCCTGATGCAGCAGGAGATGATGCGCCTGCACAAGGGCGAGGGAGGGGGGCTACCCATCCTGGTCAAGCGAGTGTTTGAGCCGGTAATGGCCATGTACCAGACCACGGTGCAGGAGGGGATCGCGTCCGGTGAGTTGATCGAAGTGGATTGGATGCACATCCATCTGGCTTCGCTCGGCGCCAACGTCTTCTACTTCCTCAGCGCCCCAATCTTCAAGATGGTCACCGGCCAGGACCCCCTAGCAGCCGACGCCATTGTGCATCGGCGCCAGGTGGTGGTCGAGTTTCTCGGGCAAACAATTTTCACAGACCGTGCGCATGGCGTGGAACTGGCCGCAAGAGTGCTGGCCGATACGCCCATGCCCAAAATCGCTACGGAAGGATTTCTGTTCGGGAGGAAAGCGTGAACCCACGTAATCGAGTCTTCTTCATTCTGGGCCTTCTTACTCTTGGATCATTTCTCTGGTACTGGTCCACTTCGAGGCCTTCGTCCGACCTGCACCTCATCGGCACCGTCGACGCCAACGAGGTGCTGGTGAGCGCCAAGATTCCGGGCCGCATCCAGCAATTGCTCGTGCAGGAAGGCGACCAGGTGCAGGCTGGCCAGTTGATCGCCGTCATCGAGAGCGCCGATCTGGCGGCCGCTCATGCCGCCGCCCAGGCCACCGTGGCCAGCCAGCAGCAGAAACTGAACGAAACGGTGGAAACTGAGCGCCAGACGCGCGGCGAAGTCTCCAGCGCTACCATCAATGCTCAGGCCCAGGTCACAGCCTCGCAGGCCGCGCTCGTCCAGGCGCAGGCCAACCTCGCCAAACAGAAGGCCGATACACAGCGCACGGTCGCGCTGGCCAAACAAGGTATCATGAGCGCGCAGTCCGGCGAAGAAGCCACCGCCGCGCTTCAGGCCGACGAGGCCGCCGTGCAAACTGCGAAAGCCAACGTGGAGGCCGCGGAGGCCGCATTACGCCAGGCCCGCGCCCACGAGCTGCAGGCTGCTGCCGCGGCAAAAACCGTCGCCTCAACCCGAGAAGCCGTGCAAAACGCACAGGCTCTCGCCGACCAGGCCGCCGTCGAAGTGGGCTATTCGAAGGTCTACGCTCCGGTCTCCGGCAGAGTGGAGGTTTGGGCCGCGCGCCAGGGTGAAGTCGTCTCCGCAGGTCAGGCCATCGTCACCATCATGGACTTGAGCCAGACTTGGGTTTACGCGCCTTTGCCCGAAACACATGCTGATGCGGTAAAGCTCAACGATAGCCTTCGGGTGGTCATGCCCAGCGGCGACAGCGTGGACGGCAAGATCATTGCCAAGGCCGCGGAGGCCGACTTCGCTACCCAGCGCGACATCAATGGCGGACGCAAGCGCGACATCAAGACCGTGCGGCTCAAGCTGCTCATTCCCAACCAGGGCGAAAAGTTCGTCCCCGGGATGACAGCCGACGTTTTCATACCCAAGGACAGGCTGGTGAAGCAATGACCGCCCTGCTCAAAAAACAGAAGGAGCAGGAGGCGCCGCACGCGCCGCCGGCGGCTATCGCCGTCGAGAACATCGTGAAGCGCTACGGCGGGTTCACCGCGGTCAAGGGCATCTCGTTCGAAGTCAAGGACGGCGAGATCTTCGGCCTGCTCGGGCCCAACGGGGCCGGAAAAAGCACGCTCATCCGCATGATGACCACGCTGATCCCCGTGACGGGTGGGAAGGCGATCGTCGGCGGGCACGACGTGGAGCGCGAACCGAACGCGGTGCGCAACATGATCGGCGTGATCCCCCAGGCGATGACCAGCGACCAGGACTTGACGGTCGGCGAGAACCTTCTGATCTACGCGAAGCTCTATGGCGTGCCGAAGGCGAAACGCGAAAAGAACATCGCGGAGGTGCTCGAGGCCGTCGACTTGACCAAGTGGCGCGAAGCGCAGACCAAGACGCTCTCCGGCGGCATGCGGCGACGTCTCGAAATCGCCCGTGGCCTCGTCCACGATCCGCGCATCTTCTTCCTCGACGAGCCCACCACAGGCCTCGACCCCGTCTCCCGCATCGCCGTCTGGGAGATGCTCAACAACCTCAAGAAGACCCGCAACCTCACCATGCTCATCACCACCCACTACATGGAAGAGGCCGACCGCCTGTGCGACCGCATCGCCATTGTCGATCACGGCACGCTGGTTGCGCTCGGCACTCCTTTGGAACTGAAGCAGAGCGTGCCCGGCTCCAACGTCGTCGAAGTGCAGTTCAACCGCGAAGACGACCAGTGGAAGTCGCGCCTCGAAGCACTGCCCAACGTCACCGAGGTGCAGTCGCAATCTGCCGGAGTCTATCGCGTACTCACGTCGAACGGCCCGCAGACCACTACCCAGCTTGTCGAGATGGCTGCGTCGCTCGGCGAACAGCTCACTTCGCTCAGCGTGCAGAACACGTCTCTCGACGACGTCTTCGTCCACTACACCGGCCGCCAGCTTCGCGATGAGCAGGTCAAGGCGGTCTTTCAAATGCCGCCGCGGCCAGGAGTAAACTGATGAACCGATTCCTTGCCATTGTCGAGCGCGAAATGCGCAAGTTCTTCCGGTCGCCGGTGCTCATGATCATGAGCATGATGCTGCCGATTGTGCAGCTCCTGGTGCTGGGCCATGCCTACGGTGGCCACATCAAAGGCGCAAAGGTCGCCGTCGTGGACCACGACCGCGGACCGCAAGCGGTCAAGGTGCACGAGGCATTCGACTCCGTGGCCGCGAATATCGCAACGTTCACCACCATTCCTTACTCGGACGAGGGCTCCGCTCGCGAAGCGGTGCGCACCGGCAAAGTCGATGCCGCGGTCATCATTCCGCCGCAGTACTCTCGCCGCGTCTACGCGCAGGATGCTCCCCGCATTGGCCTCGTCGTCGACAACTCCGATCAGATCATGAGCGGCAGCATTGAAGGCGAGATGCAATCGCTCGTCGACGCACTCAACCAGCCCGTGATCCAGCCGCGCGTCGTCAAAGACATCGCCCTCGAAATCGTCGAGCTCTATCCCTACGTCGAGTACATGAAATATCTTCTAGCGGGCTCGATCGCCCTCGCCATGTATATCAGCGTAATGATCGGCGGCGGCATGCTCTACATCGATGACAAGGCGCGTGGCGTGCACGAAGGGTACCTCGTCACGCCGATCACCAAGCTCGAACTTGTCATGGGCTTGAACGCGGCCGGCGCCATCAAGGCGGTTCTGGCCGGCATTTCGCTCACGTTTATCGGCTCTCTCATGTCCGGACTCGGAACCGTGTTCAACCCCGGTGCCGATCTGTGCCTGCTTTTACTGATTCTGGGCACGTCGATCGCCTTCAACGGCATGATGTTTCTGATGATGGTCCGCGTCGACGATCCACTCGTTCCCCGCGCCATGTTCGGCGTGCTCAACACGCTTCTGTTCTTCCCGTCGGGCGCCATCTCGCCGGTGGCTGCATTCCCCAAGTGGCTCCAGGCCATCGCCATTGTCGATCCGTTCACCTACGCCATTCACGGCTTCAAATCGATTCTTCTGAAAGATGGCGGATTCGTCAGCATTCAGACCGATCTGCTTTTCCTGTTCGCCTTCGGAATCGGCACACTGCTGATCGCCACGCCGCTGTTCAAACGCACTTTGTAAGGGCAGCCCTCAGCTATCAGCCGTCAGCTGAATGTGCTGAATCGAAGCTGAAGGCTGAAAGCTGTCTTTCAAGTTTCCGGACGCTAGCAACCGGAATGCAAACCAGGCGGCCCGTTCCTTGTGGGAGGACGGACCGCCTGTTTGTCATGCTCCCAAGCGACATGCAAGGCGATGGAATGCTATAGTTCCTCCACCTGACCTTCGGCATCCCCGGCTGGAGAACGATCGATGGCTTCCCCTACGCCGCGCATGAGCTTCGTCCTGATCCTGGTCATGCTCGCTATGATCAGCGTGCCCGCCGTGCTCACGTTGCGCACCGTGGGCGTCGCGGCGCAGGTTCCGGCGCCGCTTCTCGAGTCGTCGCCGTACGGCTACACCGTCAGCCTGCTGCTCTTCGTCATTCCCATCGCCGTCATTCTCTTCTGGCTCGTGCCGACAGAGCATCTCAGAATATCGAAGAAAGCATTCCTGTGGACCATTGCGGTGCTGGTGCCGACCGGATTCCTTGCCGACTTTCTCTTCGCGCATCTGTTCTTCACGTTTCCCAACACCCGCGCAGTGCTTGGCGTTCTCGCCCCGGCGCTCGGCCACCGGGTCCCAATCGAGGAATATGTCTTCTACCTCGCAGGGTTCATGGCGGTCCTGCTTCTCTATATCTGGCTCGACGAGTACTGGCTCGCAGCTTATAGCGTGCCCAGCGATTCCTCCCAACGCGCAAATTTCAAGCGACTTTTCAAATTTCATCCGCTGTCACTGATCATGGCCGGCGTGCTCATCCTTGCGGCCGTCCTCATTCGCCATTTTGCAGCTCCCGGGGATGGCGGATTCCCCGGCTACTTTACCTATCTGGTGATTGTCGGGCTCACCCCGTCGGTTGCCTTCTTCCCCACTGCGCTGCCGGTCGTCAACTGGCGCGCATGCAGCTTAACTGTGTTCTTCATCCTGCTTGTGAGCCTCTTGTGGGAGGCATCGCTCGCGTCGCCCTACGGCTGGTGGGCCTATCAACATGCACAGATGATGGGCATTTACATCACGGCGTGGAATTATCTCCCGATCGAAGCCGTCGTTGTGTGGATCGCCGTCACGTACGCCACGGTCATCATCTACGAAATCGTCCGCCGATGGCAGGCATCGGGAAGGCCGGCTCGCCATGCATTTCTGGGGCCGACTGGCGCAAAGTGACTGCTCAGAGCGACTGCACAGGCACGAGTGTGAGATCGTCTACAAGCCCAACTTCCTTCTGCACGAAAGGCTCCCCATAGAGCACCCCCGCAATCAGACCGTAGTGCCGCGCCTCGGCAAACGTCCGCTCTCGGATCTCTTCTTCCGGCACAAACAGCCCGCCGCCGGCCGCCTGGTTCGAATACTGCGAGCGGTACGCCATCAATGCGGCGTGTCGCTGTTCGATAAACGGCGTGATGTCCACGATGAAGCTCGGCCTCACGTCGGCGTACAGGCTCGCATACACGATCTTGAACGGCCGGTGCGGCTTTGACCCGGTGTCGATCTTCGCAAGCCCGGCGAGAAAGCATGCCTCGTAGCCGAGCGACGCCACAATCGCGTGATCCGGATGGCGCGCCTGCCAGTACGGAAGGATCACCACGCGTGGCCTGAGTTCGCGCAACATGCGCACAATCTTGATCCGGTTTTCGAGCGTGTTGGCAATTGCGCCATCGGGCAAGTCGAGCGCCTGCCGCCATCTCACACCCAGCAGCCGCGCGGCCTCTTCCGCTTCGCGCGCGCGATCCTCCGCGGTTCCCCGCGTGCCCGCCTCGCCCTGCGTCAGATCCAGGATTGCCGTACGCAGCCCGCGTGCCGCACTGCGCAGCAGGGTTCCGCCGCAGGTCTGCTCCACATCGTCGCGATGCGCGGCAATGGCCAGAACGTCAGTGAGGGAATCGGAAGACATGGACCTCCGAAGCAAGCCGTCAGCTATCAGCTCTCAGCCATCAGCGAATAAGGTCACACCACAATAGCTGGAGCTGACGGCTGAGGGCTGACGGCTCGTTCTGTCAGTACACGGTGTTGTTCGCGTCGCTCAGCCCATCCATGTAGGCCACGTCGTAGGCCGTGCCCGTCACCGTCACGTAGTAGTTGTTGAGCGCGGTGCCGTCTTTGGTGGAGTAGATATACACCTGGCCGCCTTCGGCTACGTAGACCTTGTGCAGCGAGGTCACCGCCGCGATGCCCGTCGCGTCGCCCAGGTACGGCTCGATCATGTCCACTTTGCCCTTCGAGGTGTCGAACATCGTCAGGCAGCCGTAGCTCATCCCCTTTGCGTAGCGCTCCCCATTGGTGCACTTGCTCATGCCGATCCAGAGTGTGTTGTCGTCGGCTTCGATCATGCGGCTCATTGCGCCCGGCGCCCCATCGCTGATCGAAATCGGGCTGCCCGGGGTGTTGTCGTTCAGGTTCAAGATGGTCAGGTTGCCGGTGAACAAACCATCCGGCTGCAGTTGCTGGCCCGCAACGTACATCGTCGAGCTGTCGATGAGCGCGTTGCTGGCTCCGCCCGGAACCGGTATCGTCGTCACGCCGCCCGTTGACGGGAACTTGCCCGACTGCTGGTTCGGCGCGAAGATCATGGGGCCTGCCGGCAGCAGCGAAACCGACGAAGCCGTTCCACCGCACTCGGGGCCGCAGTTCAGGATGTACGCCGTTCCGCCGTCGTTGGAGAAAATGGCCTTCACGGGCCTGTCAAATTCGAGCGGCGCTCCGTAGTACATGCCTGTCGAGTCAACGTTGTCCGGGCTCTGCACCTGCAGCACACACCACGTTGGAGCATTCAGCGGCTCGCAGTCCTTCGCGGCCTTGGGCCACGTTGAGGGCCCGCCAGAGAATGCGAGCGTCTGCGAAGCATTGAGCTTGAGCAGGTAGTACGCTTCATTCGCGTTCTGCACGAAGGCCACCATGACTGTGCCGCCGGGATTCACGCTCACCTTGTACACCCCGGGGAGGCTCAGCACGGTGGAGGCGCTCGCCGTATTGTCGATCACCGAAATCGCATGTGCGGCCTGGCTGGCCGCGAATACGTAATGCTGGTCGCGCGTCTCGAAGATGCTGCTGGCTGTCCCATTGATCCCGTTGATTCCCGCGCCCGCCTGCTCTTTCTGATAGTTGGCTGTCACGAAGGAATTGTCGCCCGCGCTGAACACCGAGCCGATCTGCTGTTCCGGCATGTTCTGGATGGTCAGCGGCAACGCGCCTGAAAAACCCGAAACGGAGAAAGTGACCGCGTCATTGTTGTACTTGTAGCGGATGTCGTAGTAGGCGTCGAGAATGGTCAGCGCGCCGCGGGCCAGCGCACCGGGATTCTGAATCGCCACCACCACGCGGTACTTCAAACCGCTGGGCGGCAGTACGCGTCCGGCAAAGTAAGAGGTTGTCCCACATCCCGCCAGCAGGGCGGCGATCAGGAGTGCCCCGGCGGCGCTCAACCAAAGACTGCTTTTCTTCAAAATCCCTTACCTCGACGGAATGTGCTCGATCGCTCGCCTGTCACTCGCGGCCACGATTCGATTAAACCCCGGGGCCCGGCCGGCGACTGGCCACACCCCCATCGACCCCGGTCAAAGAGCCGGCACCTGCTATGCGTTTGACTCCCGAAGTATAACAAAGCAACCGTGCCCCTTGCCCTTCGGCCGGCCACCGGCGCGCAATGAATGATGCGTTACGATGAAGGCACGATGCCATCCCTCACCGACATCTTCGGCGGGCGCCCGGTCCTCGCCGACGGAGCCATGGGCACCGTCCTCTACGCTCGCGGCGTGTTTATCAATCGGTGTTACGACGAGCTGAATCTCTCCGACCCCGGGTTGATCCTCTCGATCCACGAGGACTACCTTCAGGCGGGCGCAGAAATCATCGAGACCAATACCTTCGGCGCCAACCGATTCCGTCTCGCACGTCACGGTCTTGCGGGCAAGGTCGCCGAGATCAATTCCGCCGGCGTTCGACTCGCCCGGCAGGCCGTTGCGCACATCAAGGATAAGCAGGCCGGCGAAGCGTGGGTGGCGGGCTCGGTCGGCCCGCTCGGCGTGCACCTTGAGCCGCTGGGCAAAACCGGCCTCGACGAAGCCCGCGAAGCTTTCGTCGAGCAGATCCGCGCACTGACGGATGCGGGCGTGAACATGGTGATCATCGAAACCATGCCCGCGCTCAATGAGGCGCGGCAGGCGCTTGCGGCGGCCCGGGAAGCCGCGCCCGGCTTGCCCGCGCTCGTCATGGTCACGGTCGACGATGACAGCAACTGCCTCGACGGATCTTCGCCAGAACACGCGGCGGCGCTGCTCGCCGAGTGGGGCGCGGATGCCGTGGGCGTCAACTGCTCCACAGGGCCAGCCACCGTTCTCACCGCGATTGAGGCCATGCGCCGCGCCACGGCGCTGCCTATCGCCGCCATGCCCAATGCCGGCATGCCCCGCGCCGTCGAAGGCCGCAACATCTATCTCTGCTCGCCGGAGTACATGGCCAGCTTTGCGCGCAAGGCCATCGCCGCGGGGGCGCAATTCGTGGGCGGTTGCTGCGGCACTACGCCGAATCACACGCGAGCCATGCGATCCGCCATGCGCGCCATTGATGCTCAGGCCCGCGTGGCCGAGGGCGGAGCCGTTGTCGAGATCAGCAGCGAAACCCCGCCCGCGCGGCTCGGCGAGCGTTCCCGCATTGGAGCGCTGGTCGAGCAGGGAACCTTCGTCACGCTGGTTGAAATCGTACCGCCCAAGGGCATCGACTGCTCGAAGGAAATCGAAGGCGCGCGCGTCCTCGCGCAGCTCGGCGTCCATGCGATCAACGTGCCCGATTCGCCCCGCGCTTCGGCGCGCATGAGCGCGCAGAGCCTGTGCATTCAGATCCAGCAGCACACCGGCATCGAGACGGTTCTGCACTACACCTGCCGCGACCGCAATCTGCTCTCGATCCAATCCGACCTGCTCGGCGCCTCGTCCATCGGCTTGCGCAACATCCTCTGCCTCACCGGCGACCCGCCCAAGCTCGGCAACTACCCTGACGCAACGGCGGTATTCGACGTCGATTCCATCGGCCTGGTTAACATCGTCCGCCGCCTCAATCACGGGCTCGACATCGGCGCCAACCCCATCGGCGCCAGCACCAACTTCACCATTGGCATCGCTGCCAATCCCGGCGTGCCCGACATCGAAAACGAGCTGCGCCGTTTCAAGTACAAGGTTGAAGCCGGCGGCGAGTACGCCATTACCCAGCCTGTTTTCGACCTCGGCCTGCTCGAAGATTTTCTGAATCGCATCGAGGGGTACCGCATTCCCGTGATCGCCGGCATCTGGCCGCTCACCAGCCTTCGCAACGCCGAATTCATGAAAAACGATCTGCGCGTCTCGATGCCCGAAGAGATCATGCTGCGCATGGCCCAGGCCGCGACGCCCGAAGCCGCGCGCAAGGAAGGAATCAGAATCGCCCAGGAGATGCTCGAAGCCGTGCGCCCGCTGGTCCAGGGCGTGCAGGTCAGCGCGCCATTCGGCCGCTACCTTGCCGCGGCAGAAGTCATCGCCTCGGTGCTGCCTCAGACGGCGACTTCGTCACAGGATTGAATCGTCGACCCGACCGCAGCTCAGAGCCATACAATCATTGCGGAGCCATTTCATGCCCACGTTCGAAGAATCGCTCAAGAAGCTCGAGACCATCGTCGACCAGCTCGAGAAGGGCGATCTTGCGCTCGAGGAATCGATCAAACTCTTTGAAGAGGGCGTGAGCCTCAGCGCCGTCTGCAAGCAGGAACTCGACTCCGCAGAGGGCAAGGTGCAAACGCTCATCAAGCAGCGCGACGGCTCCTTCAAAACCGAACCCTTCCCGCCAGACAAGTCCTCCTGATTCGCACCCTGCCTGCGGCACTGCATTAGCGTTTCCCAACTTCAGCGCACATTCTGCGGCTTCATCCTTGCACCTGCAGCCAAAGTGCCTCTGCGGGAGAGCCAATTGCGCCACACGCCCATTCTTCGGCCTCTCTACGCGGAGAGTTTTCAGTGTATCGGCCCCGCCTGCGAGGACACCTGCTGCCGCGACTGGCGCATCGACGTAGACGCGGCAACGCTCGCCAGGTACCGCGCCCTCCCCGAGAGCCCGCTGCGCGTGCTGCTCGATCGCCACGTCGTCAACCACCCTGAAACCTCCGCTGGCCCCGATGGTGTGCGTCCCGGCGCATCCATCCAGATGCTTCCATCTGGCGAGTGCCCCCTGCTCGGCGAAGACCGTCTCTGCCGGATTCACGCGGAACTTGGCGAAGACCACCTTTGCGCCACCTGCGGCAGTTATCCGCGCACCATTCACACTATCGACGGCTTCGCGGAACAGCCGCTTGTGCTCTCCTGCCCAGAAGCCGTGCGGCATGTATTGCTTGCGCCCGCGCTCACCCTCGCGGACGCGCACCAAATCGACTGGGACGACCATGCTCTCCCCGGCGTACCCGTGCGTTCTTACTTCTGGGTCATACGCGAATTCGTCATCCGTCTTCTGCTCGATCGAAATTATGCACTGTGGGAGCGCCTGTTTTTGCTCGGCGTCTTCGCACGGCGCCTTGACGCATTCGCGAGCGGCGGCCAAGGGCATCGGACGGTGCCCGGGTTTCTGTCTGACTTTTCCTCCGCGGTGAGGTCCGGCGGGCTCCGCAGCGCGATGGAATCGATTCCGGCCGACCTTCCACTGCAATTGAACCTGGTCCTGAGCCTTGCCGACCTGGGCTTGCGAAAAGGCGCCGCGCTCCCGCAGCGGTTGCTGGAGACGCTTCAGAACTTTGCAAGCGGAATCGGCCACGGGCGCGATGTCGCGCTCGACTCGCAGGTTGCCGCCTACCAGGCCGCGCACCGCGAGTTCTACGAGCCGTTCTTCCTCGGGCGCCCGCACATCCTCGAGAACTATCTCGTCAACCAGGTGTTTCGCACCGCGTTTCCCTTCGGCGCCGGCCTCTTCGATCCCGAAGCGATGGCGCAGATCGCGCGCTCTTATGCGTCGCTGGTGACGCAGTTTGCCCTGATCAAGGGCCTGCTGATCGGGGTTGCGGGCCATCACGGCGCAGGGTTCTCGGCGGATCACGTGGTGCAGACGGTTTACACCACCGTCCGGCACTTCGAGCACTCGCCCCGGTTCCTCTCGGAATCCCTTCAAATGCTGGAGGACCGCAAACTGGACGACGCCCGCGGCCTGACCATGCTGCTGCGCAATTAGAGGAAGTCCCGGGCTGGCGTGCCCGGATCGGTGGGATCATCACATAACTTATTGTTAATAAATAAGATAAGCAAATTATTCAACTGGATACGGACCGTCCGGATTTAGATAAACGCTTTATTTTGAATCGCTTGAGTCTTGGGTTTAACTCACAGGAAATTTAATAGGGGGGGAGGGGGGAGGGGGTGGGGGGTGTCTTCGGGCTCTGCGGAGGGCTGATTGGCGTCTCGGCATCCCTCCTGGGTCCCCAAGTGCGAGGGAACCGGGGCACCCGGAGACTCGCACAACAGCCGGTTTGGAAACCGGCGGTACGGATGGGGCTTTTTTGACTCTGTATTCAGGCTAGCAGGTCCGGAGAGTGGATCGGCCAACAGGAAGAGGCATTTTTGCGAAAGTTATCCACAGGTTAGGTGGAAGATCTGGTTGGCTTTATCGAGATTTGCACATTTCCACAGGCAAGTGGGGGTACTTGACAAAAATGCACAGGAATTGGTGCAGAGGAGGAGGATGAGCTCAGGATGCCGTCTGCGGCTCCGGTTGCGGCGCCGGCTGCGGTTCCGGTGCACGCTGATGAAGCAGCTCGATGATCCGGTTATACAGGCGATTGCGCACCTCCACGCACTCCCACGCGCGGGTCACATAACGGATTTCTATATCCACCCCTGAGCCTGACGGGCGCAGGTTCACGACGGGATCGGCGCGAAATTCGACGGGCTCGTCCCGCGGCGCGCCGCGCTTCCACTCCTGCTCGGCCAGGCGCGCGCCCTGTCCCGTCTCTGCGTTGACGGCCTCGAGGACTTGCTTGACGGCGGCCTGGCCGTCGATCGAGGCCGGAAGCGGAACGGTGAGCTCGTCCCACATCCAATGGCCGCTGGTGGAGAAGTTGAAGAATTGCCCGCGGATGGCGAAGCTGTTCATGAACGTGATTGTGCGGCCGGTCCTGTATCCGCCGTTGCGGGTCTCGAGGAGCGCCGTGGTCATCAGGCCGACTTCGATCACTTCGCCGGAGACGTTATTGATCTCGACCCAATCTCCCACGCGAATACCGCGCCTGCCGACGAGGCGAAACCATCCGAGGAAGGAGACGATGTAGTCCTGCAAAGCAATGGTGAGCGCAGCGGTAGCAAGGCCGAGGATGGTGGGGGTTTCGCGGGGAACGCCAAAAATCACGAGCAGGATAATCACGATTCCGACAGCCTGCACCGACAGCTCAAGGATCATCCGCAGGGTCTGGTTCTGGCGCCGGTCGAGCGCCGGGCGTGCCATGAGGCGGCGCACAAGCCGTGCGCCGAGAATCATGCAGATGAGGATGAAGATGATGACCGCGAGGGACTGCAGGATGAGGTGCTGCACGACGCGGCGTTGCCGCAGCACCTGGTCGGTCCACTTGGAATAAACGGCGGCGAGATCCTGGTGCGTCTGGATCCGATCGCTGTAGATGCTGAGGAGCTGACGCTCGGCGCTGCGGTCGCGGATACGGGCCAGCCTCCTCGCGCGGTCATCCGCGCCGGATGCGGAAGCGTCCTTTTCCGCATTTGCCTGGGCTTCCAGGGCGCTGCGCTCCTGTGACAGGTTGCGAACGTCTGCCTGCACCTGCTGTATGGCCTGCTCGAGAAGCTGAAGGCGCGTTCGCTGCCGGCCCCATGCCGCGAGCCTGCCTGCAAGCGTGCCGGCTCGGCTTACTGTAACAACCGCAACCTGCCCGCTTGCCTGCATGTCGCTTTCATACTTGGTCATCGCGGCTTCTCGGGTGGCGTGTTCGCTTTGAATGCGGGCGCGGTTATCGCCGGACGCCTTGGCCAGATCCTGTTCCGCATCCTCGAGCTGGTCGGAATCGAGTTGCAACTGAGCTTTAGCGATCTCGACGTCGGCGTCATCGGGTTGCGGCGCTGCCGGTTGCCTGCCCGCCGCTCGTGATTTTGCAGCCGGCGCGGGCGCGGCCACCGCCGCGGAGAGGCGATCGAGCTGCGCCTTATCCTGGTCCACCAGCTGTTGCAGTTCGTCCACACGCTTTGACAGCTCGAGTGCCCGTCCGGTGGGCGTGAAACGCTGAACCTGCATCGTGGCCTCGCGCAGCGCCGACGCAAACGCCTGGTCCACTTCGTGATCGGCGAGCCGCTCGGCCTCACGCGCATATTCGATCTCCTCCGCAGTGCCCGCGAGAGCGCGCAGAGCCTGGGCCGTTTGCCACGGCGTCACGTCCACGAGCGCCTTCTGGTTCTCAGCGCCCCTTCGCAATGACCCCGCAAGAAACGGCAGGCGGAGAATGGAGTTTCTCGTTCCCCATGAGAACGCGATGCACAGCATGAAAAGGATGACTAACGCCAGGAGGGTGATATTTCCTGTTCGCCTGAGCAATTTTCCGGGTTCGCGCAATGGCGCCATGCTCGCGCTCCTTCGAGTCTGAAAGTCATGCCGGGCGAGGCCGTAATCGCAGGCCGTCGAACGGCTCGCCTGAACTGCCACTTCTGGCAGTAGCTGTTTGGAGAACCTGAGGCAAGGGCGTCAAGGGGTTATTGCTTGAACTCTATGCTGGCGACCATTGCGTTGTAGGCCGGCTTCAACCGGTTGAAATGCGCCTCCGGCGTGACGAAGATCATGAAGATAACGGCGCCATTGGGGTCGGGCGCGGTTACCAGCCAGTCACGCTCCATTTGCTGCTTGCCGTCTTCGCCCGGGAACGGCGAGGCCGACTGGAACATGGCGGCGCGGCCTTCGTGACCGGCCACGGTGATCGACGCGACCTGGCCTACCGGCTGCAGGTGGTTGGTCTTCTGCATCTGCTGGGCCAGGCGCGATGTGACTTCATCAATGCCCAACCCCTGCACCTGCTGTGCGGGCACGCCGTTCAGAAGCACGCCGTATCCCACGCCGTCGCTGACGATCCCGGCGGCAGGAGCGATCAACACAAAGTCTCCCTGCTTTTCGGGCAGCTTCACCTGCCAGTTCTCCGGCCGGTGCATTTTCATCGGTCCAAGGTCGACCTGGATCATATGGTGGCTCGGGGCAACTTTCTCAAGCAGCACAGGGGCGACGGCCGGCGCGGCGGCAGCCTCAGCCGCAGTGGGGAACACTGGTTCCCCGGCCGGGTTGAGCCCCGCGCCATTTCGCTGGTTGAGCTGGGCCCATTGCCCTGACTGGGCGCCCTGCGCAATCTGTTCGGCGGTGTAAGTCTGAACGCCCATGGCATGCTGATGGATCTGCGCCCACTCCGGGCCGTCGGCGGCGAAGTTCTGCTGCGGCCAGTTGGCGATCTCCTTCTGGATGGCCTGCTGCCTGTTGCCAGGCGCTGGATGGCTGCTGAAAAAAGCCGGCGGGGCGCCCCCGCCCTGCGCTGCCATCAATTTGAAGAAGTCGGCCATGGCCTGGGGATTGTAGCCGGCCTTGTAGAGGATGACCGCGCCGACGGCGTCGGCCTGCGACTCGTCGTTGCGCGAGTACTTCATCATCATGCCCTGCGCGCCCATCTGGATGCCCATCTGCCCGAGTTGACCGACGAGGCCGCCCGCCATGTTTCCCGCGCCGCTCATGCCGAGGGCCATGCCCGCGAGCTGCGCGAGCATGCCGGTGGTCTGCGCCTTGCCGGCCTGCTTGGCGGAGTGCTGCATGTAGACGTGCGCCATCTCGTGCGCCATGACGCCCGCGAGTTCGCCTTCGCTGGTTGCGGCGGTGATGGTGCCGACATTGACGAACATCTGCCCGCCGGGGATGGCGAATGCGTTGATGTCCTTTTGCGGGACGACGTGAAATTGGAAAGGCCAGGAATACTGTTGCGGAATGGTGGCGACGAGCTTCTGCCCCAGTTGACGGATGTACCTGGTTTCGGGGCTCGAATCGGGCAAGACCGGCATCTGCTGGTAGACCTGGCCGGCGGCATCCATGCCCATCGCAATCTGATTGTCACGCGACATCGAGGCTTTGCCGGGATTGGGAAAAGCCGGTCCGGCAGCCTGCGCGCATGCCAGAGCAGCCGCGCAAAACATAGCGATAACGAGCCGCCTGGAACGCATGCGAATGAGGCAATCCCCTTCTCTTTGCCCGAGCCGCTTTCCGGGACCCACTTTGCGGAGACGGGACAAATTTCCGAGTATCCCGCGTCATCTCTTGCCGGAACGTCCTCGATGGGCGCTCCACGAAGAGGCGAAACGGACTCAGCGGCTACGCTAGCGCTGTGGATTGTCACTGGAAACTGGCAATTGTTGAAGCTGGGGGTACGAGTCGACAGAGTCAACAACGGAGTGCCCGAAGGCAACCGCAGATCCCTCGGCTCCGCTGCGCTGCGCTCGGGATGACAGAACGTGGGGAGCGGTCTTTCTAATGGTTTCGCTGTGGTGGGTAGTTGGTCGACCAGCCGGAAGTTATCCATTTGCATTCTTCGGGGCGGGCGAGTTGTTGAGAGGCTCAGGCCGGCTCTGGCCTCCATGCGAGCCACACTAATGTTGCGGCCAGCACGGTCATCGCGAGCGGGAAGAGCGGGTTGAAAAGATCCTTGGCATAGCAGAGGTATGTGCCCAGGCCCACAGTGCAGGTGATGATGAGGGCTCCCAGGGAGGTCCAGCGCGGAATGAATATGAGCAAGGCGCCCGCTGTATCGAAGGCTCCGGAGACGTAGCGGAACCACTGGCCCCAGCCGATGGCATTAAAGAACGGAATAGTTCCCATGGTCCCGGTGAGCTTTTCGATTCCGATCGCCAAGAAGGCTACGCCCAGCAGGATTCTGAGAACCCAGGTGACGATCAAGCGCGTTTTTCCGGTTGTCTCTGAGGTCATCTCTCTTCCCCTCGCTGCGGAAAACAATGGTCAGAAAATGAATAGCTGAAACTCACAGTCAGAGTAACAAGGTTGGGCGCCCTCACATAGCTCGGGTTGAGTGATGTCTGACAAGTGGGCACTTTGGAAGCTGGCGGGGCCTGCGCCTTTCAGTTGCGTATAGGCGATGATTCGCGCAGAAGACGCTCCAGCAGAATCTCTCTCCGCCGCAGTAGACAGACCAGATGCTTCTACGAGCGTATCCGAGACTCCTGCAGTTCCCGGAGGCTAGCTCTCTCGCCAATGTTCTCTCAGTACAGCGAGCCGATAGAGGCCGGACAATCAGGAGGCAAATATTCCAAGCCACCGGAACACGGGCCGACGATTGTCACAGCGGAACGACAAGAACCAGACAAGAGCCTTACCGCAAGCTGACAAAATCCTTACCGAAGGCTGACAAGGGCATTACCGCCACATGACAACACATGCCTGTCAATCCCGTACAGTTTCGTCGCATGAGTCAAATCCAAGCCGTCAGAAATTGGATGGCGAAGCTGGGAAAGGCAGCTATGAAAAGCTCTCACTTGAAAGTATCCATTGCCAGCGGCGTGCTTCTCATTCTCACCACGATGTTGGGCTCAGCGAGCGCCAACGCACAAAACTCGGGCCTGCAGGCGGATTTGCGAAGTTCCGCGACAGTTCCCACCCAGGGCGGAGTGCTTCCCACGGCTCCGGCCGGAGGTGTTGTCATCGGCAATCAACCGTGGGTCTGCGACGCCTCAATGGGATTTGCGCCCGTCGTAGACACCCAAAACGGGGTTCTTGATTCATTCCTGGCGATAGGGTCGGTTGGCGATATAAAGCTGCCAATCTCATCGACAACGGTGCCGGCAACCTGCGGGCAGTCTGCTCTCCAAAGCAACGGCATTACCTACATCACTCAGGCAGTGGTGGATACAAGAAACACACCATCGACGGCGCGTGGGGTGCTGCGCACAGCTCTTGACCCGAACACAGGGGCATTCGTGGGTCCTTCAACCTACATCGCGACGACCGCAGGCCTTGACGGTGACCAGCCCACCGCGGCTGCACTCGGCCCTGACGGCAACCTGTATGTAGGATTTCTAAAAAGCGGCAACGTCAAAAGGATTGTCAATCCAGGATCCGGCACGACGCAGACCGTGCAGAGCGTGGGAAGCACACCGCAAGGACACCCCGCGCGCGCTTTCGCTTTCGTCCAGGGTGATTTGTATATCGCTTCCATCGATGCCCTATCGGTCATTCACAACGCCACAAGCCCCTCGTGCACCGGCGGCTGCAACGCTGTGGCCCTGTCCGATGGCTTCACAGGCGCCGTCCACACTGGAATGACCAGCAATGGCGTGGATACGGTTTATTTCGCCGTTGCGGGAGCTCAACAGTCCCCAGGCACCAGTCAAGTCTGGCGCTACACTCCCGCGAACGGATTTTTCACATTCGTGTCACAGGGGGGCGTCGATAAGAATGGCGCAAACGCATCCGATTTCTCGTTTGTGGCGAGTAAGACGAATCTGCTGACGCTCGATGCGGGCGGGACCCTTTGGATTGGAGACGATACCAGCAATGCAACTGCGATCGGCGCGGGACGACTGTGGACGATCAGCGCGGCCGCGTTGGGAACGATTCAAGGCGGGTCGACGACCGGCGGCACCAATACGCAGGCGATCTTCAACCTACTTCGCGGCCCGTGGTTCATGGGCTTTACCCAACTCGGGTTTACGCCCACGTTCAATCCCGATGGGACGTTCACCGCAACAATTGTTCCCAACGCCGGCGGAGTGATTACGGACTCGGGTACCTGGACGTTGACCCCGCCGAACGTGGTTCAGCCGATTGGGAACGCGCAGGCTCATCTCACGCTTACCGATATAAACGGAGTCGTGCTGTTCTCGGCCGATTTCTTCATGCTCAGAGTCGACCAGCTCGTAGCAGAGTTTCCATGGACGGGAAGCCTGGGAACACCAATCAGCGGAGTCCTCCTAAAACAAACCATCTGACAATAAGCTCAGCGGACGCTGTGCCCGGATGGGGTGCGGCGTCCGCGCTTTCGGGAGTCTCATTCCCGGCCAATTCCGTCACTCAAATCTAAAAAACTCATTCATTGCACAATGCGGCTTCCAGAGCTGTGGGACAAAACCTTGAAACCCGCATCGACCTTCTCCGTAATACTTACTGAGCCCAAATTTTCCGGAGGCTATCGAGGAGGGACCTCGAATGAACAAGAAGGTCATCTACATTGCAAGCACTGCAATTCTCATCGTGGAAGTCCTGGCGGGCGCTTTCCTGGACCTTGCTCAGGTTCCCGCTGTCGTACAGGACGTGCGCTCGATCGGATATCCAACTTACATTTTGTACATTGTGGGAGCCTGGAAGGTGCTCGCAGCATGCGCGCTGCTCTGGCCGCGTCTCCCGCGACTCAGGGAATGGGCCTATGCAGGGGTCTTCTTTGAGATGTCCGGCGCAGCCGCGTCCCAGGTTCTGGCCGGCCATGGAATCGGCAAATATGCCGTGCCGCTGGTTTTCAGCTTGATCACGCTGGTTTCGTGGAGGTTCCAGCCGGACCGGGAAGCGCACTGGGTTCGACAGACAGCCAACTGATCAGTCGGGTCGTCGCCGTCTGATGCTTAATCGCTGGCTCCTGCGCTCCTGAGCATCGCCACGGGCGAGAACTGGCCGCCGGCCTGCCGGGCCGCCACGGTCTCGTTGAGCACGCGCAGCCCCTGCTCAAGGCTCATCTTCGGGGGCACGGCCTCGAATCCGCCGCGCACTTCGCTGGTGTCGTGCGCCAGCGTCTTGAAGAGCAGCGCGCGGCCGTTCATGTGGACCTCGAGGCGCTCGGTCTTCCACTCGGTCGGGCTCACCTGCGTGCGCACCATGCGGAACCAGCCTCCCTTATTTACCCGGCCGAGCAGCCCCATGCCGAAGTCCACGTTGTCGTTCAAATGGCCTTCGAGTTTTTTCATCCGCTTCATGCGCACGTCGATAAAGAGATCGCCGCTGAGCTGATGAAACACCCGCGCCTCGATGCAATGCGCCGAGTAGCTGGGGCTGGGCGAAAAGCGCAGGTGACGGATGCCGTTATCCGTGCCTTCATCCTGAAACGCGAATGCGTCGGGAAGCATGGCCAGGATGCGGCCGACGCGCTTTTCGTCGTCGCGGTAGGACTGACGCAGGTTTGCGCGCTCGCCGGGAGAACTCGCGAGTTCGCGCAGCCGCGTTTCCTCTTTCTCGGCCACCTGCTCGCTTACCGGCTGCCCGTTGCTGGACACGGCTCGCGCGATCGGCCCGTCGGAGGTTTCCACCTGCTCTTCCACGCGGACGTCATTCGGCGAGTGCCGTTCTACCCAGTAGCGCCAGTAGCCGTGGAGGTCGTGGTCGTGGAGCTCGTTGTAGACGACCTCGCGGACGAGCTTGCCCGGCTCCTCCTGCGCGCCCTGCTGAGCGGAGCACACCGCAGATGCCGCAGCCAGGATCCCGGCCAGAATCCATACTGCCCGCATACCGTCACCTCCAAGATTGAGTCCGGAGTCGAAGGCTTGCCGATCGCAGTAAGTATGTTTTGCCGGTGGTAAAGAAACGGCAAGATTACCGTGAATAAGGGGAGAAATCACCTGGAAATGCCGAACCGGCGGGGTTGACGTACCGATCTGTGCACTGGCTTGAAGCATCCTCGCCGCTTTCGCCGTGGCGCCGCTCTTCAGCTGGGGCGGCCCGGTTCCGACAAACTAGGATGCACGGGGTGGCGGCGGCGGTTGCGGGGCGGTCGAATTGGCATGGCGGGCTGAGGCGGTTTATCCGGGCGCATTGGGATGAGGAGCCGGGGGGCGGCCTAAACTTCGACGAACCTGAAATGTTGCTGTTTGTGAATGTGATGTAAATAGGTACACTTGCTTTTTGCCCGGATCGCGGTGAGCGCCATGGCGACAGCAACGGGAATCCCGGACACGAAGGTTTCCTGGTGGAAGACCCTGCCAGTGATGCGGGGACTTCTGCCTCTGGACAAGTCTCAGCTTGTGCCCGACATCGTCGCGGGAATCACGCTGGCGGCGCTGGGCATTCCGGAGGTGATGGGATACACGAAGATTATCGGTACGCCGATTATTACCGGCCTGTACACACTCTTCCTGCCGGTGATTGTCTTTGCGCTGATAGGCTCTTCGCGCCACCTGGTCGTCAGCGCGGACTCCGCGACGGCGGCGATGGTTGCGGCGGCTCTTGTGGCGCTCTCGTTCACGGCAAATACTCCGCGCTATGTTGGCCTCACGAGCCTGATTGCGCTGGTAACCGCGGCAATTCTGTTGGCGGCGCGGATCCTGCGGCTCGGCTTCCTGGCTGATTTTCTCTCACGCACGGTTCTTGTGGGGTTCCTGACGGGAGTCGGCGTGCAGGTTGCCGGCGGGCAGCTGAACGATATGCTCGGCATCGAGAAGGGCGGGCACGGCTTCCTGGGACAGCTTCTTTTCACCTTCCGGCATCTTGGGGAGACACACCTTCCGAACCTGTACATAGCGCTCGCAGTGCTGGCCATCATTCTCGGATTCGAGTTCTTCTATCACAAAATTCCAGGCGGCCTGGTCGCCGTGGTGGGGTTGACGGCGGCGAGCGCATACTTCCACTGGAGCGAACACGGCATCTCCGTTGTTGGAGAAGTGCCCGGCGGGCTGCCGCACCTGGGGATTCCTCAATTCAACGTCCACGATGTGATGATGGTGCTGCCGATTTCGTTTTCGTGCTTCATCGTCATCCTCGCCCAGAGCGCAGCGACTTCCCGGGCTTACGCACTGCGTTACCGGGATAAGTTCAGCCAGAATTCTGACCTGGTGGGATTGTCTCTCGCCAACGCGCTGGCGGGTTGCAGCGGCGCGTTTGTCGTGAACGGCAGCCCCACCAAAACGGCGATGGTAGATACGGCGGGAGGACGCAGCCAGCTATCTCACCTGACCACGGCAGCCGTTGTACTGATGGTGCTTCTCTTCTTTACGCGGCCGCTGAGCTTTCTGCCCAACACCGTTCTTGCCGCAATCGTTTTCCTGGTCGGGGTGAAACTTATCGATGGCCGGGGCATGGCGGCAATTCGCCGCGCCGCGCCGCGCGAATACCTGCTGGCGCTGGCTACCGCGGCGACGGTTGTCATCTTTGGCGTGGAACAAGGCATTCTTCTCGCCGTGGTTGTCTCGCTTCTCATGCACGTGCGCCACAGTTACCGGCCCCACACGGCCGTGGTGGTTCGCGACGAGGGCGAGCATTGGCGGCTCGACGACGCGGTCCCGGGCAAGCATGCTGAGCCGGGAATGGTCATGTTCTGGTTTGGAGCCGGTCTCTTTTACGCGAATGCCGCCTTCTTCGCCGAGCAGGTACTGAAGCTCATAGAACGGTCGCCCTCACCATTGCGCTGGTTCGTTATTGATGCGAGGGCCATCACCGAGTTGGATTACTCCGCCGGCCGGGCTCTCACGGAACTGCATCAGGAGTTGTCGGCGAAAGGAATCGTGCTGGCGCTTATCGTCGTCGAGGTGCGCCATCGGGGATTTCTTGAACGCATGGGCCTGGCGGACGTGATCGGCGCGAATCGGATTTTCGAATCACGGTACGACTGCGTGCAGGCCTACCGCTCGGAAATGGCGATGCGTTCGGACCACGCGGCAGCCGGATAAGGGTGGCGGCGGGCGCGGGTTGGCGCACTTGGTTGCTGCACTGGGTTGCTACACTGGGGCCATGATGGACGAGCAGGAGTTTCGCCGCGCCGCCGAAGGGGCGCTCGAGTCGCTGAAGCGGCATCTCATCGCGCGCGAAGAGGAAGACGACGCAGGCTTCGAAGTGGAAGAGCAGAACGGCGTGCTCAACGTGCTGTTCGAAGAGCCGCCGGGCAAGTTCGTCATCACGCCCAACACGCCTGTGCGGCAGGTGTGGATCTCCGCTCTCTCCACCAGCTTCAAGCTCGACTGGGACGCGTCCGCGGCGGCTTTTATCCTGCCCCGCAGCGGAGAAAAACTGGTCCCGCTCGTCGACCGGCTCATCCTGGAACGCCAGGAAGGCTGACCGCGCGGCTCGCTTGCCCGGATTGTTGCCTACTCTCCGAACGACGCGGCGGCCGACTTCTCGTCGTCGAAGACGTCGAACACCGTGTAGAGCTTGGTGATCTGCATCAGGTCGTGAACGCGCTTGGTCAGGTTCACCAGCTTGAGCACGCCTTCGCGGTTCTTGACCGACGTGTACGCGGCTGTGAGTTCGCCGAGGCCCGCGCTGTCGATATAGGTGACGTTGCCCAGATTGAGCAGGATCTTCTTGTATCCGTGGCCGAGCTGGTCCTGGATCTCGGCGCGAACCGCTGCGCAGGCCTCCCCGAGGGTGATCCTTCCGCTCAGGTCGATAATGGCAATTCCCTTCGCCTCGCGCGTACTCATCTTCACGTCCATATGCGATCTCCTTGCGTGTTCTGCCGTCACGCCGGCTTTGATTTTTCGATGCTACGCAGTCAACCGGGGTCCAGCGCAAATGCTGAAATGAATAGTACCCCTTTATCCGCAATTCAGTCTGTGACTTGAACGGCTACGGTCAGGCATTTTCGTGTTTGGGCGGAACGGGACGCCCGAAAAACAGCACGTAGCCGTCGGGATCGCGGACTTCGAAGCCGCGCAAGCCTTCAGAGGTATCCCCGAGCGGCTTGTGGAACTCGAGACCGTTCGAGGCGAGCTCGGCGGCCAGCGCATCGGGGTCGGGGACATAGACATAGGCATCCCACTTCAGCCGGGGGTGAAGCGATGAGTTGGGCACGGGATTGACGCCGCTCTGCGACTTGAAAAAGATCATGACGCCATCGCGGCGCATGGTGGCAAAAAACGAATCAATCTCCGGATCCGGATATGCCTTCTCGAATCCCAGCTTTTCGCGATAGAACGCCGCCGTCCTGTTGACATCGGTGACGACGAACATGGGAGAGATGGAGTCCATACCGGGGCGCGCCATAGCACTGGATTTTAGATCAGGCTGGTGTATCCAGGCTGCTTGTTGCCGGGAGACGGCACCAGCAGATTCCCTGCGGGAAAGACAGAAAGAAAAGCAAAGGACCGGAATACGGCGCCCAAAGACAACAGGCCCGGCAACTCGCCGGGCCTGCATGGCTGCGATTCGGCGCGGCTATTGGGGCAGCGCGTAGATGGTGTTGAGCACCTTCTGCTGAACGTTGTCAGGCAGCGGGGCGAACGAGAGCTGCGAGGCCTGCTCTTCGCCCGACTTGACGATCCAGCTCAGCATGTCTTTGAGCGTCTTCTGGTTTTCCGGGTGAATAGGCTTGGCCGGAATCAGCAGGTAGGTAAAGCTCGAGATCGGGTACGCATTGGGGCCCGGCGCGTTGGTAATGGACACGCGATAGTCCGGGGGCATGTTTGCCGTGGCGGCGGCGGCGGTGACGCCATCGATTGAAGCCTTCACCCAGTTTCCGGCGGAGTTTTTCACGTCGCCGAAGTTGATCTTGTTCTGCAGCGCGTAGATCAACTCCACGTATCCGATCGCGCCCGGCATCTGGCGCACGAGGCCGGCCACGTTCTCATTGCCCTTGCCACCCACGCCGACCGGCCAGTTGAGCGCCGGACCGCGGCCCGGACCGTCGAGCCAGTCCTTGCTGACTTTGCTCAGGTAGTCAGAGAAGATGAACGTGGTGCCGCTGGCTTCAGCGCGGTGCACGACGATGATCTTCTGATCGGGGAACTTCGACCCCGAGTTGTCCTTCGCGATGCGCGCGTCGTTCCAGTTGGAGATCTTGCCGAGGTAGATGTCGGCCAGCACGTCGGGGGCGAACTTCACTTCCGTCACGCCGGGCACGTTGAAGATGGGCACCACCGCGCCAAGCACCGTGGGAATGTGGATGAGCTTGATGGGCGATTGCGAAAGCGCCTGGTCGGTCATCGGCATGTCGGAGGCGCCAAAGTCCACCAGGCCCTTGGTCACCTGCGCGATACCGCCGCCCGAGCCGATCGACTGGTAGTTGACCTCAACACCAGGATGCGCCGCGCTGTACTCGCCAAACCACTTGGAATAAATGGGGTAGGGGAATGTTGCTCCCGCTCCGGTAAGGCGCTGCGCCTGGGCCGCGCCCATTGCCAGCGTTAACAGCAAGCCAAGGACAACTGTGATTTTCTTCACGTCTCGCTCCTCTGGGATTTTCTGCCGCATTCGATTTTCCGATGCGAATGTTACGGGCATTTGAATGAAGGTCGCCCGGCGAGCATAAAAGCTGATGAATAGAGTGTTAAAAGTGGCCTATTTTTCCGCGGCGGTTCTCCACTTTTGAGCGAGGGCTTTGTCTGCGAGCGCCTTTATGTAGACGCCCCCCACGACCGAGCGCGCCTGGAACCCCTCCTGCTTTCCGGCCACGGTGTCGTACCAGTCCGTGAGCGGAACGCGGGTCGGTCCTTCGTTCACCCATGCCCCGATGGGGGCCAGCAGGGCGTTCCAGTCCTCCGGACGAGCGGCGAGCGTGGCCGTCCAGATCTGCCAGTCGAGCTTGGTGTATGTGGCGCGGTTATCGAGCGGCAGGCCGAAATGGTTCAGGTGCTTGAGATAAAACGCGATCTCTGTTTCGCGGACCTTCGCGGGGAAGAGATTGAGGCCGAGGATCTGGTCCCACACGAGGTTGTATTTCTGGCTCCACGTGCCGGGCTTGTCGAAGGCGAGCTTAAAGTGGTCGCCGTCTTCGGCCATCGTGTGCCACTTCGCTGCCATGTCGCGCGCCGTGCGGCCGTAATCGCCGGCGACATCGGGCTTGCCGACGCCGCGCGCCAGTTCTGCAAATGCTGCGAGAGCCTCGATGGCCTTTATGGAGAGATTGGCGTTGTGCGCGAGGTGGCCGGCGAAGTCATCAGTCGAGAGCTGGTTCGCGGGGTCGAGTCCGCTCTGGCGAAGATACTCGGCCCACTTCTGGAGCTGCGGCCAGTACTGCCGCGCCAAATCCCAGTTGCCGAGCTCGCGCTCCATCGCGGTGACGAGGATGAGCATGTTCCCGCTCTCCTCGACAGGCATCTGGTCGTCTTCGGTCTGCTCGCCGCCGCCGTAGACCTGACCGTCTGCGAGCGGATATGTGCCGAGGTCATGCGGGGCAAAGGGCCACTTCCATCGCGGAAGAGCGGCGTACTCCATCACGGGCTTAAGTTGGGCCTCGAGCAATTTCGGATTGAAAAACAGGAAGAACGGCGCCGAGGGGTACAGCACATCGACCGTGGAGATGCAGCCGTTTGAATAATTCTCCTTGGGGAAAAGCATCGGCGAGCCGTCCACGTCTGTGGAGAGAGCATGCGCGGCGAGGGTCTGGCGATAGGCGAGCGTCGCCACCTGCGCGTAGGCCGGGCCGCCTGCTTTTTCGAGATCGGCGGTCAGGTCCGCGTCGAACTTCTTTCCGCGGTCCTCCAGGGTTGTGTAGTCGCGCTCGGCCGCGGCCAGCATTTGCGGCACGGTCTGGCCGTTTCGCCGCCAATACGGCCGAAGCTTTCGATCGAGATATTCGATATTGAACTGCGTCGTAAAGGTCAGCAGGACGTGCCGCGAAACCGGTGCGGTGACCTGGCCCAACGCAAAATCCAATGCCACGTGGGCCGCGCCGTCGCGGGGCATCTTCGGCATGTCCATGTCGTCTTCGTCCGCGGGGATCACTCCATCGCGCGCAAAATCGCCCATCGCGCGCGAGGTGAGAGAGACTGTCGCCGCTTCGTTGTACGGCAGCGCGAGCTGGAAGTAGCCCCAGTCGATGCGCAGGTCGTCGCCGGGGCGGTTGAGCACGCGCTGGTCTCGCGATCCGATGTTGAGCACCGTCAGACCGCCGGCCTGCAAGCGTCCCCAGGTCACCGCCTCGTCCGGTGAGTTGACCGCGATCACCGGATCGACGTCGATGAGCACCGACACGTCATGCACTGCTGTGCCGCTCGCTGTAAGCGTGAGATACGTCACGGGACGCGACAGAGCGTCGAGATCATGCGGCAGCGCGGGAGTAAAGAACTCCACAGTCAGCTTCACGCCGGCCGCAGCGAAGTCGTAGTAGGTGTGCGTCGGCGTTACGCGGAGGCCTGTCTGCTCCATCGCGGGCACGTCTTCGGGGTCGGCGCCCATCCAGCGGTAGGTCTTGCCATCGATGCGCGCGAGGCCGTGGATGGGCTGACGTTTGCCCGTCCAGTGCACGGTGTTCGCGTCAGTCAGCTTGTCGGCAAAGGACCAGATGCTGAAGTAGGGGTCGTGGGCGATCAATGGGACTGCGGGCGGGCGCTGCGGCTGCGCGACACCGATGCGGAGAGAAAGAAGAACGACGCAAATGCCGGCGAGACGAAGGGTTTTCACTGTGCCTCAGTCAAATTGCATGAGCGGGATTGAGCGACAGACCATTCTACGGCGCGGGCCAGAATCTTTTGCTAGTGTGCGCGCGTGCTCATTGCTTCCGCACTCTTTGTGACCGGCAGCGTAAAGAAGAATGTAGCTCCCGCGCCCAGCTCGCTCTCTGCGCGAACGCGTCCGCCGTGGGCCTGCACGATGTGGCGCACGATCGCAAGCCCAAGGCCTGTGCCGCCCGACTCGCGCGAGCGCGCCTTGTCCACGCGATAGAACCGCTCGAAGATGCGCTCGAGGTGCTCGCTCGCCAAGCCGGGGCCGAAGTCCTGCACGCGGAACTCTACCTCGTCATCGAGCAGCTTTGCGCCGAGGCACAGCCGGCCGCCGCTGCGGCCATACTTAATGGCGTTCTCCACGAGGTTGCCGAAGACCTGGTTCAGCGCGTCGGCATCGGCCATCACCTGCGCATCCGGTGCGCCGTCGGTTTCCAATTCCAACCCCGCGTCGGACGCTATCCCGCCCAGCGACATGACCGCGTCCTCAAGCAGTGCGCTCGCCCGCATGGGCTGCAGAGCCAGCTTGTAATCCGGGCTTTCCAGGCTGGCCAACGCGAGCAGATCCTCCGTGAGGCGATTCATCCGCCGCGCGCTTTTTCGGATAATCCCGAGAAACTCGCGCCCGGTGTCCGCGTTCGGAGCCGGTTCTTCGAGCAGCGTCTCCACGTATCCCTGGATCGACGTCAGCGGCGTCCTCAGCTCGTGGCTCACGTTGGCGATAAAATCCCGCCGTGTGCGCTCGGCCGCCTCGATCCGCGTCACGTCATGAAGGACCGCAAGCGCACCGCCCCGGGGGAGCGGTGTTGCATTCACTTCAAACACCCGTCCCGAAGCCAACCCGCTCGCCCGTCCTGTCTGCACGGCTCGCTTTTCGAGCGCGCCCTTCACGCACGCCAGCAGGTCGGGATCTCGAACGGAGTGCGCCAGCGGACGGCCTGCCTGAATCTGCGTCCCCGCCATGCGCTGCATCACGGTGTTCGACCACCGCACCTGGCCCTCGGCGGTGACCGCGACGACGGCCTCTTGCATCGAGTCGAGCATTGCGGCCAGCTCTTGCCGGCCGCTCTCGACCTCTGCAAAGCTCTGCCCGAGCCGCTCGGCCGTCTGGTTCAGCGCCGATTCCATCTCCGCCAGCTCGTCTGCGCCCGGCGCATCAAGCCGCGCTTTCAGGTCGCCGTCCGCGATGCGCCGCGCGAAGGCAACCACCTGTTGAAGCCGGTTCATGATCTGGATCGAGATCCACGCGGCGAGCGGCAGCGCGACCAGCAGCGCAATCAGCCCCGCCCACAGCGCCTCCCACCCAAGGCGCTGAAGCGTTTCGCCTGCCGAGCGCGCAGCGAGCCGGTGGAACACAATCTCCATGACGATTGTGTTGAACGCGAGCAGCAGGACAAACAGCCCCAGCAGCTTGGTGAAAACTTTGCGGGTCAAATCCGTTCCGCTCCAATTCAGGTGGGGGACTTCATTGTCTGGATTATCCGCCGCAGGAAGAGGCGTCGGCTATATAAATGGCCGCGATGCTCGATCCGGGACATGATCGCGCCGATACACGAACCCGCGTTAACCTCGGCGACAATGCACTCGCCTACTCGGTCCTTGGAAGCTCGAACCGGTACCCTGCTCCGCGCACGGTCTTCAGGTAACGCGGGTTCTCGGGGTCGATTTCGATCTTCTCGCGAATGCGGCGAACGTAGACATCGACGCTCCGGGGAGTGACAAAGCGCGCGTCGCCCCACACCGAGTCGAGCAGGTGGTCGCGGCTGTAGACGCGCCCGGGATGACGCGCCAGGTAATCCAGCAGCCGGAACTCAGTGGCGGTAGTGGTCGTGAGCTCGCCGCGCACCGTGAGCTGCATGGCGTTTGCGTCGATCACGACGTCCTCAAACCGGAGCACTGACGGCGTGGTGGGCCGCTCGAAGCGCCGCAGCACGGCCTTCACCCTGGCCACCAGTTCGCGCGGCGCAAAGGGCTTTGTTATATAGTCGTCCGCGCCCAGCTCCAGCCCCAGCACGCGGTCGTTCTCGCCGGCGCGCGCGGTGAGGAAGATGATCGGGATGGTGGAAAGCGACGGATTCGCGCGCAGGCGTCTGCACACGTCGAGCCCGTCCCCGCCCGGAACCATGATGTCCAGAAGGAAAACCGCCGGCGGCTGCCGCTCGGCATCGGGAATGAGGTTGGTGGGGGTAAGAAACGGCCTCGAAGTGAATCCCGCCGCTTCCAGGTGATGCTGCACAAGCCGGGATATGTCGGCGTCGTCTTCCAGCACAAATACGGATTGGCTCAACCGGTCTGCCCTCGCCGGCGGCCGTTTTGATTCCTGTTGCAGTGGCCGCCCGGAATCGAGTTCAGATTACTGCATGCAGGCAAATAAATTGCAAACGTTGTGTGAATTTGGGCCCTATGCGCTCGCTTCTGATTTGCCGCCGCGTCGTCGTTCTCATTGCTCGCGAAGGCCCTGGCACTGGCCGGCCTTGGACTCAGGCTGGTCGACCGGAAGGAAGTTGAGCCGGTCCGGGAGACACCAGGGTGGTTCGCGTCGGAGAGAAACACTCGTTCGTGTTGAATACTCCGCTGCGGCAGATTGATGTCCACGGTTCTCATGTCCCGGTACGCGCCAGGGGCGCCTGCTCCACCTCGGGACGGCGCAGGCGCATCTCGTGCAGCTTGCGCCGTTCCTTTTCGAGGCGCTTGCGCTTTACCTCACGCGATGCCAGCCAGGTGAGCGAGGCCAGAGTGCACGCCAGCAGCGCGACGGCGGGGATGCCGTGGAGCTGGTCGAGGCCGTCGGAGTTGAAGTCGCCGTAGAGCATGGTCAGCCCGGCAAATACAAATACGATGTGGGCACAGAACACGCGCAGCGATGCCATTCCGAGAGTCACGAATGGCTCCCGCGCGATCACTTTGAGCACGTACTTTCTCGACCAATAAGCGCACACGGTGAATGCGATCAGGTTTATTACGCGCAGCGGACCGATCTGCCACTTGTCCAGCTTTACGCCCAGCGCCTGCACGGTGAGGTGCGGCCCGAGCCACCCGAAGCGCACAGCAACGAAGAACACGCAGACCGCGGCCGCCAGCCCGGCGAGCCACCCGGGAACCTTGTTGAGCGGCACCTTATCCATTGCCGAATTCGCTCCCAGCCACAGGCCTACTGTCCATACTGCCTGCCAGGCAAAGAGGTTGAACGCGCCCGCCTCCTGCAGGGGTATGCCGAGATGCGTTACATGGACGATCCAGTTGTGGACAAGGTCGCGGAGCCCGAACTGCGCCAATGTCCAGACGACGCAGCTTGCCGCGAGGATCCATTTCCACCCGAAACGCACGGCGGCCGTGAGCACCAGCGGCGTAAAAAAGAGAAAAGTCACGTACATCGGCAAGATGTCCAGGAGCGGCGGACAATACAGCAACAGAACAGAGCCGACGACGGCGACAAATGGATGCGCGAGGTAGAAGTCCAGGAGATTGGTGAGCGCGGCCTTGTGCGTATGGATTGCGATCTCCGCGACGACCGTGAACGCCAGCGCCAGCATCACCAGGTGGTAGCCGTAGATCTTCAGGGAACGCTTCCAGAGCTTGAGGCGCACGTTGCGCGGATTCTGGACGAGATCGCGGATGTACAGGCGGCCCACCAGGAGCGCCGAAATAAAGACAAACCCCTCGGCCGAAGAGACAAAGCCGAACGGCTGATTGACGAAATCGCTGAAGCGCGTGGGAAGGTGCGTAACGGTCATCCAGACCAAAAACAGGCCTCTCAGAGCGTCCAGTTCCGGACGCCGTTCGAGCTTCGGCAGATGCATGTGTACAAGTTGCATGGGCACTAAACCAGGAAGTCCTCAAGACACACTTCCCGTTTCAATATTTAGATGAAAAAACGGATGGTCAGCAGACGCTTCGCCAACCAGAATCAAAAAGATTTCGGAATCCCGCCAACTAGCACGAAAAACAGTTGACTCCGGGTGCGCATTTTGACAGACTCCGTTCGCGGACCGGACAGGAACCAGCCTCCTCCGGAATCAAGTTGCGGCAGGGCGGGTGAGATACGTGGAACCGCCTCCTGCCTGCGAAACCGCTCCGCTCTCCTTTCCCTGGCGCCGGTCGGCGCGCGACATCGATCCGAAAACAAGGAGGAATCCATGAAAAAGTACCTGGCAGAGGCAGTCGGCACATTCATTCTTGTGTTGTTTGGGTGCGGAACGGCCGTGGTTGCCGGCGACAAGGTCGGCGTGGAAGGAATTGCGATTGCTTTCGGTTTTGCGCTGATCGCCGCGGCCTACGGCATCGGGCCTGTGTCCGGCTGCCACATCAATCCCGCTGTGAGCCTTGGAGTCTGGGTGGCAGGCCGCATGTCGCTGATCGACATGCTCGGCTACTGGGTGGGGCAATTCGTCGGCGGAATTGTGGGCGCGTGGGTGCTTATGGAGCTGGTGGGCGGGGTAAGCCACGGCCTGGGGCAGAACGGCTGGGGTCCTGGTTACCAGGGGGAATACACCATGGGCGCTGCCATGCTGTTTGAGTTCGTGGCCACGTTCATTTTTCTCGTGACGATCCTCGGCGCCACGCACAAGGCCGCGCCGGTCGGGTTCGCGGGGCTGGTGATCGGCATCGCGCTCGTGGCGATCCATCTATTCGGGATTCGGATCGACGGGACGAGCGTGAATCCGGCGCGCAGCTTTGGGCCGGCGCTGTTCGTCGGCGGGACGGCGCTGTCGCAGTACTGGCTGTTCCTGGTGATGCCCTGTATTGGGGCGGTTGTCGCGGGATTGCTGTTCAGGGTGAAGATACTTGAAGTCACTCCGGAAGGCGAAGTGCCTAGAGGCAAGCAGATCGTAGGCGCCTAGGCCGGCCCCGACACAACTTGTGCCTGACCGGCCCAGGGTTGGTTTAGCGTTTCAGGAGCGGGCGGCGTCGGCGCGCTCGAGCTCGGCGATGTATTCCACTACCGCCTCGCTCCAGCCGTCGATGTGCGTCCACTCGCCGTAGCCCACGCCGTTGCGGTTTGAAGCCACGTTGATGACGTAGCCCTCGCCGCGCGGCGCGCGCACCTGGTCATGCGATTGCTCGTCGGTGATGACGATGAGCCGGTCGTAGCCCTTCCGGCAATCCTCATCCACGTTGCGCAGCGCCTGGCCGAGATACGTTCCGGCGTGCGCCTGGCTCTTTTCCAGCGCGTCGCGCAGGGCCATGCCGCGACGCGAGGGAACCAGCCGCGCGTGCTCGGAGAAGGTGTAGATCGTTACCTTCTCCGCGATCTCGCGCAGCAGGATCGCCAGCCCATAGGCCGCATCCGCGCGGCGCATCTCCGAGCGGCCCGAGATCTGCGACTCCATGGAACCGGAGACGTCGACCAGGAGCACGGTGTGCCCGGCGAGGCGAGTTGCGCGGCCTTCGAGCGAGCGGAACATCGCCGTTTCGAGAGCCTGCTCCCACTGCGGAGCGTGACGCGCAGCAGCCAGGAAACGGAACGGCAAAACGCGATCCGCCTTCATGGCCGTGAGCGCGTCGAGCACAAGCTCCTCGGTTACGCCGGCGTCGCGCAGGTTGCGCAGGTTGCGCAACAGGGCGAGCGCGCCCAGCTTTCGCTCGGCGAGCAGACGCTCCCATGCAGCACGCTTGTCGCCATCGCGCCCGACCGCGGAGAGCGCCACCTCCCAGGTGTCGGGCGTGACGAGCTCGTTCTCGGCGAGCCGCTTCCACAACACAGCCTGCGCCTGATCCACCGGCCGCGCGTGCGAGAGGAACAGGACATCGCGCAGGCGCACGACGCCGGCACGGTCGTACTTGGCCAGCGCGTACTCATCGAACTTGGTGAACGCCGCGGCGAGTCCCTTCTTCACCTGCGCCGAGAGAGGCTGCTTGCCGCCCGCCCAGTAGATGGCGACGAATTCGGAGAGCTCGTCGGCACGCTGGATGACGCGGGCAAGCGTTTCGGCAACCAGGCCGCGGTGCGTGGCGTGGCGCGCCATTTCGCGCACAAGCAGGAGCGGGACGTGGCGCAGCTTCATGCGCTCGCGGGCCTCGACGGCCAGCGCCGCGACCTTTGCGGCGTCGACTCGCGGCACGAGTTCGTGGATGCGGCCTGCGATCTGCACGCCGTCCTCGTAGAACTCGCCCTCCCAGAGCATGCAGGAGAGGACCGAGCGGCGCAGGGCCTGCTCGGAGGTGAGAACCGCGGCCGGCGCGCCCTCGTGCGTGCGGGGCGCGGACAGGTGGCTCAGCTTGAGTACGTTCAGGCGCATATTCGCCTCCTTTCAAAAAAAACAGGGATCAGGGACAAGGGACCAGGGATCAGAAACAACTGCCGGGGAAAAGATGGATGCGGCATTTTACATCGGGCCGAGGCCCGACGGCAGGGATCGAACCTGCGACTCGGCCTGAAAAAGGCCGCCTTCTACCACTGAAGTATCCGCGTCCTGCGCCACCGGCAGCTGAATTGGTTGTGGTTAGCGGATGCGGGCGGCTTCGCCGTCATCCTCGTCATCGTCTTCGGCTACGCGCCGGATCGGCTGCACCTTCGTCACTGTGCTGAAGCCCGCGGTGCGCGCGGAAACGCGCGTCGGGGCGACCTCGATTGCAAGCTTCTCCATCTGATCCCAATTCGGACGACGCCTGTCGTTGAACTCGCTGCAATCCATCACCGTGAACGGCACCCTGAAGTTCGGATTCGTGTTGGTGCAGATCATCACGAAGTCCGACTCGCGATAGCCGGTGATGCACTGGCCCCATGTGCAGCGGCGGCACAGGTGCTCGTCGCCCACCGGCGTTCCGTTCTTGATGTTCAGCATGGGCATGATCGTTGCTTTCTAATCCGGCACTGCCGGAGGGTTGTTGACCGGGGAACAAGCGGCGACGGCTCTGCTCTGCCACTGAGCTACCGGAACTCGCGTCCCGGGCGGGGATCGAACCCGCGACTGAAGTACCCGTGACCTACGCCACCGGCCAATGCGTTTATGCATCGCGCATTCGGTGAAGCTTGGCCGGGGAACAAGCGGCGGCGGAACGTCGCCGATGTCCTGCCATTAGACGACGCGACGGTTTCTGTCGCGGCGGGATTCGAACCCGCATTGTCGGCTCTGAAGTATCCGTTGCCTGCGCCACCGGCCCAGCTGAAACAACTGCACGGTTATTGACGAACCACCGGGGAACAAGCGAATGCGGCCTTTTTCGGCGCTCTACCACTGAGCTACCGGAAATTGCGTTCCGGACGGGATTCGAACCCGCGACCTCCGGCTTTACAGGCGAAGTATCCGCACTCTACGCCACCGGCGGAATTGTGAATGCGCACCTGCGCAACTTGTGCCGGGGAACAAGCGACGAGAGTCTGGGACTCGGGACCTCTCGCATACGGTGCCTCTTGGTTCGGGACTACGCCCCCGCCCCGCATGCCGACCCTTCCCGGGCAGGTCTCCTACCTGCCAGCGTCCCTGGGCGGAGGAAGTAACTCTCCTCTATCACCACCGGCGCAAACCTTAGTTGAGTTGAAGACACACTTATTCGCAAGCCGCAAAAGATAACTATCGCGGACGACTTATTCGACACTACTCTCATGCGGGCTCAAGTTATTCCCGAGGGAACAAGCGAGGACAGGGTTTGGTCGTTTCAAGACGATGAACCTGTCTTCTTCGCCACCCGGGCGGACTTGAGCTTGATCGGACGCAGAGACACTGCCGCCTCAATAGACTTGCCCAATTTGTACTGGATGCGCAGGAGTCAGACGCTAGTGGGATGGTTGAAAATCGACGAACCACGCCCGGCGGCCGATGAGGCTCTTATTGAGCCGCTCCAGCCTACGCATCGAGATTTGCGTTTTATGTTGCATCGGGCGTTCTCCTACGCTTGAAATACTCTGCCATAAGTTGAAATGAATTGCAAGCCGGTTCCATAACTATTTGTGAATAACTTAAGAAACCGTTTTCTAAGTACGGGCGATAAACCTGAGGCGAACATAGTCGGCGACCCAGTTTCCGTCTTCATCCTGCAGTGCGTTTTTCAACAGCGCGCACGTTTCGTTCAGCACGGCGTCTCGCAGTTCCACGGGCAATCCGTCGAGCACGCCGCGTCGGAAAGTCTTGAGCCACCCGGCCATGCCGCCCTCGGCCAATGGCGTCGGGCGCGGAATCAGCTCGATGCGCTCCACGGTGAACCCGTGTTTCTCGAGGCGGCGGCGGTAGGCCTCCGGAGTCGGATAGTAGTTGACTTCGTTTTCGCGGTCGCCGAACCCGTGACGCGTGAGCACAGCAATGAGGGCTACGCGGATGGCTGCGATGTTGCCGTGCCCGCCCATTTCGGCGACAAAGCGCCCGCCCGGTTTGAGGACACGCTTGACCTCGCCCATCATCCCGCCCTGATCGCGGACCCAGTGCAGAGCGGCGTTCGAAAACACCGCGTCGAACTCCGATGCCGGAAAGGGCATCCGCTCTGCGCTCGCCTGTTCCGCGTCGATGCCGCGCGCTCGCGCCGCTTCCACCATCGCGGCGGAGGAATCCGCCCCGGAGACCTTAGCGCCGGCCGCGGCCAACCGGGCGGTTAGCTGACCGTCGCCGCATCCGAGGTCGAGGATGCGCTCGCCGGGCTGCGCGTTGAGCCACTCAACCACGCCGCCGGCGAGGCCATGGACGAATGCGCCTTCGCGCCCGTAGGCTTCCGGATCCCAGTTCTGCGCCATCGAGAGCCTCCTGTTAATTCAATGTGAGACGGTGAGCGATCGTGGATGCAAATTGCTACACTGCTGGCAATCACTCGACGTGGCGGAGGTGAGCATGTCCAGTGTCTCCTCAATCCTCGCAGACCTTAAGGCTAAAGGCCGCGAGAACACCCGCAGAATCTACTCGAACCACGGCATGGCGCCGGAGCGCACCTTCGGAGTGAGCACGGCGGACATGAAAGCAATCGCAAAGACCCTGAGAGGCCGGCAGGATGTGGCCTGCGAACTGGCCGCCACGGGGATGATGGAAGCGATGTACCTGGGCGGGATGGTGGCAGACGGAGCGAAGCTCAGCGCAGCGGAATTGAACCAGTGGCTCGAACATGCGCAGGGATTGCAGATGGTGGGTGAGCACACGATTCCGTGGCTCGCGGTCGAGCACCCGCAGGCGCGGGAATTGGCGCTGAAGTGGATCGATTCGAAGAAGGAACACGTTGCGTCGGCGGGATGGTGCACGTATGGCGGGCTGGTAACGATCAAGCCGGATGCGGACCTTGACCTCGCCGAGATTGAACGTCTGTTAGACCGCGTTGTAAATGAAATCGGCAAGGCGCAGAATCGCGCGAAGTATCGCATGAACGAGTTTGTGATCTCGGTGGGTGGTTATGTGAAACCGCTCCTGGCAGAGGCCAAGGCGGCGGCGAAGAAGATTGGCGCCGTGAAGGTGGAGATGGGCAATACAGACTGCAAGGTTCCGCTGGCGACCGCGTACATCGAGAAGATCGAGGGGATGGGCCGGGTCGGCAAAAAGAAGAAGACTTTACGCTGTTAAACCATTTGCGGCGGAATATCAGCCTGCCGAAGCCGCAATCCAGCTCAGGCCGCGGGATCCGATTCCAGTGCGCGCGCCGGGCGCGGGGTCCATTCCGAAAACAAGGTGATGGGCTTGAGCGCAAATGACCCGAGCAGGCGGGGAATGCGCCGAAAGTCATCCGCGAGGGAGCGGCCCCCGCCGGTAAGAAACACTCCGTTGCGCATGACGTGCAGGTGAAACAACGCCGACAAGGTTGCGAAGACGCTGACTGCCAGCGTTGCTTTTCCGGTAACGGCCGCACCGGCGACGCGATGAGCCAGCCAGTCCAGCGCCTGAGCCGTCAACGGCACCCAAAGCACAACAATTGAGTCTCCCAGGAGCCGCGACCGGAGTCCCAGCGCACGCTGCTGCATGCCGGCATACACACCCGCCGTCATCGTCACATACGCAACCTCTACCAGGACGACGGCAACCCGGTCGTGCATGCGGCTGTGGATCATCGCCGCCAGGTACACGAACGAGCGCATTATCGCGCTCATGAGCGCACACTTCCAGTTCCAACAGGCGAGGAGCGGGTTGTGCGGGCGCAGCGAGGGAAGAGGGTTCATGTGTTCATGTTGGAGGGTGCGCCGAACGTGGCGCATCACGGCGCGGTTACAGCACGATTGAGATTCGTCCTGCCCAGTAATCATTCGGGTTCCCGGCGAAGCGGCAGCGATTTGCGATCAAATCGAATCCTGCGCGCTGGGCGTTTCGACCGCATCCGCGACCGGCGCCATTCGTGCGGGGTCGTTTCGCGACCGCAACCCGTAGAACACCACGGCCGCAAGGTTGCTCACGACCACAGTCCCGAGGATCTTTGCGGCGTAGGCCTCCGCGTTAACTACCGATACAAACGGATACGCCGAGATAAGCAGGGCGAAGCACGTCGCCGCAAACCCGACTGCGGAGGTCCACTTCAGCCACATGGGAAACGACCGGCGCAACGCAGTCTTGCCCGCAAGCGGCACGGCAAACATCGCAAGGTAGGCGATTTCGTAGTGCGTAAGGCTTGCGCCGGTCAGCACCTGGTAGGTCTCCTGCGCGTGCACGCCGACGCTGGCCAGCACAACGAGTGCCAGCATGACCGCGCCCGCAAAGAGGATCGAATTCGAAGGGGTCTCCCACGTTTTGTGCAGGCGGGAGAACCACGGGGGAACGAGGCGGTCCCAGCCGGCCGTCATGGGCAACCGCGTCACCCCTGTAAACAGGAAGCTCGCCGCTCCCAGCAGCCGGATCTCAACCAGAAGAATCGCCGTCATCGCCACGGCGTTGCCCCAGCCGGTGTTGCCGAGCGCGATCCGCATCGCCTGCGGAATCGGCGCGATGAAGTCGATGCTCCCCTGCGGAACGAGCGCGACCACCGAGCCGGTGCCAAGGATGAACATCGCACAGATGACCGGTGACGAGATCCACACAGAGCGGGCGATCGTCCGCGCCGGCTGCTGGCTCTCACCGGCGAGAATGGCGACGTATTCAAGGCCGCACAGCGCGCCGAACAGCATCTGCCCGAACAGCGCCATGGTGCGCAGATTCGCCGGCGGCAGCGCTATCGAAAACGGCGTCCAGTAGACCGGACGGTGCTCGATGAGAGCGACTGTCGGAAGCAGGATGAGGGCGCCGAACACCACCAGCATTGCGATGCCGCCCGCGTTGTGAATCCACTTGCCCCAGTCCAGGCCGCGCATCGCGGCAAGCGTTACGGCGGCGACTGCGACCGTGACCACACCCAGCGCAGCCCAGTGATTCTCCGGCAGCCACATCGCACGCGGGCCCAGAAAATACGCCATCTCGGTGGGGATCGCGTACAGGATCGTGACCGTCACCACGACTCCGTATACGCCGATGTTCCACGCGATGAGGAAACCGCCCATGTCGCCGAAGGCTTCGCGCGCCCACACGTAGAGGCCGCCCTCGAGCGGCATTTTGCGGTTGAGCTCGATGACCGATGCGGCCATCGGGAGGTAGAACAGGACCATGGCCGCGACCCACGTGAGCGTCTGCGCGCGGCCCAGGCCGCCGGCGACGCCGACCCAAGAGCTGCCTACCACGCAGAGGATCTGGGTGAGCACCAGGTCTTTGAGACCCAGTTGCCGCTTGAGCCCGTGATTTGCGGACGGGGAGGTCGCGCGATCGGCCATCGTTGAGCGATGCTATCGCGAAAAGATGCGAATCGCCACCGGGCAATTCGTTCGGCTTCTTAACTCGGACTGGCCACGGTTATTGCGCCAGGTGCGCGAGGAAGAATCCGAAGAGAACGAGAATGCCCGCCAGCATGCCGACTGCGACGCGAAGCTTGAAGTCGAATTTGCGCCGCGGCGAGCCGATACGCGGGATCATGGGCGCGGCGAGCAGAAGGCCAGATGCGCACCCGCCCAGGTGCGCCATGTTGTCCACTGCGATGCCCGACCCCATGTACCCGGTGCCCACGTTGATGGAGAAGCCGATCACGAGGTTGATAACTGCGAAGTAAATCACCGATCGGCGAATCTTCTTGAGCTCATTGAGCGGCACGGGGAGTTGCTGCGATTTGAGCAGCACGATGAGGGCTCCGGCGATGCCGAAGACCGCGCCCGAGGCCCCGACCCCCACCGGATAGATCGTCTGCCCGCCCTGGTGCAGTGGCCACCCTATATTTTTGAATGTCGAAAGCAAATTGCCGGCCGCACCCGTCAGCAGATAGGCCGCGATCACTCCGAAAGTACCCATCAGCGGCTCGGCCAGCAGACCGAGGTTCCACAGGCACCACATGTTGAGCGCGAGGTGCAGAATGCCGCCGTGCACGAACATCGCCGTGACAATTCGCCACCAGTCACCGTGGTACAGCACGTAGGACGCTTCGTTCCCTCCCCAGGCGAACAAGGCGTTGGGCGACGGCGAGATGGGGTTCACGCCGGAGAGAGTCATCAACAGATAAACTGCGCAGTTGATCGCCACGAGCGAGTAGGTGCCGGGCGCTACCGCCCAGCCGCGCTTGGGCCTGGGGCGCGGAGGCTCGGGCTGAAACCCGATCCGCGGCGGAGGGGGCACATAGCTCTCGGGCGGCAGAATCTCCGGAACGGGGCCCTGCGCGCCCGATTGCCAGCGCATGGGGTCGTCTTTCTCGTACGGCGGCGGGGGATTACTTGCCATTGTTTCAACTTTACCCGATTCTTGATTCCCCGCATTGCGACGCGCGTCACGCGACCGGCGGAATGGCTGGCTCCTGTTCTAGTAGTCTGGACTGTGGCCTGCGCTTGTAGCGAATCGGCATTCATCTCACCTCCCGCGGGCCCAAAAAGGAGCAAGATTTGAGCGCGGAAAAGAAGATCCGGCGGGCACTGCTGAGCGTTACCGACAAAGCCGGACTGGTGGAATTTGCCCAATCTCTCGCTGGGTTTGGCGTGGAACTGATCTCGACCGGCGGAACGGCACGCACGCTGCGCGATGCGGGCCTCATGGTCAAGGACATAAGCGACCTGACGGGCTTTCCTGAAATGCTCGACGGACGCGTCAAGACACTCCACCCCAAGGTACATGGGGGGCTGCTTTACGTTCGCGGCAACGCCGGGCACGAGGCCTCCGTCGCGGCCCACGATATTCAGCCTATCGACATGGTGGTCGTGAATCTTTACGCCTTCGAGAAGACCGCCGCCCAGCCGAACGTCGCCTTTGGCCACCTCATCGAGAACATCGACATTGGCGGCCCGTCGATGGTGCGCTCGGCTGCCAAAAACTTCGAGGATGTGGCGATCGTTACGCTGGTAGCGGACTATCCGGCGCTCACTGAAGAACTTAAGTCGACCGGCGGCGCGTTGAGCCGTGAGACGCGGTGGCGGCTTGCCCGGCAGGCTTACGCGACGACCGCAGCCTACGACACGGCAATCGCCAACACCCTGGACCGGATGCCCGATGCGCCGCAGGCAGGGGATCCGATCCGGCAGAAGGCCGAGGAGTTCCCCGCTGCCCTCCGGATCAACCTGAACCTTGCCCAGTCGCTCCGCTACGGCGAAAACCCACACCAGCGGGCGGCGCTCTATTCTGACGGGTCGGGGCTGGGCGTCGCGGGCGCCAGGCAGTTGCAGGGCAAGGAGTTAAGCTTCAATAACCTGGTCGACCTTGAAGCCTGCTGGGAGCTTGCACAGGAGCTGAAGCCAACCGCTGCCGACCTTCCGGCGGTCGCCATCATTAAGCACACCAATCCCTGCGGAGCGGCGACCGGGGCTTCGGTTCTCGATGCCTACCAGAAGGCGCTTGCCTGCGATCCGATTTCGGCGTTTGGGGGCATCATCGGGACCAACGAGCCGATCGACGGCACGGCGGCGGAAGAGATTGCAAAGCTATTCGTGGAAGCGATTGCCGCCCCGGCCTTTACGCCGGAAGCAAAAGAAATCTTTGCTCGCAAAAGGAACCTGCGGCTGGTCGAGATTCTGGCGGCTCCGCCTAGGCCCGTCATCAAGCAGGTCTCAGGCGGAGTGTTGATGCAGGACGCCGACACAGCCCGGATTACCGAATCGGAGCTCAAGGTCGCGACCTGGCGGCCGCCCACAGCCGAAGAACTCCGCAGCCTGATCTTCGCGTGGCGCGTGTGCAAGCACGTCAAGTCCAATGCGATTGTTTATGCCCGGGAGGGCCAGACCGTCGGCATCGGAGCCGGCCAGACCAGCCGGGTGGATGCGGCGAAGTTCGGGGCCATGAAGGCCGTGCTGCCGCTCAAGGGCACGGTCGTTGCCTCCGACGCTTATTTTCCCTTCCCTGACGGGCTTGAGGCTGTCGCGGCGGCGGGGGCTACGGCGGTGATTCAGCCAGGAGGGTCGGTCAAGGACCAGGAAGTAATTGAAGCCGCCGACCGGCTGGGAGTGGCCATGGTGTTTACCGGGATCAGGCACTTCCGGCACTGAAATCGTGTGCGGCCGGGGGTGTAGCGCTCCCGGTCTGCGCACCTCGTTGCTCTTGCGCCCGGAAAATCCGGCATTCGTAACCCCAGCGAACCAATTCCCGCGTAGAATCGTCTTTAAGATCAGGCGTCCTTTACCCAGGCTGCCTGAAGCAGCCTCTGGAGGCTCCCTGCGCGGGTTCAGCCCCGAGCCCGGCCCAGTGGTAAGGAATCCTTAGACGAGATGATGAGAAACCAATCCAGTTCGCCGCTACTTTGGCTGTCGCTGGCGCTGTTCACCATACCCGCAGCCAGCGCATCCGCCCAGACCGCCGCCACGCCCGCCAACACGACTCCGGCCCCTGCAGCGCCTGCCAAGCCCGGCGATACCCAGTCCTCGAACCGCGCTTCGGCGTACTTTCACGCCGCGATGGCCGACATGTACGAGGAGGAGGCCGTCAACTCCGGCCGCCCGGAATTCGTGCAGCACGCGATCGAGGAGTACAAGGCCGCGCTGAACGCCGACCCGGGTTCGGCACCGCTCTACGATGGCCTTGCCGATCTTTACTTCCGCACCGGCCGCGCACGCGATGCCGAGTCGACGGCGCGCGAGGTGATCAAGAACCATCCCAACGACGTGGACGCGCACAAGCTGCTCGGCCGCATCTACCTGCGCCAGCTCGGCGAGCAGCAGAACGCGGTTTCTTCGTCGTCGCCGTCGGGGAATGCGCTCGACCTGGCCATCGCCGAATTCGAGAAGATCGTCGCGCTCAAGCCGAACAGCGTGGACGACCGCATGGTGCTCGGCCAGCTCTATACCGTGAAGCACCAGTCGGCCAAGGCGGAGGAGCAGTTCAAGACCGCGCAGGAGATCGAGCCCGAATCGGAAGAAGTGGTGCTCAATCTCTCCCGCGTCTACAGCGAGAGCGGGAATCTCGACCAGGCCGCAAAGGTGATTGAGGCGGTTCCCGAGAACGATCGCACCGCGCGCATGGAATCGACGCTCGGCGCCACGTACGACCAGCTGAAGAGGCCCAAGGACGCGATCGCGGCTTACAAGCGCGCGCAGGACCTTCAGCCCGACGATGCGCAGACATTGAACGCGCTCGGCCAGGCGCTGATGAACGACAACCAGTACGACGCGGCGCTCAAGACCTTCAAGGACCTGGCCCAGGCCGATCCTGACGATGCCGGTCCGCTGGTGCAGATCGCGGAGATCCAGCGCCGCGAGGGCAAGTACGAGGACGCGCTCGCGACGATTCGCAAGGCGCGCAAGAAGGATCCTGAAAACCTCGAGGCCGGGTACAAGGAAGGCATGCTGCTCGACATCCTGGGCAGGTACGACGAGGCCATCGCCACCTACAGCGCGATGGTCGACCAGACTTCGCACGCCAACGGCGCCTACACCGCGGAGGAGAAGAACAACCGCGGCATCTTCCTCGAGCGGCTGGGCTCGCTTTACCACGAGCAGAACAAGACCGACCAGGCAGTCGCCGTGTACCAGAAGATGATTGACATGGGAGGCGACCAGGCGACTCGCGGATACCAGTTCCAGGTGGACTGCTACAACGACGCCAAAAATTTCGGCAAGGCGATTGAAGTGGCGCGCGCCGCTGTGGCGGCGTACCCGAAGAACTCCGACATGAAGCTCATGCTCGCCGGAGAGCTTGTGGACCAGGGCAAGTCCGATGAAGGCCTCGACATGGCCAAGTCCCTGATCAACAACGGCGACGACGACCGGTCAGTGTATTTTGCGCTGGGCAACATGTACACGCGCATGCGCCGTTGGAAAGAGGCCGAGGATGTGCTCGAAAAGGCTACGCCGCTTTCCACAAAGAAAGACGACAAGCTTTATCTGCTCTTCCTCAAGGGCGCTCTTGCCGACCGCCAGAAGCACGTTGAGCAGGCCGAAGGCTTCTTCCGCCAGGCGCTCGACCTCGACCCCAACAATGCCATGACGCTGAACTATCTTGGCTACATGTTCGCCGACAAGGGCGTCCGGCTGCCTGAAGCACTCAAGCTGATCCGCAAGGCGGTGGACCAGGAGCCAATGAACGGCGCCTACCTCGATTCGCTGGGCTGGGTCTACTTCAAGATGGGCGACTACGAGCTTGCCGAAGAGAACCTGCGCCAGGCCGTCGATCGCGATCAAACCGATCCCACGGTCCACGATCACCTCGGCGACCTCTACGAGAAGACAGGCCGCATCCGGCTGGCCGCGGCGCAATGGGAGATGTCGCTCACGCAATACCAGAAGACGCCACAGCTTGATGTGGAGCCCGGCGACATGGCGAAGGTGGAGCACAAGCTGGAAGGCGCACGCGTAAAGCTGGCCAGGCAGGACAGCACGACGGGTGTCCCGAAGAGCGAATAGCTTCTGAGCAACCGCCAAGACATGAGGCCCGCATCCCTTCCGGAATGCGGGCCTTTTACTTTGCGCAGTTACTGGTTCTGGGCAGCGGCCGATGCGATGTAGAGATCCACGTTGCTCTTGTCCACCAGCGAAGTTCCCGTATCGACGAAGACCGGGTAAGGCGCGAACGAATCCACCGCGTAGTCCTTGTCCAACTGCTTCGGCGGAGCGTGGAATATCTCATCGAGAGACTTGAGGCCGAAGTAGCCCATGGTGTAGGGCTTCTGCGCGATGGTCGCGTTGATCGTTCCGGCCTTGATGCCGTCGAGCGTGTCGGGGTTCACATCCCAGGCCACGAGCACGCGGTCGGTCGCATTGGCGCGCTTGATTGCATCCGACACCATCTTGCCGGACGCCGACTCGAGGCATGCGAATCCGTCGATCTTCTTGGGCCCGCTCTCACCAAGCAATTCCTGCGCTTTGTCGAACGCGATGCGCGGATCGCCCTTCACGTCGACCACGTCCTCGATATGGATGTCGGGCCGCGAAGCCAGGCCATCTTTCAGTCCCTTCAGCCGGTCATCGGTGTTCGGCTGGCCGGCGAAAGTGAACACGATGAGGTTTGCCTTCGAGGGCAGTTTCTCCAGGAACGGCTTGGCCGCCATCCGGCCCGCCTCGAGGTTGTTGGTGCCGATGAAATAGAGTCGCCGACTCGCCGCCGCATCCGAATCGATTGTGATGACCGGCACGCCCGCCGCGATGGCCGCATTGATCCCCGGTTGCAGCACGGCCGCATCGGCCACTGAAATCAGTATGCCCGCAGGCTTGGCGGCAACCGCTTTGTTCAGCTCCGTCAGCTCGGCCTGCGCGTCGTACCCCTCCGGCCCAACCACCTTGGCCGTCACCTTGAATTGCGCCGCCGCATGATTGAAGCCGGCCGCGGCCGTCTGCCAGTAAGGCAGCACCGAATTCGCCGTCACCAGGTAGTAGACTTCCTTGTTCGAATGGCGTTCACACCCGCACAGCAGCGCAATGCCCGCGCTCAGCAGTCCCACAGCAGCCTTCTTCATCGTTGTCATGCTTGCCTCCGGTCCTCCCGTGGAAAACAGGTCGTGGATAACAGGCTCGAAGCCGCGAAGTTAGTGCGCCGCGGGCCCCGAAAAAAAGAACGGCAGGATTATCCTACCCGGTTGCGATTCTTGTCCATTCCAAACTGCATGAGTGCTGTTATAGCACTCCGCCACGGCGCGGCTGGTGACATGGCGCACGCCGGCGGCTGGAGGGCATCTAACTTCCCGGGCTTGCGCCGCGGGCCCGCAGAACGGCGCAATTGGAGTTTCCAAGACCAGCTTCCTGCATCTGAGATATAACCAGACCTGAGGCTATTAGTCCCCGGGCACATGACCACAGCATTGCAACGCGCAACTAATCTGTCCGATGGCATAGCCGTGCCCGATCACGGCCCGCTTGCGCAACGAGCATTTGCCGAGGCGCCGCACGCCTACCGCACGCCGTTTGCGCGCGATGGCGCGCGAGTGCTGCATGCGCGCGCATTTCGGCGCCTAGCGGGCAAGACCCAGGTCTTCACCCGGCTGCCCGGCGAAATGGCGGGCGATCACTTCCGGAGCCGCCTCACGCACACCCTCGAGGTCGCGCAGATCGCACGGACCCTGTCCACGGCGCTGGGGCTGAATGTGCCACTCACAGAGGCTCTGGCCCTGGTCCACGACATTGGGCATCCGCCCTTCGGCCATGCGGGTGAAAAGGCCCTCGACCGCGCCCTCGGCAAACTCGGCCTCGGCTTCGACCACAACCTGCATGCGTTGCGCATCGTCACCTGGTTTGAAGAGCGCTATGCCGCCTTCCGCGGGCTGAATCTGACGCTTGGCGTCCGCGAAGGCATCATCAAACATTCGCGCGACTATGAGCCTGCCAGCCATCCCGAGCTAGCGGAGTATTTCCTCGACAAGCGCCCGCCGCTCGAAGCGCAGCTCATCGACCTGGCCGACGAAATCGCCTACCTGACGGCAGACCTCGATGACGGCCTTGACTCCGGCATCCTCACGCTCGAACAGGTGCGCGAATCCGTGCCGCTCTTCCGCGCGTGCCACGATGCCGCCGCGGAGCAATATCCAAGCGCGGCGCCGCGCCTCGGCGCCAGCGAGGCGATGCGCCGCATGCTCAATGCGCTGGTCACGGACCTCATCCGGGAAGTCGCCGCCCGCGTGGCCGGGCTGCATATCACCACGCTTGAACAAGTGCGCGAAGCTCAAGGCCGCATCGTTGCATTCAGCGCGGAGATGGAGAACAAGCGCGCCGAAGCCAAGAAGTTCCTCTATGAACGCCTCTATAATTCGCCGGGAATGGAAGAGGTTCATCGCCACGCCGAGGAGGTTGTCGAGAGCCTGTTCGCGCGATTCATGGCTGATCCCAGCCTGCTGCCCGAAGACCATCGCTCGCTGATCGCAACGGAAGGCCTCGCCCGCACGGTAACGGATTACATCGCCGGGATGACGGACGGGTTCATCGAGCAGACGTGGGCCGCGCTCGATGGGAAATGAACACTGCGAATCGATCGATCTTACTTGGCGGGCAAATACTCGATGCGCGCGAGATCGTCGACTGCTTTGAATCCGAAGTCCGCCGTTAAGAGAATGTGCTCTGGGGTGCGCATCGCCAACTCGAGGGCGAACGCATCGGCGTAAGATATGCGGCGATCCACCTTGACTTCAGCAGCGCGAACCGCCTGCTCGGGAGCGACTGGAACGACAGTGATGAGCAGTTCGCTTAAAGCTCGCAAGGCCCGGCTTTCACCGGAAGGACCCGCGTCTTTTCTCATCGTGCCGGCGATCTCGCCCCATTGGATCGCGGAAAGAGTGACATTGCAGAGTCCGCACAGATTTTCTTCGAGGACCTCTGCAACACGGTCCCATCCAGCCTGCTTGTGGATGAATCGAAGCACCGCGGAAGAATCCAGGATAAAAGTGATCACCGTGTTTCTTACCAGCCCGCCTTGCGGTCTTCCTCGTTCCGGTCGGCAATAAGCTCATCCGCCAACGAACCGGGACCCTTGAACATTCCGCAAGATTCTGCAACCAAACGACGTGCGCGCTCCCTGGTCATGGGGCGCAGGATCAGATCATCACCTTCGCGGCGAATGGCGACCCTGGTGCCGGGTTCAATCCCTAACTCATCACGGAGAGCTGAAGGGATCACCAACTGTCCTTTGCTGCTCACGATGGTAAACATATCCTGCATGGCTTACATGCTATCAAAGGTAAGCCAAAGCGTCAATGTAAGCATTTAGTTCGCGTCTAACCTTGGATCAACTATTGAACAGTCCCCTGGGGCCTCAGCCTCCGCAGGTCCATAACGCATTGCACGGCATTTTGCGCGTACATCCGAAGATTGTCCGAGGCTGCCCAGAGCCAGAACCGCGCCGCCTGCGTGGGGTTGCGCCCCTCGATCACCGGCCGCAGCCGCACCAGGACGTCGTTTTGCCCGGTTGCAGCAAGGTTCGATGGCGAGTCCGTATCTTCGAGCACGAGGTCCACGCGATCGCCGCCCAGTGCCTCTTCGAGCGCCGAGATCTCCGCGGGACGTTCCAGATCGATCGCGATCGAAAATGTGTGCCCATGGAAGACCGGAGCCGCGACCGCCTGCAGTGCCAGCGCCGGCAGGCGCCCGCCTCCCAGCGCCTCATAATGGTGGCGAATGCGCGCCTCCAGCCTCGTTAAACTCACCTGCGCGCTCTCGCCCATCCCTGCGAGCAGGTTATACGCCGCCTGCGCGTCGTAGATGGCCCTCGGCAATCCCTGAAAGCTGAGCAGGCTCACGGTCTGCTGATGCAGCTCATCCATCGCGCCGCGGCCGAACTCGCTTGCGGGAGCGAGCAGCGTTGCCGCAACTGACCTTACCGGTCCGACGGCCTGCACGCGCTCAAGCAGCAGCACCAGCGCCAGTGCCGCGGGATGCGCCGGAACCACGGCGGGCGTGAACAGGTCCGCCGACCCGGTGTCCGCCGCGAGCCACGGCGCGCGCACCAGCACGCCCGGCTCCTGATCGAGCGCTCCCGACAGGTCCAACACCGTCGAACCAGCCCGCAGCGCATCTTTCCAGTGATTCCGCGTCAGGGCCTGGGAGCCCGCAAAGAACGTAAAGTCCACCTTCTCGAACGCGTCCGGATCGACGGCCTGCACAAACGTGATCTCGTCGCCCACCTGGTCGAGCTGGCCTTGCCCCTGCTCGTCATCCAGAAGCGCGAAGGCCGCGGTCGCCAGCGGCGACTCCTCGATGGCGTCTTTCAGTTCCTTGCCCAGCAGAGTGGATGCGCCTGCAATTGCAATTTTGTACACGGTATTTCCTTAAATCTTGAATTCAGGAGGGCTCAGCGGGTCCGCATCCGTTTGCTTGAGTGCCGCACGCGGCCGGTTCCGGCGGCGCCACGACCAGGAGTACGCCGCGCGCGCCCATATCCCCGAGAACATGTAGATGAGGGCAACCCCGATCAGCACGGGGCCCGAGAAACGCACGATCATGAACAGCATGATAGCCAGCAGCAGCAGGATCTGCATCGGGTGGCTGCGCGAGAAGTTGATCTCCTTGCCCGACCAGAACCGCCACGTGCTCACCATCAGGAACCCGCATGTCCCGACGAGGATGAGCCAGATGATGGCGACCCACCACGCCTGGTTCGGGATTCCGCTGAAGAAGTGCACGGTTGCGGCGACCAGACCTGCTGCAGCGGGGATTGGCATCCCAACAAAGTACTTTCTGTCGGGCCTGCCCGGATTGCGCGGCACCGGATTGTGGCTGATGTTGAACCGCGCCAGGCGCGCCGCTCCTCCGATGAGGAAGAGAAAACAGAAAAACGCGCCCAGGTGCCCGAGGTTCTCCCTCAGCTCGGTATTCACCGAGTCGGGCAGAAAATGAAATCCCCAGATGAACGCAAGCAAACTCGGCGCGACGCCGAATGTGATCACGTCCGCGAGCGAATCCAGTTCCCTGCCGAAATCGCTGGTCGTGTTCGTCATCCGCGCGATGCGCCCGTCGAGCGCGTCGAACGGAATCGCGAACAGGATCGCCAGCGCCGCCCAGTCCAGATTGGTGTGCGCGTCCACGTTGGCGCCGATCGCGGCAAAGGTCCGCGTGATCGCAAAGTATCCCGCGGCAATGTTGCCTACCGTAAACAGCGACGGCAGCAGGTACATGCCACGGCGCAATCTGGCCCGGGCCTGAGCGCGCGCCAGCCGGTCGTGGCTGTTCACCGCCGGTCTCCTTCGTCGTCCGGGTCTGCGCTGGCCTGCGCGGCGCGCCTCTTTTGCGGGGACTCGCCCGCCATTGCGCCTGCGGCCATGATGGCGATGATGCTCGCGCCGCCCTTCACGCGCTCGCCCACTTTCACCTGGATCTCTGCGTCGGCAGGCATGACAATGTCGGTGCGCGAGCCGAACTTGATCATGCCGACTCGTTCGCCGCGCTCCACGCGGTCGCCTTGTTTGAGCGGGAAGACGATGCGCCTCGCCAGCAGTCCGGCGATCTGCTTGAATGTGATCTCGATTCCCTCGCCGCGCATGGTTACGATGTTGCGCTCATTCGATTCAGCGCACGCCGGATTCATCGCGTTCACGAATTTTCCCTTGTGGTAGTCGGCCGACTCGACCACTCCGGCAATCGGCGCGCGATTTACATGGACGTCGAACACGCTTAGAAAGATGCTCACCCGCTGCCTGGGTCCGCCGGGCGTCGAGATCGAAACGGCTTCTGTGACCAGGCCGTCCGCCGGGGACACAATCAGCCCCGGAGCGCTCGGAATGGCGCGCTCAGGATCGCGGAAAAACCATAGGAAGAAGATCGCCAGGAGGACTGGGACGATACCCCACTCCCAGCGGCCCGTGGCCCATCCAGCCACAAGGGCAACCGCCAGCAGACTCACACCGTAGATATAACCGTCACGCACCATCGCCGATACGATTATACGTTTCTTCTGGCTCGGTTACGCTGTTGAGGGGGCACACTTTACGCGCGGGGGCGGGGATGCCTGCCGTTCCGTCGTTCGCTTCAGCCTGTATCGCCCTGGCGGGCGTATCTACGCAACTACCGTGGCGCGGCGTTCGAGTGCGTAGATCAGGTCCTTGGCGTGCAGTTTCAGCTTCTTCAGGCGTACCTCTTCGAGTTGTTCGTCGTCAGAGAGGTACGGCTTCTGAACCAGCTCGTCCAACCGCTGAGCGTAGCGACGGTGTTCGGCATGCAGGCGGGTGATTTCATCGCTCAGCGGATCGTGAATTTCATCCATGATCCCTCCTCGAATTCTCGGAACATTTACATATAGCTCCGCAGCCCGTTCCTCGGCAAGCGGGAACGTCACACAAAATCTCCAGCCTGTGGAATTTCACAGTAGCGCCCGCGGAACGGCTCGGAACGTCCTGAAAAAGGTGCATTTTACGGCCTTTTCGCTCCTGGTAACCTCTTCCGCATTACCAGCGCGTCATCCGGCGGATTGGAATAATAGGCCGGCCGCCGCCCGGAGATCAAAAACCCTTCCGCCCGGTAGAATGCCTGCGCCGCAGAATTCGACTCGCGGACTTCCAGAAGCACATCCTCAATTCCCCGCTCGCACATGCGCATGGACAGTTCCCTAAAAAGAGAGCGTGCGATCCCCTGGCGTTGCCGCTTCTCTTCGACTGCAATCGACTCGAGCTCAGCCTCAGTGTCTGAAACCAGAGCGGCGACTGCAAATCCGCAAACAGCGCGCTCCTCATCTTCCGCCACAAGAGCGACACGCTCCGGTCGCGCCACCGGATCCATCACAACTTCATAAGCGGACCGCGGCCAGTGCGGCGCATCCTTCAGGTCGGACGCGATCGCCCGCGCGGCGTCGAGGTCGCCCCCCGACATCTCGCGGATCCGCACGCCACTCACGCATTCTCCGGGGACGCGGGCGCACTCTGCTGCTTTTCGCCGAAGATCTCCGCATCTGACCGGCGCAGATAGTGTCCGTCCAGCAGCGCGATATCCGCAAAGTGCCCGGCGAGAATCGAACCAGACGCAATGCGCAGCGCGTCCCCGGCAAGAGGAACTGGCACATGAACGAGTTCCGTACCGGGCCATGCCTTTCCCAGCAGATCTTCGGCTCCGTGATCGCACACGGCGACTTGCGCGGGCGGAACCATCGAAGCGAGTTCTTGCGCGCCGGCCAACATCTCATGCCCATCCACGCGCAGGAACACTTCGTGCCGGTGTGCATCGAGAGCGGCGTTTGCGCAATGTGATTTTTGCGCGAGCACTTCGAGCCGGCTCACGGCGACAACCCGAAGCCCCGCTCCTTCCGCCAGCCCCTTCACCACGCTCAGGCCGACGCGCACGCCGGTAAAACTGCCCGGACCGCTTACCGCGACTATGCAGCCAATCCCGGCGAGCTTGATGCCGTGCGCGGGCAGCAAGTCACTCACAGCCGCAACTAGCGTTGCGGAATATGTCTTCCCTTCAAGCGGCGTCTCGCCGAGCACCGACACTTCTGCGCCGGTCATCCGGCCCAGCGCGACCGATCCCGCCGGACCGCAGGTATCGATGCCCAGCAAAAGCATTGGCTCACCGCTCATCCCCCAAGCATGCCACACGAAGGTCTTTCAGTCGCTCGCCCTCGTCTTACCTCCTGGTCACTGGTGCTTGGTCCCTGCCTCTCCGTCCCTGTAATCTAGAGGCAGGACCCTCAACTCAGCAGCTCAGCAACTCCTGCGCACACCTCAGTCAAGGAGCAGCCCTGTGGCGGCCGCGGCGGCAACCCTCACCTTTCACGACACGTGGCGCCCGCGCGCCAACCCGTGGGCGATCGCCGTCACCGTCACCCTCGCCACGTTCATGGAGGCTCTCGACAGCTCCATCGCCAACGTGGCCATGCAGCACATCGCCGGCACGCTTTCCGCCACGCAAGACGAGGCCACCTGGGTCTTAACAAGTTATCTCGTTGCCAACGCCATGGTGCTGCCCATCAGCGGCTGGATCGCCAACCGCATCGGCCGCAAGCGGTTCTACATGTCGTGCGTGTTTCTCTTTACTGTCTGCTCGCTGCTCTGCGGGCTTGCGCCCACGCTCGGCATCCTGGTTTTCTTCCGCGTGCTGCAGGGCGCAGCGGGCGGCGGGCTCCAGCCGAGCGAACAGGCCATCCTTGCCGATACGTTCAGGCCTGAAAAACGCTCGATGGCCTTCGCGGTGTATGGGGTTGCCGTCGTGATGGCGCCCGCCATTGGCCCCACGGTCGGCGGCTGGATCATCGACAACTATTCCTGGCGCTGGATCTTCTTCCTCAACATCCCCGTTGGCATCGTGTCGCTGATCCTGAGCAATCGCATGGTGGAGGATCCGCCTTATCTCGCCGAGGTCCGCAAGCGGCGGGAAGGCATCGACTCGTGGGGCCTCGGGCTGCTCGTCCTCGCAATCGGCGCTCTTCAGGTGATGCTCGACAAGGGCCAGGAAGACGACTGGTTCTCGTCGCGCTTCATCATCTCGCTCGCGGTGATTGCGGTGGTTGCGTTCGCGGTCTTCATTTACCGCGAGCTCCACGTCGAGCATCCCATCCTCGACCTGCGGCTATACATGCGACGAAACGTCGGCATGACCCAGCTCGTGCTCTTTATGGTCGGGCTGTCGCTGTACACGTCAACGGTCTTTGTACCGCTCTTCCTTCAGGAGATCATGGGCTACTCGGCGCGCCAGGCGGGCACGGCTGTCTCTTCGGGAGCGATTGTGCTCATGATCCTGTTCCCGCTTGCGGGAGCCTTCGCGCCGAGATTCGATCCCCGCAAACTGGTCGCCATCGGATTCGTCATCACGACTATCGGCCTGATCCGCATGGCCAACCTCAACCTGCAGGTGAGCTTCTGGCAGGCTGTGAGCTGGCGCGCCTTCATCGCGCTTGGCCTGCCGTTTCTCTTCATCCCCATCAATACGCTCTGCTACGCCGGAATACCGCAGCACAAGAACAACGAGATCAGCGGCATGTCCGCGCTGTCGCGCAATCTCGGCGGCAGCGTCGGCATCAGCATCATGACGACCATGCTGGCGCGCCTCACGCAGCGGCACATGGCGTTTCTCGGCGCGCACGCAGCGCCCGGCAACGGGCCCTTCGAGGCCATGAGATTCGGAATCGCAGGAACCCTGCAGCAGCGCACCGGCATTGCCATGCCCGATGCAATTTACCGCGCGGGCGCGCAGATCTACGGAATGGCGCAGCAGCAAGCGCGGCTGCTGGCATACGTCGACGTCATCTGGATCTTCGTGTTCATCACCGCGGTCCTGATCCCGATGCCGTTTCTGATGCACCGGCCGAAGAAGGCCGCGGCCGTGTCGTTGGGACACTGAGAGAAGCTATTGGAGCGGCGTATTCTCGACGCTGACGGTCAGCTCGAAATCCATTCCGTTCTTCTGCACCTTGAGAGTCTGGAAGACGGGCGTCGTCTGCCCGTTGGTCCACTGCAGGTGGGCGCTGGCAAGTGACATGCCAAGCTGGCCGGCATTGTTGACGCTTGGCAGGTCAAACCCCGCGGCGGCCAGTTTGGGCTGAACTATGCCCATCGCTTCGGCCTGCACCCGCGCGATCGCGGCCTGGCCTTCCGCCGACATGATCCAGGCTACGTCCCCCTTGTGCGCCTCAATCTCGTCCTTCGCGGAATTCATCCTTTGTCTGGCTCCATTTACTGCCTGGTCATTCGCCTTTTGGTCCGGAGCCAGGTGGTTCGCGTTCCCGGTCAGGGCGTCGGTTCCCTTCCGGTCTATTTCGTTCGTCGTGGAGACCATGCCCATAAACGACGACAGCAGGTTCGCCTTCGCCGGAGGTGCACCCGGTGCCTGGATCACTTCCTGCGGATACTTCATTCCGGCCAGCGCAACCTGGAAGACCGGATGCGGATCGCAGAGGTTCAGCTGGGGATTCGTGAGCACGGCGTCAAACGAGTGCGGACTGATGAGCTGAACCCCGCCCTGCGGGCCATTCATAGTGAAGTCCGCAACGTTCACGCGCATCTTGCCGCCGTCGAGAAACTCCGGCTTGAAGCAGGGAGAGAAGATTCTCCTTCCATCGCTCGTGACATGATCTCTTTCGATATCGATGCGCATCTTCGCTTTGCCCATCCAGGTGATGTCCATGTTTCCGCCTTCGGGCGTGCGTCCCACCGCGTGCAGCTTCACGAACACGTCGAAGAACAACAGCTTGTCCAGCTTTTGCTGGATCGCGCCGACCTTATCGCTCCAATCCTGAAAGCCTTCTCCGAATGTGCCCGCGTTGCCTATAACTCCCATCTTGACCAGGATTGCAAGATAAGCAGGGCAAAGGTTGTAGAGATGGCCATTCACCGCATCGTGTTCAGTCCGGTTCAGAACGGTTTGCAGCCAGTCGTCCATTTCTCTGCCTGCAGTTTCTAACGCGCCGTCTATGCCTGCTCCCATGGCAGCGTCTCTGGCAACCGTTAGAATGAGGCTGACTCCCGCATAGGCCCGCTTGGGGTCCTTGTGATAGAGGCTGTACATGGGCTGTACCTTGCCCGTCCAGACGCGGTTCGCCAGTTTCCTCACATTGTCATTGATGTCGTCCACAGTCCCAAACTTCTTCAGCGCCTTGGCCGCGTCCGCTGACAATTCTTCGCTGTTACCGCAGCCGTTCTCGCAACCCATAAGCGTCAGCTGATGTGCAATCTTCTGCAGTTCCGCTATTTGGGTAGCTTCCGGCTCCATGGAGTCGTGAATCCATTTATTGACCTGCGCGACGGCCTCCGACGTCTGAGTAGTCAGTTGCTCCGCACCCGTCGTCTGCAATGAGTCCGCACAAGCCACGCAGGGATAGTCCACAATCGGAGGCACGGGAACCTCCGGCGGCGGCGCCTTGCGCGAAGCCAGCTGTGTGGCGGCTGTATAGCCAGCCAGGTTGTCATTCACAAAGGCAATCACGCCGGCGCTCAGCTCAGCTCGCGCTTTTACTTGCGCGTCTGGATCCTGCGCTGTGGCTTTGCCTGCGATGGTGGTGAGAAAAACTGTGATGAGAAGTGCGCGAATCAGCGATTTGAATGGAGTGGAGAGCACAACTCTCATGCGTTCGATCCCCCTTGCATAGAACGGGAATTGAGTTTCTGTGTAAAGTTTTGAATTTTGGCAAGTATACGCAGACGCGACTGCTGCGCGAAAGAAAAATCCGGCGTCAGGTGAATAGCCAGGCGCCGGATTCAGGCGATTCCGGAATCAGACGCTCGCCAGCGCCTGCTCGAGGTCGGCGATGAGGTCGTCCTTGTCCTCGATGCCCACGGAAAGGCGCACGAGCCCATCGGTGATTCCCACTGCCGCGCGCTCCTCGTCGCTGAGCGCCGCGTGTGTTGTGGTTCCGGAGTGCGATGCCAGCGACTCGACGCCGCCGAGCGACTCCGCATTGAGGAAGACCTTTAGAGCCGCGAGAAACCGACCCACTGCCTCGCGCGAGCCAAGATCGAGGCTCAGCATCGATCCGAACCCGCGCTGCTGCTTCGATGCGAGCTCGTGCTGCGGGTGCGATTTGAGCCCCGGGTAATTGAGGCTCTTCAGCTTCTTCTGCGACGAGAGGAACTCCGCCACGGCCTGCCCGTTTTCTTCGTGCTGCCTCATGCGCAGGTGCAGCGTCCTGATGCCGCGGAGCACGAGGTAAGACTCGAACGGCGAGAGAATGCCGCCGGCAGCCTTCTGCATCAGCAGGAACCGCTCCTTGTGCTCAGGCTTTGTTCCGATGAGCGCGCCGCCGAGGCCGTCGGAGTGGCCGTTCAGAAATTTCGTAGTAGAGTGCATCACGATGTCGGCGCCGAGCGCGATCGGGTTTTGCAGCGCGGGCGACATGAACGTGTTGTCCACGCTCACCTCAACGCCGCGCTCGTGCGCTATGCGCGAGACGGCCGCAATATCCGTCAGCACCATCAGCGGGTTGGTCGGCGTTTCGATGTGCGCCAGCTTCGTCGACGGACGGATGGCTTTCGCGACCGCGTCGAGGTCGGCGGTGTCTACATACTCGATGTCGATACCGTAGTGGCGGACGATCATGTTGAAGAGCCGCGCCGTACCGCCGTAGACGTTCCTTGAAACAATCACATGATCGCCGGTGCGCAACGTGCCGACGAGGCCGTAAATAGCCGCCATTCCGGACGAGAAAGCGTGCCCGCACGTGCCGCCCTCGAGCATGGCCAGTGCCTCTTCGAGGCGGGCGCGCGTGGGATTGCCAGCGCGCGAGTAGTCCCAGCCTTTGTCTGTGCCGATGCCGGTGAGTTCGAATGTGGAAGTGAGGTAGACGGGGACGTTGACGGCGCCTGTGAGCGGATCAGGTTGCTGGCCCGCGTGAACGGCAAGGGTGGCGAATTTCTGCTGGGACATGATTGGGTTCTGGCTCCGGGTTCCACCTTCTAGCTTACCCGGTGGAACCCGGGCCAATCACTACGCCGGAGTGAGTTACCTGCCGCGCAGATTTCGCGCAACGGGCGACCGCTCGGTTGGCGAGAGCATTTCGCCCTTACTGGCCAGCCGGGGCGCCCATCTTGCCGGCAATCGCCTTGTTCTGCAGCACGCGGACTGTCACTCGGCGGTTCTGCGCCTCGCCTTCCTTGGTCTTCGTGTCGCCCACCTGCTCGCTCTCGCCCATCGCGCCCGGAGCCAGCATCCGCGTCATCGGAATCTTGCACTGCTGGATCAGGATATTGGTCACGTTCTCAGCGCGATCCTCGCTGAGGGCCTGGTTCACCTTAGGGTTTCCGGTTTGGGATGCGAAGCCCTTGACCTCGATCATGTAACCGTTGATCCCGGCGGCCTTCTGCGCGAGCGCCTGCAACTGCGGCACATACTGCGGATCGACATTTTTCTTGCCGTTCTTGAAGTAGATTGTGACCTCGTCGAAGATGTAGTAGTCATCCAGCTGCCCGAAGCGCGCGATTGCGTCGTCAATGGCGGCCTTGTGCTCAGCGAGCGCCTTTTCCTGGGCTTCATTGACCTGCCTGTTCTTTTCGGCTTGTATCCGGTTTGCTTCGGCCTGCTGGCGGTTTGCTTCGGCCTGCAGCCGATTCGCCTCGGCCTGCGCCGCTGTTTCGTGCATGCCGGCCTGGATGGACTTGGCGCGCTCCAGATCATTCCCGTTGAAGCGCACCTCCTGGGCCACGAACTGGTTCTGGTCGTTGGAGGCTCCCTTGACATTCACTTCGAGGCCAGGGATCAGCGCCGCCATCGACATCTCTTTATGACGCGCCTTGAACAGGCCTTCGTTCTGCCCGACACTGGTGCTGTCTGTCAGAAGTACTGTCAGCTCAGAGTTGTCTCCGGTTTGCACAACCATTGTGGCGCCGTCGCGCGCCTTGATCATTCCATGGATCTCTGTTGCCTGCGCCGCCGCCATGATGGCTGACGCTGCAAACACAAGAGCAAAACCCGCCGATTTGAAAATCCCTTGAATGGTCCGATTGGCTGACATGATCCTTCACTCCTTCCTCGTATTGCGGACAGAGTTTCGCCCGTCTCTCGCGGATAAGAACTCGCCCGCACTTCCTCGGAGAGCCCATCATGTTGGGAAAAGTGGTGAGAATCTACTGGCAGTTTTGCCAGATAAAGAGGCTCTGGGAACCTGCGAGCGCAGGCGCTCATACCTCGATGAAATATCTGTCGAAGTGATTCAGGTTGCTACCACCATTTTTATCGCGACCTGCCCGCGTGCAAACGGGCTCCATTTCACCCTGACTTCCATCGGGTCCATGCCGTTCAGACTGAGGTGCAAATAGCGGGTCCGCCGCATGCTGATTTTCGGGAATGAAAAATTGCCCTTAGCGCCTGTGGTCGTCGAGGCAAGTACATGCTTGGGATCACTATTGCAATCACCGTGAATGACCTCGCGAACAGACTCGAAGTGCAACGGGGTGTAGGGCCAGTCGCAAACATCGACTCGCACACCAGGCAGGGCCGCGCCGGTGATGTCAGAGACTATACCGGCGAGGTTGTGCGCGTGAAACGGGCGTTCGTCAACGATAAGAGCAATCTGAGCGCGCGCAGGCACCACCATGAGGAACGCGGCGACGCCGAGTGTCACAGATGTGCAAATGCGCATCCTTACGTTATGCTCCGCCCTCGAAGATCTTCTTCGACAAATAGCGCTCCGCCGAATCGGGAATGACCGTGACGACGCGCTTTCCCTCGCCCAGTTCGCGTGCCATCTCAACCGCCGCGTGCACCGCGCATCCCGCGCTCGATCCAGCCACCACGCCTTCTTCCGCCGCGAGGCGCTTCACCATCGAGAACGCATCGTCGTCGTTCACCATCATTACCCGGTCGCACATATCGCGGTGAAACGTCTCGGGAATGAAACTGACGCCGATTCCCTCAACCTTGTGCGGGCCCGGTTCCCTGCCCTGAAGAATGGACCCCTGCGTCTCGACCGCCACAGTGATGACGTGCGGATTCTGTTCCCTCAGGAACCGCGCCACGCCGGAAAATGTTCCGCCGGTGCCGACGCCCGCAACGAACGCGTCCACCTGGCCCCCCATCTGCTCCCATATCTCCGCGGCCGTGGTGTCGTGATGAAACTGCGGGTTGGCCTGGTTCGCAAACTGCCCCGCCATGAAAGCTCCCGGGATCGACGCGGCGGCCTCGTTCGCGCGCTTGATCGCGCCGCGCATCCCTTCGCTCTCCGGCGTGCGGATCACCTCGGCGCCGAAGCCGCGCATCAGGATACACTTTTCCTCCGCGAACCCTTCGGGCACGAAGAGCTTGACCGCATATCCGCGGTTCACGCCGATCAATGCGAGACCCACGCCCGTGTTCCCCGCCGTGGCCTCCACAATCGTGCACCCGGGACGAAGCAGCCCCCGCGCCTCTGCATCGAGAATCATGCCCAGCGCCGCGCGGTCCTTGATGGAGCCGCCCGGATTCAGGAATTCAAGCTTCGCAAACACTGCCGCGCAGCGTGGCGGCACAACCCGAGTCAACTGCAATAAGGGTGTGTTGCCAACCAGTTGAGTTATGTCAGTAGCGGTCCGGAGGGAAAGATGAGTGTTCGTCATCACGACCATGGGAGACAAGTCTATACCGGCGCGGTTGTTCCTGGCTCTGGGTCAACTCGGTGGAAAAACCGGCTTAATCCCCGCTGACTTTGACGGTCCTTTTGTTCTGGCGCACCACGGGGAAATAGCCTGTGCGCGTGCGGACGTTCAGCTTTCCGTGCCCCGAAGCCTCGGCCTCGACGTTGACGCGCCGGAAGCCCGGCTCCGAACTCGGCTTCGTCGAGTGGTAGCCGATGGTGTACTGGCTGCGGATGTCGCGCGCCACTTCCGCGGCGATCTGATCCACCTGCTCGATCGACTTTGGAAAGAATGCAATGCCGCCGGTTTCGGTGGAGAGCATCTCAAGGGCGCGGCGCGCGTGGCGCACTTCGGCGCGGCTCATCTCGTCTCCGAACAGCAGACCGATGGTGTAGATTTCAGGCCCTGAAAGCTGCTGCACGCGCCGGATGGTCTGCTCCAGGTTCAGCGTCGAGGCGTTGTCTTCGCCGTCTGTGATGATGACCAGCACCTGCTTCGGCCGCTTAGCGTCGGCGGCAAGCTTGTCGGCCGAGGCGACCACAGCGTCATAGAGCGCCGTGCCCCCGCGCGACTCGATATGTGACAAGCCCTCGCGCAGCTTGCCCACGTCGGAAGTGAAGTCCTGGTCGATGAAGGCCTCGTCGGAGAAGTTCACCACGAATGCCTGATCCTCCTTGTTCGACGCCTCGATCAGGTCCATCGCGCTCTTGTTCACCGCGGGCCGCTTCTTCGACATCGAGCCGGAGTTGTCCACGACCATCCCGATCGACACGGGCAGGTCGGTGTGCTGAAAGCTGATGACCGCCTGCTTGATGCCATCCTCAAAGACCTGGAAGTTGTCCTTGCCTAAATCCTCGACGATATGACCGCTCGAGTCGAGTACGGTGGCGTTCAGCGAGACCTCCTCCACCTCGGTTCGCAGAACGTACCCCTTGCCCTCTTTTTCCACGCCGGGGCCCGGGGTCGGCGGCTCGGTGCCCTCCGGAGCGCGCACAGGATCGCGATCCACCGTAAGCGGCGGAGCCTGGCCGGGAGTGGAAGAAGGAGCTTGCTGCTTTGGCGGGTTTTGCGCGGTTAACGAGAGAGCCGTTCCGGCAAGCAGAATCGCGAGTGTCGCTTTATTGCAATGGCGCATAGTAGCCCGTGCGTGCATGGACGGTGAGCGGCGGCAGCCCCTGCGGTGGATTCAGCTTCACCTTTACTCTACGCCACTTGCCGTCGCGCCGGACTTCCTTGGGCGAATACCCGATCACGTACTGGTTACGCAATTCGGTGGAGATTTTCTCCGCGATGTCGCTCATTTCGCTCACATCGTCCACCCGGAACATCCGCCCGCCGGTCTCCTCGCACAGTTCGTTCAGCAGCAGCGGCCCGGTACGCTCCTCGGGCGTGGCTGCATAGGGATCAAAAATTCCCATGGAATAAATTTCAACGTCGGACTCGCGCACCTGCGCCTTGACCTCGCCCTCGGTATAGCGCGAGCGGTTGTCGCCGCCGTCCGAAACCACGAGCAGCGCCTTGCGCTCGTGCCGGGCATCCTTCATCTTGGCGACGCCGTAGTAGATTGCGTCGAGCAGCGCCGTGCGGTGGCCGCTCCGCACCGTGGCCAGCCGCTCCTGGATCTCTTCCACCGAGCTGGTGAAGTCCTCGATGAGCTCGGGCCGGTCGTTGAACCCGATGACGAAGAACTCGTCCTGCGGATTGGCCGTCTTGATGAACTGCAGAATCGACTCGCGCGCGCGGATCAGCTTCGACGTCATCGATCCCGAAAGGTCGAATACGATCCCGATCGACACCGGCGCGTCTTCGCTGGCGAAGCTCTTGATGTGTTGCTCGCCGTTGTTCTCGTAAATCTTGAAGTCTTCCTCTTCGAGCCCGGTCACCAGCCGGTTCATCGGGTCGGTCACGGTCACGGGGACCAGCACCATGTCCACGTTCATGCGGATCAGGCTTCCGGGGCGTGCCTTCAGCGCATCGGGTCCAACCAGGGCCGGGGCTTCGGCGCCCTTCGGCGCTCCCGTGGCAGGGGTCGCCGTGCTGGGCGGGGGAACATGAACCTTGTTGAGAGGATCGTCCTGCGCCCGCGCGCTCAGCCCGAAGATCAGCAGCCCCGCAAGGCTGGCCAGCCAGGCTGCTCGGCGCATTACCAACCGGCGAGAATTTACGGGCAGAACGGGAGTCATCCTCATACTGCGGCACCAACGGATAGTACGTGATAGTAGCATGGCTGGCGCACCCTTGGTCTCTGTTTCATTCCCCGGTTTCATGAAGTGGTAAACCCGGCGCCCTGGCCTACGCTCGTGCTCGCGATACAATCGAGCCTGTAACCTGCAACGGTCCGCTTGTCGGGATTCATGTGCGGCAGCATAACTGCCGCCCTTTCAATACGGAGCAAGCCCTTCCGCATGGCCAGCATCTATCCTTTTCGAGCTTGGCGGTACAACCCGGCCTTAGTCCGGCTGGACGATGTGGTAACGCAACCCTACGACAAAATCTCCCCGGCCATGCAGCAGGCCTACTACCAAAGCAGCCCTTACAACCTCGTCCGCATCATCCTCGGTCTGCCTGAACTCTTCGATGCCGAGCGGGGAGAAAGCGTCTACACTCGCGCGGCGCGCGACTTCCGCGACTGGCGCGAGCAGGGGATCTTGATCCAGGAAAAAAGCCCCTGCGTTTTCGCCTACGCCCAGCGTTTTCAGGTACCCGGATCCGACGCCTTCAGGGAGCGCCGCGGATTCATCGCACTGGGGAAGCTTCACGACTACGCCGACCAGGTAGTCTTCCGTCATGAACAGACGCTCTCGAAGCCAAAAAGTGATCGGCTCAACCTGCTGAAATCGACGCGCGCTCACTTCGGCCAGATCTTCATGCTCTATTCCGACCCCGCCGGAAGCGTGGAACGCATTCTCTATGAAGGCAATGGCGCGCCCGATGCGGAAGTAACCGACGAGTACGACGTTCAGCATCGCCTCTGGCGCGTGAGCGACCCGGCCGTCATCCGCCTGCTTGGCGCGGCCATGCGCGACAAGAAGCTGATCATCGCCGACGGCCACCACCGCTACGAGACCGCCCTCACATACGCGAAAGAGCACGCTCCGGCAATTCCGGAACGCCGCGAATCCAGCACCAACCAGCTTCCGCATCCCGCCTACCCAGAGGCGGCAGCCATGATGACCTTCGTCAACATGGATTCCGAGAGCCTTGTCATCCTGCCCACGCATCGCGTCGTACACTCGCTCGCCGGCTTTGATCCAGCGGCATTCGGCAGGGTCGCGGAACAGTACTTTACCTCAGAGCCGATTTCCTGCACGGATGCCCCCTGCTATCTCCGCAAACTGGGCGAGCAGAAATGCAACGCATTCGTCGCCGTCACGCGCTCCGGCGCATCGCTTCTGGTTCCCAAAACCGGGGCGATCGAGCCGCTGCTCCGGAGCCTGCCCGAGCGCCAGCGGAAGCTCGACCTGACCGTCCTGCACTCGATCCTGCTCGACCATGTTCTCGGGCTCGACGCCGAGAAGGTCCGCGAGCAAACTAACCTTCGCTACCTGCGCGACGCAGCCGAGGCCGTGGACCAGGTGCGTCGCGGCGATGCAGACGTCGCGTTTCTCACCAACCCTGTCTCGATGGAACAATTGAAGGAAGTGGCCTTCGCCGGCGACGTGATGCCGCAAAAATCCACAGATTTCTATCCCAAGCTGCTAAGCGGGCTCACCATCTATGCATTGGAGTAGCGGAGAACTTCGCACGTTGAGACCTCTCGCTGTCCTCCTCGTGACCCTCGCAGCGATGGGCCGGCTTTTCGCACAAGCCCAGCAAGCTCCGCCGGTTCCTGGCTCGCGCTTCATGGTCGTCCTCGACGCCGCACACGGAGGCGACGACACCGGCGGCCACCTCAACGACGGCGAGTATGAGAAAGCCGCCACGCTCGCTCTCAGCGTGCGCCTGCGCTCGCTGCTCGGCGCGCGCGGCATCCAGGTCATCACCACGCGCGAGTCCGACCAGTCGGTCAACACGATTCAGCGCGCCCAGATCGCCAACCGCGCCAATGCCCAGGCCTGCATCAGCCTGCACGTCGCTGAAACCGGCTCCGGCATTCACCTCTTCGCGTCGAACCTTGCGCCCGCGCAGCCCACTCGCTTCGAACCATGGAAGACCGCGCAGGCGGCCTTCGTAACGCGCAGCCTCGCGCTCACCGGCGCGCTCAACTCGGCCCTTCAGCACGCGGGCTTTCCCGTCACGCTGGGCCGCACGGACCTGCCCGGCATCGACAGCATGATGTGCCCTGCGGTCGCCATTGAGCTTGCGCCCGAGCGCGCCTCTAACAAGACCGTCAAGTCGGCGCCCGATGATCCCGACTACCAGGCCCGTGCCGCTACCGCCATTGCCGCCGCGCTCCTCGAGTGGCGCTCGGAGGGACGCGAGCCATGATCCCGCGCCACCTCGCCATCATCTTCGCCGTGCTGGTCCTCGCGTCGCTCGTTATGGCGGGCGTTCTGTTTCACACGCTCGAAAATGCGCACAAGCAGATGCTGACCGGCGAGGATTCCGCGCCAACTAAGGCGCCCGCCGTCGCCGCCCCGGTGAATGCCTCGCTGCTCGTTGCCAGCGACGACGATAACTCCCTGCGCAGCCAGGTGTATTCCCTGCCGCTTCCGGCCGACCCCGAATCCCGCGCCCGCGCCGTGCTCGGCAAGCTGCTCGATCTCTACGCCGCGGCCGGCTCTTCGCATCCGGTCCCCGGGGGCGCCGCATCGGTCGAGCAGGTATTTCTGCTCCCAGCTCAAAGCGCGTCCGGTGCATCCAAACCAGCCGGCGCGCCCCGTGCGACCGACTCCGGACCGCAGATGGCCGTGATCAACCTCAAGGGCAGCTTCGTTGCCGGCCATCCGTCCGGCCTCGAGACCGAAACCCTCACAGTGCTTTCCATCTGCGGCACACTCAGCGCAAATCTGCCGCGCGTCACACGGGTCCGCTTCCTCGTCGACGGCGAGCAGCACGAATCCCTCGCCGGCCACGCCGACCTCACGCGCACGTACCTCACCTCGGACATTGCCCCTGCAGACAGCGGCATACCCGCGGAGTCTGTCCGCCCGTGAAATCCCCCCGCATCGGCGTCTTTGACTCCGGCTTCGGCGGGCTCACTGTCCTGCGCGCGCTCCTCCGCCACATTCCCGACGCGTGCTACTCCTTCCTCGGCGACACGGCCCGCCTGCCCTACGGCTCCAAGTCGCGCCGCACCATCGCCCACTACGCCGCGGAAGGCGCGCAGTTCCTCGTCAATCAGCAGGGCGCCGAATACCTCGTCATCGCCTGCAACACGGCCAGCGCGCTTGCACTCGATGCAATTCAGGACGCCGTTCCCGTGCCGGTGCTCGGCGTGGTCGAGCCGGGAGCGCTTGCCGCGCGCGCCGCCTCGAAGAGCGGCGACGTGCTCGTCATCGCCACTGCCGCCACCGTGCAGAGCCACGCTTACGCGGCCGCATGCGAGGCCCGGGGACTTCGCGCGCTGGAAAAAGCCTGTCCGCTGCTCGTGCCCCTGGTCGAAGAAGGCTGGACCGACCATCCCGTCACCGCGCAGGTCATCGACGTCTATCTATCCGAGCTGCGCGCCGAAGCACAGGCCGCCGGCCTGCGCTACGATGCACTCGTCCTCGGCTGCACGCATTATCCGCTGATAAGACCGCTGCTCGAGAAGGCGGTCACGCCCGGCGTCCGCGTCATCGACTCCGCCGAGGCCACCGCCGAGGCTGCCATGCGCCACTTCAACGGAAACGGCGCGAACCCGGCGGACTCCATCCCTGACACCGCGCAGGTCCGCTGCTTTGCCACCGACTCCGTTGAAAAATTCGAGCGCCTCGGCTCTCGCTTCCTTGGCCGTCCCACAGGCCGCGTCGAACTCGTCGACCTCGGCGGCTGAGCGCCTCAATCCGGCTGCTATCCTAAGAAACGGCTGGGCAAGGGTTTCACGGCAACGGTTACCCGCGCCGGGGCCACGGAGAAGAGGACGAAAATGATCGATCTGGCAGGCAAAACTGCCGTTGTGTTCGGGCTCGCCAACAAGCGCTCCATCGCCTGGGGCATCGCGCAAAAACTGCACGCCGCCGGCGCCACGCTCGCCATCTGCTACCAGAATGAGCGCATGAAGGCCGAAGCCGAGGACCTCATTCACGAGCTTCCCGGCGCCTCCGGATTCCAGTGCGACGTTTCGAGCGACCAGGAGATCGAATCACTCTTTTCGGCTCTCAAGGAGAAGTACGGCAAGCTCAACATCCTCGTCCACGCCGTCGCCTACGCGCCCGCCGAAGACCTCAAGGGCGAATTCATCAACACCAGCCGCGACGGCTTCCGCATCGCCCACGAGGTCAGCGTCTACTCTCTCATCGCAGTGAGCCGCGCCGCGGCCCCGCTCATGACCGACGGCGGCAGCATCATGACCCTCACCTACTTCGCCGCCGAAAAAGTCGTGCCGAATTACAACGTGATGGCGCTGGCCAAGGCCTCGCTCGAGTGCACGGCCCGCTATCTCGCCTGGAGCCTCGGACCAAAGAACATCCGCGTCAACGCCATCTCCGCCGGCCCCATCAGGACGCTCGCAGCCCGTGGCGTCGGCGCCCTTGGCGACATGCTCAAGGCCGCCGCCGACCGCGCCCCCCTCAAGCGCAACGTCGACCAGCTTGAAGTTGGCGGAACCGCCCTCTTCCTTGCCAGCGATCTGTCGAGTGCCGTCACCGGCGAAACCCTCTACGTCGACTGCGGCTACAACATTATGGGGTTCTGAGGCGTGCCGGATCGCCTTTCTCCGGCGCTTTAAGCGCGATTCAAGAATCTGTTAGGACGTTAGGATAATTAGCCGCTCCTAAACTGCTAGAACTTGCAGTGTGCTCAGGCGCGTTCAGCGACCCACACTCAGGTATGCCGCACGCGAGAATTCAACGAGCACCAGACTCCGACCACCGCCCGGCCCTCCCCCCACTAATCCGCGCTTTTGCCACTTGCCTCATTGCAGCAAGCTTCCTTGTCTCACCGTTATCCTCGTCAGGGCTCCAGGACTCTTCGGCACAGGCCAGTCCCCCCGCCTCGCAACCGCGCATCGGAATCGTCCTCGAAGGCGGCGCAGCCCTGGGCCTCGCCCACATCGGCGTTCTCAAGTGGTTTGAAGAGCACCACATCCCTGTCCGCTATGTCGCCGGCACCAGCATGGGCGGCCTCGTTGGCGGTCTCTACGCCACCGGCAATTCGCCCGCGGAGATGAAACAGCTCGTCCAGGGCATCGATTGGGATGTCCTGCTCAACGGCAAGGTCCCATTTCCGGATCTCGCGTACCGGCGTAAGGAAGATACCATCACTTACCCGAACGGCCTCGAATTCGGGCTCAAGCACGGTGTCAGCTTTCCTGAAGGGCTGAATTCGGGCCACTTCGTCGGCCTTGTCTTCGACCGTATTGCGCTTCCATATTCCTTCACGCCCAGTTTCAACGACCTGCCCATCCCATTCGCCTGCGTCGCAACGGACCTGGTCTCCGGCAAAGCTCACGTCTTCCACGATGGCTCCCTGGCGATGGCGTTACGATCCACGATGGCCCTTCCGGCCATCTTCTCGCCGGTCAGAACCGGCTCCGCGATCTACGTTGACGGAGGCCTGCTCGACAACCTCCCGGTCGATGTGGCGAAAGAGATGGGCGCCGACGTCGTGATCGCCATCCACCTTGAAACCAAGGCGACAGAGCCCACCGAACAACTGGCCTCCGTGGGCGTGCTCGGCAAATCAATCGACGTAGTCATCGCCGCAAACGAGCTTCGCAGCATGCAAAACGCCGATGTTCTCGTCACCGTACCCGTCGCGAAATTCTCGGGCACCGATTACAAAAGATCGGAAGAGCTCATCAAGACCGGCTATGACGCCGCGGAAGCAAAGGCGGCAGTCCTCTCCCGCTTCAGCGTCGACGACGCCACATGGAACCAGTACAAGGCAGACCGCGACTCCCGCCGCAAGACGATGCCCTCTCCCCAGTTTGTCGATGTCACCGGCACGTCCCATCGCCTTGAGAAGGATCTGGAAACCCGGCTCACGAGAGACGTCGGCAAGCCAGTCGATCCGGACAAGCTCGACAAGGAACTCACGAACATGATGGGCCACGGCCGCTTCGAGCGCGTCGGTTATCGCGGCGCTGAGCGCGATCATCAACAGGGCCTCGACGTCTTCGCGGATGAAAAGACTTACGCGCCTCCCACCGTGCTGCCCATCGTCGTCATCGACGGCTCGGAGTACTACAGGGTCCAGTTCACGGTGGGCGCGCGAATCACGATGATCGACCTTGGCGGCTTCGGCGGGGAACTGCGCAATGACCTAACCGTGGGCTCCAACACCGGCATTCGGTCCTCCTATTACCGCCCGCTCGGCTCGCAGCTTCACTGGTTCTTTGAGCCGGGCGGTTATGCGGCCAACATCCAGCAGAGTTACTACAAGGGCACAACCCTCACTGCCGAATATCGAAAACGCGAGTACGGCGGCACCTTCGACCTCGGGTACAACTGGGGAAAAAGGGCCGAGCTTCGCGCCGGCTACCAGACCGGACACGAGAAGTTCAGTCCGAATGTCGGCGCCGCCGAGTTCGGCACCCTCGAGGGACGAGTGGGCGCCAGTTCCCTGCAATACAACTTCATCGGACAGGACGACATTGTCATCCCCCACAAGGGCTTCGATCTGCACCTGGAGCAGGATTGGTACGACGCCGACCCCGGCGCGACCGAGCACTATCCCGTCGCCGAAGTTCAATCCGGCTTCTTCATTCCCCTCAGTCCGCCTTCAACGCTGTATTTATCCGGTGGCGGCGGCTCAACCTTCGCCTTTTACCACACCGGCGTCCCCGCGTTCTCGCTCGGCGGGAAACAAAGCATTATCGCCTATGGGGAAAACGAAATCCTCACCGACCAGTACATGCTCTACCGGGCCGGCTACATCCGCAATCTCTGGAAACTCCCACCCATCGTAGGCGACAAAATTTACGCATTCGGAGTCGGAGAGTTCGCCAAGGCCGACTATTTCAACGCGCCGTCGCATTATCCCGCCGACGGAGTCGCCGCGCTCGTCATCAGGACCATCCTGGGACCCATCATGATTGGCGGAACGTATGGCACGAGCGGCCACGCCAAGTTCTTCTACCAGGTGGGGAGGATCTTCTAGCTCCCCATCGCTACGATCTCCTGCCAGACACCTGGATCAATCGGCAAGCCGAGTCTCCGGTTCTCTTCACGCAACTGCGGCGTGTTCTCGCCCGGATACCGCACCGGGTTCCCGGCTTGGGCCGGCCGGCACGCGTGCAGCGACTCAACGATCGCGTCGGCGATCTGCTCCTGCCGTTCCGTATCGCCCAGACCCGCGGGCTGCATCGCCACGAACACCTGTGACAGCCCTGTCTCCTGGAGAGGATCGGTCGCGATCTCATGCGTCGCGCGGCCAAGTGAGAGCATCGCCGCCATCATGTCCAGCAATACGGCTAGCCCCGAGCCCTTCCAGTAGCCCACGGGCAACAGGCGCTGCGTCGCCTCGATCGCCGCAGGATCGCGTGTCACGTTGCCCTCCGCATCCATGCCGCCCGCCACCGGCAGCAGTTCGCCGCGCTTACGGTAGCTTTCGAGCACGCCATACGAAAACTGCGACATCGCCATGTCCAGCACGACATGGCCTTTCACCCTCGGCACCGCAATCACCAGCGGATTGTTCCCGATGCCCACCTCCGCGCCGCCCCACGGCGGCAGGTTCGGCATCGTATTCGTCCAGCAGATGCCGATCGCGCCGGCCTCGGCCGCCTGCCAGCCATACGTCCCTCCACGCATCCAGTGGTTCGTGTTTCCCATCGCGACGCAGGCGATTCCGTGCGCGCGGCTCAGTTCGATCACCCGCGCCATCGCCGAAAGCGCGTTCAGATTCCCCGGCCCGCGCCGCCCATCCCAGCGCTCCATGGCGCCAAAGAGCGCGGTGCACTCGGGCTCCGCCGAGGGATCCACGCTTCCGTTGCGGATCATGGCCACAAAGCGCGCAAACCGGTTCACGCCATGCGTGTATACGCCATCACAAGTCGTCTCGGCGAACAACCGCGCGCTCGATTCCGCGCGCGCCTCGCTGAAACCGAGGCTGCGCAGGACTCCCGCGAGTTGATCAACGACGGCTTCGAAAGGAATGCGCTGCATGGGAACTCGTGGTCAGTAATCGGCGAACCGTGTAACGCGATGATATAGGTTATGGTCACCGACCACTGATCACTGAACACTGCCGTCAGTAGCTGTTGTGGTAGTTGGGATACACGGGTTTCTTCACCTCGGGTTGCGGATGCGCCTTGAGTTCCTCCATAGCGAGCGCCACAGCCTTCTCGAGTTGCGGATCGTGGCCTTCGCTCACAGCCTTCGGGTCCTGCTCCACAACGTAATCGGGATCGACGCCGTGATTCTCCACGTCCCACTGCCCCTTGGGCGAAAAGAACGCTACGCTCGGCGAAGTCACGTGGCCGCCGTCCATCAGCACCGGTATGGGCCCGATGCCGACGAGCCCGCCCCAGGTGCGCTTGCCCACCACCGGCCCGAGCTTTGCCTGCTTGAACAGCCACGGCAGCGCATCGCCACCCGAGCCCGAGAATTCGTTGGCGATCATCACCTTCGGCCCGTAGATTGCGGCGTTCGGAGTGTGCTCGACGACTCCATATCGCGGCGCCCAGTACGACTCGATGCGCCGCCCCAGCACTTCGATGAAGTAGTCCGCCACTTGGCCTCCGCCGTTGAAGCGCTCGTCGATCACCGCGCCCTGCTTGTCGGTTTGCGCGAAGTAGTAGCGGTTGAAGTTCGTGAAGCCGCCCCCGCCCGTATCCGGCAAATAGACGTAGGCGAGCTTGCCGCCGGAAAGCTCGTCAACCTTTTTCTTGTTGCCGTCGATCCAGTCCACATTGCGCAGCGCCGCCTCGCTCGCAATCGGCGTCACCGAAATATCGCGCACGTTCTTACCGTCAGCATCGCCGATGCGCACGCTGATCACGCGCCCTGCCGTTCCCTCTAGCGGCTGCTGAATGTCCATGTCCGCAGTCAGATCCTGCCCGTCGATGTCGAGAATGCAGTCGCCCACATGCACATTGAGGCCCGGCTCAGCCAGCGGCGCCTTGTCGCGCGGATTAAAGTCGCCGCCAGTGTAGATCTTCGCAATGCAGTAGCGGTTGTTCTTGATCTCGTAATCGGCTCCCAGCAACCCGCCCGGAACGTGCTTCGCATCTGGAATCTCGCCGCCGTTGCCGCGCAGGTGCCCCACGCTAAACGCGCTCAGCATCTCCTGGAAGATGTAGTTCAAGTCCGCGCGCGAGGCGATCGATTGCACGTATGGCTCGAAGCGCTTCTCGTCCTCGACGGTGTTCACGCCGTGGAAGTTTGCATCGTAGAAGAACGCGCGCTCGATGCGCCACACCTCGTGGTACATCTGCGCCCATTCCTCGTGCGGCACCACCCTGAGCTTCAGGTCCCCAAAATTGAGCGCCCCTTCGCCGGGTTTCACCGGCGCATTCGACGGCACGATCACCCACGTCGGATGTCCGCCGCCTCCAGGTCCGGCTTCAGCGCCCTCCGGTCGTGCAGGCGCGAGCGCGAGCAGCATCTTCTCGCCGTTGGCCGAAAGTTCGAACGACTCAACACGCTCGGCGAGTTTCTCGGTCTTGCGATCTTCGAGCGTCCAGCGGCTCAGCGTTGCGCCCCGCTCTCCAAAGCGCCCGGACGCCGGCCGTTCAAGGAAGTAGATGCTGCCCTTCGGCCCTCCCACGACTTCCTCGTAAACAGCGGCGGGCAACGGCAGCGCCACCGTACGCGCCTCGATGCCGTCGAGGTCAACCTTCACCGGCTTCACGGGTGGTTTCGCCGCATGGGCCTTCTCATCGCCGTTGGCCTCCGCGGCGTGATCGCCCTCGCCTTTCTTTCCATCGGCCTGGCCTTCGGCTGCGGGCTTTTCATCGCCGAGCTCAGGCGCGATGGGCGACGCCGTGCTGGCCGCGAGCGTAATGGCGTAGATATTCGACGTGACCTGGTAGAGGTCGCTGGTCATATCGAGGCCATCGGACGTTGCGCCGGCATTGGTGCTCGCGAGGAAGTACAGGTATTTGCCCTCCCGATCGAATGCGGGGCTGGCAGAATCTCCCATGACGCTCGTGACCTGCGTCGATTTGCCCGTCTCCAATTCATAGAGGTAAAGCGCATGCAGATGGTTCGGCATCGAGCGCGTGTACGCCAGCCACTTTGAATCCGGCGACCACGACACGCCGTAGCTCGTGCTCGAGAACCCGCCGTAAGCATTCTCCTCGCCCACGGTGGTCAGCTTGCCCGTTGTCGTATCGAGCAGCAATGTATGCAGGCGGTTGTCATTGAATGCGAGCTTCTTCGAGTCCGGCGACCACTTCGGATCGAAGTAGTACGCCGGCTCTTTCTCGAGCGCGAACTTCTTCACCGGCGCCGCTCCTGCCACTGCATTGCCGGTCTGCGGCGCGACATAGAGTGCGTACAGGCCGTTGTCCTCTGAGAAGTAGGCTACCGACTGCCCATCCGGCGACCACGCCGGCTCGCGCTCCATCACGCCGGGCGTATTGGTGATGTCGCGCGTCGGCCCGTGCTTGGCAGCCACGGTGAAGATGTCCCCGTGAGATTCAACGGCCGCGCGAACGCCAGTGGCAGATATCGTCACGTGCTCAATCTGGTCTGAGGCGCTCTCAATATGCGGGCGCACCTCGGGCAAATCGGCGTCCACGTCGATCGGCACGCGATGGCTCTTGCCCGCCGCTGTCTCGAACAGATAGATCTCGCCCAGCTGGTCGTATACGAGCGTGCTTCCTTCGCCGCCCAGCGACCGGATGTCCGGCCCATTATTTTCGAGCGCTTGAGTGACTGCCTTCTTCGTTGGATCGTACTTGAACAGGGTTATGTGCCCCTTGCGGCCGGAAAGGAAATAGATCATGCCGCCGGCGTACACGGGATTGAAATCCGACGCCGCTTCGTGCGGGATCTCCACCGTTTCGAGCCCCGGAAGCGTCGTGATCCAGATGCTCCCGGCCTGTCCACCGTGATAATTGCCCCACGACACATAGGTCGTGTAATTGAACCCGAAGCCTGGCGACAGCGGAGAATACGCGATTGCCTTGCCGTCGGGTGAATACTGCCCGTCGAATGCCATGGGAAGCGGCAGCACCTTGGCGATGCCGCCCTTCACAGGCACCGAGTAGAGCTGGGCATAGCGGCTTGATGAGATTCGATTCGACCGGAACAGGATCTCCTTGCCATCGGTCGACCATCCCACAGCGAAGTCAGCCGCCGGATGATAGGTCACGCGAAACGGAACACCGCCCGCGGCCGGAATGGTGAAGACATCGGTGTTGCCGTCATAATCGCCCGTAAAGGCAATGGTGCTGCCGTCGGGCGAAAAGGCCGGCGCCGTCTCAATGCCCACGCCCGTCGTGAGGCGCGTTGCCTTGCCGCCCGCGCGCGGCACGGTCCACAGATCGCCCGCGTAGCCAAAGCAGATCAGGTCCTTCGATAGCGCCGGATGCTGGAAGATGTGCGGCTGTGAAGAAGATTGAGCTGAGAGGGAGTCGACGTTGATTGCTGCAGTGACGAGTGACAGGACAACAGCCGTAGCAAAGCGGCGGCAGGCGCGCATGCGACCTCCGATGGGAGCTGAAATGATCGCTCACCATCTTACACGCCATTCTCCGCCCTATACGCGTGGAAATGTATAAGGGTCGACTTGGCCTGAAGCGCTGAGACTCGCCTGCCACGCCAGGCGGGAATCCGCATCACGCGCAAGTAATTCGAGAATCGAATCCAGTTCGGCAAAACAGGCCCACACGGGCCGGCCGGAAGCAGCGCTCAAAAGCTCGGTGGTTTTTCGTTCAAGATCCTCGACGCGTTTACCCTTCCAGCACTTGTCTGCCAAAGCAACGAGGAGGTCTTCCAGCTTGAGCCCCTCTGTCTCCCTCCAGCGCCCGTGCGTGTACGCAAAGCGGGCGCGATCCTCGGGAACGCCCATGCCTCGCAGTAGTTCGGCACCACGTAGTTCGTGCTCTTCGCCCGGTTCGACAAGCTCATTTAGGATGATTGCCTTTCCAATGTCGTGAACGGATGCGCCAAATCGAACAGCGTCACGATCGAGGCTGAGATTCGGAAATGCACAATCGAGCTTCTCGATGAGCTTTGCAGCGACGTCATGCACGATCAACAAGTGGGCGAGAAGGCGAGGCGGAACTGGAACCTGTTGCAAGATCAGGGTGGCGCTGACCGGTAGAGGCGCGTATTCGTGTGCTGTCAAAACAATCTATGCCTTCAGGGTCACGGTAATTTTGCGCGTATCGCCGCCCTTTGAGGTGATGAAGATCTCGCCCGTCGCGCGCTTCACGATGCTCTTGAACTTCTCGCCCCACTCCACCAGCACCAGCGCGTTGTCGGTGACCAGTTCGTCGAGGCCCAGCGTCTCCAGCTGCCTCTCGCTCTCGATTCGATATACGTCCAGGTGGAAGAGCTTCACCGGCCGCCCATTCTGCGTCCCCTCGTACTCGTGCACCAGCGTGAAGGTGGGGCTCGTCACTTCGTCGGGGTCGGCGGCGTCGAGCGCCATCGCGATGCCCTTTACCAGCGTCGTCTTCCCCGTACCAAGTTCCCCGCGCAGCAGCAGCAGCTGCGGCGGCTTGAGCAAAGCGGCCAGCTTGCGGCCAACTTCGATGGTGTCCGCGCCGCTGTGCGTCGTGAACTCGTCGATCCGGCCTTCTGCTACGGGCGAGTCCTTGCTCATTCCGCTGCCTCTCTGGAGCCCCTCGCCGAATTCTCCGCCGGCAGCCCCTGCAACCAAACATAACCGTTCGCACAGCGGCTGCGATAGCCAAAGGCACGAGAAAATTTCGGCAGCGAGTCCGTGGCAAGCAGCGTTCGTTCGTCAGTCTCCTGTACTGCAAAATCGGCGGCCAGTCCGTGCAGAAACACCGCGGCTTCCACGGCCACGGCCGCATCCTCGGGATACTGCGCAAGAAGCCCCGCAATCACGCCGGTAAGCAGGTCGCCGCTCCCGCCCTTCGCCATCCCGGGATTGCCTGTCGTATTCGCCGCCACACTCCCATTTGGATGCGCGATCAGCGTGCGCGCCCCCTTCAACACCAGGTGCACCCCATGTTCCGAGGCGAACTTGCGCGCCGTTCCGAGCCGGTCCGACTGCACGTCCTTCGTCTCGATGCCTGCAAGGCGCGCCATCTCTCCGGGGTGTGGCGTGAGCACTACGGTTCGCCCATCGCGCACCAGCGTAGCGAGCAACTCCGGTGTCTTCGCCAGAATGTTCAGCGCATCTGCATCGATCACAGCAGGCACCTTCGTTTGCGTCAGCACCAGCGCAAGGAACTTCTGCGCATCCTCACCCTGGCCCATCCCCGGCCCGATGGCCAGCACCGTTATCCCCTTCATCAGCGCGTCCAGCCGATCGGGCGCGGCATTCGCCGGCAATATTTCCCCGGCTGCGTTCGCTTCGAGCGGCACCGTCATCAACTCCGGCGCAAAACCCGCGACCACCGGCAGCGCCGGCGCCGGGACCGCTGCCGTGACCAGCCCCGCGCCGGCACGCATTGCGGCCAGTGACGCCATCGCCGGCGCTCCCGCCTTGCCGCCCGCCGAACCGAAGGTCCCGCCCACAACAAGCACGTGCCCGAAGCTCCCTTTGTTCGCGTCCTGCTTGCGCGGCCTATGAACCAGCCTTTGCGCAGAACCCGCCCAGTGCATGTTCAGCTCCGACACGATCGCTTCACTGGGAGAACCGATCGGTGCTACCACCATGGGCTGATCCCATCTCCGCGTCAACTCGCAAAAAGTATGAGCGGGCTTGGGCGCAGTAAAAGTGATAACCGCATCGGCGGGAAAGACCGGCTCGTCAATCCTGCTGCGGGTTTCATCTGCCGGCCACCCGGATGGCAGGTCCACCGCCAGAAGCGGCGCGCGGCTCTGCTTGACCCATTCGAGGGCGGCCAGCGGCAATCCCTTCATGGGAGGCTTGAACCCCGTGCCAAGAACGGCATCGACGACCAGATCCGCCTGAAGCGCGCTCGAATGCCGAGCGAATTCTTCTTCCCGCTCGATCACGCTGATGCGGCAGTTCGCCGCGCTTTGCAATTTGCGCCAAGCCTCGGCCGCATCGCCCTTCAGGCCTTCGGGCGAACCGAGCAACAGCACGGACACCTGAAGGCCGGCGCCCGCCAGCAGCCGCGCCGCCATCATGCCATCGCCGCCGTTGTTGCCGCGTCCGCAAAGCACCGTCACGCTCTTCGCCTGCGGGAAATGCTCCCGCGCAAACGCGGCCACAGCCTTCGCCGCGTGACGCATCAGGTCCAATGACGGGATTCCGTACTTCTCCGTGGTGGCGCGGTCGCAGGCCTGCAACTCCGCGGCGGAGAGAATCTTCATGCAGCCATGGTATTGCAATTCCTTGCCCGGCCTTGTGATGGCTGAAACAGTCTTCCCGCTCAGGTCATTTCACCGCGGCCATTCTGCCGCCGGCCAGCAGCCGGAACTTTTTGCCGCGCCAGTGAATTCGGCTCGACGTGTAACTCGCCGCCCAGAAGAAAAACCCCATCAGGTCGCGAACCGGGTACAGCACGAGCAGGCCGAACCAGCTGTCATCGCCCACGACCCAGTTGCCCACACCGACCGCGAGCAGCCAGCGCGAGATCAACGCCCACACCAGCAGCCACACGCCGATCTTCACGTGACCCAGCGCGACCGCCGCGCCCAGGCCCAGCAACCCGAACGGAAGGCTGAAAGTAAGCGACGTGCCGAAGTGCCCCTTGGGCCGCGAAAACCGCGTCGACTTCATCCAGCGCACCTGGTGAAGAATCGATTGCCAGAAGCTCGCATTGATCACCATGTGATCGATGGCGTGGTGGCTAAGCACGATCGTCGCGCCGTGCTTGTGCGCTTCATTGCCGAGGATGAAATCGTCCGAACAATAGTCGGCCGTCACCTTGAATCCGCCCATGCGGCGGATCGTCTCGCGACGGAAGGCCATCGTCGGCCCCAGCGTGAACTGCATGCCTTCAAGGCTGCGCGCCACCAGCACTCCGGCGGTCATCTCCACGCTCATGCCCACCGCTTCAAGCCTCGCCCACAGGCCACCTTCCGCCGCCACTCCGCGATAGACGCACGTGAGCCCGCCGACCTTCGGGTCCGCGAACGGCAGCGCCACCGACTGCAGGTAATCCGGCGTCACGCGCACATCGCTGTCGCTGATGACAAAAATGTCGTGCGCCGCGCGCGCCGCCATCAGCTCCATCGAAGCCACCTTGGCGTTTATGTAATCGGGATGGCCATCGGTGTGGAGAAACTGCACGGCGATCTCGGGATACCGCGCCGCCACGCGCCGCGCAATCTCGATCCCCGCATCATCGGCCGAGCGCGCACAGAACAGGATCTCGTAATCCGGGTACATCTGCTCGAAGAACGTGGTGAGATACGCCTCAAGCCCGGGCTCGGCTCCATGCAGCGGCTTCAGCAGGCTCAATGGCGGCGTGTAATGCGGCTCGCGTTCCATCGACGCGAATGCCTCGCGCCGCTCGCGAAAAAACCGCGGCAGCGCAGCCAGCACCATCCCCGTAAAAACAGACGAGGTGATCAGGCCGAACACTGCCAATGCGAGAAGGGCGTAGAGCATGCAGCGTTCAGGATACCCGCCCGCGCAGAAATCAATGAAGATACTTGAGCGTGTTCTTCGTGGATAGGGAGTGGCTACTCGCGCCGACCGCTGTTATTCCGCGGCACCCCGACCGGCTTGCGCAGCGGAACAATCGCCCCGGCACTCCCCGGCGCGGCGGGGTGGAAGCGCGACAGCATCTCCGAGCGCACATACTCCACGAAGCTCTGCATCTGGCGGTTCATCTCCTCCATCCGCTCCCGCATCTGCAAAATGATGGCGATCCCGGCGATGTTCACGCCCAGGTCGCGCGCCAGGTTGAGGATGAACTCCAATCGCTCGATGTCCTCTTCCGTGTAAAGGCGCGTATTGCCATCAGTGCGCGACGGCTTCAGCAGCCCCTCGCGCTCATAGAGCCGCAGCGTCTGCGGATGGATCTCGTACATCTCGGCCACAGCCGAGATCATGTATGCGCCCTTCGATTTTCGTTTCGCAGGCATCAGTCAATTGCTCCGCCGACGGGGCTCCGGGTCTGCTTGTCCCTTTGTCCCTCTGTCCCTTTGTCCCTGGCACCTAAACCTTTTCAAATAACTGCACCCGCGGATCCTGCGGATTCAGCTTGCCCAGCTCCCGCATAATCTCGCGGCTCCGCTCGTCCTGAAGATGCGGCACCACCACCTGCACCGTCACAATCTGGTCGCCGCGCACGCCCGGCCGCTGCGCGTTCTCCACGCCGCGCTCGCGCATGCGCAGCTTCTGCCCGCTCTGCGTGCCCGGCGGAATCTTCAGCTGCGCGCGCCCGTCGATCGTCGGCACGTCTACCTTTGCGCCCAGCGCCGCTTCGGGCACCGTGACCGGCACCGTAATCGAAATGTCGTCGCCCGTGCGGGTGAACACGGGGTGCGGACCGACGCGCACAATCAGGAACAGATCGCCGGGAGCTCCGCCGTTCACGCCTGCATTGCCCTTGCCCTGCAGCCGGATCCTCTGCCCATCGCGCGTGCCCGGCTTGATGCGGAAGTCCACCGTCTCCGTGCGGTCCACCACACCCTGGCCGTGGCACGTAGGGCAATCGTTCGAGATGCGGCCCGAGCCTCCGCAGCGCGGACACTGGATATTGAACTTCATCCGCCCGCCCATCTGCGTCACGTGCCCGGTGCCATTGCACTCCGGGCAGGTCACGGGGCCGCCGGTGTGCGCCTGGCCGTGGCAAGTGGGGCATGTCTCCTGCCTATGCACCTGGAGCCGCGCCTGCCCGCCGCGCACCGCCGTCCAGAAATCCACCGTCGCCTGGTATTCGAGATCCGTTCCCGGCTGCGGCCCCCGCGGCCTGTCGGGCTGCTGCTGCCCGGTGAAGATGCCCGAGAAAATGTCCTTGAAGCTGCCCCACGCCGAGCTTCCCGCTCCCGCCTGCGGCCCCGCGCCGCCCTGGAAGTTCGAGAAGTCGAACCCTCCAAAATCCACCGGAACCCCGCCGCCCTGGCCGCCGTGAAATCCGCCCTGCTGCCGCGCATACGCCTCGGCCTGCGCCGGGTCGATCTGGTCCGAATAGAACCCAAGCTGGTCATACACCTTGCGCTTCTTCTCGTCGCTCAGGATGTCGTTGGCCTCGGAGATCTCCTTGAACTTCTCCTCAGCCTTCTTGTCGCCGGGGTTCACGTCCGGGTGATATTTGCGCGCGGCTTTCCGAAATGCCTTCCGGATCTCCTCCGGTGTGGCAGTCTTCTTTACGCCGAGCGTCGCGTAATAGTCCTTGTTTTGGGTCGTGGGCATTTGTTTTTTCTTAATTCCCCCAGCCGGGCAATCCGAGCCTCACTGCATTGCACGGATCGTGCCCAAGCTGAAACAACCGGATCGCATAATGCTCATGAAAGTGTATTGACAAACAATAGCAGAAAGGGTGGGCCCAGCTTACGCCGCCCACCCCTCCTTCTTCCTCCGTGTCGCCCGCCATGAAGCGGTGCCTGGACGGCCTGTCGCCTACTTCTTTTCGTCCACGTCCACGTACTCGGCGTCGATCACGCCTTCGTCCTTCTTCTGCTCCGCGGCAGGCTGGCCTTCCGGCTGAGCCGCAGCTTCGCCAGTCGGAGCGCCCTGCGCCGCGCTCGCCTTGTACATCGCCTCGGCCAGCTTGTGGCTCGCCTTGGTCAGCTTCTCGTGCGCGGCCTTCAACTCGCTTGCCCCGGCTCCGCTCTCGAGCGACTTCTTCGCCTCGGCCAGCGCCTCTTCCACTTCGTTCTTGTCCGCGCCCTGCACCTTGTCGCCCGAGTCCTTCAGCATCTTCTCGATGTTGTAGACCATTGAATCGAGGCTGTTGCGCGCCTCGATCTCCTCGCGCTTCTCCTTGTCCTCGGCCGCGTGCGCCTCGGCTTCCTTGGCCATCTTTTCGACCTCGTCCTTGCTCAGGCCGGAGCTCGAAGTGATGGTGATGCGCGTATCCTTGCCCGTCGCGTTGTCCTTCGCCGTCACGTTCAGAATGCCGTTGGCGTCGATGTCGAACGTCACCTCGATCTGCGGAATCCCGCGCGGCGCCGGAGGAATCCCCGCCAGCTTGAACTTGCCCAGCGTGCGGTTCTGCGCCGCCATGGGCCGCTCGCCCTGCAGCACGTGCACCTCGACTTCCGTCTGCGAGTCGGCCGCCGTCGAAAACGTCTCCGTCTTCTTCGTTGGGATGGTCGTGTTCCGCGGAATCATCGGCGTAGCCACGCCGCCCAGCGTCTCGATCGCCAGCGTAAGAGGAGTCACATCCAGCAGCAGCAGGTCCTTCACCTCGCCCGCCAGCACGCCCGCCTGCACCGCCGCGCCCACCGCCACCACTTCGTCGGGGTTTACGCCGCGATGGGGCTCCTTGCCGAAGAGCTGCTTCACGATCTCCTGGATTTTGGGCATGCGGGTCTGCCCGCCGACCAGCACCACCTCGTCGATGTCGCTGGTCTTCACGCCCGCGTCCGTCATCGCCTTCTTGCACGGCTCGAGCGACTTGTCCAGCAGATCCTGCACCATGTTCTCGAGCTTCGCCCGCGTCAGCTTGCGCACAAGGTGCTTCGGCCCGCTCGCATCCGCCGTGATAAAGGGCAGGTTGATCTCCGTCTCGAGCGTCGTCGAGAGCTCGATCTTGGCCTTCTCCGCCGCGTCCTTCAGGCGCTGCAGCGCCATCTCGTTGCCCTTCGAACTCAGGTCGAGTCCCTCTTCCTGCTTGAACTCGGCAATCAGCCAGTCCACAATCCGCTGGTCAAGGTTGTCGCCGCCAAGGTGCGTGTCGCCGTTGGTCGATTTCACCTCGATCACGCCTTCGCCCACTTCCAGGATCGAAATATCAAACGTGCCGCCGCCAAAGTCGTACACGGCGATCGTCTCGTCCTTCTTCTTGTCGAGCCCGTAGGCCAGTGCGGCAGCCGTCGGCTCGTTCACAATGCGCTTTACGTCCAGGCCGGCAATCTTGCCTGCATCCTTCGTCGCCTGCCGCTGCGCGTCGTTAAAGTACGCCGGAACCGTGATCACGGCCTCGCTGACCGTCTCGCCCAGGTAGGCTTCGGCAGACTTCTTCAGCTTCTGCAGGATCATCGCCGAGATCTCAGGCGGGGTGTATTCCTTGCCCTGCGCCACAACGGCCACATGGTCGCCCTGCTGGACCACCTTGTAGGGCACCATCTTCATCTCGTCGTTCACTTCGTTGTAGCGCCGGCCCATGAAGCGCTTGATCGAAAACACCGTGTTCTCGGGGTTGGTAATTGCCTGGCGCTTCGCCACCTGCCCCACCAGCCGCTCGCCATTCTTCGCAAACGCAACAATCGAGGGCGTCGTCCGCGCACCCTCCTCGTTGGGGATTACCTTGGGCTCCCCGCCCTCCAGGACGGCCACGCACGAGTTGGTGGTCCCCAGATCGATTCCAATGATTTTTGCCATAGGGCTCTCCACATCCAGTAATTTCTGACTTCTATAAGATGCAGCATTGAGTCAATTAGTGTCAACTTTTCTTGAGGCTATCTCTATACCCCTTCGCGCCAGGCCCTCCTCACCTTAGGGATCGAAGGTACGCGATAATCTCCCACCTCTGCGCCTGAGGCAGGCTCGACCACGATGGCATCCCATGCCGCAGATCCCCCTGTCGCAGGAACCACTCCAGGTCACCATCCGTCGCCGACCGCACCCGTTCCGTCCGCAGCGAAGGCTTCTTCTCTCCATCGCCTCTGGCATCCGCCTGGTGGCACTGGGCACAGTGGTACCGATAGAGCAGTTCGCCCGCCGCGGTTGCATCCGGGCGTCCGGCCACTGGGCTCTGCCTCCCGTGATCCTTCACCGGCACATGGTCAAAGTGCAATTGGGTTGCCGCAGCCATCGCCGTACCCAATCCCAGCGACAGTAATCCAAACAGAATCACCTGGCGCCTCATCGCGCACCGCCCTTCGCGCTTCGGAACCAGTTCGCCGGCTGGCTCAGCTCATAGGCCACCCCTACGCGGTATACCCGGTCCAGGCTTCCCCCGGTCAGTCCAAATCCCGGCGAGAAACTGACCCGCATCCCCCGCGGCAGGTCCCATTCCACCAGGGGCGCAATGGTTTGCGAGGTGTCGTGAAGGCTCAAGTCCCATGTGTCCCCAAGCCCGCCGTAGGCCTCAATGCCCGCCGAAAGCTTCTCCGCGCAGAAGGTGCACTCGCGCGCGCTGAATGCGGCCCGAAGCGGCCGCGCCGCGCCCACGGCGTACCCGAACTCCCACGGTGCATGGCCGAGGTTCTTCTCGGCGATGAAGTTCTCGGAAATATTCCAGTCATGCACGTTCGACGACAGGATCAGCTTCAATTCGCCCTCGTGCTGGTGCTCGCTCCGCGCATCCCAGTTCGGCCCCGCCAGGTCTGCCTGGCCGTCATGTCCCACGACTTCAAGCAGAGTCTTGTCGGCCCCCGAAATGTTTTCGTACTCCATATAAAGCACCGGATTTACAGCATGCTCCCGCATGAGCGGCCGGAAGCGGTTCTCAAGCCTGAATCCGGTCGCAATCGTGGAATCCTGCGCCGTGGTCTGGCCGTCCAGGTAGAGTTCCGTCGTCCACCATGCGCGCGCGCCGTACTCAAGTTCCGTGGCCAGGGCGCCAAAGTGGTTCCCGCCATCCGGCCGCGCAAGAGCTGTCTTCGTTTCAATCTCCAGGTTTCCGGGCTCCTCCAGGTCGTGGGAGTAGGTCACAAAATAAGGCTTTTCCTGCGCGGAGGCGCACACTGCCAGGCCCCCGGCAATGAATGCCGCGCAACACGCGCGGCGGAACAGGGCAAAGAGAGGAAATTCGTGCAAGGCTGTCTCCAGTCAAAATACGACTCTTTCAGTCGGATATAAGTAAGACTAATTTAGTCCTATATCAATTGGCAACTGTATCCGTCACAAAATATGAGACAAACTGGGGGGATACGGCCGTCCGGCTTTCCTGACGGAGATCTTCGGTGGCTTTTTCAAACCATGTTCGCGAAGCAACCGGTTCACAAGATAGCGGCGTCAAACTGCCTCGAACGCCGGGCCGGAGAGCTTCCGGCTGGATGTTCAGAACGACAGCATTTGCACACACCAGGGCCCCGGTCTCAGGTCAAGGTCTCCGGGGCTGGTTTACAACAGGGCGGGCGGCGGAGGGTTTTCGCGATTTCTCCTCCCTGCCGGCGGCGAAGGAGAATCGCTAGTCAGCCGCCGGACGCTCGCCCCACACCCTCACCGCTCAGCGCCGTTTCGATCCCCATCCCCATACAGGACCTCGTTGCGACCCCTGCCGCCCGGCGAAGAGCCTCCTCAAATCCAAGCCCGCTCGCGGAATAGAAACAGAACGCTCCGTGAAGCACATCGCCCGCGCCCAGCGTATCCACCACATTCGCTTGTTGAATATCGATTTCGAATTGCCTTCCGCGATCGAGGCCGATAATGGGCCGCTGTCCCTGCGTTACTGCCACGTGCGGCACTCCGCGCTCCGCAAACCACTCCACCGTCGCTGCGGGATCGGCCGTCTTCCCGGGCGCCGCAAATCGCTCGCTGCAAATTGCGTACTTCAGCAACGGCGCCAGCTCATCCGTTCGCGGCTTCCAGCTTCCTCCATCCAGGCAGATACCGGCGCCCGCATCGCGGCAGGCCGCCAGCAGCGGAATCACCTCGGCGAGGTAAAAGCCATCGCTCAGCGCCACCGCCGGCGCGTCGCCAAACGACGGAATCCAATCCGGCCCCGGCGTATTCAGGGGAACGTTCTGCAGCGGCGGGTTCACGATCGTCCGGGTCGCTCCCTCCGCGCTCACCATCACCGTGCTCAGCGGCGTCTCGTACTGCATGCCTTTCGCCAGATCAATGAGCTCGACTTTGCGCCGATCCAGTTCCGCGCGGACAAACGCCGCCCACGGTCCGCCTCCCACCGCGCTCACGAGCGATGCGCGGCCGCCCAGCATCGCATGGGTGATGGCCGCCTTGCATGCCGGACCGCCCGGCGCCACGCGAAAAGCGCGCGCAAAGACCTTGCTGTCCTCCTCGGGAAACCGGTCGAGCCGGTAGACCGCATCGACCGTAGTCCGCCCGGCGAACAACACGTGCGCCGTGGAAGAACGACCCTTCGATTGCTGTTCGATACGATGGTCGGCGGCGTCGGTCACCTCACCGAGTCTCCGTCAACGCCTCGGTCCGTTTGCTCATCCGCGCAGTCCGCTCCAGCTTGTCCCAATTGAACGGCTTCCCGTCGATCGCGCGCTTAAGAGTCTTGAACAGCACAACCGAGAAGAGCTGCCGGTAGCAGAACCGCTGCAGCCAGATGTGGAACAGCAGCCATCCGTCGCCCTTGTTCGCCGGATGCCGCCTCTCCAGGCTGAATGCCACCACCGACGTCACGAAGTCGATCATGAGAAACGCCACAAAGTAAATCAGCAGCGTCTGGAAGTTCGCCGCCGACGCTGCCTCGGGGTGGTAGTGCCGGTCGATGAAGTAGTGGATGATGCCGTACGCGAACATGATGTCGATGAACGGCGATACCAGCGGCAACAGCATCTGGAAGATGAGGATATTGGGCAGCGCGAACAGCCCCATTGCCTTGTTGCGGACGAACGCGGCGCGATGCTTCCATACCGCCTGCAGCGTCCCGAACGACCAGCGGAAGCGCTGGCGCATCAGGCCGTCTGCGTTGATCGGCGCCTCGGTGAAGGCCAGCGAACGGTCCTCGTAATCCACCCTCAGCCCCTGCTCGAGAATGCTCATGGTCAGGTCCGCGTCCTCGGCAACCGTGTTCAGCGCGTAGCAGCCCGCCTTCTTCACCGCCGCGGTACGCCATGCGCCGATCGCCCCCGGCACAACCGTCACCACATGCAGCAGGTCGAGCGCGCGCCGTTCGAAATTCTGACTGGTGATGTACTCGAGCGCCTGCCATCGCGTCCACAGGTTCACGCGGTTGCCCACCTTGGCGTTGCCGGCCACCGCGCCGATTCTCGTGTCCTCGAAATGAGGAATCAGCTTCGAGATCGCATCCGCGGCAATCACGGTGTCCGCGTCGATCCCGACGTAGATCTCCTCGTCGACGTGGTCGAGCGCGTAATTCAGCGCCTCGGCCTTGCCGCCATTCGCCTTCTCGAGCACCATCACCCGCCCGGCCTTGATTTCCGCCGCGTAGGCCTCGCGCGCCACATCTGCCGTGCGGTCCTTTGATCCGTCGTCGATCACGATCACGCGCAGGTTCTCGTAGTCCGAGTTCAGCACCGACCGGATCGTCCGCACGATCACCTTTTCTTCGTTGTAAGAAGGCACCAGCACTGCCACCCGCGGGTTGAACCCCGGCGAAGCTTCGCGATGCGGCCTTCGAAGCCGGTCGATGATTGCCAAAATGCCGACCAGGATGAGGCGCGCGCTCATCAGCGCATCGCCAACGAAGAAGACCATCACCACAAAGTTGAAGATCACCGAGAGTGCCGAGAACGCCACCGCGTCCGGCCAGGTCCGCACGCGCTCCCAGAACTTCAGCTTCGGCATCACGTCTGCCGTGGTCTTCCCCATCAGTTCCGAAACCTGAACGACCTTGTACCCGTGCGCGCGCAGCGTGTCGATCAGCACCGGCAGCGCCGCCACCGTCACCGAGCGGTCGCCGCCGCCGTCGTGCATCAGGATGACCGAGCCCCGGAACTGTGGCTTGGTCTTCATCCGGTTGAGCTGGTCAAGCACCGACTCTGCAATCTCGTGCGGCGACTTCTTTACCCGCTCGTCCCAGTCGTCCGTATCGATCTTGTTGCCCACCACCGTCAGCCCGAACTGCTGGATGCGCACCACCGGCGCCGCCTGATCGTCCGTGTCCGGCTCTTCGTCAATGTCGTACGGCGGCCGGAAGTAAAGTGGCTGCAGCCCGAGCTTCGACGCAAACAACCGGTCCGTAAGCGTCACCTCGAAATCCAGCTGGCGGTTCGAAATTTCGCTGATGTCCGGGTGCGTGTATGTGTGGTTGCCGATTTCGTTCCCTTCACGCACAACTCGCTGCATCAGCCCGATGTTCTGCTGCGCCTCCTCGCCGATCATCATGAAGGTCGCGTGCGCACCCTTGCGCTTCAAAATATCCAGGATGCGCGGCGTCCACTTCGGATCGGGACCATCGTCGAAGCTGATCGCCACTTCGTTCGGGTGATACCCATACTGCTGGATGGTGTACGTATTCGGGTACACGTCCAGGTGCTCATCGATGATCAGCTTCTTGCGCGGGTCCAGCTCGTCGGTATCAACCTCTACGGTCCGCTTGCCGACCTTCGGCAATCCGGTTACGCGGATGATGTCCCCGTCGCCCTCCGTGTCCACATCGTGCCCCGGCTGAACCATCCCGAGAGCCTGCAACGACACCGGATTACTGGGCCGGTCCCAGATGTTCCACAGCGAGTTATCCTCTTCGCCCAGCCGCCACAGCGCAAAGGTCCGGAACCCGAGCTCGCGCGCCGCCCGCATCTCGTTCAGCACCGTCACTGCGTCCAGGAACCACACCACGTGCCGCTCGTGGCTGTCCTCGTCGATGTATTCGAAGTGCGGATTCAGCGTGTCGTAGTCGAGGTTCAGGTCGGCGTCCGCGTCCGACGCCCGCTCCCACACGGCGGGAACCGCGAGGTCCGTGGTATCCACTACCTGCGGCTTGGCCGGCTTGTGCCCGCGCCGCGGCGCCGGTGGGATCGACATCGTCCAGTCGTATCCGTAATTGCCCACCGCGCAGATCAGCTTGTTCAGCGGCGCCACCTTCTTCGCCCGCTGCAGGTTCCCGATAAACCACTGCTGCGCCGCAATCGGTCCCGGATCGCTGTCCACTTCGTGCTGGTCGTAGTTCATCAGCACGATGCCGTCGCAATTGGCGGCCAGTTGTTTCAGGTACTTGTCTTCCATCCCCACGCCGGCATTCACATAGAGCCGCAGATTCCGTGCGTGCAGCCGCGCATAGAGCTCTTGGATGAACGTCATGTAATCGGGAAACGAGGCGTCGTGAAGGTTCTCAAAGTCGAGCGACAGACCGCGGTACGCCGGCAGCGCCGTGAAGAAGCGCATGACCTGGTCCTGCAGAGCCGCGCGCTTGCCCGCGTCCGCAAGCAGGTCGCCAATCGCCGGGTCCCAGGCCTGCGTGTGGGGGTTGTAATTGTTGACGTGCGGAAAGATCTCCGTGCCTTCCCTCGTGTCCTGGATGACGTGCTTGATCTTGTTCAGGTCGTCGGGATCGTGAACCACTCCGCCTTCGATCACCTGGTACTCGTGCAGCGTGTTCTCGCTGCTCATCGCCAGCAGTACCGGGTTCGGCGCATCCACGTGCAGCCACTCCGGAAACAGCATGTCGATCTGGTGAACGTGCTCCTTGAACGACGAGTAGCTCGTTGCGTCGTAGGGCACGTAGTAGGCCGCACGCAGGCCTTCATCCGTATTCAGCGGGATCTCCGACGGGGGCCGCGTAGTCTTGCGCCGGGTAGGCGCCGCAGGCCGTGAATTCTTCAGCAGAGGAGTGCGATCGTGCCCGTTGTGATAGTTGCGGTAATCGAGCGCCCTGTAATTGTGCCGCGGAACAGGCAGAAGCAACTCGGGCAGCGGCAGCCCTCGCAGGCTGTTGAAGATCACCCCCGCCACCACCAGCGTTGTGACGACCGCGATCGCATCGAGAACGCGGCGAAGCCGCTTCCATCGCTTGCGCTGCGGATCGTAGAAAATCTGTTTATCCGGCATGGTTTCCACGTGCGCGAAAACCGTGGAAACGGTCTACGCTATACAGTACGAATCGTATGGAACCCGCCCTCATGAGTCAATTAGAACACCGGGTTACCGGCAGGCTCACCCCGCGCTTTATCGTCTTCGCGGCGCTCGCGGTAATAGCGGGAGCCGTCCTGCGGTTCTGGATGCTGCACAAGTTCTTCGAGGTCAGCGGCGACTCCCAGCTCTATGGCGACATGGCCAAAAGCCTGCTCCTGAATGGCGTGTACGCCGTCCACGACAACAGCGCCGTTCTCCACGCCACCCTCATTCGTCTCCCCGGCTATCCGCTCTTCCTCGCCGCCTGCTTCCGCCTCTTCGGCATGGAAAACTACTTCGCCCCCGCCGTTCTGCAAATCCTGATCGAACTCGCCGGCTGCATTCTTCTCGCTCGGTTCGCTGCGCGCATCTGCCCGCATCCATATAGGAGATCGGCAGCCCAGGCCACTCTCTGGCTCGCCTGCCTCTGCCCATTCACAGCCATTTACGCCGCCGAGCCGCTCACGGAATCGCTCACCGTCTTCTGCATCGCGCTCGCGCTCTGGTCCGTCGCCCGGTTCCAGTACCGGGGCGACTGGGTCTCTGCGCTGGCATTCACATTTGCGGTGACATACGCGGCCTTGCTTCGCCCCGACGGTGCGCTTCTGGGAGTGGCTTTAGTTTTGCCGATGATCTTTTGGCCGGCTATGCATGACCGAGCGAGACGCCTGATCCTCTTCAATGTCGCCCCGCGGCGAATACTTCTCGTCTGCCTCCTCCTCGCCCTCGCCCCCTTTGCCGCGTGGACCGTGCGCAACGCCCGCGCCTTTCACGTCTTCCAGCCGCTCGCGCCCCGCTACGCCACCGATCCCGGCGAAGAAACCTGGCCTGGCTGGCAACGCTGGACCAAAACATGGTGCCTCGATTTCGTCTCCACATTCCAGGTCTACTGGAACATGCCCGGCGCACCGCTCGATATCAACCAGCTTCCGAGCCGCGCCTTCGATTCCATAGCCCAGCGCAACGAAACCGCCGCCATTTTCTCGATGTACGAAGCGAACGGCGAAGAGCTGTCTCCCGAGATCGACGCACGATTCGCGCAACTCGCCAATGAGCGCATCGCCGCCCATCCGCTGCGTTATTACATCGTTCTTCCCGTCGGCCGCGTCCTCGACATGACCTTCCGCCCGCGCGTAGAAAACCTGCCCATCGATCTCGACTGGTGGGTCTACAAACACCACCACGTCGAAACGCGCTTCAGCTGGTTCTACGCCGGCCTCAATGCTTTCTACGTTTTGCTTGGAGTTGTCGGACTCTTTCTGCGCCCGCGCCTCTGGCCCTGGATGCTCGCCTACATCCTTCTGCGCGCCGCGCTTCTCGCGACCATCGAGGCCCCCGAAGCGCGCTACACCGTCGAGTTCTTCCCCATCTTCTTCGCAACCGGCGGCATCGCACTCGCCCGGCTGATCCGATCAGGTTCACACAGGACCACGCTCAGTGTTGAAGCTGAAAGCTGATGGCTGCCTTTACTTCCGGACGTAATTTGTATTCTTATCCGTCTTGTAAGTAAAAGCATCACCCGGCAGCGACTGGTTCACCTTGAAGTTCGAATACGTGCAGGTGCGCGTGTCGCCCTGCCCCTGGTCGAATACCTGCTTCAGGCTCACGCCGCGGCTCGTATCGATCCACACCGTCACCTTGGGCAGATTCTTGCGGACCTCGGGATCCTTCGCCACAAGACTCAGCTTGGCGGTCTTCACGCCGTTGATCGTCTCATCGCCGTCGTATTTGATGTCCCACTTCTGTTCGAGTTCCGTACCGCTCGCGCCGAACCCCAGCATCAGGTAACTTTCCCACTTGCCCGCCTTTGCAAAAGTCGTCACCTGGTCCAGGTTCCCGCCCTCCCACAGCGCGAACTGGCCATTCGAGTACACATAAATCTTTGGCGCCTCCTGCCCGTTGATCGTATTGATGTGCGCGGCCATCTTGAACGACTTCCCGGTGCGCTGGTAGTACACCGTCCCCTTCTGCACATCGGTGTTTTCAATCGGAACCGTCGTCGTCACATCGATCTCAAAATCGGCGCTGGTCGAGCGGAAATTCTGCGACGCCGTATTCAGCTGTTTCAGCACCGAATTCAAATCGTCGGCCGCAAAGGCCCGCGGCCCAGTCAGCAGAATCGCTGCTATCAGAGCAACAAGAATCTTCCTTGCCATACTCTTCCCTTCAATCTCTATTTGGACGCTGAAACCCACTAGAAAGAAACTCGCCCGCCTCAATAGCACGCTTGTGGGTGTTTTGCTGATCCCTGGTCCCTGATCCCTGCCTTACCGGTGCGCCCACACCTTCCACGACACCGGATTGCCGTTGGTGTCGCGCGTCAACTCCCATCGCTCCACAAAAACGGAGTCTCCCGCCACCGGCTCAACGGCCTTGCGCAGCGCCCGCTTCACCTCCGCGGCCGGCGCGGCTGCCGCCACTGGGATATCCGAAGCCTGTACCGTGATAATCAGTCCGCGGCCGCCGTCGCTCATCACGCTGATCGGGTGCGTCGGAAAATTCAGCACTGCCGGCTTGTCGCCGTAATCCCACAGGTGCGGCGTAATAAAGATGAACGCGAGAATCAGCGTCACCATCACGTCGTAGTGAAAGCTGCCGCGCGAATACGTCCAGTAAAAATAACTCTTCAGAATCCGGCTCATCTGCGCACAATCCGTTCCAGCCCGCCCATGTAAGGCCGCAGAGCCTCGGGAACCGCAACCGATCCATCCGCCTGCTGATAATTCTCGAGGATCGCCAGCCACGTCCGCCCCACCGCCAGCCCGCTGCCGTTCAGCGTATGCACAAACTCGCTCTTCGCCTTGCCGCCCTCCGGCTTGTAGCGGATATTCGCGCGCCGCGCCTGGAAACCCTCGAAGTTCGAGCACGAGGAGATCTCGCGATACAACTGCTGCCCCGGAAGCCACACTTCCAGATCGTACGTCTTGGCAGATGAAAAACTCGTGTCGCCCGTGCAAAGAAGCATGCGCCGGTACGGCAGGCTCAGCGCCTCCAGAATCTCCTCCGCATCCCGCGTCAAGCGCTCGTGTTCGGCATCCGACTCCTCCGGCCTTGTGAACTTCACCAGTTCCACCTTCTGGAACTGGTGCTGCCGGATGATCCCGCGCGTATCCTTGCCCGCCGCGCCGGCCTCCGCGCGAAAACACGGCGTGTACGCAGTAAACGAAATCGGCAGCCGCGCCTCTTCGAGCACCTCGTCGCGGTACAGGTTCGTCACCGGAACCTCCGCCGTCGGAATCAGCCAGTGGTCCGCGTCGCGGTATTCGCCCCGCCCCGCCGCCTCCGCGTCCGCATCCGAGCAGCGAAACAGGTCGTCGGCAAACTTCGGCAGGCTCCCCGTCCCGAAGAGGCTCCTCGAGTTCACCATGAACGGCGGCAGCACCTCGGTGTACCCATGCTTCTGCGTGTGCAGGTCGAGCATGAATCCGATCAGCGCCCGCTCCAGCCGCGCCCCCGCGCCCATGTACACCGCAAACCGCGCCCCGCTCAACTTGGCGGCGCGTTCCAGGTCCAGAATCCCGAGCGACTCGCCCAGCTCCCAGTGCGGCTTCGCCTCAAAATCAAATTGCTTCTTTTCGCCCCACGTCTTGACGACGACATTGTCCGTCTCTGAAGTCCCGGCCGGCACCTCATCGCGCGTGAGATTGGGAATGCTCGCGAGCGCCAGCCGCATCTGCTCGTCCAGCGCCGACGCCGTCTTATCCAGCTCGTCCAGCCTGTCCTTCAGCGACCGGGTTTCGTCCATCAGGGCCGTCGCATCCTGTCCCTGGCGCTTCAACTGACCCACCTGCTGGCTCAGTTCATTGCGCCGCGCCTTCAGCCCCTCGGACTGCGTAATCGCCTCGCGCCGGCGCTGGTCCAGCGACTGGAAATCCCCCAGCAGCACCGCCGGATCCGCCCCCCGCGCGCGCAGCTTTTCTTCCACAAGTCCGAGGTTTCCCCGGACAAAATTCAGATCGAGCATGACTGTTCAGGATATCAGGGGGAAACCGCCGCCTCTTCCCCGACCCGCGCGGTGGTCAGCCGGCAGCGAACATGCAAAAATAAGTACGCGAGCCGGAATCCGCATGCAGCCCTTCGTCGAAATCCCGGTGCTTCCCCCGCGCAGTATCGTCCTCCATCCTCCGCTGAGCGATGAGGAGTTCGAGAAGCTGTGCGAACGCACGGAGTTCGCGGTCCTCGAACGGACACGGGAAGGAAGAATCGACGTGAATGCACCGGCAGGCGGTTCCACAAGTGACGGAAACAGTGAGATCAACAGACAATTGAGGGCTTGGTGGATTATGCACCGCCGGGGCCGCGTCTACGACTCGAGCGCCGGCTTCTTTCTCCCCGACGGCTCGATGCTGAGTCCCGACGCCGCGTATGTCACCGCTGAGCAGATTCAGGGCCTAACCCGCGCACAGAAAGCACGCTTCCTCCGCCTCGCGCCGGCCTTCATCATCGAGCTCCGGTCCGAGACCGACCGGCTCTCACCGCTCTCGGAAAAGATGCAATCCTGGGTGACCAACGGAGTCCAGGTAGGTTGGCTGATCGATCCCGAAACACGGCAGGTGCACGTTTACGAACGGGTCGCCGAACCGCGCATCGAATCCGGCCTCACGGTCGCCGGCACCGGCCCCATCGAAGCCTTCGTCCTCGATCTCGAAGAAGTCTGGCGATGCTATGAATAGCTCGCCTGGTATGCCGACCCTGGCGCCCTAAAGGTCGTTCGAGTAGAACACCGAGCGAAACCACGATGCCTTGCGATAAGCAATTTTCCGATCCGGAAGCGATACGGTTAGCAGGTTGCCTCGTTCAGACAACGACCACACCTCCGTCACCGATTCGCCACCAGGCATACCGGCCAGCTTGATCTGAACCGTGTCACGCGTGCGTTGTGCTGAGTACGCAGCCGCCCCCTTCAACACTTCGAGGCAATCCGGGCCTTCGCCGGTCACCTCATGCGACTAGTCATCAAGCAGCAACGTAAAGGTCTCGTGCTCCGGGGCGCACGTCAATGGGACTCCAACGGTAATTTTGAGACGGCTTTTGTGGGGCGTGGTGTGGAGCAGCATTTCCGAGGGCATACTCTTATCGGCAGCAGCCCGGAACCAAACGCCATTCCAGCTCGATTCCAGAAGAGCCGGGCCGCCCAAGAAAAGAAATACATAGAAGAATGCAACAGGAAGGACCAGGAGATCGCGGCGATAATCAATCAGGTACTGACGGGCACGCGCCAAGAGAGGTTCGCGCTTTTCGTCAAGCTGCTGGAACATCCTACCGCGCAATCTCCACCGGCGTAGGCCGCTGCGTGTCGCCGTTCCTGCCCGTGTCGTCCATCTTGCCGAAGATCATCTTCCCGCTGGCCGTCTGCAGCACGCTCGTCACCGAGATGTCCACCGTCCGCCCGATCATCTTCCGCGCGTGATCCACAACAACCATGGTCCCGTCGTCCAGGTATCCGACGCCCTGGTTGTACTCCTTGCCTTCCTTCAGGATCAGCACCGACATGCGCTCGCCCGGCAGCACCACCGGCTTCAGCGCGTTCGCCAGGTCGTTGATGTTCAGAACCTCGACGTGGTGAAGGTGCGCAACCTTGTTCAGGTTGAAGTCGTTCGTCACCACCTTGGCTTCCCACTTCTTCGCCAGCTCCAGCAGCTTCAGATCCACCTCGCGAATCGTCGGGAAGTCATCCGAAACGATCTGCACCTGCAGATTCGCGTTCGCCTGCATCCGCTGCAGCATGTCGAGGCCGCGCCGGCCGCGCTGCCGCTTCGAACCGTCTGTCGAGTCGGCCACCACCTGCAGCTCGCGCAGCACAAACTCCGGAACCACCATGATGCCGTCGATGAATCCCGCCTCGGCAATATCCGCGATCCGCCCGTCGATGATCACCGACGTGTCCAGCACCTTCGCTGAGCGCCGGGCGGGCTTGTCGGTCGAAAAGATCGTCCCCAGAGCCGCGGGGTTCAGCAGGTCGCCCTTGTTGGCGCCGACCAGCAGGCCCACGTAGGTCATCAGAAGCAGCACAAAGATCTGCAGCACTGCCGAGCTCGGTCCGGGCAATGGCGCCGATCGCAGCACCAGGCAGAAGAGGGCCGCTCCGAAGATGCCCAGCACCGATCCGGCCACCGCCCCGATCAGCCTGCGCAGGCTGAGAGCCCGCACCCGCAACTCAAAAACGATGACGGCCCCGGCTGCCAGCGCCCCGCATGCGGCTGCCGGGATTGCGGGTAATCCAAAGGGTCGGAGGAAGTAACAAACAACGCTGAGCAGGGCAACAAACAGCACACGCAACAGAATGAGATCCATATAAACCCACTCCCGTTGGCGCCAGGCGAACTACGCCACTCCGGGCACAGTTGGCGAGTATGCCGAGTGCCCCATTCAGTCGTCAAGCGGAAAAGATACCCGCTGCGTTCCACGCGGGTACGAGAGTGTATCCCCGTAAAGATTGTGTGAGAAAAAGCTGCGGTGTGGACCGAGTCGTCCTCGCCGCCGTGAGTAGTTTGATTTTTCCTGCCGCGAAACTGCGGCCTGGTATTCGCTCTATATCCCTGTCGGCGCGGGCTTTTTCGGGGTCAGCTTCTCGGCTACGCTCTTGGCCTGCGTGAACAGCAGCAGGTAGTCCGGGCCGCCCGCCTTCGAATCGGTCCCGCTCATGTTGAACCCGCCGAACGGGTGCGCGCCCACCATCGCCCCGGTGCACTTGCGGTTGAAATACAGATTCCCAACATGGAACTCCCGCCGGGCAATCGCCAGCCGCTCACGGTCGTCTGTGTAGAGCGCGCCCGTCAGCCCATATTCGGTGTTGTTGGCCACCTTCAGCCCTTCTTCGAAGCTGTCCACCTTGATCAACGCAAGCACCGGCCCGAAGATCTCCTCTTGCGCAATCACAGCGTCGGGAGCCACATCGCCGATCACCGTCGGCTCAACGAAGTACCCGCCGTCCGCGGTTTCCACCGCCTTGCCTCCCGCAATCAGCCTGCCCTGGCGTTTGCCGGTCTCAATATATTGGAGAATCGAATCCATCGAGCCCTTGTTGATCACCGGCCCCATCGACGGGTTCTCCGCCGGGTCTCCCACCGTCAGCGCCTCAACCCGCTGGCGCACCCGCTCCACGAGCGCCTCATATACGGGAGCCTCTACAATCGCGCGCGAACACGCCGAGCACTTCTGCCCTGAGAACCCGAACGCCGCCGCGACAACTCCATCGGCCGCCGCGTCCAGGTCCGCATCCGCGCACACCACGATCGAGTCCTTCCCGCCCATCTCCAGAATCGTCCGCTTGATCCAGACCTGCCCCGCTTGGTGCTTCGCTGCCCGCTCGTGGATATCCAACCCAACTGCCTTCGACCCAGTGAACGCTATGAACCGCGTCTTCGGGTGCGCCACGATCGCGTCGCCGAACGTTCCGCCCGCGCCCGGGCAGAAGTTCACCACGCCGCCCGGCATCCCGGCTTCCTCCAGCACCTCGACAAACTTCGCCGCAATCGTCGGCGAATCCGAGGACGGCTTCAGAACCACCGTGTTTCCCGTGACAATCGCTGCCGCCGTCATCCCAGCCATGATCGCGAACGGAAAATTCCACGGCGGAATCACTGCGCCCACGCCCAAGGGCACGTACAGCAATTCATTCCGCTCTCCCGGATACTGGATCGGCGTCGTCGCGCCCGCAAGCCGCAGCGCTTCTCTCGCGTAGAACTCCAGAAAGTCGATCGTCTCGCCCACATCCGCGTCGGCCTCTGCCCAGTTCTTGCCCACTTCGTACACGAGCCACGAGCAAAACTCCAAATGGCGCTCCCGGATGATCTCCGCCGCGCCAAGCAGAAGAGACGTCCGCTCCTCAACCGTCGTCCGCGACCAGGTCTCGAACGCCTCCAGAGCCGCCTTCATCGCCCGCTCTGCGTGCTCCGCTCCCGCCTTCTGGTGCACTCCCACTACCTGCGCCGGACGCGCCGGATTCAGCGACCGGATCTTGCCCTCCGTGCGCAGGCGCTCCCCGCCGATAATCAGCTCGTACTCGCGCCCCAGCTGCCCGGCGACACGGTTCAGCGCATCCCGCATCGCTCGATGCGTGTCTGGAGTCTTGAAGTCAGTGAACGGCTCGTTCCGGAACTCGCCCTTGGGCGAGCGCGATTGAATGCTGGTCGGTAGCGTTACGGTAGCCATAGCGATTTCGATTTTAGTCCCTCGTCCATAGGATGGTCTGGTCTCCCCAACGCCTCGGTTTTTCGTCTATTTTCTGAATATCCGCAACTATCCCCACCACCCCGGGTTCATGCTCACAACCCTGCTCCGCCTGAATCCGGTCACGCTCGGGCCCCGGGAAGACGGCAGCGTCGGCTGATCGCACTCGACCGCACGGCTTCCCGCATTTATCGCGCCGCCGGTCACCTGTGAGGCGGAATGCGTCCTAACTTATCTATTACCTATGCCCTGGCAGCAGCACTCCTCTTCACCGCCGGCCGGCCGTCCAACTCCCAGACTCCGGATGCCGTGCAGTCCATTCCGCAGGTCGCTCCGCTGACCAACTTCAACCCTTCACCCTCCCCCAAAGCATCTGAACAAGCTCCCCAGGGATACCTCGACCCCAACTTCGCTCCCAATCGCGACTCTGACGTAGCCGACAAGCCCCACGCCGGAATCCCGCTCCAGAGCGGAGACAGCACCGTCAAGCCCGAGCCGCAACCGCAGCAGTCCTACGCGACTCCCCAGTGGTACAAGAACAGTCCGCAGGCCTACGACCACACGCAGCATCATGCTCCGCGCGTTTTTCACGTAAGGCCTCAGGTCTCGCACAAGTCCGACCCTCCCCCAGCTTCAGTCATTTCATCCCGTCCCGATACCCATCAGGAGATAGCCGAAGCTCCGCAATCCGAATCTCAGCCCGAACCCCAGCAGTACGAACCCGAGCAGACGCAGCCTTCCTACGGCGGGCCCGCTCCCCAATACGCGCCGACACCGCAGTACCAGTACACTCCCCAGCCGGCTCCGCGTTATTACACCCCGCAGCCTGCCCCTCAATACGAGCCGCAGCAGCCCCAGCAGTCCTACGGGAACCAGGACGACGACCAGCCCCGGTACGATCAGCCCCCCTACAATCAGCCCAATTACGCTCAGCCGAATTACGACCAGCCCCAGCCCGGCTACACCCAGCAGCCCCTATCCGCCGATCAGCTTGAGCAGTTAGCGGCCCCCATCGCCCTTTACCCCGATTCACTTCTCGCTCAGATCCTCACCGCCGCCACCTATCCGGCCCAGGTCTCCGCAGCCGACCAGTGGCTGCACAGCATGGGTAATGCCGACCCCGGCCAGATCGCCGCCGGCGCCAACGCGCAGACCTCTTGGGACCCGAGCGTCAAAGCGCTCACGGCCTTTCCCCAGGCCCTCGACATGCTTGCCGGCAACCTCCAGTGGACCACCTCGCTCGGAAACGCCTACTACAACCAGCCGCAGGATGTGCTCCAAACCGTTCAGGTCCTGCGCCAGCGCGCCGAACAGGCCGGCAACCTTGAAACCACCCCGCAGCAGCAGGTGATTCAGGAACCCGGCTACATCGCCGTCCAGCCCCAGGATCCCCAAACCGTCTACGTCCCCACCTACAATCCGTGGGCCGTCTACGGACAGCCGATCGCCCCCTGCCCCGGCTTCGCGCTCTTTGACACCTTCGGCTCGGTCGTCGAATCCGGTGTTCAGTTCGGCATCGGCTTCGGCATCGCGCCCTTCCTGCAGATGCCCTTCGGCCTTATGGCCTGGGGACTCGACTGGCTCGGCGGCGCAATCCTCTTCCACGACGGCGCCTACTGGACCCACAGCCACGAAGTCCGCGACTGGGGCTTCGCTCACGGCGGCCGCCGCTGGGATGGCGGTGGGCGAGGATGGCAGAATGGCGGGAACCAGATGGCCCGCTTCGGCAACTACAACCACGAACCGCTCTCCGTGCACGGCGGCGGCGCCAATGGCGGCTTCGGCCACGTCAGCGGCGGCCCCTCACGACCCTTCGCCGGCGGGAATGAGCGCGCGTTCGGCGGCCGGCCCCCCGAAAACCGAGTCGGAAATGGCTTCGGCCGCGCCTTCCCCGGAGGCAATCCCACGCAGCCGCAGCGTCCCGGCGAGCAGGCCTTCGGCCGCACGCCCTACACTGGCGGGCGTCCCGAGCCCGTCGGCCCGCGCGGATTCAACGGAAACAGCTACGGTGGGCGCCCCGGCTACGGGTACGGCGGACCAATGCAGCCCTACGGCGGACACCCCGGCATGGCCTATGCCCGTCCAGCCGAACCCTTCGGCGGCCGTCCCAGCCCGTACACCGGCGGACAGGGATTCCGTCCCGCAACTCCGGGCGGCGTCTATGGCCGCGAACCCTACAGCGGCCAGCCCTCCCGCAGCTTCGGCTCCAACGGCTTCGCCAACCAGCCGCGGTTCAGCGCGCCTCGGTCCCCCGAGCCCCGTTTCAGCCAGCCTTCTTCCGGCGGTGGTCACTGGTTCGGCGGCGGGCACAGCGCGCCCAGCTACGGCGGCAGCCACGCCTTCAATGGCGGAGGCTTTTCGTCGCATTCCTTCGGTGGAGGTGGAGGCTTCTCCTCGCACTCCTTCGGTGGCGGCGGACACTCCTTCGGCGGTGGTGGCCACAGCTTCGGCGGAGGTCACTCCGGCGGAGGCGGCTACAGCAGCGGAGGCCACTCAGGAGGCGGACACCACCGCTAGCTCGCATTTCTAGCCGGCCGAAAGAGTAAAACAGGCTGCGGGCTTCCAGCTACTTGCTACCGGCTTTCAACCTCAAGGCGATAGCTGAGGGCTGCCTCTATTCCGTCCTCAGCGTCACAATCGGGTCCACATTCGTTGCCCGCCGCGCCGCGCCCAGGCAGCTCACCAGCGCCGCCACCAGGAACACCAGCCCGATCTCCGCGAATGTCGGCGGATCGTTCGGCTTCAGCCCGAAGATCATCTGCGCCATCCCTCGCGTAGCCAACAGTGCGCCGGCCACGCCCAGGGCCATCCCCGCGAATACAGGCCGCATTCCCTGGTGCAGCACGTCACGGAGGATTCTCGCCTTCGTCGCGCCCAACGCCATCCGGATCCCGATCTCCTTCGAGCGCCGCGCCACGCTCAGCGCAAGCGTCCCGCTGATGCCCACGATCGTGATGAAGAGCGCCACCGCCGCAAACAGCCCCAGCAGCGTCGCCGTCACCCGCGGCGTGCCCAGTTGCTCGCTCCGCATCTGGTCAAGTGTCCGCACCTGCGTCACCGGCTGCTCAGGATCGATCTGGTGAACGATCGCCTCGATCTGGCTGCTCATCGACAGCGGATTGCCCCGGGTCCTCACCATCAGCGTCCCATTCGTGATCATGCTCTGCTCCAGCGGAACGTAGACCAGCTCATCGGGTGCGCGATCCAGCCCGTATTCGTGCACGTTGCCCACCACCCCCACAACCGTGAACCACTGGTCGCCGTTGACCGCCCTGAGACGGTGCCCGATGGGGCTCTGCCTCGGCCAGAAGTGCCGGGCAACCGACTCGTTCACCACCGCCACGGCCTGCGATTTCAACGTGTCGGAATCCGTGAACGTCCGTCCCGCCATCACCGGAATGCCAAGCAGCCGGAAGTAGTCCGGACTGCTGATCTCGTAATTCACCACCATTCCCGGCGTGCTCACGCTCGCCACCTGCCCATCCACCAGGACGTGCCCGCTCATCGGCCCTGAAGGATCCAGCGGCGCCTTCCAGCTGATCGACGCTTCCTGTACTCCCGGCATGGCCTGCGTCCGGCTGAGCAGTTGATGATAGAAGTTCCTCAGCGCATCTTCGCCTTTGTACTTCGTCCAGTTCAGGTTCAACTGCATCGAGAGCACATGCGAAAGCTTGAAGCCCGGATCGACCGACAGCAGGTTGGACAGGCTTCTCAGCATCAGTCCCGCGGCAACCAGCAGCACAAACGAGAACGCCACCTGCGCCGCCACCAGCACACTGCGCACCCGAGTCCCGCCCTCGCTCCCCGCCGCGCGCTCGCCTGCCTCGTTTAGCGCCGTCAGCCGCGTGCGGCTGGCAAGCAGTCCCGGCAGCGCCGCGAACAGAACGCCGGCCACGACCGAGCTGCCAATTCCGAACAGCACCACCCATCCGTCGAGCCGTATCCCCTGCGCAAGCGGCGTCATCCGCGCCGCATACGCCACCAGCAGCTTCGTCGAGACTCCCGCGATCGCAAGCCCCGCGCACGCCCCCGCCAGCGCCACCATTACTGCTTCCGTGGTTAGCTGCCGCACAATCCTCCACGCGCTCGCGCCCGTCGCCAGGCGGATCGCCACCTCCCGCGATCGCCGGACCTGCCGCGACAGCGCCAGGTTCGCGAGATTTGCGCACGCCAGCAGCAGCACCAGCCCCGAAGCCGCCAGCAGGGCCAGGAACGTCGGCCGCGCCGCGTGCGTCAGCTCTGCCTTCACCGGTGTCACCGTCGCCGCGTATCCCGTCCAGCCCGCGTAGCTCTTCGGATACGCAGCCGCCATCCGTCCCCGGATCGCGTTCAGCTCCGTGTGCGCCTGCTCCAGTGTCACGCCGGGCTTCAACCGCGCAAACCCCGCCACCATCCGCATGTCACGGTCCGCGATCATCTTCGGATCCATGCGGAACGGGCACGACGATACCGGCATGTACACCTCGTTCGCATCCGGATAATCGGGCAGCGGAGGCAGCACGCCAACCACCGTGTGCGACCGGTCATTCATGTGGAACACCCGGCCTACGATGTTCCGGTCGCCGCCGAACTCCTTCATCCAGTACGCGTAGGTCAACACCAGCACCGGAGGCGCGTCCTTCGCCTCGTCCGCCGCCACAAACAGCCGCCCCAGCGCCGGCTGCACGCCCAGCATGTCGAAGAAGTTCCCGCTCACCACCCCCGTCACCACGCGCTCCGGATTCTTCGTGCCCAGCAGCGTGAACATCATCGAGTGGTACTCGCTCATCTGCTCGAACGAGCTGGCCTGCCCCCGGTAGTCGAAATACTCCTGCACCGAGAGACCGATACCCTCCGCTCCCGTGCGATTCTCCACCTGGTCCACGTGCACAATGCGGTCCTGGTCCGCGTAGGGCAGCGGCCGCAGCAGCACGCCGTTGATCACAGAGAAGATCGCCGTGTTCGCCCCGATCCCCAGCCCCAGCGTCGCCACCGCCAGCACCGCGTATCCCGGGTTGCGGCGCAGCGCGCGCCCGGCGTGGCGCACATCGCGCAGCACGCTCTCCAGCCACCCCAGGCTGTTCATCTGCCAGATCCGCTCGCGCATCTTCTGGGGGCTGCCGAACTTCACGTAGGCTCTCCGCCGCGCCTCCTCCTCGCTCATGCCGCGGCCCACGTTCTCGCCGATCTCGTGCGCCAGGTGCGCCTCCATCTCTTCCACGCGCTCCTTGTCCCAGTACCGCCTCCGCAGCAATCCGCGCCAGCTCATAGCTCGCCGCCCTCCTTTAATACGTCACCCATCACCAGCCCGATGGCCTTCGCCATCTGCCGCCACCGGCCCACCTCCGACCGCAGCTGTTTCTTCCCCGCCGGCGTCAGCCGGTAAAACCGCGCCTTGCGGTTGGCGTCGCTCACGCCCCAGTACGACGACACCCAACCCCGCTCCTCCAGCCGGTGCAGCGCCGGGTACAACGACCCCTCTTCCACTTCCAGCAGGTCGTCCGATCCGCGCTCGATCGCCTTCGCGATCGTGTGGCCGTGCGCGTCGCCAAGGATCAGCGTCCGCAGCACCATCATGTCCAGCGTCCCCTTCAGCATGTCGTTGTTGCTCTGGTCGCGCTTCGCCATTGCCTGCCTTTCGACTAGAACTTCTATGGGAATAGAGCATGCCACCCCTAGAAATTCTAGTCAAGCTCTTTTTTAATAGATCGGAATGTGGGCCGCCGCGAGGCAATCGCGATGACCAACGAGCGACACCTTAAAAGCTGATTGCTGAAAGCTGAGAGCTGATAGCCTCCGCGGAGACCTACACCAGCGCCCGAAACCGCCGCTCCCCCTCGTCGTACTCCTCAATCCGCCCCGACAGGATGTCGTAGTACCACCCGTGCACCGTCAGCGACCCATGCGCCATCGCCTTCGCCACAGCCGGCTGCGCCTTCAGGTTGGTCATCTGCGCCACCACGTTCCCCCGGATCAGCGAGCACAGTTCTGCGTGTTCCCCGTCCTCGGCCTTCAGCGGCTGCCTGTGCGTGAATGCGCCTTCCACATGGTGCAGCCAGCGCTTCGCCTTGGGCAGGTTGTCCACCGCCTTGCGATCGAGCGCCGCCTTCATCGCGCCGCAGTCCGAATGCCCGCACACGATCACGTGCGGCACCTTCAGCACTTCCACCGCGTACTCGATCGTTGCCGCCACCCCATCCACGTCGCTCATCGAAACCGGAACCACGTTCCCGATGCTGCGGCTGATGAACAGGTCCCCCGGCTCGGTCTGCAGAATCAGGTCCGGAACAATACGCGAGTCAGAGCACGTGATGAACAGCCACTGCGGCGCCTGGCTGTCGGCCAGCAGGTGATAGTGGCTGCGCCGCTCCGGAAAAATCTCCTTCAGAAACCTTTTGTGTCCCTCGATCAATCGCTGCAAGCGCACCTCGCCTCGGCCCGGAAGCCTCTCGTTCCAAGCCTATCGCACGACGCACAACTCGCCTTTTGACTGCGCTATAGTGAGCAGCATGCGCATCGCTCCGCCTGCACGCCTTCGCGTCTTCGCCGCCCTTGCATTCTGCGCCTCTGTCATTGCCGCACTCCCCGCGCAGACCGTCGATACAATCGACCCCGCCCTCAAGGCCCGCATCGACCGCATCGCCGCCGGAGTCATGCAGCAGCGCGGCGTTCCCTCCGCCTCGGTCGCCGTCGTCCAGGGAGGCAAGCTCGTCTACGCCCATGCCTACGGCCTCGCCCACATCGCGCCCGACGAGCCCGCTACGCCGGACATGCGCTACTCCATCGGCTCCATCTCCAAGCAATTCACCGCCGCCGCCATCCTGATCCTCCAGGAGCAGGGAAAACTCAAGCTCGACGACCCCGTCGGCAAGTACGTCCCCGGCCTCACCCGCGGCGACGAGGTCACCATCCGCCAGGTCCTCTCCCACACCTCCGGCTACCAGGACTACTGGCCCGAGGACTACCTCATGACGCCGATGATGAAGCCGGCCACGCCGCAATCCATCCTCGATACCTGGGCCAAAAAGCCGCTCGACTTCGAACCCGGCACCGAGTGGCAATACTCCAACACCAACTTCGTCATCGCCGGACTCATCGTCGAAAAAGTCTCCGGCCAGAAGCTCATGGACTTCCTCGAAGACCACGTCTTCCACCCCCTCGGCATGAAGAGCGTCTGGAACTCCGACGAAACCAAGCTCACCCAGACCGACGCCACGCCCTACATCCGCGCCGCCCTCGGCCCGCTGCGCCCCGCGCCCAAGGAGGGCCGCGGCTGGATGTTCGCCGCCGGCGAGCTCGCCATGACCGCTCACGACCTCGCCCTCTGGGATGAAAGCCTCATCGCCCGCTCCATCCTCAAGCCCGAGAGCTACAAGGAGATGTTCACCGAAGTGAAGCTCAAGACCGGCAAGGGCACCCACTACGGCCTCGGCGTCGAAGTGGGCCAGCTCGACGGCCATCGCAGCATCTCCCACTCGGGCGAAGTCACCGGCTTCGTCTCCGCCAATGAAGTGCTCGTCGATGACGGTGTCGCCGTCGTCTGCCTCACCAACCACATGGCCGGCGGCGCGGGCCAGATCGCGCAGCTCTCCGCCTCCACCGTCGCCGGACAGAAGCGCAGCCCCTCCGAAGAACAGGCCCTCACAATCTACCGCGGCCTCCAGAACGGCGAAATCGACCGCGCCCTCCTCGCCCCCAACCTCAGCGACTACTTCGACGCCCAGACCGTCGCCGATTTCAAAGACAGCCTCGGTTCTCTCGGCGAGCCGCTCACCTTCCGCCAGGTCGCCGAAAACCAGCGCGGCGGCATGACCTTCCGCGCCTTCTCGATCGTCTATCCCACGCGCCGCCTCTCGCTCACCACCTACACTTACCCCGACGGCAAGCTCGAACAGTACCTGGTCGATCCCGTCAACTGATCGCGCACGTCAAACCCACAGCAATGGCAAACGCAGTCATCGACGCCCCCGCCCGTCCGCTCGCCGGCGCCGCCCGCGTCACCGCGGCTCAGCGCGCCGCCTTTGTGCTGGCCCTCTCCACGGCCAGCCGCGCCATCCACGTGCGCGACCTCCTGATGGACCGAATCCCGCGCCTGCCCGTACAACCATCAGGGGTGACCCTCACGCCGCACATCATCGCCAGCGGCCGCAGCCGCCTCGATGCAGTCTTCGCCGCGCCATCCGCAACAACACTCGGCACAGTCCTCATCTGCCACGGCATCGGCGAGATCATCGCGCAGTGGCTTCCGATCCAGCAGCTCCTCGCCGCCCGCGGAGTCGCGTCCCTCGTCTTCGATTACTCCGGCTACGGCCGCAGCACCGGCCGCCCAACTCCCGCGCAGCTTGAGCAGGACGCCCTCGCCGCCTTCACTCACCTGCGCGGCCTGGCGCCCGGTCCCATCTCGCTGCTCGGCTTCTCGCTTGGCACCGGCATCGCCGCGGCGATCCTCCACCAGGTCCCCGTGCATCGCCTGGTCCTCTGCGCCGCATTCACCAGCTTCCGCGCCGCCGCCCGCCGCGTCGGCATCCCGCCATTCCTGGACCCGCTAGTCCCGCCCGTCTGGTCATCTGAATCCGCCCTGCGCGCCTTCAATCAACCGGTCCTCATCGTCCACTCCACCCGCGACCGCCTCTTCCCCGTCGCCATGGCGGAACAACTGGCCAACTGGTGCGGCGAGCGCGCCCGCCTCCACGTCGTCCACGGCCTCCGCCACAACGAGCCGTTCTACAAGGCCCCAGCCTCCTACTGGGACCCGATCGCCGAATTTCTCACCGCCAGCCACCCCCAAATCCCGGCCTGATCGGCACCTCCGCGCCCGTGTCGCATCTCCGATACACTTGAAGAGACCCTATGTTTGAGAACCTTACAGAAAAACTCCAGCGCGCCTTCAAGCACCTCCGCGGCCAGGGCACGCTCACCGAAGAAAACATCCAGGAAGCCCTGCGCGAGATCCGCGTCGCCCTCCTCGAAGCCGACGTCAACCTCAACGTCGTCCGCGAGCTCATCGACCACATCCGCGAAAAGGCCGTCGGAACCGAAGTCATGACCGCGCTCTCGCCCTCCGAGCAGGTCATCAAGATCGTCCGCGATGAGCTCGTCACCCTCCTCGGCAAAGACACCGCGCGTTTCAAGTTCGCCTCGCAGCCGCCCACCGTCATCCTCATGGCGGGCCTGCAGGGATCCGGCAAAACCACCACCGCCGGCAAGCTCGCAGCCTGGCTCAAGAAGGGCGGCCACCGCCCCATCCTCGTCTCCGTCGACGTCTACCGCCCCGCCGCCCGCGAGCAGCTCAAAGTCGTCGCCAAGTCCATCGAAGCCAAAATCTACGAAGGCGACCTCAAGGGCGAGCAGCCCGGCTCAGCCCTCCCCAATTCCGATCTTGTGGTCCGCCTCGCCCAGGAGGCCCGCCGAGAGGCCCGCAACTTCGGCTTCGACACCCTCATCGTCGACACCGCCGGCCGCCTCCACATCGATGAAGAGCTCATGGTCGAAATGGAGCGCCTCAAGAAGCTCCTCAATCCCCAGGAGATCCTCTTCGTGGCCGACGCCATGACCGGCCAGGACGCCGTCAACTCGGCGCAGGATTTTCATAAGCGACTCAGCCTCACCGGCATCGTCCTCACCAAAATGGACGGCGACGCCCGCGGCGGCGCGGCCCTCTCCATCCGCCACGTCACCGGCCAGCCCATCAAGTTCATCGGCACCGGCGAAAAGGCAGACGCCTTCGAGCCTTTCCATCCGGATCGAATTGTTGGCCGCATCCTGGGCATGGGCGACATCCTCTCGCTCGTCGAGAAGGCCGAATCCACGCTCGACCGCAAGAAATCCGAAGAGTTCGCCAAGAAGGCCCTGCTCGGCGACGGCTTCACGCTCGAAGACTTCCGCGATCAGCTAAAGCAGATCAAGAAGCTCGGCTCAATGGAATCGATCCTCAAGCACCTACCCTCGGTCGGCCCCTTCGCCGGCTTACAGCAGGCCGCAGGCCAGGTCGACGAAAAGCAATTCGTCCGCCTCGAAGCCATCATCAACTCCATGACGCCCAAGGAGCGCCGCAACCACGAGATCATTTCGGGCAGCCGCCGCAAGCGCATCGCCGCCGGCAGCGGCACGTCAGTTCAGGACGTAAACCAGCTCCTCCGGCAGTACGCCCAGATGGCCAAAATGTTCAAGTCCATGGGCAAAGGCGGCCTCGCCAAGCAGATGATGCGCGGCGGCATGGGCGCATTAGGCATGAAACAGAAATTCGGCCGGTAATAGAAGTTCGAGCGGAAAGAGAAGTGCGGGCGATAGGGTGATGGGAAATCGTCAGACCCTTTAACGGCTGTCATCCTGAGCGAGTCGCCTGAGCGACGAGTCGAACGATCTGCGGTTGCCATTCAATCGGCAGCCTGCGAAGCGACCGCCGCGTAACCGGCCTTTCGGGCCAGCGCTCCAATATAACTATCGGCAAACGCCCTTTCCCGAAACGGCAATCCGCGCCGCTCTCAGCCCTCAGAAATTCGGCAGATAAGCGACCGATCTGTTGTAGCATAGGGAATCCCCCGGGATTCCACCCTTACAGGAAAGCTCAATGACCAAGGGGCAGGTTCTAACCGAACGTACGATATTCTTCCTGCTTTTGGCCGCATCCGCGGCGGTTCACCTTTTCATCTTCCCGCTCCCAGGCCTTGCCGGCTTCGCCGCGGCCGCTCTCATTCCTTTCCTGTTCGCCCGGCAGCGCTATATCTTCGACCCCGTTTCCGGCATCTGGGAAGGTTCGCCGGTCTCGGGCCGCCAGTTTGGCTCCTGGGCGGTGCGGGTCACCTCGTCTGATCGTTATCGAAAAGACCTGTCCGTTTTTTTGCGCAATGAGACCTTCAAACGGCGTGTGCGTTTTGAACAATTCCTGTCCGTCACCCGGGCACGCACGTATATCCATGCTTTCGGGATCGTCTCGGTTCTTGCCGCGGCTCTCTTGATCTTCGACGGGTACGAGAACTTCTTCGCTGGCTATGGCGTCGCCTGGTCGTCGCCAATCGTCGTGGGCGCCTTCATGGGAGTGGTATGGGGCTATGCGGCCGGGCTAGCCTGCCTGCGGTGGACTACGCCTGTGCCCAGGCCAAGCGCCAGCACCCCGGCGCCGGGCGCGGCGGTTTCCAGCTAATGCATTTCCTGAGTCACTGTATCCCGAAGCCGCAACACTCAAGTCGACGCGACCCCCGGGGAGCGGCGACCTTGCACGACGTCCAAAAGGCCACAGCAACTCAGGAAATGCCATAAAATCTTCTTTGAACAATCAGCGCTAAACAATCGCCTCCCGTCCGCAACAAGGGTGCAGTTCATGACGTCCAGCCTCCAGGACCAGCTCGACGAAATCACTTCGAACACGCGCCATCTCGTTCAGCCCGAGCGCCTCGCCATAGGTGAAAGGGCCGTCGAACAACTCTTTCACTCGCAGATCGAGGAGAAAATTCTCCCCATCGGCTCCGCCGCTCCCGAATTCTCCCTGAAAGACTCGAACGGCAAGCTCCGTCGCTCCCGTGATCTGCTCGAACAAGGTCCCCTCATCCTCAAGTTCTTCCGCGGCCGCTGGTGCCCCTACTGCATCACCGAGCTCGAAAGGTGGCACGGCCTCCACGACCGGCTCCGCGAGCGCGGCGTTCACTTCATCGCCATCAGCCCGCAGATCGAGCGCCAGTCCGACTTCATGGTCAACCAGCACGGCTTTCCCTTCCCCGTGCTCTCCGACCCCGGAAACAAGCTCGCCGCGCAATTCAACCTCGTCTGGACCGTCCCCGAAACCCTCCGCGACTACTACCGCTCCATCCTCGTCAACATCCCCTTCGTAAACGGCGACCAGAGCTGGACCCTCCCGCTCCCCGCAACGTATGTAATCAACACTGCTGGCCGCATAGTCTTCGCGGAAGCCCACGCCGACTTCCGCGTCCGCCCCGAGCCCGAAGAAGTCCTGGCAGCAGCCATTGCTGGCCGCTGATTCGCGTTCTCACTGCTTCTGTTCTGGATATCCGTGGGAAGCCGAGGCGGCGGCACCGCCTTGCAATGCACTCGGCGAACTCGATTTCGGATATTGAAATTGGAGTATCCCCAATTGATATCCGCTCAGATCCGGATATTTCAGGCTGTCGAGATCAGCCGGCAACTTTTTGGGTGCAAGCAGCCGCCACGCTTCGGGAGCCTGCCACGGGTCGTATCCGGCTGCAGCCATCAACGCAAGCGCTACCCGCCCCCGTTCCTCTTCCATCTCTGTGTTGATTTTGCCCGCCACGATCGCCCCAATGCCCGGGCCGGCGCCGAGAGCGGCATTAACCGGCAGCAGCAAGCGGTTATCCACGACGAGTCGCGCCTTTTGCCGTTGCAAATCGAGAGCGATGCCATCGGCCAGCACCGCGGCGATGCGGTCGTCTGTTGCGAGCCGGTCCACGGCCTGCATCGGAATCAGTATGACTCCGTAAAGGGAACAGAACTCGCGCCGCGCTTTGTCATCATCCACCGCATAAAACCGGAAGTGAATCTTGGATGGATCGTTGTCCGAAAGACTCCTCTGGTATTGCGGTACAAGCGACTCTCCAATCCGCCGAATCCGCTCCTGCAATGCATGGTTCGCGGGAATTCTGTGCCCCTCGTCCAGCTGCGTAAGTGCGACAAGCCCGCCCTCCAGCGAAGTTCCATCCGCGCTGTCGATGGGTTCTGATTTCGTCGCATTCGCGGCCCCGAACTGAAACTCGAACGTTTCCACGTTGTTCAGAGTCTTGAATCTCGTGGGCTTCGGCGGCAGGAATTCGGCCTTGGCCGCAACCACCTCGCCACTCTTGCTTCGCTTGCCTTCGTAACGCATCCACACGTTGGGCGAGACATCTGCCAGCGATTTCAGCGGCTCCGCGAATGAAACCGCGGTTTCACCCGTCACGCGGATGCGATACCCATCGGCCTCGAATACCGGCCCCGCGCCCCCGCCGAGAATCCTTGTAATCACGCCCAGCCCGTCGGGCTTCTTGTCCCAGTCATTGCGCTGCAGCACTTCAGTGGCGAGCAGGTTCTTGCTATGCCTTTCTACATGCCCGGAGACCTCAACGTAGTCTCCAACCGCAAGCGCGCCGTGGAATGGGACAGTTGACGTTACCGCCTCGTTGCCGACCAACTGGTAGACCGTTGACCGTTGGATCGTCACATGCTTGCCGTCCACGTCAAAATCCGCCGGCGTGCGGATAGCCGTTATGTAACCCTCGGCCGCAATCCGCGGAATCTCTTGCGCATGTATTTGCACGCCGCATTGCACAAAGAACGCGAAAGCCGCGATAGAAAAGAAGTAGCGTTCGATAACACCCACGTGGCCCTGCTCTCTCAAAAGCTGCGGCCAGCATAACTATCATCGCGGCACAATCGCAAGAACTTCCCGTGCCCGATCAAACGCCAATCCACTCAGCTCAAGCATCCTGCTCGGCGAACTCACTTGACTCACAAGTGCCACGCTCCGCTGCGCCCGAACCCGAAGAAGTCCTCGCGGCCCTGGCTTCGTGCGGCCGCTAACGCATTGGGTATTGAAGCTTGAGAATCTTCAACTGGTACGCGCCCTCTCGCGTGTAGGGCAACGTGCCGGTATCTTTCGGCAGATCTCTAGGCGCCAGCAGCCGCCACGCCTCCGGCGCCTGCCACGGGTCGTAGCCCGCGTCGGCCATTAGCTGCAGAGCGATGCGCGCCTGCTGTTGCTCAAACCTGAGCAATTCCGGGCGCATGAGGGCGTTTCCCACGAACTCCGCGCCGAATTGCCCCGCCATGCCGGCCGCCCCCGCAACCCCCGGCAAAAATACACCCGCCGTCTCAATTCCCAATGCCTCCGCTTCCCGGGGCGTGATCGTAAAGAACTGCCGTTGTAAATTGGCCGCCACTCCATCCGCGAGCACAGCGGCCAATTGATCGTCGTTCTGCATCCGCTCCACAACGTTCTTCGGCACAAGCACGAGCCCCATGTTGCAGCCCAACACGCTTCGCAGCTTGTCCTCTGCCACCGCATAGAATCGAAACGAAATTCTGGATGGATCATCGGCCTTCAGAGCAACCTGATACGCAGGCACAAGCCTCATCCCGATACGTTCCACGCGCTCCTGCAGCGCCTCGTCCGCCGGAACCCGGTGCCATCCGCATGGACCGCCCGCGTCGCTGTACCGTACCTTCGTGTGAGCGCCCCGTAGGTGTCCGTCCGCATCCAGCAGCGCGTCCTGCTTGATCGGCTTGTAGTCCTCAGCGTGGCTCGCCTTGCGCGGCCCCATGGTCGAAACGCCCTTGCGCGTCCCCGCCGGGAAAAAGTCTGCCGCGGAAGCTACAACCACGCCTGTGTCATCGCGTTGGCCCTTGTAGCGAATCCACACATCAGGGCCCACGTCCGCCAGCGACTTCAGCGTTCCTGAAAAAGTGGTCGACGCACCCGCCGCAATGCGAATGCGATAACCGTCGGCCTCGAAAACCGGCTCAGGCCCGGCAAAATCAACCTTCAGAATCACCCCGACACCGGAAAGTATGCTCTCCGGTTCGGCCGAGGCCGCCGGGTTAGCCGTCTGCGTTGCAGACTGCGCACGCGCACGCATCGCGAGCGGGGAATACACCAGTGCAGTCATGCTGCCGACACACAAAACCGCGCGAAGTATCCCGCACAATCCGGAAAGGCCCACAGTTGCTCCTTGTAATGCGCGACGAGTATTACCTTCCCCCAAACGAAGCTACTGCTTCTGCTGCTGAAGACCCCGCGGATACTGCAGGTCAAGAATCCCGATCTGGTAAGCGCTGGTTTCGGGGTATTCGAGCGACGCAAGATTTGCAGGCAGCTTTTTGGGTTCGAGCAGACGCCATGCCTCCGGTGCCTGCCACGGATCGTAGCCCGCGTCCTTCATTAACGCCAGCGCGATGCGAAGCCGTTCCTCTTGGAGCTTTTCCTCCAAGTCTTCGCTGGAGCCCGAATGCACGAAGCCGCCAAGGGCTAAGGGCGGGAAGGCCGCCTCGGCAAAGCCGGTGGCGAACAGGATGCGGTTGTCGGCAACGACGCGGGCTCCCTGCCGCTGCAGATTGCTGGCGATGCCGTCGCCAAGCACCGCTGCAAGCTGATCGTCATTCCGCAGGCGCTCGATCATCTGCATCGAGACGAGGATGATGCCGTCCTGGAGGACTTCCGCGGTGCGCAGCTTCTTGTCGTCGACGGCGAAGAACCGAAAGTGGATCTTCGAGGTATCGGCGTCATCCATCTGCCGCTGATACTCGGGGACCATTGCCATGCCGATGCGGTGGACCCGCTGCTGCAGAGGCTGGTCGGCAGGGATCGTGTGCCAGCGGCCAAGAAGGCCGTTCTTCACCTTCTCGTCCTCCGCGAGCGATGCCCCGTCGAAGGAGTTGGACGCAGCACTCGCCGCCGGCGCCTTGAAATTGCTGGGGGCGTTGGCGGGGCGCATCTCGACCGGCTGGACTTCTACGCCCTTAATGGCCTTGAACTTTGTCGGCTTCGGAGGGATGAACTGGACGTGCGAGGCCTCAAGAATGCCGTTGGCGTTGCGCTTCCCCGTGAAGTGAATCCAGTCGTTGACAGTAATATCTCGAAGCGAGTCGAGGTCGCCGGCGAAGGCGACCTTGGTAGCCGGCGTGATCTGGATCTGGTAGCCGTCGGCCTCATACACCGGATCGGGCTCGGGCGAAACCACCCGGCTGATCACGCCAATCCCGGAGAGCTTCCCGTGCGCGTCGTCGCGCACCAGGATCTCGGTTGCAGCGATCGGCTTGACGAAATCTTCGTTGCTGCCCGCCACCTGGACGTAGGCGCCGACCCGCAACGACTGCCGCGCGGGATGCTGAGCGGAGATGATGTCCGATCCCGTGAAGCCAAAGGCTGTCTGCCGGGTAAGGACGACAGTGCGCCCCCCGGCCTGAAAACTTGCGGGCAGATGGGCAGACGTGACGTAGCCCTCGACGGCAAACGTGACCTGGGCGGGCAGGCGAGACCCAACAATCAGAACCAGACCGAACAAGACTGCGCGGCGCATGGCAAGACCTGCTTATAGGAGGATCGCGAGCGATTATAGCCGAAACTCGCCGAGCGACAAACGATCCTTCAGTTCTCCAGCCGCGATTGAAGATCTTCGCGCACCCGCGATCTGTTGATGCCGCGCAGCAAAAACACCTTGCTCCGCGAACTCTCGCCGCTCATCAGCACCACATCCCGCCGCGCCACGCCAAACATCTCGCTGAGAAACGCAATCAGCGCCTCGTTCGCCCGCCCCTCCACAGGCGGAGCCTGCACCGCGATCTTCAACTGCGCCGCATCGCCCTCTCCATACACGCCCACGATCGCCGTCTTCTTCGCCCCCGGCTGCGCCCGCACCGCCAGCGTCACGCCGTCCTTCGTCTCGCGGATCACTCCGCAAAACCCTCGGGGAATGCCTCGCGCTGCACCGCCATCGGCGGCCGCTTCCCGAACAGCGCCGTCCCGATCCGCACCCGCGTCGCGCCCTCTTCGATCGCCAGCGCGAAATCCCCGCTCATCCCCATCGACAGCACATCGAACGTCAGCCGCGGATGCGCCTTCGCCCACCGGTCCCGCCACTCCCGCAGCGACCGGAAGCACGCCCGCGTAATATCCTCCGCCGCGCCCCACGGAGCAATCGTCATCAGCCCCCGCAAATGCAGATGCGAAAAATCCGACAACCGCTCCAGCAGACGTGCCGCCTCATCCGACTCCGGCTCAACACCCGCCTTCGTCTCCTCCGGGCTCAGCTTCACCTCGATCAACACCGGCAGCCGCTTGCCGAGCTTCCCCGCCGCCTCGTTCAGCCGCTCCGCTAGCCGCACCGAGTCCACCGAATCCACCCCATCGAACAACTCCGCCGCCTTCGCCGCCTTGTTCGACTGCAAATGCCCGATCAGGTGCACCAGCACAGGCGCGTCCGAAGCAGCCAGCGCTCCCATAGAGCGTAGCGGAGCCAGCTCCCCCGCCTTCCCCGCAAACTCCTGCACCCGGTTCTCGCCGAACAGCCGCAACCCCAGCCGCGCCGCTTCCGCAATCGTCTCCGCGGTATAAGTCTTCGACACCGCCATCAGCTCGACATCGCCGCGCGACCGCCCCGCCCGCCGGCACGCCGCCTCAATGGCCTCTTCCACTCGCTCCAGGTTTTCTCTGAGGGTTGTCATGCCACTTCGGCTCAATGCTGCCATTCGGGAGGTTCTGGGATGTCGAGTTTCCACGGCATCGAGTTCTGCCAGCGGGCTTTGAATTCTCGCGCGGTCATCGTCCGCAGAATCCGGCCGCTTGGAAGGTCGATTTCATAGCCCATCACCTGGCACATGATTCCGCCCCACAAGCTGCCGCACGGCACTTCGCTCATGAGCACGAGCGTGTGGGAGTCTGTCCACGCCACAGCCGCGAAATTGAAAAAGGGATCCTTCTCCTGGTTCTCACAGACGGAACGTTCGATGCCGGCGGCCCGGCACGGCGGAAACCGGCGTAGCATGTCGCGCGCAGGATCGACTGTCGGATCGATGGGCTGTGGACCAGATGCAGTGATCTCGAAGACGCGCATGGACTCGGTGTATCCGTTCAGCCCGCCTGTGATTGCAATGAATTTTGAATCGGGCGACCACAGCACATCGAACTCCGTGAACAACCATTCTGCATCGAGAGGGGGGAGGGACCAACTACCCCGGGAAGTTTCGAGCTCAATGCCCGGTATGTTCAGATCGTTCTTCTCATCCCGTACAAATGTGCAGCGCACAATGTTGGCCCCGTCCGGCGCCGGAATGGAGATGGTGGGGCATCTCCGGCTTCGGCACGGAGTAATAGAAGTGGCGGAACGGGACCAGTTGCCCTTTGCTGCAAAGGCGGGACAGGCACTCAGAAGAAGCAGGAATAGCAGAATGCGAGGGAGCACGTCTCTAAAATACGCTCGTTCTTGATTACCGCCCATGTTCTTCCAGATACTTCTCCACCTCCAGCGCCGCCATGCACCCCGTCCCCGCCGCCGTAATCGCTTGACGATACCTCCGGTCCTGCACATCCCCGCACGCATACACGCCCGGAACCACGACGCCATTCAGCGTTGTGAACACGGTGTTCTGCGTCTTGACGTACCCTTCGCCGTCGAGGTCGATCTGCCCCTGGAACGCCTTCGCATTCGGCACATGCCCGATCCCCAGGAACATCCCGCTCACGTGCAGCACAGACTCCGCGCCCGTCACCACGTCCTTCAGCAGCAGCCCCTTCACCTCGTTCGCGTCCACTCCGAGCACTTCCTTCACAGTCACGTTCGTGCGCAGCTCGATATTCGGATGCGCCATCGCCCGCTCCAGCATGATCTTGCTCGCGCGGAACGACTCCCTGCGGTGCAGAATGTAGACCTTCGTCGCAAAGCGCGTCAGAAACAGCGCCTCCTCCATCGCCGAGTCGCCGCCGCCGATCACCGCAATCTCGAGGCCGCGGAAGAAGAACCCGTCGCACGTCGCGCAGCTCGAAACCCCATGCCCGATCAGCGCCTGCTCACTCTCGAGCCCAAGCCACCGCGCGCTCGCGCCTGACGCGATAATCAGCGACCTCGTAGCGATCTCGCCCGTCGAAGTCTTCAGCTTGAACGGATGCGTGCTCAGGTCCGCGGCCGTCACATGCGACACCACGATCTCCGCTCCGAACCGCGTAGCCTGCTTCTTCATGTTGTCGATCAGGTCCGGCCCCTGGATCCCCTCCGGCCATCCCGGAAAGTTCTCCACCAGCGTCGTAATCGAAAGCTGCCCGCCCGGCTCATGCCCTTCAAGCACCAACGGCTTCAAGTTCGCCCGCGCCGTGTAAATCGCAGCAGTAAGCCCCGCGCAGCCGGAGCCCAGGATGACTGTGTCACGCGTTTCACTCATTCAGATATTTTCCTAGCTCGATTGTATCCGGGCGCCTTCATCGCCTTCGTCCCTCTGTCCCTCTGTCCCTCTGTCCCTTATAAGATGTTCCAATGGCGAATTTGACTCTGGTCTACGGCCTGCGCCTGTTGCCCGAAGGCGAAGTCACTGAAATCCATGACGCCACCCTCAAGCTCGCGAACGGCCACGAGGCGCACGTCACCATGCACGTGCTCGAGGGCTCGCGGGCGCAAATCGAGGCCCAGCTCAAGCGCAGCCTCGATGCCTTCTTCGATTTCTATCCGGAAATTTAGCCTCTTCCGCGGCCCCGTGGAGCGCCCGGCAACGGCCCGAACGCAGGCATTGGCGGCGGCGCAGCCTGGAAAGGAGGGTCGCTTGCGGTCAACTCCGCCGGCTGTGGCTCCGGCATTCTATGGTTCGGCTCCGGCTCCGCGAACTGCACAAACGCTGCCGCCGGGATCGGTGCCGGTTCAGGCTCGGCTTGCTGCACAATCTCCGCCACCGGAACTGGTGCCGGCTCAGGATCCGCGTGCTGCACAAGCTCCGCCACGGGGACTGGCGCCGGTTCAGGAACGACGTGCTGCACAATCTCCGCCACTGGGACTGGTGCCGGTTCAGGTTCCGCGTGCTGCGCAATCTCCACCGCGGGAACTCGAGCCGGTTCAGCATCCGTGTGCCGCACAAGCTCAATCTCCGGTCCGCGTTCAGGCTCCGGAGCTATCTCCTGCGCCGGCTCCCGCGGCTCGGCCTGCCTCTGCTGTTCCGGCTCACCCGCAGAAGCCGCCGTATCCGACCCCGGCTGCGGCTCCCCCGGCCGCCGCACCCGCAGGTTATCCAGCGCATAGTCGATATACCGCGGCTCAAAGTGCGGAACCTCTTCCATGAACCGGCACGTCGCCACCACCTGGTCCACAAGAAACCGCGGCTGGTACGCCGCCAGGTCCATGCCCTTCTCGTGCCGCAGCCTGTAGATGATGTAGTTGAACAGCGGGTCGCCCACCAGGAACTCGTGCCGCGCGCACTCCTGCTGAAGAATCCGCCGGTACCGGTCCTCCTCCGGACCGCCCACCTCAATCTTGTATGGAATTCGGCGGAGAAACGCCGGGTCCATCAGGTCCTCTGGGTCCATGTTCGTCGAAAAGATCACAAGCTCTTCGAACGGGATCTTGAAGCTCTTGCCCGTATGCAGCTTCAGGAAGTCGAACCGGCTCTCCAGCGGCACGATCCAGCGGTTCAGCAGGTGCCTCGGACTCACCAGCTGCCGCCCGAAATCGTCGATCAGGAAGCATCCGCCCAGGGCCTTCATGTGCAGCGGAGCCTCGTAGAATCGCCCGGTCTCGTCGTACAGAAGGTCAAGCATCTCCAGCGTCAGTTCGCCGCCTACAACCACGAACGGCCGCCGGCACGGCACCCAGCGAAGATCCGCCTCATTCTGCCGCATGAAAGAATCATCTTCCCCGCCAACGCCAGCCGGAGAAACCTCCTGGTGGATCGCGGGATCGAATACGCGGATAATCTGCCCTTCCACCCCCAGCGCATACGGCACGTAGATCACATCGTGGAAGGTCGAGGCGAATCTCTGCGCCACCGTGGTCTTGCCGTTCCCCGGCGGCCCGTACATCAGAATTGCGCGACCCGAGTTCAGCGCCGGACCCACCTGTTCCAGCATGGAGTCCTCAATCTGGAGGCCCGTCACCGCGTCGCGAAGGCGGGCCATCGTAATCACTTCATTGGTCGGCTTCTGCAGGTTCACCTGCTCGCAGAATTCGTTGAGCGTCACCGGCGCGGGCCCGCAATAGCCCGAGCGCTCCAGCGCGCCCTTTGCCCACGCGCGCCCGGCCTCCGTCAGCGAGTACGCCATGTCCAGCAAGCTGTCCGATCGCGCGCCCAGCGTCTGTAAGAGCGAGCGGTCCACCGCCCGCTTCACCACGTCGCTGACCATGTGGTACGGCAGCTTGATCGCTTCCACGTACTGGCGCACATTCGCCAGCCGCTCCACGTAGATCAGCTTCAGCAGCAGGTCGACGAGCTCGCTCTCTTCCATGCCCGTGGCCGCAATATCCGGCGGCTCCGTCGGAATGCGGTTGATAAAGTTCGACAGCGTGCGCTCGTCGATGGCGCCCATCGCCACCAGGCTTTCACCCAGCCTGCCGCCCGTTGCGCGGCTCCGCACGAGCGCATGCTCCACATCGCTTTCGCTTACCCGCCTGGCCTGGATCAGCAGGTCGCCCAGCCTCATCACACTGCCCATCGAACTCCACCGCAGCTTTCGCTGGCTCTTCTGGTGCCGGCGCTTTCCGCCGTCACACGTCCCGCTCTTGGCGGTCTCATCTACACCGGAGTGGGAAGGATGCGTCCCATTGTAGCGAATCCGCAATCCGGCCGGATTACTTTGAAGCGGTCCCATGGTTACCAAAGTGGGACATCCGAATCGGGAATCCCCCTGAAAAGGCACGCGCACCTGAGCCCGGCACCCAGAAGAAAACGCAATCGCGGCTACTAGGATGATCAGATCGCTTTTTGAGCAGCGTGCTAGATTTATTGCAACTCTCACTTAAGCAGGAACCCGCCCGGTATGAGTCGAGCCTTGAGTAAATCAAAGCTGTCTGCCTATCTTTGCCTTTTGGCTGCTGCATTCCTCCCCGAGATCGCGGCCCAGACCGTCCCAACTCCCGCGTCGACATTCGACAGGGACCCGTTCACGGCAACTGTTGCCGAACTCAGAGCCGCTTCGGCGGCCGCACCCGCGATGAAGGAGTTCGGCGCCCAGATCCTCTACGAAGAAGGCAACTACCGAATCGCCGCCGATGGCACCCTCAATTATCGTTTCCGCCTGATCTACCGCGTTGACACGGAAGCCACCGCCAAGGGATGGGCCGAACTGTCGTCGGAATGGGATCCCTGGGATGAGAAACCGGTGGAACTTCGCGCGCGCGTTTTGCAAGCGGACGGAAACTTCGTTGAACTTGATCAGAAGACGGTAACCGACGCGCCGGTCAAAGCCGATGACAGCGATGAATTCTCGTCAAGGCGCGTGCGGCGCGCGCCCCTGCCCGGAATGGCTGTAGGCGCAATCGTGGAAGAATCCGTGACGACCGAAGGAAAGTCTCCGTACTTCTCCGGCGGAGCACTCTACCGGTACGCCTTTCGCCAAAACGTGCCGGTGCTGCGAGACCGCATGGTCGTCGAGCTTCCTTCCACCGTGCCTTTCATGGACCTGATTCATGAGCTTCCCGGCCTTTCGATCGCACGCAGCGAAGTAAACGGAACCAGGCGGGTGGTTTACGAGGCAACGAAACTGGCCGCCGGGCACGATTCCGATATCGATCTGGCTACGAATTCCCCAAACACTCCGATGGTTGAATTCGCGACTGGACGGTCATGGGCTGAGGTTGCCTCCGGTTACGTGGCGCTCACTGAGCCGCAGATCGCACCAGGCGAGGCGCAGACGATACTCCCCACGAATCTGCCCGCCGACCGCATGGCCAGGATTGAGGCTATCGTCAAGCAACTCCACCATGAAGTGCGCTACACAGGAGTCGAGTTCGGCGCTGCGCGGCTCACACCGCAGCGCCCATCGCAAGTAATTCAACGGCATTACGGCGACTGCAAAGACAAGGCAACCCTGCTCGTCGCCATGCTGCGTGCCGCGGGCATCAAGGCAGACCTCGCCCTACTTTCCACGGGACCCGGCCGGGATGTGGACTCGCGCCTGCCCGGGATCACCCGGTTCAACCACGCCATCGTGTACCTGCCTCCCGCGAATGCCGGCGAAGATGCGCTCTGGATTGACGCCACCGCCGATTACTATGCTGTGGGAACGCTGCCCGACGGCGACGAGGGCCGGAACGCGCTCATTATCTCGCCGGATACAACCGCGCTGACGCATACCCCCGAAGCTCGTCCTGAGGACTCGGTCCTGATTGAGACCAGGACCTTCAAGCTGGCGGAACTGGGCCCGTCGCAGGTTGAAGAAGTCTCTGAAACGCATGGCCGCATCGATGCGGTCTACCGTGCTGAATATGGCGGCCCGGAAACTCCCCGGATGCGCGAGGAAATGGAGAAATACGTTAAGAGCGCCTACCTCGCAAAAACGCTCACCAGGTATGAACACGGTGACGCCGAGGACTTTGGTCATCCGTTCAACCTCACGCTGGTCGCCGATCGCGCAAATCGCGGCTTGACCTCGCTTATTGACGGCGTCGTTGTAATCTTCCCCTCCTCAACCGCGAACAACATGCCCAAGTGGTTCTCTACCACCCCGCCTGCGCAAGGGCCGGACATGTCGGCGGAAGAAAAAAAAGAGCAGGAACTTGCCGAAAAGAGCCGTCCCGCCGACTTCGTCTTTTCGCCCTACATTTCTGAGCAGCGGGTGCGGATTCTTGTCCCCCCCGGGTTTGTATTGCGCGCCCTTCCGCCAAACAAGACCACGCAACTTGGAACCGCAAGCCTGGCCGAAACCTACAGCAGCGCGGAGCCGGGAGTCGTCACAGCCACCTTCCGCTTCAACAGCGGGCCCGCCAAACTCACCGCAGAGCAGGCCCTGGCGATGCGCACTGCCCTGCTCGAACTGCACAAGCGCGACTACGTCGGCATCTTCTTTGACCAGTCGGGCGTTAAGGCGTTTACTGCTGGCCGCATCCGCGAGGCGCTCGAAATCGACCGGAGCATGATCGCCGCCGCCCCGTCTGACGCGATTCACCATCTGCATCTGGCGCGCGCGCTCCTTGAAGCTGGTATCGGAAATGAGGCTCAGCTCGAGGCCCGCAGAGCCACCGAGCTCGATCCCAAACTCGCCTCCGCCTTCGCTACTCTTGGCTGGACGCTCGAACATGACGCCCTGGGCGAGAGGTTCGGAAAGGGTTTCGACCTCCCCGGCGCCATTGCAGCATACAAGCGCGCAATCGAACTCGATCCGGAAGACAACGATGCCCGTTTTGACCTCGCCATCTTGTATGAGTTCGACGCGCGCGGCACCCGCTATGCGCCTGACTCGGACATGGCTGCCGCCATCAAGGGATACAAAGACCTCCTCGAGCTGAATAAGAACAAAGGAGAAGATGCGCTGGGGCAGTACCGCGAGAACCTGCTGTACTCTCTGCTGTACTCCGGGCAATTCGCAGAGCTCGACAAGATGATCGCCAGCCTGCCTTCCACCAATCCGCATCGCGTCCTGGCCATCACTTCCGCAACAGCACAGCGCGGACCGGCGGCCGGTATCGCCGAGGCGGACCGCGGCAACGTGGATTCGAGCGACCGTAATCGCAATCTCCGCTCCGCGGGCACGCAATTGGCGAATCTTCACCTTTATCCGGAAGCTGCCGAGGTCATGAGCGCGGGAATGCAAGGGAATGACGATGCAGCCCAGGCGGCACGCCAGATCGAGCTCTATAAGACGCTCAAACGGGTATCGCTCGCGCCCTTGCCGCCAACCGACCCCGCGGCCCCGGTGCGCCTCGTCTTTACGAGCCTGATTGGTGGAACCCTGACACATGACCAGTTGCTGAATTCGACAAGCGAGCACGCGTTCTCGTCGGCGGAGTCAAGGGAACTGAGTTTCGGCAAACTCTTGGCGGGCGTCGGCTTCCTGCGCCGCGTCGCAGAGCGTTCCGAAATGAATGAAAGCGTAATGTTCGACCTCATCGCTGGCAACACCGTTTTCAGTTCGAAGGGAGATGACGAGCACGGGTGGGATGTCCTGATGCAGGCGCCCGGCGACGACCCGGACCATACTTACGTCGTCAAGGAAGACGGCGTCTACCGCATGCTCTCTGGCGACAAGGACAGCCCGGATGACAATGCGGAAGTAGGCAATGAAGTTCTCTGGATGCTCGGCCACGGAAAATCCGTTGAAGCAAAATCATTGCTCGATTGGAAGCGTGGCCTCACCCACCGGCAGGAGACCGATGACCCATTCGCGGGCCCGTTGCTTCCCCGTTTCTGGACGGTTGGCAGTTCCAGGCCGGGGGCCGATTCTCCTGAAGCCATGCGCCTGGCGGCCTTTGCCCTGCTGGCCGGATCGATGGACGCCAAACCCTGCCTGGAGGAGATCGCAGCATATCGTGAGAAAGCCACGGGGCAGCGGCAAACAGACGCAGACCTGCTGCTGGCAGTGAGCGCGATGAACGCGGAACAGCCGGCAGTCGGCTTGCCCGCGGCAAAGCGCCTTCTGGAGCAGGAACCCGATTCGGAAGTGGCCCTCAATCTCGCCGGGCAAGGCTATGCCCTGGAAAACAATGCCGCAGGCTGGCAGCAAATGCTGGCGCCGCTCCTCCAGAAGAAGCCCGCCGATCATGATCTGCTCGCCCAGCAGTCGCGTGCTTACGCCCTGGCGCGCGATTACAAAAATGCGCAGTCAATCCAGCAGAAGGTTCTGGATTCGGGCAAGGCCACAGCCGACGATTACAACAGCTATGCGTGGTTGGGGCTCTTCCACAACGACTCTGGCGAGGACATCATTAAGGCGGCACAGCAGTCCGCGCAAATGAACAAGAACTCCGGATTCGCGGAGTTGCACACCCTGGCCTGCATCTACGCTGCGCAAGGCAAGTCCACTGAAGCCCGGCAGGTGCTGAAAGAAGCCATGTTCGCGGGGAACATGCCGACGCCTACTTCTCAAATCTGGTACGCTTTGGGCCTTATCTACGAGCAATACGGGGAAAAGGCGGCTGCGCTGGATGCCTATCGCCGCGTGCAGGCGCATGAGTTCGACGATCATACCTACATCGACCCCGTCGCCACCTACACACTCGCGCAGGAGCGAATCCGGGAACTAAGTAACTAGCGAACGGCGGATTCAAAACGGCGCTTGATCGCGAAGAGCCTCACCCTCGCGGCGTTATTCCGGGCGAATCATCGCCCGCTCGGACATTACCCGGGTGGGATTCCTGGATAGCATCGGAAGTGCGAATGCGCTTCCGATCAGCCTATTGACCAACCAGCCGCGGAGCAATCGGCGCATCCACGATAGGGTTGTACAATCTGTTGCAGGCCGCCTCAAGTCAGACCGGAGTGAAATGGTGATTCCCGCCATTCGAAGGCTTCATCTTCTCGTATTCGCTTTTGCAGTGGCGTCCACCTGCGCCTCCGCGCAAAAAGTGGATGTGGGATACGACAAAAGCGTCGACTTTTCCCGATACAAGACCTATACCCTCGAGCAGCCGGCCGCGGACCCGGCCAGGCCCCTTCTCTACGCCAATGTGGTGGGCGCAATCCAGCACGAACTGGAGGCCAGGGGCCTGGCAAGCCAAGCCGCGGATGGTGATCTCACATTGATTCTTTCCGGCGGCGTGGGCTACGGCCTGAGCGGCGTTTCCATGACCAACCCCTGTCCCAATTGCAAGGCTCCGCTGCGCGACCCCATGGAGTGGACCGGGAAATCTGCGCCTGCCGGCGGCACGGGCGGAAAACCGCTGCCCAAAGGCACTCTGCAAGTAACCTTTGTGGACCGCGCGACAAACAAGGCGGTCTGGAGCGGCACGGTGAATCAGAAGCTCGATCCCGACAACAAAGAAAAGTCGCTCAACAAGCTGAATGAAGCGATCGCAAAGCTGCTCGCGGAGTTCCCACCGGCAAAGAAATAACCCCTGCCCCGTCTGGCTGCGCCTCCTGAAATCACGCCGTGCGAGATCGGACCAACCCGGACATACATTAGAAAACTCTCATAAACCGTTTCTGAGAAAGGTCTCAGAATTGCACCTCCCCGCAGGAGAACGCCCGATGGCTCCTGCAAGGACTCCAGCTCGCACGGCCGCGAAATTCGCCGCCCTCGCCCTCATGCTTTCCTCCACCAGCCTCTTCGCCGGCGGGCCCCGCCTCGTCGCCGGGTCCACGTACTTCAACCCCGGCGTGATGGGCACGCCCATTCACTGGGCGAACGGCAAGCTCTATTACTACGTCGACCAGGGCCCCTTGAGCGCCACAGTCACCAACCAGCAGGCCGTCGCCATGGTCGATGCCGCCGCTGCTCTCTGGAACGCCGTCCCCACCGCCGGCGTCTCCCTCGTCGACAAGGGCCCACTCAATGAGGACGTCAACGGCTCCAACATCCTGCCCGGCAACAACACGCTTCTCCAGCCCGCCGACGTCTCTTCGTCCGCAACGAAATTTCCGCTCGGCGTCATCTTTGACGCCGACGGCTCAGTCCTCGAAGGCGTCCTTGGAAACGACGTTAGCGACCCGACGAATTGCGAGAACTACGGCGTCACCATCTGGACCGACAACATCAATCGCGACGCCACCATCGCGCACGCCATCATGATCCTCAACGGCCGCTGCACCGACACCGACATGCGGCTCTCCATGATGAGCTTCCTCATCGAGCGCGCCTTCGGCGAGATACTCGGCCTCGGCTTCTCCCAGGTCTTTTCCGACGCCATCCGCACGCAAAATCAGAATGAAATGCAGGCGTGGCCGATCATGCAGCCCGGCTCCGGCGGCTGCGGATTCACAGGCGGCGTCTGCATCCCGAACCCCGGCGTCCTCCACTACGACGACATCGCCGCCATCAACCGCCTCTATCCCATCACCGACGCCAATCTCGCCGCATTTCCCGGCAAGACCCTCACCGCAGCAAGCACCGTCTCGATCCGCGGCTCCATCGCCTTCCGCTCCGGCCTCGGCATGGAGGGCGTCAATGTCGTCGCCGTCCCGCTCGATGCTGGCGGCGATCCCATGCCCCAGTACGCTGTCACCGCCGTCTCCGGCGCCACCTTCAGCGGCAATCAGGGCAACGAAGTCACCGGCTGGACCGATCAGACCAACATTCCCTACACCCAGTGGGGCTCGACCGACCCATCGGTTCAGGGCCTCTTCGATCTCGGCTTCATCCCCCTCCCCCCCGGCATCACCAGCGCCGCATACCAGCTCACCTTCGAATCCATCAACCCGCTCTACATCTACGAGGGCACCGTCGGCCCCTACGTCCTCGGATCGCCAACCCCCTCCGGCACGCTCAATCCCATCTCCATTCCCTCGCTCGCCGCCGGCGCCTCGAAGATCATCGCCCTCAACGTCTCCGACTCCGCCACCGGCGGCTTTCACGACGCCATCTCCACCGAGCAGTCTCCCCGTCTTCTGCCCGCAAGCGGCCTCTGGTCCGGTCGCCTCGACCAGCCCAGCCAATCCGACTGGTTCGTCTTCCCCATCCGCGGCAACCGCACCTTCACCGTCGTCACGCTCGCCGTCGACGAGCGCGGCGCCCCCACCGGGTCCAAGGCCATGCCCGTCCTCGGCATCTGGGATGCGTTCGCCCCCGTTGGCTCCGCGGCAGCCGGTTCAGGTCCGGGCCTCAATGGCTGGGCCATCGGTGAATCCTGGCTCCGCATCACCTCGAGCGCCGACGACGTCGTCCGCCTCGGCATCGCCGACATGCGCGGCGACGGCCGCCCCGACTACGCCTACAACGGCTGGGTCCTCTACGCCGATTCCGTCCAGCCCCAGCGCCTGCCCGCCTCGGGCGGCCCAATCGTCATCCGCGGCATGGGCTTCCGCCAGGCTGACACCGTCCTCGTCGGCGGCCAGCTTGCCCAGGTCACCAGCGTGTCACCTAATGAAATCACTGCCATCGCACCGCCCGCCGCCCGAGGCGTCACCGGTTCCGTCGACGTCGAAGTCGACGACCTCCCCATCTACTACGCGCAGGCCATCCTCACCGGCGGCATCAGTTACGACGCCGGCAACGGCGACTCCCTCACCCTCGTCACCGCGCCCTCGAACACCGTCCCCATCGGCGCCCCGATTCCCTTCACCGTCACCGCCCTCGGTAGCAACCTCACCCCCGCCGGCGGGGTCACCGTCACCTACACCGTCACCAGCGGAACCGCCGCCCTCGCCTGCGGCAAAACCACCTGCTCCGTCATCGCCACCGGCGACGGCTCCGCCACCATGAACGTCACAGCCGTCGACACCACCCTCTCCGTCGTCACCGCCAGCCTCACCAACGGCGCCAGCCTCCAGGCCCACTTCACCGGAGGCGCCCCCGCCGTGCTCTCCGCCCTCAACCCCTCCCTCTCCATCGCCGCCGGAACCTCCGCCATGTGGACCACCCAGGCCCTCGCCCTCAAAAACGGTTCTCCCGCCGCCGGCCAGTCCGTCGCATGGCAGTGTGGGGCCGGCCTGAAGCAGACCATCACCGCCGCCGTCGTCACCAGTTCCTCTGGCATCGCCGCCAAGGCCCTCTCCGTCGGACCTCTCACTCCAGGCCAGCAGGCCAGCGCCTCCGCCTGCCTCAACGGAACCCAGCAGTGCGTCAACTTCAGCGCCCTCGGAGCGCGCCCCGAATACGCCTGGGTTGAGCCCGTCTCCGGAACCGCCCAGAGCGTCGCCGTCACCGATGCTCCCTCCCAGATCGTCCTCCGCGTCCGCGACATGAACGGCAACCCCATGGCCGGAGGCACCGTCACGCTCTTCCAGACCATCTACGCCTGGGCGCCGCCATGCCCGCCCCACGGCCGCTGCGCCCAGCCCCAGTTCCTCGGCACTCAGACCGCCGCCGCCACCTCCGCCCTCGACGGAACCGTCACCTTCACCCCCGCCACCCTTCCCGGCGTCGCCACCAACATCATCGCCCTCGCCTCCACCGGCAACACCAGCACCCTGAACATCTCCCTCGAGCAGCACCCATAACGCATCCCGTGTGCTGTTGTTCTTGCTTTTCTTTCTGTCATTCCCGACGGGAATCTGCTGTTGGAGCACGCTCATAGACCCCCAATCCCTCACTTCCTGCCACCATACCCCACCCCCAAGCATCTCCCCTAATAGGGAGGTCGCCCCCTTGCCCAATCCCGCCAACCAGCCCGCCGAACCAACCCCAGCCCCCCGCCCCCACGTAGTCATAGTCGGCGGAGGCTTCGCCGGACTCCACGCCGCCCGCGGCCTCCGCAATCTCCCCGTCGACGTCACCCTCATCGACCGCCGCAACCACCACACCTTCCAGCCGTTGCTCTACCAGGTGGCCCTCGCCGTCCTCTCCCCCGCCGACATCGCCGCCCCCCTGCGCTCCATCCTCCGCCACCAGCGCAACACCCAGGTCCTCATGGACGAAGTCACCGCGATCGACACCGCCGACCGCCGCCTCACCCTCCGTTCCGGAGCCCGCGTCCCCTACGACTACCTCGTCCTCGCCGCCGGAGCCACACACTCCTACTTCGGCCACGACGAGTGGGAGCCCTACGCCCCCGGCCTCAAGACCGTCGAAGACGCCACCGAGATCCGCCGCCGCGTCCTTCTCGCCTTCGAGCTAGCCGAGCGCCAACTCCTCGAGCACGGCTGGAACCCGCCCCTGAACTTCATCGTCATCGGCGGCGGACCCACCGGCGTCGAGCTCGCCGGAGCCATCCGCGACATCGCCCACGACTACATGCGCCACGACTTCCGCCACATCGACCCCACCCGCGCCAAGGTCCTCCTCCTCGACGGCGGCCCGCGCCTACTCGCCGCCTACCCCGAAGACCTCTCGGCGAAAGCCAAGCAGTCGCTCGAGCACCTCGGCGTCGAAGTCCACCTCAACTGTCACGTAACCAATGTCGGCCCCGGCTGGGTCGAAACCGGAGGGCCACAACCCATCGGCCGCGTAGAAGCCGCCGTCATCCTCTGGGCCGCCGGAGTCCAGGCCTCGCCCCTCGGCAAAATGCTCGCCGACTCCCAGGCCGACCAACGCAGCAACCAACCCTACGTCCAGATCGACAAGCGCGGCTGTGTCTTCGTCGACAGTCACCTCAACCCCGCCGGCCTGCCCAACGTATTCGTCCTCGGCGACCTCGCCCACTTCGAGCAGGACGGCCACCAGATCCCCGGCGTCGCCCAGCCCGCCATGCAGATGGGCGACCACGTCGCCCGCATCCTCCGCGCCGACCTCGACGGCAAGCCCCGCCCCGCCTTCCGCTACTTCGACAAGGGAGACATGGCCACCATCGGCCGCATGTCCGCCGTCGCCGACGTCAAATGGCCCTTCCGCGCCCACATGAGCGGCCTCCCCGCCTGGCTAACCTGGATCACCGTCCACATCTTCTTTCTAATAGGATTCCGCAACCGGATAGCAGTAATGGCCACCTGGATCTGGACCTACTTCACCTTCACAAGAAGCGCCAGGCTAATCACCGGCGACCAGCGCCTCCCCGGCTGGCAAGAACAAACCACCGCCGGCGCCACTGCTCAACCAGCGAGCGCGACCGCAAACTCCCCCTCCAAAGCCGCGGACTAGATTCCCTTCTGCTCCGCCATCTCGTCGGCCCTCGTCGTCTTGGTGGCCTCGGCTCATCACCAGCGCGCTAAAACTTCCCGTTGAGACGCACGCAAAGGCATCCCCGGCCTGCGCGGCAGTTTCGATTAGAGATGCACGCCAAAACGTCCCGGAGGGACCGGAGGAAAATAGCCCAGCATGAAATGCTGGGTCAGCTGCCCAACACCCTCGCAGCCTCCCGTAGGGAGCGCAGGAACTCCGCTCACTCGATACCCCGCGCCCACCGATGCCGGCCTTTCCCTGCATGGGGACACTACGCACCAACGATCCTCTATTCCGTATCAAAAACCGTCGAAACAAACCCTCAATCCCACACGTACCGCGCATCGTACGCAATCCCGTTCTTCTTCAGGATCGCCAAAAACTCTGCCTGAAAATCACGCCTGCGATGATGCTCTTGCTGCCTCTGGATATACGCCACCGTCGCCTCCACCTGCGACGCGCCAATCGAAAACGCGCCGTACCCCTCCTGCCACGCGAACGCCTTCACGCCGCACTCATCGTGCATCCATCGCGATGACCCGATCTTTATAACCTGCATCGCGCTCGAAACCGAAATCGTTGCAGGCAGCGACAACAGAAGATGCACATGATCCTCCGTCCCGCCGATCGCCATTGGCACGACCCCGCGATCCCCCGCCACACCGCCCATATACGCCCAAAGCCGATTTTGAATCCCCGGCGCAATCGTCTTTCGACGACCCTTGGTCGAAAACACACAGTGAAACAGAGAAGAAGAATAGGTATGCGCCATAATGCACGCGATACTACAGCACCCTTGCGATGGTCGGGTGTACGATTATTGGGAATCCGAAATCAATTAAGGCCTCATTATGCTTGGAAAGCTGCTCATTTTTCTGCTCTCGGCTGCCCTCTGTTCGCTTCAGGTCCAGGCTAGATCGTATGGAAGTCATCGCTCCTCATTTGGATCGCGTTATGTCCGCGGTTATACGAAAAGGAACGGCACATACGTCGCGCCGCATACGCGTGTGCCGCCACACACCAGATCCGCCGCCAAAGCCAACTCGCGTTTGTATACATACAAGAACTATTCCGCGCATCAACCCACAGGCAGAGATTCACGCGGAAGGATACACCGCAGTACGGCCGCGAAGGATGCGTTCAAGCGGCAGCAGCCCTGTCCTTCAACGGGACGTAGTTCGGGCGCGTGCCCGGGCTATGTGATCGACCATGTAAAGGCGCTCGAATGTGGCGGAGCCGACGCTCCTTCCAACATGCAATGGCAAACTGTTGTCAATGGAAAGGCCAAGGACAAGTGGGAGAAGAACTGCCGTTAGACTCATCCGCTCATGCAGCGAGGGGAATCACCTCGGAGTGTCGTTTTCAGAAATGATAAGGCATCGGCCCGAGGTTCTGTCAGCGGTCTCACCAGAACCAATGACCTCATAGCGCTCCGTGAAACGACCGGTCGAGAGCTGCACGTCAATCGAGTGCTCAGTCTCCGTACCAACCTTGTTTTTGTATCTATCAGTGAAAGATAAGTTTGCCCCGTCTATCTGGATGTTATTTCCCTTGTACTCGGCTGCATTACCTGCAGCAAATACACCCAATGCGTCGGGGTCTGCAGAACTATCCATCGGATAATATATCCACCTTCCGACATCTCTATACATTCGGCTTTTGTCCCAAACTCCGTCCTTGAAGTAGTTAAGTGTACTCGCGGTCGTAAAGAGAAATGAATTTGACGAATAGCCGCTTGCTTGTTCATAGGTGTCGGGCCTGTGCCATCCATGCGGCCTTGGGTCGTTGAATCCGAGTTCGAAGAATTCATCCTCCCGTGGAAGAAAGCACGCATAGACGTGATCGCGAAGGGCGAAATCATCCATGACATCCGGATCCCTCGCAGCAACCAATTCTTGAAAGGAGCGGCAGGCAGCCTGAGCTTCCGATTCTGGACACGATGCACCTAGAGCTAAGAGCCGTCGGCGAACCCATTTCGCGCATTCAATCTCGCCGGCAAACTCTCCTTCCGTAGCCTCGCACGCTCGGATATCCTTCATTGTTTCACCAGCTGAAGCGTGGGGAATAAAGACATCCAGCTTGCACTTGTACCGGACATTCTTGGGGCCCTCCAAGTACGACTCCTTTCGCTTCTGCCCGCTTTTCTCGAAGTATTCGTAGATGCTACCGACATTGGCATCGCACGCGTCGAACACTTCATCACAAGAAAGGACGTAAACACCTTTCGAACTAGAGGCTATAAGGCTTCGAACGCCAACTGCGTCCGTTCCCCAGGGGACGACACTTTCAATTCGAACTCGATCGCAATTAGAACCAGGACAGGAAACCTTGAAGGCCCCAGATGACGCGCTCCCGCGGCCCGCGCCCGTACGCTGTTGTTGCGCAGATATCGACCCCAGAGACACCCAGGTGAAGGCAAGCGCGATCAGTGCGGCTCCGAGAGAACGCATCTCTTGGGCTCCTCCTGTACAGCAAGTTGCAAAATCAAGCACGATCGGTGCATTCGTCACTACTCTGATCGGTAAGAACATCAATTCGCTTCCCACTATCATTTAAGAAAAGATGGTCATTCCCGAACCTCATAATGAACCACACTCCGTCAATTCCATCGATGGATCTGACTCCACCATGTTCCTCAAGTTTGTTGACGATTTCCTGGAGGTTATGCTGAGTCAGAAAGATCGTATGATCGAACCAATTGACTACGAAAGCGACAAGTTTGACTTCGCACTTCAAAACATGGGCAGAAACCTTTAGCTGCGCCGCGGCCTTTGTAGCAAAGGAACGCACCTTCTCGTAGAGTTGCTCTTCGAGGAACTGCCCCTTTTGGCCAGCGCTTTGCTTAGTTACAGTTTTGACCTCGACACACACGCGAATCCCGTTCTTCTTGCACGCAATATCTGCACCCTGCTCGCCTTCCTTTGGAGTGATCAACTTCAAACCGGAAAACCCACTCTTGCGCAGAACTTCGGCTACCCTGAAAATTGCAATTCCAGCTTCAAGGCTCGCCGGGACGCCTGAGTCAAAGTTGAACTCGGTCCGTCTTTTCAGTTGCTCCTTGGATAGGCCGAAGTTCGATACACCGGACTCAAAGATCCTCTCGTAGCGAAGCAAAAGTTCTTCTCCTCCATCCGCAGGAAAATTCGCCTCGTCTGTAGAACGACGCGAAAGATAGCCTGAGAGGAAATGAGCACAGAGTGGAAACTTGTCTGGGTCAATTCCTGTCATTGCATCCCCTCTGGTTGTATTTTAGAGACTCTGGCGGGTGGCACCGATCCCGATGATCGTTCCAAACCACACTGAGGGTGCCCCCGGTCCCTAGCTTTTGGGGACCGGGGAAGGCGAGCGGGGGATGCTTCAGAGCCTGCCCTGAGCCTGCAGAATGGGCTCTATCTCTTGGAGACCCGAGAATCGAACACCACCCCTGCGCACCTGGGACGACGGGCGGGTGGCCCACCCTACATGGTGGCCGTCCCCTACTGTCCGAGGTAAGATTTCCCGCTACGGAAACGCGAGGGTGCCCCGTCCTAGCTTGCTAGGGCGGGAGGGACGATGATGCTCCCGCCGCCACTTACGGCTTGCGGCTCTGTCCGCTAGTCTGTTCTCATGCCCTCCGGACTTCGAAGGTTTCAGCAGACGAGAGACCTTCATTTCATCACCTTTAGCTGCTATCGCCGACAGCCTAAGCTTGGGGCTGCGCCGGCGCGAGCGATGTTTGAGCGCGCGCTGGAACAGTCGCGCCGCTCGTACGGATTTGGCGTGCTGGGGTACGTTGTCATGCCTGAGCATGTTAATTTGCTGGTCGGCGAACCGGCGGGCACACTGCTTTCCACGGCGCTGCAAGCCGTCAAACAATCGGTGGCGCGCAAGCTGGCTCTGCGAGTCGCGGAACCGTTCTGGCAGGCGCGCTATTACGACTTCAACGTCTGGAGCAATCAAAAGCGCATTGAGAAGCTACGTTACATCCACCGCAATCCGGTAACGCGCGGTCTTGTGGCGAATCCGGAGGATTGGGCGTGGTCGAGTTACCGGCACTACGCGACCGGCGTGGAAGGCGCAGTCGAAATCGAGTCTGAGTGGACGGCGCAGAAGCGAGAACAGATGGGAATGCGGCTCAATGTGCGGCAGGGGCCCGGCAACCGACTCCCGCCCTAGCAAGCTAGGACGGGGCACCCCAACTGTGATCCCTCACGGCGAGTTAGCAATGATCGAATTTAGGCTGGGCCACCCGCCGATATTTGTGGAATGAACGACAATTATTGACTACCCCATTCAACGAGGGGCACGTATCAGGCACAGATTATGTCCTCGAACACATGAAATCAGCGCTCGAAAAGACGAGATTTCGTCAGAGACCACCTACTAACGAGGAGGACATCCTGGATTTCTAACAAAACTGGATCCCGGTTGAAGCATTGCGGCGCCCGATCGAAAGCTCTCCCCGTTATGGCTCCTGCCATGGTCCACGCAGATGATCCCCTAGTTCTCCCACTGCGCTGGGGTTTTTACGTTGCAGGTACAGGGGATGGGGAGACCGAGGTGGATCGCCCCCAAATCGCCAGAAAGTGGTGTAGATTTATTTACGAATGAAAGACCATCAAACAACCTCGCCACAGACCCAGCAAAAGAGACAAGCCAAGGCCAATTCAACCAGTACGACAAACACCTATTTGGTTGCTGGTGAAGTAGGCGCCAATTTCACACTCGGATCGAAGTTGAACATTTCCGTCCCTAATGGCCCGACGAAAACGTTTCTTATCGAGTTCATCTCGGCATACATCCAATTCAATTCGAATTTTGAGCAAGACCCGGCATTTTTCTTGGATTTCAAGATCGGCGGGGACAGCGGCGAACACGCCTTTAGTGCCGATCGCGTGCCAACCACTACGCCGAATATGCAGGGATATCAGCCATTCTACGTTCTCTCAAGACAGGTCAAGATCGCTGTTAACGGCGGGACAGACGTCACGTTTTACGCTGAGCACGTGCCGACCGTGGGAGCGACCGCAGACGTTCACATCTCTGGACGTTTCGTGTAGGCGGGTGGAAACTTGGGAATTGTGAAATCACCGGTCTGAAAACCTGGGGACAGACGGGGCGTTCCCCACAATCTCCGACGGTTGACAGCCCAATCTGGGTAAACGGAAATTCTGGAAACGTCCGTCCCGGGTCTTCCAATCTGCTATACTCAGGGTGCTAAGAAACAGGCCTCATCAGTGCCCGCCCAGTGCGGGCATTCGCATTTCAGTGAGAGGAATCATGCCGGCCCAACGCCGCCGCCACCCGCGCCACCATCCCGGCCCCAGCTTCTCCGGCCCCAGACGGTCCAGACCCACCCCCCTGCCCCCGTCCGGCAACCGCGAGCCGGAATCCTGTTGCCCCGGCACCTCGAAGGAGAAAAAGGCCCACCCCCTCCCCACCCAATGGTAACCACCTCAAGGCCGAAGAACGGTCGGGTGCCCCCGGTCCCTGGCTTTTGGGGACCGGGGAAGGGCGTCAATCCGCCAATCAGCCCTCCAGGGAGCCCAAAACACCTACCCCCTCCCCACCCAATGGTAACCACCTCAAAGCCAAAGAACGGTCGGGTGCCCCCGGTCCCTGGCTTTTGGGGACCGGGGAAGGACGTCAGACCGCCAATCAGCCCTCCAGGGAGCCCAAAACACCTACCCCCTCCCCCCCAACGGTAACCACTACGGGGAGCTGGGTGCCGCGAAAGAGATGCGAAGCCGCGAATCAGCCCTCCGAGTGGAGCTGAAAGGAAGTTCCGAGATCGATGAGCGGGCCACCTGCCTAGAAGACGATTTTTCCTCCCAGTTGCACACTGCGGTTTGTGCCTGTGTTAAAGGCCGTGGTGAGGAAATTGGGTGCTCCCAGAAAGGCGCCAGGCGTGCCAAGGAATTGCCGGTTAAAGGTGTTGAAGACATTGAACTGGAGTTGCAACTTTACCTGTTCGGTGATCGAAGTCGTCTTGAAAATGCTTGAATCCAGGTTGTTGAAAGATTGTCCGCGCAGGGTGTTTCGGCCCACACCTGGGAACGGATTGTTGAGGGCGTCAGCCGATGTCACGGTGTTCAGGGCCCACGACGACGGCGAATTTGGAGCGTTCGGGTTCGTCAGTATCGGCCGGCAGCTGGTTACTCCCAGAACGAATTCATTGAAAAGGTCGTCGCAATAAGTTCCACCTACCGCTGTATTCGGATCGGACGGGTTGGGTTGCAACCCCTCGAACGGAGTGAATGGTTGGCCGCTGTTATATCCATATACGGTATTGAGTGAATACCCATTTGCCAGCATGGCAAGGACGCCATGTCCCTGGACGAAGTGCGGAGCCTCGTACACAAAGCCGAACGCCACGACGTTTGGATACGAGATTCCGCTCACACCCCGCTCTGCGGAATTAGTGTCCAGCGGATTCTGTGAGAACTCCAGGGTGTTTCCTCCGGCGCCGGTGGGAAGAATTTCACTGGTATTGTCGACTGTCCGGCTATAGGTGTACTGCAGCGTTCCGCTCAAACCATGGAAGGCGCGCGTGGTCACATTTGTCTGAAGGCTGTTGTACGTTGAGAAGGCAGTGTTGCCGACCGCAGCCTGGAGCGCCCCTTCATTGCAATTCAGAGTCTGAAATCCGGGAGCAGCCGGGTCCTGGCACAGGGACCCCGGAGAAACATAGCCGGGATACGCCGAGGCCAGCGGTTCGAGTGTGGGATTCCCGTTGAGCGCCTGAAAGAGGGCCGCAGTGTGGTTACCCACGTAGCGCACTTCGACGACCGCTGCATTGCCTATTCCATATTGAATGCCGATGGAATAAGTCTGCGTGTAGGGATTGCGGAAGTTGGGCAAGAGTGGCGCTTCAACGAAGAAACGCGGATCCTGGCCGGGCTGTATTGCCGCAATGTTCTGCATACGCACAGTCGCTCCTGTGGTGCCCCCGGCCGGCAGGCACTGATATCCTCCGCCGCACACGATTCCGCCGGCAATGGATACCGGGGCCTGAATGGCTGCGTTGCTGTAGATGTTGTAGAAAGCGGGGTCGAAGTTGATGGCATATCCTCCGCGGATCACAAGCCGGCTGTGGACCGGGTTATATGCGAAGCCAATCCGTGGCTGGTAGTTCAGCCAGCGATTGGGAACCTTCTGGAACGTGGTTACGGAGAGCGGAAGCGAGGTATCCCAGAATGGATTTTCCCCGGTTTGTTGCTTGACGGTCAGATCGTGGAGTACGTTTGCAGCCTGGCCGAAGAACTCCCAGCGCAAACCCAGATTGAGGGTGAGGTCAGACCGGACCTTCCAGTCATCCTGAAAATAGAGAGCGAAGTCATTTTCAGTAAAGGGAGTGACCGGGTTGCCGTTGGTTAAGTTGAGAAAGCCATTCCCTTGCAGGATGGCATTAAAGTCCTGGAACGTGTAAAGGCCGTTGTAATTCGGCAGATAGGTGCCAGGAGAGTTCTGATATTCCCATGCGCCGCCCAGCGCTATGTTGTGCTTGCCATGGCTCCAGTTTGCATTGTCCTGGACCTGAGTTATCTTGATGAATTTCTGCTGGGGAAGGGCGGTGTTATATCCGTAGTTAAAGTCGGTGCCATCAGAAAATGAAACGAAGGTCGGACATGCGGTGAAGTTAGTCGAGACGCAATTGGGGACACCGCCTCCCTGGAAGCCGGTTACTGACTGCTGGAAGCTGTATCGCAGCTGATTGATCCACTTGGGCGAAAACGTATGCGTCCAGTCGGCGCCGATCGAGTGGGTCCTGCCGGTTATATCAATGTATCCGCCGGATGCGATGGCGGTTGGACCGTTTGCCAGATCGCCGGTGAAAAGGGTGTTCTGGTAGTAATAGCGGGCGAAGAACCGGTCTTTGGTCGATGGCTGCCAGTCCACGCGTCCCAGTTGCTCTCCATCGTTGAACTGCGCCGGGACCGCTCTGGCTATTCCGGCGAATTCAATGGGAGCGGAGGTGACTCCATCTGAGACTGTTTGCGTAGTCACCGAATTCGCAATAGGTGACGGATTGCCGGACTTGATCCCGTACGGTCCCTGATTTACCAGCGAAGCAATGGCGGGATTGCCGGGAAATGCCGCCTGCAACTGGGCGAGGCCGTTCGGTGTCGGCGTAAGTGCGCCCTCAGAGGTTGAAACTGACCCCCCTTCGCGCGTGTGGTCCCAATACGTACTCCCAAAAAACCATAGCTTGTCCTTGAGGATAGGGCCGCCTAATGCCCCGCCGAACTTGTTATCAACACTTCGGGGAACCACGACCGGGGTGCATCCCGTCGTCGCCGGATCTTCTCCGGAGGTGCAAAATCCGAGCAGCGGGCTCTTCTGCCCGTTTTGAAGCGAGCTTCCCCATGAGCCTGTGTAGTATTCGAAGCCGCTTCCATGGAAGCTATTTGCGCCGGATTTCGTTATGTAGTTCACCACGGAACCCATGTTGCGGCCGTACTGGGCTCCGAAGTTGTTAGTGATGATCTGAATCTCGGATATCGCGTCCGCGCTGCCGAAAAAAACCTGCGGACCGCCTACGTTGTTGTCGTTGTTATCCTGTCCATCGATTTCGAAGTTGTTGGAACGGCCGCGCTGGCCATTCGCCGAGATACCGACTCCATTGGAATTGCTGAAGCTTGCGTCGTGGGTTTGCACGACCCCGGGGGCGAGAAGAGCCAGGTTGTCGAAATTCGTATTCAGCGGCAAGCTCTGAATTGCAATGGAATCGAAGGTAGTAGTGACCTGCGCCTGAGTTGATTCCAGTATTGGCGCGGTGGACTCCACTATTACCGACGTCGTCGCGCTGCTAACAGCCAGCGTCTGGACCCCCAACTGAGTGGTAACGCCGGCAACCACGTTAATACTGTTGACAATGAAGGGAGCGAAGTTTCCACTTTCAACTCTCAATGTATAAGTGCCGATGGGCAGGTCGTGGAAGACGAACAGGCCGTCGGCTCCGCTAACGGTCTTGAACGTGGCGTTGCTTGCTGTTGCAGTAGCCGTAATCGCGGCCTGCTGCACCGCAGCGCCTTGCTGGTCGGCGATCGTGCCTGCAATTGATCCTGTTGTGATGCCCTGACCAACGGCGTTCTCGCCCGCCAGGATGGCGCCAGCTAATACGGCGAGTAATCGAACAGAGTTCCATACCGCTCCAATTGATCGCATGTGTTGCCTCCAGATCTGGGTTTCTTCGAGTCTTGCGGGAAGGGTCTGCCAAAAATTGGATGGGAATCGGAAGCGCTCAGCCGCGCTCTCAGCGGCGATCCGCGAGGACCTGCTCACTGGAGCTCCACCTGTGCTAGACGGTGGTGTCGGTGGCCACTACCCCAACCCAAGTTGTGCAATCGCAATGCCAAACCGGAATTGGTCTGACCACCTTTGGCTATCTATGTGACAGACATATGAGATGAATCTGATTGGCAGGGGAAATTGGACAGAAGGCCGGGGGAGTTATCTTCTGAATTCTGCATAATCGAAGGCACTTGATACCAGTTTCAGAGTGGCGGGTAGCCCCGGTCTCAATGATCGTTCCGAACCACTCTGAAGGTGCCGGCCCTGAGCGTAGCCGAAGGGTCCCTCGCTCTTGGGGACCCGGGAGGGCGAGCGGCCGGAACCCCGGAAACAGACGCGATGTTCCCCACAATCTCTGGCGGGTGGGCGGGTGGCTGCGGTCCTTTCGCTTTCCGGATTGAAACGTGGGCACCCGGGTGCGGCTGAGGACGGAGCCGATTCGGCAGGGAAGACGTCATCATTTCTGTATCAAGCCGGGCGTATAGTTGTCCGCATGAAAAATCCCGTTTTAGCCGCTCTCGTGTGCGCGCTCATCGGGTGTTCGATGACGGCGCTGGGTCAGAACTCCACCCAATATCAAACATGCATGGGATGGTTTGCGCTCTGCACGACCGCAACGTGCGGTGCGCCAAAGCCCAACGAGTCCTCGGCGACGTACACGTGCCGGAAATGCAAGATGTACAACGGCAACTCGGTGATGACTCTCCAAACCAACCAGACCGCCTGCTTGGCCGTCACAGGGCCGCAACCGGCGAAAGGGACAACTGTCCAATCGCGGTTCGCCATGACAACCGGCCTAAGCCTCGTCACGTGCACGAACAATAACGTATGGGCGAACTGCCTCGACGCGACGTGCACGGTCGATGCCAACACACACGAAGCCACCTGTAAGTGCCCGTCGCAATCATCGCCGCAATACGTCTGGGGAACCTCCGATCCCAATAACACGAAGCAGAAAGGTTGCACGGGCGACCCCGTGATTTCGTCGGAGAGCAAGCCAGACGCCGACCAGATCGGCGAGTACTGGAAAACCCAAAAACTGCTGCCCTTTGTACCGGTTTTGCCCCCCAAGAAGAAATAGAGCAGTGCCCGGACCGCCAGCCAGGCGGAGTCCGTAAGCGCCAGTGAGCACCGAAAGAACTCTCAGGGGGAGGGGCCGGGGGCGGCATCCTAACATTCCGGCCATCCACGGAAACCTCGGGACAGAATCCTGGGGACAGACGGGACGTTCCCCACAATCTCCGGCGGGTAACAACCCACCCTGGGTAAAAGGAACTCCGGGAAACGTCCGTCCCGGGTCATCCAATCTGCTTTACTGAGGATGCTAAGAAACAGGCCCCGACCATGCCCGCCCAGTGCGGGCATTCGCATTTCAGGGTCAGGAATCATGCCGGCCCATCGCCGCCGCCCGAGACCGCTTCTTATTCGTCGTATGTTCGCCTGATATCCACTACGTATGTAGTATGCTTCTACTACATATGCGGTGCGCATCCGTACAATTTTCGTCTTTTGTTCGCCAGGCTTAACACGCAACGCTCCACCGCCGTCCCCTCCGAGGGGCTCTCCGGCTCCCTGGACGGTCACCCTTGGCGGTCAGGCGGGTGACCCAGAGCTCGCCCTGAGCCTGCCGGAGCTGAGGTCTCCTGCCGTAAGGAGACATGGGAGGCACCCGGCATCGGCCGGCCGCCGCGTTTACGATTTCCTTACGCGCAGGAAAGCAATTACTTATGCCCGCGGCGCTAACGTTTTGCCCAATGCAAAACATTGCGCTGTTCTGTATGCGGTTCATCGAGTTCCTCTTTTTCCTCGGCCTGGCGGGATCGGCCGTCGTAGTCGTAATCAGCTTCTTTGAGGACTTCGGCGAACTCCTTCACCGGGAGAAATAGGCGGGCGCCCCACCCCGCGCCCCCCACCTCGCGCTCCTAAGTTCCGGCCTGCCTGTGGAATGCCGCCTAATGGCCCGCCGCAGCTCCTGCCGAGCCCGGTTCGAAGCTGGCGCCTTCCGGAACCAGGTAGGCGAGGACCGTCTGGCCGTGGCCGGTGCCTGCGGCCGCCACGATGCGACCCGCGGAGATTCCGTGTTTTGAGATGAGATAGTCCCGCGCGTTCATAACGCGGTCGGTAGCGTATTTCGCGGGCTCGCCGGCAGCCGACTCTCCCACGAGCCCCGCCGTGGAACGAGGATCCATCCCGAGATCGTGCGCAAAATTGTCAAGGCATGCCCTGCCGGCGTCGTCCAGACTCGTCGGGTGCTGCTTGTCACTCGAAAACGAGATGGAACACACCAGCTCGGCATGCGGCTTCGCGGCGGGACTGGCAGCGGCCGGCAGGGAAGCAGCGGCGGGCTGATTGGGCGCGGAAGGGTGAGTCGAACAGCCGGAACACGCCACAACGAGCGCGACGAGAAAGATGCTCCGTTTCATTGCGGGAAGCTCCCAAAAGGATTCGATTACGCAGAGGCAAAGGGAAAGAAGCAGCAAGACCGGACCAGAATAATCTGCTATAGTCAGAATGTTAAGAAATAGGTCCCGCGAATGCCCGCCTGGTGCGGGCATTCGCATTTCAGCGGGGGGAGGGCCCGTGTCGCATTCATCCAAACCCGGATACTTCATGCGAAGCTCCCGAAAAACGGGCTAGAGTCACGGCGCCGGCATGTCAAGCCCCTGGTGAGCCGAAAAGCACCGGGGATGAGGCAAAAACAGCGGAAATGGATACCTCCCCCACCCCCTCCCCCCCTTATATATTTTTTTCGACAGGATCGATCCGGCGCAGGCACACATCGTTTTGGCGCATAAGTGATTGAAAACAAAGATAAAATAATCGAATCAGGATTCCCACCGCCCGTATCACCTAATGGAACGGCAAAAAGGCCGCGCCAGCAGTATGCTGAATCGCGGCCTGAGAAGTAAACGGTTGATCCTGTGAGTTTTTCCCCCCTGTCAGTATTTCTGCACTCGCTGGTCGATCTCGTCGCTCCAGGCCAGAATTCCGCCCTTGACGTTGGCTACGCGCGCATAACCCTGCTGCTTGAGGAACTCCGCGATCTTCTGGCTCCGCGCTCCCGAACGGCAGTGCACCACGACCTCGCGGTCCCTGTCGATCTCGCCAAGCCGGTTCGGCACATCGTTCTGCGGGATCAGCTTGCCGCCGATTTGCGCGATCTGGTACTCGTACGGCTCGCGCACGTCGATGAGCTGCACGTCCTCGCCCGAATCGATCCGCCGCTTCAATTCCTTCACCGTAATCTGCGGGATGCCGTTCTTCATGTCCGCGCCTCCCGGCGTCTCGGGCACGATTCCGCAGAACTGCTGGTAATCAATGAGTTCCGTGACGGTCGGGTTGTCGCCGCAGACCGGGCACTCGGAATTCTTGCGCAGCTTGAGCTCGCGGAACCGCATGTTCAGCGCGTCCACCAGCAGCAGCCGCCCGATGAGCGGCTCGCCCTTGCCCAGGATGATCTTGATGGCCTCGGTAGCCTGCATCACGCCAACCAGCCCAGGCAGAATGCCCAGCACTCCGCCCTCCGCGCAACTCGGAACGAGCCCCGGCGGCGGCGGCTCCGGATAGAGGCAGCGATAACAAGGACCGTTCTCCGTAGCAAAGACGCTGCACTGGCCCTCAAACCGGAAGATCGACCCGTAGACATTGGGCTTGCCCAGCAGCACGCACGCGTCGTTGACCAGGTACCGCGTCGGGAAATTGTCCGTCCCGTCGGCAACGATGTCGTAGTCCTTCAGGATGTCGAGTGCGTTCGCGCTCGACAGCATGGTGTCGTGCTTGACGACGTTCAGCGCGGGGTTCAGGGCCTTGAGCTTCTCCTCGGCCGAGTCGAGCTTCTTGCGCCCGATGTCTTTGGTCGAGTGGATGATCTGCCGCTGCAGGTTGCTCGCGTCCACCACGTCGAAATCCACCATGCCGAGCGTGCCGATGCCGGCCGCGGCCAGGTAAAAGGCCATCGGGGAGCCCAGGCCACCCGTGCCCACGCACAGAACCTTCGCGGCTTTGAGGCGCTGCTGGCCCTCCATGCCCACCTCGGGCAGAATCAGGTGCCGCGAGTAGCGGGACAGGTCGTCTGTGCTCAGTTCGGGGAGGACGTCGGGATGAGTCATCGTAGCCATGGATTGGTCGTCAGTTCTCAGTTTTCGGTTCTCAATTTTCAGTCCCGCCGGCGATCGATGGAATGATCGAAAGCGTGTCGCCCGCGTTGACGGCGGTGGCTTCTTTTTGCGGAAGATAGCGAACGTCTTCGTCGTTCAAATACAGGTTAACAAAAGCGCGCACCCGGCCTTCGCCGCTAAAGAGGTGCTTGCGCAGTTCAGGCCTTTCGAGTGTGAGGGCGTCCAGGGCCCCCGCCACGGTGGGCGCGTTGACTTCGATCTGAGTCTGACCGCCGACGTACTGACGGAGCGGAGTAGGGATGAAGATGATCATGTGCAGGATTCCTCGCACTACTGAGCTGTACTTAAATGATTCAGAAGAAGCCGGTTCCGATTCATTCCTCGATTTTAATGGCCTGGTCCTCGAAGCGCTTGTTCTCTTCCATGGTGCCGGCCAGCAGAAAGGAATTGGTAGCCACGGCTTTGCCGCCAGCGACTTCCGTGATGACGTAACTACAACCCAACCAATGAGCTTCGGCAAAGTCAGTGGAGGACCACTTCGCCGGATGATCGGGGTGGGAGTGGTAGAAACCGGCTATATCGAGCCCCTGCCGCATCGCGTCGCGCTGAATCTTGACCAACTCAGAGGGGGCGATGTTGTACCGGTTGTGCGCGGAATCGGTGCGCGTGTTGCCGGCTCGCACAGCGGCGGCGACGCGCCACCCTTCTGAGCCGCTTTGGCCCAGCAGGACCCCGCAGCACTCGTGCGGATAGGTTTCCTCGCCGTGGGCGCGGATGGCCTGATAGACGGCCGGCGTCAGATGGAGTACGACCATGCACTCTCCTCCCAGAAGCGCTCGCTCATATACTTGCTGGCCGAGTCGGGCAGAACCGTGACGATGACGGCCTTGCGCCCTGCCGCAACCTCCTGCCGCGCGATCTCGAGGCACGCCGCCACCGCCGCACCGGCCGAGATGCCGATCAGCAGGCCCTCCTCACGCGCGAGCCGCTTGACCATTGCGTAGGCGGCTTCGGTTTCGACTTCGACGTTGCGGTCGGCGAGGGTTGGGTCGTAGATCGCGGGAACGATGGCCGACTCCATGTGTTTCAAGCCTTCGAGTCCGTGAAAAGGCGAATCGGGCTGCATGCTGATGGCCTGAATGGCGGGGTTGAGTTCCTTGAGACGGCGGGTGGTGCCCACAAAAGTCCCACTGGTTCCGAGGCCGGCGACAAAGTGCGTGACCTGTTCCTGTGTCTGGAACCAAATTTCGGGTGCGGTGGTGCGGTAGTGCGCTCTCCAATTGGCGGGGTTCGAATACTGATCGGCATAGTAGAACCGCTCCGGCGAATTGGCGGCCAGCTCCCGCGCGCGGCGGATCGCGCCGTCGGAGCCCTGGTCGGGATCGGTCCAGTCGACGGTGGCCCCGTATGCCTCGACAATGTGCTTGCGCTCCGGCGAAACATTGGCGGGCATGGCCAGGTGCACCTTGAATCCCATCGCCGCTCCCAGCATGGCGAAGGCGATTCCGGTGTTGCCGCTGGTCGCATCCATGAGGGTCTTGTCCGACGTGAGCGCACCACGCGCCAGGGCGTCGCGAAGAATCGCCGAGGCGGCGCGGTCCTTGACGCTTCCGCCCGGATTGTTCCATTCGGCCTTGCCGAGAAGCGTGATGCCGGGAAGATCGCGCGCGATCCGCTCGAGGCGAACCAGGGGCGTGTTGCCGATACGTTCAGTGAGCAGCGTGCCGGGCTGCGAATGTGCAATTTCCGTTGTCATATCCGATGTGGGGCGAGTGCCTTGCGAGGCGGCGCCTGCGGCTATCATGGAAGTCAAGCCGCGAAACCTCGGCGCTGCTTCTATCCTCTCAGAAATGGACGATGTCTATGGCCCGAAAAACCCGCAATCCCAACTTTGATCAAATGCTCGACAGCCTGCGCGGCCATAAGTTTGATGTGGCACCCTTTGCCGGCGTCGCAGGAGGAATGCAGGTGAGCAAGGGCGGAGTGGCTGCTGTCGTGTTGCCGGGATTGACGGACGACCGCTGGGAGAGCGGCGGCGCCCGTCTGGCCGTGACGCCGGGGGTCGTGATTCGCGGGGAAATTGCGCGGCTCGTGGACCGCGGGTATCAGAAATTCATCAAAACATCGAAGTTCGAGCTTCCTGCAACGGCGGCGCAGTTGCACGCGATCCACGAATTTACCGAAGAGCTGAACCAGGTGACAGGCGCGCTGGGGCTGTATAACGAGGCACTGGGAACGACAAGCGACGTATATCTTTACGACCGGTTGCGCGGACGTGAAGACGAGACGGGTAAGGCGGAGTCGCCCTGGGAGCTTGAGGCGGAACACTGAACAGTGGTCAGTGATCAGTGGTCAGCGATCACTGGTGCGGAAAGGGTATGCTCCGTATTGGTGGTAGACCGATCATGACGGCTGAGTGTTCGCTTATTTCAAAGCACCCAATAGAGCGTTACTATTTGAGACACGAATGCAACAATAGCGAGGGTTAGATTTCGTTGCGCCACTTTCCCTCCTTCGGGGCTTTCGCTTGAGGCCTTTTGGTAGGTTTGTTCCCGTTGGGTTGCGTAGCTAAATATGCCGACCGTCGGTATCGACAATATCGCTCCACCCCAAATCAACAGGGAGCGCATCGCGGAGAAGCGCCCATCTTGATAGTGCAGAATCGGCCCGGCAATCAGGAAAACTGCTACTGTCGCAACGTTGAATAAACATTGTGTTATGAGCAGGGCCAGCCCAATTCTCTTGAGAGTTTTCACGCATTCCTCGATATTTTCCGGCTGCTCATAACGATAATTCCCGGTTTGTCGACTATCCGGAACTTACCGGGATTTTGAGCGTCGTGTCGATTATGATCTCAGTGATCAGTGGCCCTGTTCCCCAGCCGCTCATCGCTTCCGCGCCCGCTCACGCTGCAATTCGCGGTAGAGCTCGCTCTTCGAGCGGTTGAGTTCGCGGGCCAGGCGCTTGAGCGCTTCCTTCTCGTCCACTCCTTCTTCGGATTTCATGCGGGCTACGCGGTCGGCGACGCTTGTGTCTGCGCTGCCTGTGCTCTGAACGCTCGCGGCGGGGGCTTCGATCAACAGCGTGATCTCGCCGCGCATGCGCTCTCGGCCTTCGAGTTCCCGCCGCACTTCGGCGACTGTGCCGCGCAGGAATTCTTCGTGGACCTTGGTCAGTTCGCGGGCGACTACGATCTTGAGATGTGGACCGAACACGGCTTCCAGATCGGCCAGCGTGTCCAGGATGCGGTGCGGGGCTTCGTAGAAGATCAGAGTGCGCGAGGTGTCGCCGGCTTCCGCGGCGATCGCTTCGAGGCGCGTGCGGCGTTGGCCTGCCTTCTCGGGAAGGAAGCCGAGGTAGTGAAACTCGGCCGATGGCAAGCCGCTCGCAATGAGGGCGGTGACTGCGGCGTTCGCGCCGGGAATGGGAATGACGGCGACTCCGGCGGCGATGGCGGCGGAGGCGAGAAGCGCGCCTGGGTCGCTGATTCCCGGCATGCCCGCGTCGGTGACCACAGCGATGCGCGCGCCGCCTCTTACGGCCTCGACGAGACGGTGGGCGCACTGTTGCTCGTTGTGTTCGTGGCAGCTCTCGGTGGGCGTGGCGATCTGAAAATGGTTCAGCAGCTTCTGCGTCTGGCGCGTGTCTTCGCAGGCGATGCGGTCGACGCGCTTGAGCACGTCGAGCGCGCGAATCGTGATGTCGCCGAGGTTGCCGATGGGGGTTGCAACAAGATAGAGGCCTGGCGCGAGAGGTGTGTCGCCCCCGGGCATGCGGAGCTATTCTCCGGTTTCCTGGCGCTCGTAGCGGCGCTGCTCGGCGAGCAACGTCATGGAACTCATCAGGTTTTGCACGCTCACGATGCCGACGACGCGGCCGCTCTCAGTCACGGGGATGAGCGAAAGCCCGCGGCCCGCGCTGATGCGTCGAATTGTCGTGCCGAGCGTGTCCTCCGGCCGCGCCACCTGGAAGGCCCGCGACATTACGGACTGCACGTAGCCGTTGCCGTCGTTGCGCAGCGCGTCGAGAATCCGCTGGCGCGAAACGATGCCGACGAGCTGCGGCCCGCGGACTACCGGAAAATCCTCCTGGAGCGAGTGAACGCAGCGGGAGAGTGCGTCTGCCAGCGTGTCCGATGGCGAGAGGGTTGCGAAGTCCGTAAGCATCACCTCGCGCATGCGCACGGTGTCCACGACCGACTGGAAGAATACGCCCTGGTCTTCGATCTGAGCCCCGATCATGATGAAGAATCCGGCAATGATGAGCCAGGGACTGTGCAGGAGCAGGCCGCCGACCATTGCCGCCAGGGCAAGCAATTGTCCCAGCCCGGTGGCCGCCCGCGCTGCCGGCCCCGCGCCGTGCGCCCGCGCAAAGCTGCCGCGCAACATCCGCCCAAAATCGAGCGGATAGGCCGGCAATAGATGAAGTACGCCGAGACCGGCCTGCATCCACACGATGCTGCGCAGAAGGTAGGCCGAGGAGATGTACGGCAGCGCAACGAGATTGAAGTTTCCGCCCGCGCCGACAAAAAATCCGGCCAGGGCCAGGGCTGTAGCGCAATTGGCCAGCGGACCCGCAGCAGCCAGCGCAAACTGGCCTCTTCCGCTGCTTGCGATCTCCTGGCTCTCGGGATTGGCGTACGCGAAGAGCCCGCCAATGGGCAGGAGCAGAATCGCCCGCAATTTGAGCCCGAGCCACGCGGCGACGAGCAGGCGCGCGATCTCGCGAATGACTACTGCCGCGACGAGCGTGAGAAACAGCCCGAATCCGCGTGCGACGGCATACGGCCCACCGCCCTCCGAAGCGCCGAGGCCGAGGCATACTACAGCCAGCAGCAGGAAAAACGTGTGAACGCGCAGTTCCACGCCCATCCAACGGCCAAGAGGGATTGACCAGCCTCGCATACAAGTTATTGTAGAGGGTCGCGCCGATGTTCCGGTCGAGTATTCTGTCAGGCAATGCGCATCATCGCCGGAACGCTTCGCTCACGCACATTGCAGGCGCCGCCCGGGCTGGCCACGCGTCCTACGAGCGATCGCCTCCGCGAGACGCTGTTCAACGTGCTCGCGCCGCGAATTGCGGGCGCACATTTCCTTGATTTGTATGCCGGTTCCGGAGCCGTGGGGATTGAAGCGCTTAGCCGTGGCGCACGCAGCGTCGTGTTTGTCGAACGTGCCGCCGTCCCGCTCAAGACCGTTCGCGCGAACCTGGCGAGGCTCGGCTTGCGGGACGGCTTCGAAGTTTTTGCCGGGACGGTTGCTGCATTTCTGAAACGGGGTGGCGCAGATTCGGGTTTCGATCTTGTGTTCATCGATCCGCCTTATGACGGCGAGTCCGAATACGGCGCCGCGCTCGGACTTCTGGGCAGCTCGGCCGCAGGCCTGCTGAATGGAGACGCTCTCGTAATTGCCGAGCACCGGCGCAATAGCCAACCGGATGAGTCGTATGGCGTGCTGACGCGCGACCGGTTGCTCAAGCAGGGCGACGCGGCGTTAAGCTTCTATCGGCGAACCTCGGAGGTTGCAAAACCAGGGGATATCGAATGAAGCCCAGCTCGTGGTCGATTGCCGTTGCTGTACTGCTTGTTGAAGCAGCCCAGGCTCAAAGCTTGGTCATCGGGCAATTTGCGCGGCCGGCCGAAGCCAATCCGGTGATCGCTCCACAGAAACAGTCGACGTTCGTTGATCCAATCCTTCGCGCACCGGTTCAATGGGAGGCGCTGCATACTTTCAACCCTGCGGCGACCGCAAGCAGGAGCGGAAAATAGACGAATGACCGCGATCTCCTTCAAATCCATCGTCGAGTCCGAAGACCCCGACCTCTATCGTGTTGTCACCCACGTATCCGGCCCGTCGGGATCGCTTCCAATTACGGCGGAGATGCTTCGCTCGGCGCCCTCCGGCAATCTCTTCGGCCTCACGCAGGACGCGGGCATGGGCTGGGACCCGCCACGCCTGCTTGATCCGGAGTTCCTGATCCTGAGCACCCACGGCGGCGTGCGCGCGGAAGACGGCACTCCAATCGCGCTTGGCTTTCACAGCGGCCACTGGGAAGTCGGGTTGCTCGTGGCCGAAGCGGCACGCGAGCTCAAATCTCTGCGCGCGGTGCCCTTTGCCGGGGCGTGCACCGATCCCTGCGACGGCCGGACTCAAGGTACGACCGGCATGATGGACTCGCTCCCCTATCGCAATGATGCCGCGATGGTGCTGCGGCGCCTGATGCGCTCGCTGCCCACGCGCAAGGGTGTGCTGGGCGTGGCCACGTGCGACAAGGGCCTGCCCGCGATGATGATGGCGTTGGCTGCATCGGGGCCGCTGCCGGCCGTACTCGTGCCCGGCGGCGTCACTCTTCTTCCCGAGCAGGGAGAGGATGCCGGCCTAGTGCAGACGATCGGCGCGCGTTTCGCCCAGCAGCAGATCACGCTCGAATACGCGGCCGATGTCGGCTGCCGCGCGTGCGCATCGCCCGGGGGCGGATGCCAGTTCCTCGGCACCGCTGCAACAGCACAGGTGGTGGGCGAGGCGCTGGGCCTTTCGCTTCCGCACACGGCACTTGCGCCCTCGGGCCATCCGATCTGGCTCGATGCTGCACGCCGCTCCTCGCGAGCTTTATTGCTCCTGCATCAGTCCGGCATGGGCGTCGTGGACGTGCTCACGCCGGCGGCTGTGCGCAACGCGATGGTCCTGCACGCAGCCTTCGGCGGTTCGACAAACCTGCTGCTGCATCTGCCCGCCATCGCGTTCTCGGCGGGATTGCGCCGTCCCACTGTAGACGAGTGGGCCGAAGTCAATCGCGAGGTTCCGCGCCTCGTTGACGCACTGCCCAACGGTCCGCGCGGGTTCGCAACCGTGCAAGTGTTCCTCGCCGGCGGCGTTCCTGAAGTGATGCTTCACCTGCGCGACACGGGCCTGCTCGATACCAGCGTGAAAACCGCCAGCGGCGAAACGCTTTCCACGTGCCTGGACTGGTGGCAGCAGAGCAATCGCCGCCGCGAACTCCGCCATACTCTCGAGCAGCAGGACGGCATCGATCCCGGCGACGTGATCATGAGCCCGGATCTTGCGCGGTCGCGCGGGCTCACCTCGACCATCTGTTTTCCCGTTGGGAACCTCGCGCCCGAGGGCTCCGTCATCAAGAGCACTGCCATCGATCCTTCGTTGATCGACGAATCGAATGTTTACCGCCATCGCGGCCCGGCGAAGGTCTTCATCACGGAAGAAGCCGCCATCGCCGCCGTCAAGTCCGGTGATGTAGCACACGGCGACGTGGTTGTGCTCATCTGTGCCGGCCCCATGGGCGCCGGCATGCCGGAAACCTACCAGGTGACATCCGCGCTCAAGCAGCTGCCGCACTGCAAGCATGTTGCGGTGCTCACCGATGCGCGTTTCAGCGGCGTCTCAACCGGAGCCTGCATTGGACACGTTTCCCCCGAAGCGCTCGCTGGCGGTCCCGTGGGAAAAATTCGCGAGGGCGATTTGATCGAGATCGTCATCGACCGCGCAAACCTCACAGGCTCAGTCAATCTGGTTGGCGAACAGGGCGAGTCGTTCGACGCGGAGGAGGGCGTGCGCCGCCTTGCCGCCCGCGGCCCGCGGCGCGACCTGCACCGTCATCCTGGACTGCCGGACGACACGCGGCTCTGGGCAGCTTTGGTGAATGCGAGCGGAGGCGTGTGGGGCGGTTGCGTCTACGATGCAGACCAGATCATCGCAGCGCTGCAAGGTAACGGGGAATCTGCCGCGAAACATTCCGTGTCAGAAAAGGGCTCTACGAAATGAACTCTCAAATGAACCGTCGCCGCTTTCTCTCCGGCTTTGCCGCGGGTAGTCTCGCCGCAGGGCTGCCGGTCACGCAGACAGCCTTTGCGGCGCCCGCAGCCGATCGTCCCGCCGGTACGAGCCCGCTTAAGATTGACGCGGTGGACGTACTGGAACTCAATGGACGCTACACCGAGCCCGCGGGCGTCGATCATCAGGCGCAAGTGAATCCGCTCGACGTGTACGACGCCAACCGGCCTGCGCCTTATTCCGACCGCCCCGACGGGACGCGCGAAGTTCACTACCGCACGTATTACCTGAGAATTCGCACCGCGCCCGGCCTTGAAGGCCTCTACGGGCCGATCGACATTGAACCGGCCAGCGTCATCGCCGAAGACCTTCGATCTTTTCTCGTCGGCAAGGACGCGCTCGCGGGGGAGATCCTGTGGGACCAGATGTACCGCTCAAACCGCCACTCGCGCGCCGGCTACTTCCTCATGGCGATGAGTGCGGTCGACAACACGCTCTGGGACCTGCGCGGCAAATACTACGGCGTGCCCGTGTGGCGTCTCCTCGGCGGCCCCTCGCGCGACAAGGTGGAGATGTATGCGAGCGCACTCGGCTTTTCGCTCCAGCCCGAAGCCGTTCGCAGCCGCTGCCTCGAGTTGAAAAACCAGGGTTTCCGCTACCAGAAATGGTTTATGGGTTACGGCCCAGGCTCAGGCCCGGAAGGCATGCGCAAGAACGTCGAGCTCGTGAAGATTCTCCGCGAGACGCTCGGCGACGACACCGAGCTGATGTTCGACGCCTACAGCGGGTGGGACCAGGACTACGCGCTCGAATGGGCAAAGCAAGTAGAGCAGTACCACCCGCACTGGATGGAGGAAGTGACTCATCCCGAAAAGATCGACAGCTTCGCCGCAATTCGTCGCGGCACCAGCGTGCCGCTTGCCGCCGGCGAACACATCTACGGCCGCTGGGAGGTCGAGCGTTACCTGGAAGCAGGCACGCTATCGGTCGTCCAGTGCGACCCCGAGTGGTGCGGCGGCGTGAGCGAGCTCGTGAAGATCGGAACGGTAGCCTCGCTGCACGATGTGGAGGTGATCCCTCATGGTCACGCCTTGCGCGGCGCCATTCACACAATCTTCAGCCAGTCGCCGATGACCTTCCCGCTCGGCGAGTACCTGGTGATCAAGATGCGACACTTCCACCACTTCGAGAAGACCCCGCCCATCGTCGACCAGGCACACATCGCGTTGCCCATGGCTCCGGGCTTCGGCGTCGAGCTCGATCCGGCAAAGATCGAATCACAGCGGATGCTGGAAGTGGATTGACGACGCGGCCTATCGGTGACGGTAGAACGGTAGCACGATCAGCGTCGCCAGGCCGATGGCAACCAGCAGCGCCACAAGCATCCAGCCGTAGATCTTCACGAGGCTTATTTCCCGCCGCGCTTTGTCGAGGTCGCTGTCGTGGTCGTCGTTCTTCAATACTTTTGGGTCACTCATACTTCAGAGATTCCACGGGGTCAAGTTGAGCCGCACGGGTGGCAGGTACGGTGCCGAAGACCACCCCGACCAATGTAGCCGCAGCAAGCGCTATGACCACAGACCAACTGGAAATCGGCAAGTCGTATTCGGTGAAGAAGCGCACCGAGAGCGGCAGCGTGAGTCCCAGGACTGTGCCGACCAGGCCGCCGGCGAGCGAGATGATCACCGCTTCGGCCAGGAACTGCAGCTTAATCTCGCGCGATGTAGCGCCCAGCGCTTTGCGAATCCCGATCTCGCGAATGCGCGATCGCACCGTCGCCAGCATGATGTTCATGATGCCGACGCCGCCGACAGCGAGCGTCACCGCCGCGACCAGCACCAGCACCGCAATCAGGATGCTCGAGATCTTCGCCGCCATGTCCAGCACTTCGCGTAGGTCCTGCGTTTTGTAAACCGAGTTCGGCCGGTGCCGCGCGCTCACAATGCGCGTGATCTCCCTCGCTGCGTCCGGCACCTCCGCCATGCTGCGCATCGAAAAGTAAATCTGCTTCACATTCTCAGTGCCGCTGAAATACCGCGCCACGGAAAATGGGATCAGGATCGTCTCATCCGCAATCTCCGATTCGCCGAAATCGGTCACGCTCTCCTTGAACACGCCGATGATCGTGAATGGGATGCCCTTGATCTCGAACTGGCGGCCCACAGCGGCATCCTCGCTGCCGAAGCGCAGCCTGGCAAACGTCTCGGTAACGACGGCGCAGAACGTGTGCGTCGTATCGTCGGTCTCATCGAAAAACCGCCCGTACGGAACCAGCAGGTTTCGGATGTACTGGTATTGCGGGCTCACGCCCAGCACAAGCGTATCCTTTTCCACGCCACCGCCGAAGCTGATGCGATCGTGCATCTCCGCCACCGGCGATGAATACATGACGCCCGGCAATTGCTCGTCAACGGCTTTCTCATCCTCGCGCGTCAGGGGGTCGTTATAGACCGCGTTTTCCGAGCCTGATGCGCCGCCGCCCGCGTATTCAAGTTCCACCTCGTTGGTGCCGATCTTCTGAATCTCCGCCAGGATGAATTCGCGCCCCGTGAGGCCGATCGTCACCACAAGAATGACCGAGGCCGTCCCGATGACCATGCCCAGAGCGGTAAGAGCAAAGCGAAGCTTGCTCGCGCGAAAGCTGTCGATCGCGATCTTGAGAATCTCGCTCAGCACCATGGTGCGTCGCGCGCTCAAGAGCGTCTGCTCGAACGTGTGCCGCCGGTGTTCAACCGCCTTCCGATGCTCTGCCGTCGTCGGATTCATATGCTATCGATCAAGATGCGCCAGGCCGCCTCCGGGCTTCCCGAAAGTTGCCGCTGCACCATCACTTACCATCATATTTCTCCAGCCACTTCAACTCCTCGCGCACCTTGATATACCCGTGCCACGGATTTTTGCCCAGGCCGTGACCCTCTCCCGGAAATACCAGGAACCTGTGCGCGATTCCAAGCTGATCGAGCGCCCGCTCCATCGTCACTCCTTCGAGGTAGCTCACGCGGATGTCGGCGCCGCCCTGCACCATGTGCGTCGGCGTCTTTACCTTGTCGAACCGGAACAGCGCTGCTTCGCTCTGGTACAGGTCTGGATCCTCCCACGGCTTTCCGCCGAGGTACCACGCGTCATCCCACGTCTCGTCGTCGTTGCCCCAGTTTGCGGCGTGCTCCACCGCGCCCGCGCCCGTCACCGCCGACTTGAACTCAGTGGTCTGAGTAATGAGCCAATTCGTCATGTATCCGCCGTAGCTGTAACCGCCGATCGCAAGGTGATCCGGATCGGCGATGCCGTCCTTAACAAGCGCGTCCACGCCTTCCAGAATGTCGCGGCCCGGCTTCGAAACGAGGTGCGGCATAATCTCCAGCATGAACTCATCTCCGTAGCCCGAAGATCCGCGGTAGTTCGGCCTGAACACGAGCCATCCGCGCGCCGCTGCCAGCGTCGCCCAGTCGTACCAGCCGGAGCCGAAGCGATCTCCATCCGCATCCGCCGGCCCTCCGTGAATCAGCGTGAACATGCGCAGATGCTTCGCACCCTTCTTTCCGGGCGGATAGATGAGCACGCCCTCGACCGTCTTCCCATCGTCGGCCTTCCACGTGTACGTCTGCCACTCCGGCTGCGCGCGCTCCCCAAAGATTGGATTGAATTTCGTCAGCGCCGCGAGTTGATCGGGATGCATCGGATCGGCCGCGCGATACACCTGCGTGGGATCGTTGATCGTCGAGTGCTGTATCAGCACCGCGTTCGACTTCAGTGAAGTCGCAAGCCCGCCATAGCTGCCCGCCATTCCCGGCAGTTTTTCCGCTTTTTCTCCAACTACGCTGTACACCTGCTCCTCAGCGCCCTTCAATCCCAACGCCAGTTCGCGGCCATCCGGCAGCAGGCCAAATTGCTCGAACGATCCGTCGAACGACACACCCAGCGGATCCACCTTTCCGGTGTCCACATCCAGCTTGTATAACCGCCCCTGAACGTCGCGATACTTACCCTCAAGCGAACCCGAACCGGACGTCACAATGAAGTGCAGCGACTTGCTGTCGGGCGACCAGCGCAGTCCCGACTCAAGCGCATCGTTCTTCGTCAGCCGGCGCACCTCGCCGCCGCTCGAGCCCACCAGGTAGATCTCGTAATTGTCCGGATTTTCGACCCTGTGGTGCACCGGATCAGTCTTGAAGGCAACGGTCTTTCCGTCGGGCGACGGCGCAATCTCGCCGATGGCAAAAACGCTGCGCGCGATTGTTTCCGAGCCTTCTGGCAGCACAGGCAGGTTTTTCTTCGCGTCCTTCTCATTCTTGTTCTGGCTGGGAGGCGGAACTGCAACGGCAGATGCCAGCGCCTGTGCGACATCCTGTTTGAGCAGGAGATCGCCGCGGTTCTGCTCGCGCCATCGGATCACGTCCTTCCACTCTTCCTTCTGCGCTTCTTCCTGGTCGGGCGTAAGCGGCTGCGTAACCGAGTAATAGATCGACTTTCCGTCTGCGGACCACGCAAATGAGTGCACGTCCAGTTTTTGCGCGTAAAGCGGAAGGGCTTCGCCGCCGTTAACGGGAATTATCCAGATCCGCGTAGCTTTTGCGTCTTCGCCGGCCGCGCCGTCAGTTCCGGCTTGTTCGCCGGGCAGCGCGCGGTCGCTCGCGAAGGCGATCCATTTGCCGTCGGGGCTCCACGCGGGAGAGCTCTCAGTTCCCATGTGTGTGAGCGGCCGCAGGCCGCCCCCAGCGGTCCAGAGCCAGAGATCATGCCGGAAGATCGAGTTCTTCCAGTCCGGCGTTTCTGTTCCGATCGCGGCTGCCTGGCCGTCGGGTGAAAGAGCGGTTGAGGTAATGTCAGTGGTGTTGAAGAACTCATCGAGCGAAATCGCCGGCTTCGCAGACTGGGCAAAAGCTGCGCTGCTGTACAGCACCGTCGCAACCGCAAATACGCTGCAGGTCTTGTTGGAGAACATACGAGCAATATAATGTCCTGCACAGTAGTCCACGAAGCCACGTCTTCAGCGAACTCGCTGCCTCGCCATGCCACGAATCGACGCCCATCAGCACTTCTGGCGCTATGACCCCGCCGGGTATGGCTGGATCGACGATCGCATGGCTGCTCTCAAGCGCGACTTCCTGCCGCCCGACCTGCTGCCCCTGCTTCAGCGGCTCGGCTTTGACGGGTGCATCGCCGTGCAGGCCTGTCACACGCTCGACGAAACCCTCTTTCTCCTCGACCTCGCCCATCGATTCGACTTCATCCGCGGCGTCGTCGGCTGGGTCGACCTTTGCTCGCCCGACGTTGCCTCCCAGTTGGAGCCCTTAGCCCGCGATCCGAAGCTCGTCGGCATTCGCCACGTCGTACAGGCCGAGCCCGACGATGAATTCATGCTCCGCGCCGACTTCCGCCGCGGCATTGGACTGCTCGCGGAGTTTGGACTTGCCTACGACATCCTCGTCTATCCCCGCCAACTCCGCGCGGCCCGTCTCCTCGTCGACGAATTTCCTGAGCAGCGATTCGTCCTCGACCACATCGCCAAGCCGCTTATCGCCGAGGGCGTGCTTGCGCCGTGGAGAGATGATGTGCGGTCGCTTGCTGCGCAGTCCAATCTCTTCTGCAAACTCTCCGGCATGGTCACCGAAGCGCAATGGAACCGCTGGAGCCCCGCTGACTTTCGACCCTACCTTGATGTGGTCTTCGAAGCATTCGGCCCGCAGCGCCTGATGATCGGGTCCGACTGGCCCGTGTGCACGCTGGCAGCCGATTACCGCTCAACCATGCAGATCGTGCTCGCCTACATCTCCAAACTGCCTGTTGATCAGCAGGATGCAATTCTCGGAGGGAACTGCCCGGCCTTCTACCGGCTCGCGCCGAACGATCCTTAGTGCACGATGAGGTTGAGCCCTCGGCGAATTGCTCGCCGGCTCAAAAGCTTCTAGACTTTGAATGAGCTGCGCTTCAAGCGAAAGTGGCGGAATTGGCAGACGCACCAGACTTAGGATCTGGCGGGGTAACCCATGAGGGTTCGAGTCCCTCCTTTCGCACCAGAACTCGCAGGTCCTTCGCTCCGCTCTGGATTTCGGCTGCGGGCTCTGCCTTTCCTCTTCACCTCATTCAGCGTCAACGTCACGCCCGCAAAACGTCTCAAGTTCGAGTCCCTCCTTTCGCACCAACACTTTACAGCAACTCTGAAGTTCGACCTGTGGTCGCGGTGCCCAATTCTGTACCCACCCGCGTCCTAATACCTGCTTTCCCTGACAAACTCAACTTCCGTTTACCCTCTGCGGGCGCCGCCTGTCAGGATTCCCAGTTGATTCCTGCTCCGACTATGGCCATCATGGCAACGTTGACTGTCCCGTTGTTTTTGGTTTCTCCTTGAGTCAGAACGGCCGAGAAAAGAAAGCGGCCATAGCAATAGTTAGAGAATTCGCCCCGCCTTCATCACTAACCCCGTGATGCTGAGGCGTTTCCGCACTGTCGGTTGCCTTGCCCCCTACGACCCGAAAGCGGCGATAGGACCGCAGCCGGCCGCCGTGGCCATCGTGTCAACGAACAGAGGAAATCACTGAACCATCAGGAGGTACTCTGATGCGAGATCAGATCATCTTCGCTCCCCCCGCTGAACTCTTCGCGATTCCCCTCAATGAGGCGTGGTACTGCGAGTCCTGCCGCGTAATCTTGAATGACTCATCCTGCTTCTGTTGCGCCAGCGACGGGCATACCCACCGGCTGGCTTCCTGGCTCGATCGCGAACCCGAACCGCCCATAAGCCTTCCTCCGACCGGGGTGTTCCTTTCCGTAATCCCGGTTCCCAGGAAACCGCCAAAGGAAGCGGACTTCACCCCACCGCTTCGAGCCCTGCCACGCGCCTCCTGAGGTTGGGCGCGGGCCCCGACGCCGTTCCCCGAGTTGGTATTCGCCCTGGCGAAGGCGCGCGAGATTCGTGACCGATACCGCTTATACGTTGCCCGACAACTACTTCACCATTGACGCGGTCGGAGTCGCGGCCGTCAGAACTGCGGCGCTTCTTTCGGGGCGTGCAGCGGGCGAAATCCGGCGGGACGGGAAGATCCTTCTCAACTCCTGTTGCGTGCAGCCAATTCCAGTGCTATACACATGGTCCTATGGCAAAAGTGAACACCTTCGCAACGCAAGACAGCGAACTGTTCCGTGAATCGTTCAATGCGAGCCCAATCGGCATTGCGGTGGAGACCCTGGAGGGGAAGCCCCTCTTTGTCAATCCGGCGCTGTGCAGAATGCTGGGATCTACAGAAGAAGAATTGCGCAACAAACACTGTCAGGACTTCTCCCCACCCGAGGATGCGTCGAAGGACTGGGCGCTCTTCCAGCAGCTGCGAGCGGGCTCCATAGATCACTACCAGCTCGAAAAGCGCTATTTCCGTGGTGACGGCTCGCTGATGTGGGGGCGGCTCAATCTTTCAATTCTGAGTGGCCATGCGTCTCCCCTGGTTCTCGCGATGGTCGAAGACATTACCGACGAAAAGGAGACGCGGGATGCCTTGGCGGAACAGACGGCGTTGCTGCAGTCCCGCGAGGAATTGCTGAGAATCTTCGTTAAGAATGTGCCGGCGGCAGTCGCGATGTTCGACCGTGACATGCGCTATCTGCAGATCAGTGACCGGTGGCGAACCGAATACCTGCGTGGCGGACAGGAAGTACTGGGGCGTTCGCACTATGAGACTTTTCCGGACATGCCGGAGCGTTGGAAAGAAGTTCACCGCCGCGGTCTTCAAGGAGAAACGGTTAGAGCCGACGAAGACCATTGGGATGGGAAAGAAGGACCTCACTGGGCTCGCTGGGAGGTTCGCCCCTGGAAGACCGCTGAAGGCGCCGTGGGAGGGATCCTCATCTTTGCAGAGGACATCACCCGGCGCAAGCAGATGGAAATGGCGCTCTCCGATATGTCTCGAAAGTTAATTGACGCGCAGGAGAAAGAACGCTCCCGCATAGCCAGGGAGTTGCACGACGATATCAACCAGAGACTCGCGCTCTTGTCGTTGGAAGTAGGGCAGCTGCAATCGAATCCCGCCGAGATTGAACGGCGCACGCAGGAACTCCGCAATCGAATCGGCGAAATTTCGACAGATGTACAGGTTCTGGCGCACGATCTTCACCCCGCCAGATTGGAATTTCTGGGCGCGGTAGACGGGATGGAAAGCTGGAGCAGGGACTTCGCCGAACGCCACAAGCTGGAACTGGAATTCACAACCGACGTGCGCAGCCCCATCCGGCCCGAAATTGGCGTCAGCCTGTTTAGAGTCTTGCAGGAGGCAATGCAAAATGCCGTCAAGCACAGCGGCGCAAGGCAAATTCAAGTGCAACTACGAGAGGACTCCGAATCGCTGCGCCTGGTTGTGAGAGATTCGGGCAGAGGATTTGATACTGAAGCAGCATCGCGCGGCAAAGGGCTGGGCCTTACAAGCATGCGCGAACGCCTCCGGCTGGTGAATGGTACGATCAGCGTTGATTCCAAACCGAAAGGCGGGACGGTGATTGAAGCCCGGGTGCCCATTGAGGCTGCATTCAGCCAGGAACAGCAAAGTTAACTCCCGAATTCCGGAATGCTGCTGACGCACGCCGCATCAGACCTTCGTGCTATTCTTTAGGAACAATTGAATACATCAAGAGTTGGGTTCGACCCATACCAACCTGCCAACCCGGGCAAGGTGGAGACGCGGCATTGAGATGCGGCCCTGAAGAGGGCAACCAAGCGGGTAACAAACGCGACATCTCAATCAGTGCAAGTCGAACCCGGCTCACAGGCCGGTCGCCTGCCATTGCGGAAAACGACCAAGGGGAGATTTGTTTCCAGCTTGCCGCCCCTGACGCGAAGTCGAAGGCTAAAAGGAGAACGTTGTGAGCGAAAGAAGAGATCTTTCCGGTGGCCGTCGCTGGCTGCTCCAGGGCGCCAAAAATAGCGATCCGAGACCGAAGACGGAACCAACCAAACAATCGAGAATCGAGCAGGATGCAGACCAGCTCGACAAGCCGAAAATCGTAAGCCTTGATCCGCGTTATTCCGATGAGGAGATAGCGCGAATGTCCGTCATGCTTGAAAACGAGTTCTCGGACCTCTTCAATCAATCACGCTATGAGGAGGCACGGTCGCTGGTTCAAAAAGCGATCGACTCCCTGCCGAAGAACTGGAAGGCAGTTGAGGAACGCGAGGATTGCTTGATCCGGGCATTCTGGGTTGAGTGCGAGTACTTCGCTTATCAGCGCGCTCACCCGAACCCGGCCAAGCCGCTGATTTGGGGTCAGCCTTCGATCCCCATGATGTATTACGCGATGGGCGCCACCTACAGGGAAGAGCTGCGCCCCGGTCTCGCTCATGCCTGTCTTCTGAAGGGCCGGGAGTATGAGCCGGACCATCCTCTCCTTTGGTCCGCAGAAGGCACACTGCTGAATTGGGAAAACCGATTCACCGAGGCAATAGAAGTCTTTCGGAAAGCGATCGGGTTGCGCTCCTGGATGCCATCGTCAGTGATTGCAGGATGCATTCATGGGCAGGGCGTGGCATTGGGCAGGCTCGGCCGCTTGCCGGAAGCTCGAGACGCCTTCGAGTCGGCAGTAGAAATCGACCCCGACTGCCAAGTGGCGAAGAGAGACTTGGAGCGCGTTGTTTACGACCTGTGGAAAATTCAGAAGCAAATGGGTGCCGCGCCCGATCCAGCCTTTCTCATGTGAGTGAATGCGAAGCAAGGTGTAGCGGCTGGCTCTGACCTGCCGCTGCCCTGACTTCCGGGAAGACGAGATGAGATGACAAAGAAATTCGCATTGCCCGATACATTGCCTGACCCGTACTTCACCATCGACTCAGGCGGGACCGTGACCGTGAAAACTGCCTCGCTCGCCGAGGATCGCAAGTCGGTCGAGATCTGGCGCGACGGAAAGATCCTGTGTCGCGTTTTCGCAAAGTCAATCGAAGTCGAAGGCGAAGGCGCGAACAACTCCTTCGCGGCATGAACCGCGTACACCTGAACGGTTTTCCAATGGAGGAAAGACATGCAGGAAACGACTGAACCAAAGACCCGGAATGCGGGGAATACAGATCTCGGCCCCGCAAAACCGGACGACCCGGTCTACTCGGAAGGCTGGACGATCACATGCGGGCTGTTCGGCAGACACGGACGCCTCACACCGCAAGAAGAAAAGCAGTTGGGCTCGATTCTCGGAGGCGTACGGCAGGTTGCTGAAGCTGAGGAAGCGGTAATCCATGAGGTTCTTGAGGACCTCGGCGATGCACCGGATACCAAATCGAAGGCGCCTTCCGTCAGCACGCCGGAAGAGAAGCCGGACAACCAGAAGCAAGACCAGCAGTACAACGAGAGCAAGACGTAAACAGGCCACAAACTCGAGAAGCAGGAACGCTACCGGCGCGAAGGGAGCAGGGCGGATCAGGTGCCACCGCCTTGCTTGACCTCCGCAGCATGCAGTCATTGAGAAGATCGCAAACGGATTGGAAGAAGAGAATGTCAGACGAAGAGCATGCACAGCGAGAAGGGTCCGCGATGTTCGAACCGGGCCAGATGCAGGACCTCGCGGAGAAGATGATCGCGGGTGGAACCATGCCATCTCCAGAGCAGTTTCTCGAGGCCATGGAACAGATTCGGGCAAAGTACGCGGAGCGCATCCTGAAGGCGAGAGAGGAAGATCGCCTGACAAATGAACGTGATCGAAAAGAAAATGAAAGACAAAATGGATAACGAGTCGACGCAGGAATGGAACGGCAAAAACAAATCAAAATCGGCCCCGGTAGAATCCGGCGACGAATCCTCGTCGGCCTCTCTTTCCAGGGAACAGTTGAGAAACTTGCTGAACGGCTTCCTCGATCAACTCGTCGCCTCGAGACCTCCAGCTCCAGTCAACAGGCCCTCGATGCCGACGCCTGAAGACCTTTTCAGAGGTTGGCAGGAGGGCGGGAAGGAGAAGTTGGCGGAAATGCTGCGCAACATGCCGGATGAGGACGAGGAATAGAGCAATCCTCGCCTTCCACGCTTCTGCGCATTCACCGGCTCCAGCGGAGTAATCTTGGTTCATCATGAATCCGACTCCGCAGCAGCCCCAATTGACCCTCACGCAAGCGCCCGATTACCGCGAGTCCTACGCCAACAGCGTCCAGGTCCGCGTGAGCGTATGGGATTTTCAGCTCGTCTTCGGGCTCGCCTCGAGCGAATCTCCCGAGCAAGTGACGATCCGCAACCACCAGGCCGTTTTTTTGAGCCCGCAACAGGCCAAGGCCCTGTGGAATGTGCTGGGGCAGAACCTCGCGCAGTACGAGCAGGCCTTCGGAACCCTCACGCTCGAGCCCCAGGTACACAATTTCCCGTCCGGACCCGTCCATTAAATCGACACGTTTGAGTCTTTCGTTCGAGGATTTCGATTGCGCTGGAGAAGGCTTTTCGAACCGTCGCTGGACGCTCCGTTTCCGCTCTGGATGATCTTTCCGGTCATCTTCATGGCCCTCTACGCCACGCATTTCAACCTGCTGCGGCTGCCCTACTACTGGGATGAAGCCGGCTACTACATTCCCGCCGCCTGGGATTTTTTTCGTACCGGCTCCCTGATCCCGACGACGACCCTGAGCAACGCTCATCCGCCGCTGCCGAGCATCTACCTCGCACTCTGGTGGAAGCTCTCGGGATTCCATCCCGAGGTGACGCGCGAGGCTGTGCTCATGGTGGCGGCGCTCGGGCTGCTGGCAGTGTGGCGCCTGGCGCTGCGGCTGAGCGGTTCGCAAAGCATTGCATTCTGGACGGCGGTGCTGACGGGGCTTTATCCCATCTGGTTTGCACAGAGTTCGCTGGCCCACGCCGACATTTTTGCCGCGGCGTGCACGCTGTGGGGTCTCGTATATGCGCTTCCCGATCGAAATCGCAATCCAAGGGCAGCGGCAGGTTGGTTTTGGGCGGCCGCTCTTTCGAAAGAGACCGCTATTGCCATTCCACTCACGCTTGCGGTCTGCTACGGGATTCACGCGATACGCTCGCGAGGTCCGGCGCGTAACCGGCTGCTGAGGGAATCCGCATGGCTGGCGAGTTGCATTCTGCCGCTTGCCGCATGGTACGGGTGGCACTACGCGAAAACCGGATACCTGTTCGGGAACCCGCAGTTCTTGCGCTACAACGCTGCGGCAAACCTGGATTCGGTGCGGTTCCTGATGGCCTTTGCGCATCGCCTGCTGCACCTCACGGCGCACATGAACATGTTCGTGCCGATGCTGCTTTCGATCGCGGCGCTGATGCTGAACCCGCGCCTCAATGCCGATGGGCGCGAGCGCTCCGGCATCGCACGCGGCGTGCTGCGCCGGATTCTCATCCTGCTAGTTGTGAATGCGCTGCTGTTCAGCGTGCTCGGCGGAGCGCTGCTGTGCCGCTACCTGTTGCCGATGTACCCGCTGGTGCTGCTGCCGGCAGTCTCGACGTTCCGAAGGCGCGTGCCGTGGTGGCAGGGGCTGGCGCTGTTGTCGGCGGCCGCTTTTGTCGTGGGCATCTTCGTGAATCCGCCGTATGGGTTTGCACCGGAGGACAACCTGGCCTACGCGCATGTGATCCGGCTGCATGAGGCCGCCATCGCGCAGCTTGCGAAACGTTATCCGGGAGCAACGGTGCTTTCGGCATGGCCTGTTTCGGACGAGTTGACGAGGCCGGAGCTTGGATACGTCAAGGAGTCCTGGGACGTGTTCGCGATCAATGACTTCTCCGCAGAGGAAGTGGATCGAGCGGCGCAGGACCCCGGAAGGTACTCGGCGGCGCTGGTGTTTTCAACCAAGTCCGACCCGAAGCCGCTGGTGAACTTCGGGCGAAAGTTCGACGAGCGCTACTTCGGGCTGCATTACGACCTTGTGCCGGAGGCGATCGCCCAACGCCTCGGCGGCACGCTCGAATGGAAAGGCGCCGACCAGGGTATGTGGGTGGCGCTCATCCGATTCAACCGCCAGTTCGAGGCGAAGTCCGGCCCGTAGCGCAATCGGACTGGATCACGCGTGCTCCCTCATCTCTTCCTCGGCTGCCGGCGTGGCGAACGGCTTGCGATCCCGCCTGCCAACACCGGCGATCCAGGCAGTGAGGAGAAACAGCAAAGCGGCAAGGTTGAGCCAGGCAAACCAGTCGCCCCACTTCTGGTAAAGCGTGGCGTCGTGACGCACCGGAACATCGGCGAGCATGGTGACGAACCCCGTCTCGGGCAACGTGAGTTTTTCTGAGAGGATACGGCCCCTGTCATCGCTGGCTGTGAGGTAGCCCGCCTTGGCGGAGCGAACCATGCTGAAGCCGTCTTCGACGCCGCGCATAAGAGACATGTGGCCGTGGGAGAGATAGTCGGGGCCGAACTCCCATGCCGGCACGAGGACCAGCCCGACATCGCCCTTGCCGTAACGGCGTGCAAGCTCCGGATAGTCCATGTCGCGGCAGATCTGGACGCCGATGTTGCCTTCCTGCTGGGGCAGGATGGAGATGGCCGTGCCGGGAGTAGTGCGGCCTTCGGCCACAGGCACGAGGTGATGCTTGCGGTAGACGGTCTCGATCGTGCCCGAAGGCGAGTAGAGGCGCCCTTCGTTATATGCGACACCCTCCGTAACGTGGAGCACTCCGAGGAGTATCTGTGCGCCGGATGCGCGGGCCGCCTGTTCGAAAAGAGTGTCAATCTGGGGCATCAGTTGCGGCTGGGACTTGTCAACGACCAGCGCGGACATCTCCGGCAATACGACGATTTTCGCGCCCCGTGCGGAGAGTTCCTGCACCTGATCGGCGTATCCCTGCATGAGGCTCATGGTGGGGGCGGGCGTATCCGGGAACATGTACGGACCGACATGGGTCTCGGCGAAGCCGACGCGGATCGTGGCCGGGGCAGGCGGTGTAGCAGCGAGATGAATCGTCCCATAGGCAAGGACCGCCACAGCGGCGCAGGCGAGCGCAATGGCAACGTTACGGCGAGGTTTGCCTTCGAGGTTGAGCAGCGCTGCCGCCATTGCCGGAGCGAGCGCAACCACAAAGGAGATGCCCCAGATCCCGGTAAGCGCTGCGAGTTGGAGGACAGGCAGATCGCGGAGCTGCGTGTAGGCCGTGTTTCCGAAGGTGCCCTGCGAAAGGTTGACAAGGTATTCGGCTGCGACGATTACGGCGGGGTAGGCAAGCACGGCGAGCCCTGGCCGGCTGCGGCGCAGAAAGCTGCGATAGAAAAAGACGGCGAGTGCAAAGACGATGGCCGGCTCAATCACGATGGCGATCTTGAGCCACAGGGGAAAGTGGAGCAGGCCGTAGTAGCTCCACTTGTCGAACCCGGCAAGGGCCATTGCAACAAACGCCATTCCGGCGGCTGTCCACGCGTTTACCCGAGGCGCGAGCCACAGCACCGGAACCGGTGCGATCCAGATGAGCCACCATACCGGGAAAAGCCCATACGACCAGTAAAAGCCGGCTGCCGTGAGCAGTGTGGCAGCGGCGACCAGGATAGCGCGGCGGGGAGAATCAGGCCTTGAGACCATGGAGCAACCTCCGAAGGGAACGGTGAACAAGCTTGCGGAAATCCGCCTCCGGCAGATTGAACCGGCCGGCGCGATAGAGCATGAGGTAGCCGTGCGCGTGCGCCCAGAGTTCCATCGCGATCTCCCACACATCATCGCGCTTCAGCTTGCCTTCTTTCATCCAGGCGGCCACCGCGTCCGCAGTGATGTTGAGAGTGGGAGACTTGCGGGCGCGGAAGTCCTCGGGGAAGCGCCGTGCGCCAGGGCGGGGACTCGAGAAGACGTAGTCGAAGATGCGGGGATGCGCGAGAGCATAGTCGATATAGCCATCGAGGACGTGGATCATCTGGGATTCGAAGCTGCCCCTGCCCAGCGGGCGATTAAAGAAGTCCACGAGATTCTCGAACTCGGTATCGACAACCTGCCGGAGCAAGGCTTCCCGGTTGGCGAAGTGGTGGTAGATGGCCATGGCGGTGATGCCGGTCTCCCCCGCGACGCGCCGCATGCTGACAGCCTGGGGCCCCTCGGCCTCGAGGATGCGAAGCGCGCATTCGTAGATACGGCCGGATGTGGCCTCGTGGTTCTTCATCTATACACTGTATAGCACAGGAACTATACGGTGTATAGTAAATTCTCTGAGACGGCCACAGAATTGGCCTGAGGACAGGTCGGCTCGTCGCTCTCGAGGCGCGAAGAACGGCAAACACCTATAATCTGGTCAGCCGTGTCTCGATCTTTTTCCCAGCGATTTGTTTTTTTGCGGTGGCTCATGGCGCCGGGAGCGCTGCTGCTCGCGTTGCTTGTTTTGACGTCCGTCAGCGCACTCGCGCAGGGGCCCCCGGATACTGCGCCGGAAGCGGGAGCAAGCGGAAAAGGGCGCATCCTGCTGGTCCTGCCGTTCGACAACAAAACCGGCCAGCCAAACCTGGAGTGGATCCGCGAGGCAGCGGCGGAAATATTATCGAGCCGGTTTGTTTCAGCCGGGTTTGCGCCTCTGAGCCGTGCAGACCGGCTTTACGCCCTGGATCATCTCGGGCTGCCGCAGGGGTTCCAGCCGTCGCATGCAAGTTCGCTGAAACTCGCCCAGACGCTGGATGCGGACTCAATCATTGTTGGCGGCTACTCGACTGACGGCAGCGAGATTGAGGCGAACGCGCAGATTATCGATGTGCCACAGCTGAGGATGGGCAAGGCGGTGATGGTCCACGGCGATCTGCGCAACATGATCGCAGTGTTTAACGCGCTTGCATGGAAACTGACGAAGGACCTCGACCCCGATTTCAACGGGTCGCAGGAGACGTTTGTTGCGGCCGGTGCGAATCTCCACCTCGAGGCGTTCGAGCAATACATCCGCGGCATTACCGAGCCGGACCAGGCGGAGCGCCTGCAGCACTTGAATGAAGCCGTGAAGCTCGATTCGAACTTTGGGCGGGCCTGGATGGCGCTGGCACGCGAGGACTATTCCGGGCAGCAGTACGAGCAGGCCGCGGCAGCCTTCGCAAAGGTGAAAGGCAGCGATGCGGACGCGCTGGAAGCTGGGTTCTATCGCGGCCTGGCCCTCATGTTTTCGGGCAAATATCCCGAGGCGGAGGCGGCCTTTGCCGAGGTGGCGCGGGTGTTGCCGCTTGCCCCGGTGCTGAACAACCAGGCTGTAGCGGTGAGCCGGCAGGGGCACGATGGCACGGCGCTGTTCCGGCAGGCGGAGACGGCGGATCCCAACACGCCGGACTACCACTTCAACCTCGCGGTGAGCCTTAAGCGCCACGGCGACGAGGGCGGCAGCCAGGCGGAGATGGCTCAGTACCTGAAGGCGCGGCCCAATGACAGCGAGGCGCAGGCGATCGAGGAGGCGTGGAAGCAGCCGGCAACAGCATCGAGCGTTGAGCCGCTGGAGCGCATCGAGCGCGGGTTTGACGCGGTAGCGTTCCGTCAGGCCGCCGTGATGCTGGACCAGGTGGAGGCTGCGCGCCTTGAAACGCTTTCGCCGCAGCAGCGCGCGCATACGCTCGCCGGGCAGGCGCGGGAATATCTTTCGCGCGGACTGATGCTCGAATCGGAGCGACTGTATCAGCAGGCGATTGCCGCTGACGGCGGCAGCGAGGAGGCCCACCGGGGCCTGGCCGAAGTGAGGGAGCGCACGGGCGACACGGCCGGGGCGCGCAAAGAGGCTCAGGCAGCGCTGGCGCTGACTCCCTCGGCGGATGCATACCTGGTGCTGGCCCGGCTTGACCTGGCTGCCAACAGTCTCGAATCCGCCGGCCACAACGCGAACGAGGCTCTGAAGCTGAGCCCCAACAGCCTCGCGGCAAAAGAAGTTTTGCGGCAGGTGGGGGCAAAGCAGGGAGCAATGAAGCAGTAGGGACGCGAAGGAGCAAGCCATGATCGAAGCGCTTGCGAGAGCGGCATTGGGTTTTGCGGTTGCGGCGGCTGTCCTTGCGGCGCCCGCGGGGGCGCAACAGCCTCGCGTAGACAAATTCGTTCTCGACGATACGATCCAGCCGGTAACCGCAGGGCAGCTCGACCGGGCCCTGGCGAAGGCGAACTCCGATGGAGCGGCAGCTCTGCTGATCGAGTTGAATACGCCCGGCGGGTTGGTGGAGTCGATGCGGGGAATGGCGGGAGCGATCCTGAGCTCCCGGGTTCCGGTAATCATCTACGTTGCCCCGGCCGGAGCGCGGGCTGGCTCGGCTGGATTCTTTCTGCTGGAGGCCGCGGACGTTGCGGCGATGGCCCCTGGGACAAACGCGGGCGCGGCGCACGTGGTCTTCGAATTCGGCAAACCCGACCAGACCATGGAGCAGAAGGTCGAGAACGACGCCGAGGCCTTCCTGAGGTCCTATGTGGCGAAGCGCAATCGCAATGTAGACGCCGCCGTTGCCGCGGTACAGAACTCGCACTCGTACTCCACCGAGGAAGCGCTGACGCAGCACCTGATCGACGTATCGGCCTCCAGTGAAGAGCAACTGCTGAGCAACCTTGACGGCCGCGAGATCACGCGCCTGGATGGCAGCAAACAGACGCTGCACCTCGCGAATGCGCGGATCGAGAGGCTGCAGCCCACGCTGCGTGAGAAACTGCTGGACTGGCTGGTGGATCCAAATATCGCGCTGCTGCTCCTCGTGGGCGGCGCGCTGCTGATCTACCTCGAATTCAACACACCGGGGACGATCGTGCCTGGAGCTCTGGGCACGCTGATGGTTCTGCTCGGGGTCTTTGCGCTTAACCTGCTCCCGATCCGCTACACGGCGGTCATGCTGCTGTTCGCAGGTCTGGTTCTGCTCGTGCTGGAGGCGAAATTCGGCGGCCACGGGGCGCTGGCAATCGCGGGGATCATTTGCTTGACCCTTGGAATGCTCACGCTGGTTGCGGCGCCGATCCCGGAGATGGCGGTGAATCCGTGGGTGGCCATCGGGGTAAGCGCAGGCTTCGGCGGCATCACAGTGTTTCTCATCCGGCTCGCGGTGCGGGCGCGCCGGCAGAAGCACAAGCTGGGCGCGGATGCACTCGTGGGCCAGTCGGCCTCCGCAATGGAGGCACTGTGCCCTCGGGGCCACGTGCTCGTAGATGGCGAAATATGGCTGGCCGTGGCGGCAGAGGCGATGCCCGCGGGGACCCGGCTGCGCGTGACAGGGCGAGAGGGGAACGTGCTGCGCGTGTCGGCGTCGGATGCCGGTTCGTTAAACCCCGGTGCGTAACGGAGGCTGGGGTACAATTCGTGCGGAAGTGAGGAAAGACTGGTGCCCGACATGAGTGTTGCGCTTCTGATTGCCATTGCGATTGTCGTACTCTACCTGCTGAATTCCATCAAGATCCTGCGCGATTACGAGCGTGCGGTCATCTTCCGCCTCGGCCGTGCGCTGCCGGTGCCTAAGGGGCCGGGAATCATTCTCGTCTTCAGGCCATTCGACCAGATGGTGCGCATCAGCCTCCGGCAGGATGTGCTGGAAGTGCCTCCGCAGGACGTGATCACGCGCGACAACGTGACGCTGAAGGTAAACGCGGTGGTGACGCTCTACGTGATCGACCCAAATCTGGCCGCAATCAAGGTGCAAAACTACGTTTACCAGACATCGCAGTTCGCGCAGACGACGCTGCGCAGCGTGCTCGGAGAAGTGGAGCTGGACGAGGTGCTGAGTCACCGCGACAAGCTGAATCTGCGGATTCAATCGATCATCGACCAGCGGACTGAGCCCTTTGGCGTCAAGGTGACATCGGTCGAGGTCAAGCAGGTGGACCTGCCCGACCAGATGCTGCGCGCCATGGCCAAGCAAGCCGAGGCGGAACGCGAAAAGCGGTCGAAGATCATCCACGCCGAGGGCGAGTTCAACGCCGCGCAGAGGCTCGTGGATGCGGCCAAGTTGCTGGCGGAACAGCCGATTACGCTGCAACTGAGGTACCTGCAGACGCTTACGGAGATTGGCGTGGAGAAAAACACCACCATCGTGTTTCCGCTGCCCGTGGAACTGCTTTCGCTGCTGAACAAGTCGTCAATATCTGCGGCGCCGGGAGAGAGGGAGTAGCCGTATCGTTCGGGGAACGGCCAGCTGAAAACGGGCATTTCCGGCTTTTGCAAAAGCGGCGGAACACCTAAACTTAGAGCAGCAGTAAATCAGCGGGGCTTGTGCGATTGTCCCGGAGATCGATCGACAGGCCGCGGAAGAGGGCTTGAAGCAGAGAGCCAGGTATGCAAAGAGGTTTTGGCGGTACGACATTTGAGCCCGTAGAAGAAGGGCGCGACCGTGAAATTACGGTGGGACCGACGATTCTCACCGGATTCGTCCTCGTCCTTGGCGCGCTATGCGCCGGATGTTTTGTTGCCGGCTATGCGATCGGGCATCGCAGCCCGGCGGAGTCGGTTGCGGCGCGGCCCGAGGCGAGCGGCCCGTCAGCTGCGCAACTGCTGAGGGACAACCAGTCCAAGCCTGACGCCAGCCAGAGCAGCGTAGCGCCTGCGACCGATACCGGAGCTCCGGCGGCAACTGATGCTGGATCGCCTCCGGCTGCGGCGAGCGCGGAGCCCGCGACGTACCAGCCATCGGCTCCAGCCGCCGCTCCGGCGGTGGTGCAGACGGCGTCGCCGGCGCAAACGGCGGCGCAACCCGTTTCCGCAGTTGGGCAAACGGTGCAGCCTGCATTGCCGCAGGCGGGCCAGTGGATGGTCCAAATTGCAGCGGTGTCGCATGAGGAAGATGCCGATGTGCTGTTGAGCGCGCTGCGCAAGCGGGGATACACGGTCAGCGCGCGGCACGACCCGGCAGACAACCTGCTTCACGTGCAGGTGGGGCCGTTCAACAACCACAACGACGCCGTGACGATGCGGCAGAAGTTGCTCAGTGATGGGTATAACGCGGTGATTCAGCCTTAGAGATCTTGAATCAAGGGGCTGTCTCTGCTAGGCTGAAATCGACGTCGGGGTCTATAGAGAAGTTCGCCCGAGCTTTGCAAATTCCGAGTGTCCGCTTGTCAAGCCCCCCGCGCAGAAGCAATCCCAATTTTTTACCATTAAATTAATACCCCCCTCCCCCCCCCCCTAAAAAATTTATTTCGATTTGACTTGCTGACTATAAACCCGCACATTCAATCCATAACAAATTGAAAATAAAAGTATTAAGCATAACTCGATGATAAACGAAACGCGGCGGTAATTCTCTGCGTCGCGCTTCCTGCTCGACCTCGCCTTCAAACGCCATTCCGCATTAGTTTGCAATCAGGTTAATTCTCTTGGCGCGCCGTCGCAATCGCTTTGGCTTGCTCGAAAGACGATCGAGGTGTGCAGAATCCGAGACTGCTCCGGTACGCCAACTCTGCAAGTGCCCTGATGAGGCGCCTTAATTCCTCATCCATTCGGGCAAACCGGAGGCGATCGCGGTGCGCACGGCTTCCATGAGGTCTTCGCGCGTGGCGAACCGCTTCGGGTCAAGCGGAGCATGAAAGACGATGTGTGCCGCGCCTGGCGTCACGCGCATGGAACCCTTTGCCATCATTGATTCGGTGCCGTGTATCGAGACCGGCACGCAGGGCGCGCCCGCTTCCATGGCTAGATAAAACGGGCCTTTCTTGAAGGGCAGCAGGCGGCCGTCGCGCGAACGTGTCCCCTCGACAAACGTGGTGATGTGCAGGCCCTTCTCGAGCACGCGCCGCGCGGTGATGACGCTTTCAATAGCGCTCTCGGCTCGGCCGTCGCGGTCGACAGGGACGAATTCGCCCAGCTTCATGCCGTAACCGAGAACGGGAATCTTCATGATCGACCGCTTCACGAATGCCGACGTGCGGCCTGGGATGCGCGGGATGAGCGCGGGCGGATCGAGGTTGGAAACGTGGTTCGACATGAAGATGCAGGACGTGTGCGCCGGCACGCGATCGAGGCCTTCGACCAGAACGCGGATGCGCGCGAGGCGCAATGCGATGCGTACGATGGACTGCGAAGCGTTATAGAGCGGCGTAGCGTCGCCGGTGATCATGGCCCAGGGAATGCACACGAGCGCCACGGGCGCGCCGAGAACCACGATGGTACCGGCGAGGATGAGAGAGGCAATCATGCCTTACTACTCGCGTTGCTTAAGGCGCGCAGGCAGTTTTTCATAGATGCCGTCGAATCCGCCGTTGGAAAGGATGGCAACAACATCCTTCTCGCGCAACTGCGGAACAACTTCACCGAGAATGCCTTTGACGTCGGGGCATAGCGATGCGGCCGTTCCAGCCTCGTTCAGCGCGCGGACCACGTCTTCAGGATGCAGGCGCTCGTCTTCCGCAATGCGCTGCTGCTGGTAGACGCCGGCGAGAATAACGCGGTCGGCATTGCGCAGGCTCTCGACGAGGTCGGCCGCGAGGACTTTGCGCCGCAGCGTGTTGGAGCGCGGCTCGAGGATGGCCCAGAGACGCCGCTGTGGGTAGACGGCGCGCAGGGCCCTCAGCGTTTCTCGGATCGCCGTAGGGTGATGCGCGAAGTCGTCGATGACGGTGACGCCGCCAACCTCCGCCTTGACCTCGAGACGGCGCTTGACGCTCTTGAAACTGCGGAGTGCGGCGACGATAGCGTCTTTGGCGATTCCCTGATGCGCGGCGAGGGCGGCCGCGGCGGTGGCGTTCAGCGCGTTGTGCTCGCCGGCAAGATGCATTTCCAGCTCGGCCCAGGGCTGCCCCGCGCGGATGACTTGCCAGCGCGTGACGGCTCCTTGCGGGCCTGAATCGTGGCGGAGATCGCGGAGTTGCCAGTCCGCGGTGGCGGAGAAGCCGTAGCGCTCTACGCGGCTGAAGGCGTATGCGATGCACTCGGTGACGTTGGCGCTACCGTCGTAGGCGACGATAATGCCGCGGCGCGGAACGAGATTGACGAGGCGCTTGAATGCGACCTTGACCGCGTCGAGATCGGCGTAAATGTCCGCATGGTCGAACTCGACGTGGGTCAGGATGAGGGCATCAGGGAAATAATGAAGAAACTTCGGGCCCTTGTCGAAGAACGCGGTATCGTACTCGTCGCCCTCGACGATGTAGGTGCGCGTCGGACGGAGCTGAAAGCTGGAGCCGAAGTTCTCCGCGACGCCGCCGATGAGGAACGACGGCTCCAGGCCGGCGGACTGGTAGATCCAGGCGAGCATGCTGGTTGTGGTGGTCTTGCCGTGGGTGCCGGCAACAACGAGAGACTCGCGGCCTCTGAGGAACTCGTCCCTGAGCAGCGCCGCCATGGACGTGAACGGAATGCGCTCGTCGAGGACGCGTTCGACTTCAGGGTTGCCGCGCGAGAGGGCATTGCCGATAACGACTAGATCGGGCGTGGGCGTGAGGTTCGACTCCGCGTACGGCTCGAATACCGGGATGCCCAGCCCGTGAAGCAGGTCGCTCATGGGCGGGTAGGCGGCCTTGTCGGACCCGGTAATGCGATGACCCTGCAGCCGGAGCAGGCCCGCGAGCGAGGCCATTGCCGTGCCGCAGATTCCGGATAGGTGAATGTGCTTGTTGGCGGGCATGACGTTTGCTTATGACTCCGTAACGATCAGGTCGGCTCCCTGCTGCTTATCTTTAATTGTGCTTCATCCGCGACAACCAGTTCGGCTTCGACACCGAAGGTGAGGGTGACGTTCTGGCGCGAGACATGGCCGCTGCGCAGCCCAAACGCGATGGGGCCCGGGAAGTCATCGAGGGCGCTGAGGATGGCCTGTTCGAGGAGACCCGGATCTGCGCCGGGCGAACTGCAATCGAGCATTTCGCCAAAGATGATACCGGAGACGTTATCGAGCTTGCCCGCCTTGCGCAGGTGCCAAAGCATGCGATCGACCTGGTAAGGCTTAGCCCCGACATCTTCAAGAAAGAGCAGCTTGCCTTCGGTCTGCGGCTCCCAGGGCGTGCCGAGCAGCGAAATGATGATGCTGAGGCAGCCGCCGTAGAGAACGCCGCTGCCAGAACCGGGCCGGATGGTGCGCAACCCTTCGGCAACTCCTACGCTGTAGCCGCGGCCCGCAAGCGCGGACTGAAAGCTCGGGAGATGCACGCCGTCTTCGAGGAAGAAATCGGCGGCAAGCATGGGGCCGTGGAACGCGGGGAGGCCCAGCTTGTCGAGCATATGAAGTTGCAGGCCGGTGAGATCGCTATATGCGAAAAAAGGCTTGGGATGCTTGCGGATATGCTCAAGATCGATGCGCTCGAGGAGGTAGTTGGAGCCGTATCCGCCGCGCAGGCTCATGACTACCTGCGTTTCAGGATCGACGAAAGCGGAGTGAAGATCCGCGATGCGATTGTCGGCTGCGCCGGCGAAGAACAGGGGGCCGCGATCGAGGGCGTGCGGGGCGAAGCGCGGTTCAAAGCCGAGAGCCCGCAGGGACTTGGCGCCGTCGTCAATGCGGTCGGGGCGGGCGAACGACGCGGGTGCGACAACGCTGACGCCTGCGCCGTCAGGGATTGGATTGAGATGGATGAGGGGCGGCATCAGCGGACCTCACCGTAGGCCTCGCCACGTGCGATGAGCGCTGCCGGACCAGTCAGATGCAGTTCCGAGCCCGGTCCTTCCCACGCGACTGTCTGAGCACCGCCGGGCGCGACGACACGCAACGGCGACGTGCAGCCATGCAGGCCAATCGCGGCGGTCGCAGTGGCAGATGTGCCGGTGCCGGATGAACTTGTTGGGCCGACACCGCGCTCGAAGATGCGGATCTCGATTTCGGCGGGCGAAAGAATGCGCACGAATTCGACGTTGGTCTGGTACGGGAAGCCGGGATGGCCGCAGATCTGCTGTCCGATGCTCTGCCACCGCTGGTTGTCGACGGTGAAGTCGGAATTGTCGACGACGATGACGAAGTGCGGATTGCCGGTGGAGACTTCGATGCCCTCGATCTGCACGCCCCCGGGAATGGTAACTGTGCGAGACGCGAATTGAGGAATGCCCATCCCGGTGGTGATGTCGACAGTGAAGCCTTCGCGTGAATTGACGGCATTGACATTGCAGACGCGAAGGCCCGCGTCGGTTTCTATTTCAAGCGCATCTCCGGATTGCGCACCGACGGCCTCTGCCATCCACGCCGCAACACAACGTGTGCCGTTACCGCTGATTTCGGCGATAGACCCATCGGCGTTGTGAAGGCGGATCCGACCGGACCGGGGACCAGTCCAGCGAAAGAACTCGATGCCGTCGGCGCCGATGCCGGAATTGCGAGCGCAGAGGCGGCGGGTGACTTCGGCCCAGTCGTGACCGCGCGCGTCGTCCTCGTTCACGATAAGAAAATCGTTGCCGCAGGCGTGTGCCTTGGTGAATTGGATCAATCTGCCTCCGGATCGCGGAAGGTGCGGATGACGTCGATCGCGGGTTCTGCGTTCAGGCGGCCACGCAGGCTGTCGTGCTGCTTGCGGCTTGCGGTCAGGGAAAAGATGACGCGCTGGAGATTGCCGATGGCGTCGTGATCGACGTTGCACAGGCGCTCGCCGGTCCTGTCCATTGCGTCGAGGATCGATTTCATCATCAGGGTCGAATCCGTCCCGCGAGCTTCGTAGATGAGGGGATACCCTTTGAGGCTGATCTGGTGCTCGAGGAAGCCGACCAGTTCGAGCGCGAGAATCCCGATCAGAGTCGCAATGCCAGCCGCAACGTACAAGCCCGCGCCGCACGCCATTCCAATGGACGCAACAACCCAGACGCTGGCGGCGCTGGTGAGGCCGCTGACGCGGCTGCGATTGTGCAGGATGAGGCCGGCGCCAAGAAACCCGATACCCTGAACGATATTGGCGGCGACCTGGCCCTTGTTCGAGGTTGAGTCTCCGGCAAGATAGATGGACAGGATCGTGAAGAACGCGCTGCCCATGCAGATGAGCAGGTTAGTGCGCACGCCCGCGTCTTTGCGCTTGACTTCGCGCTGAACTCCGATCATGCCACCGAGGAGGGCGGCAAACAGCAGGCGGCTGATTGCGCCTGTGGCGACGGTGCTCTGTTCAAGCCAATCCAGTTTCATCGGCTGCGTGACGTGTGCGAGGGATACCATTCGAAGTTGCTTCCTTGCCCGATGCTATCACCGCTCGTGAGGCGCCGGAGAGACGAGCACGGATGAGGTATCGGAGGCGTAAAGCGTGGCGGAAGGCTGGCCCGGAGAGCTGAATCGGGACACGAGTTGAAGGCCGGACGGATGGGTCCGGACCGCGCGGTCGATGTCGTCGCCTTCGAGCGCGAGAACCAGCGCTGCATGACGTGCTGGCTCGACAAGCGCCGCCTGGTAGTACTCCTTGTCACTTTCGTTGATGGTCTGGCGCAGAGGTATGCCGGTGAGCGCGACGACCTGCGGGTATACGGAAGTGTCCATGAGGACCGTGCCGCCAGGACGCGTGGCGAGTGCGCTGCGCAGGGCCGCCGCGAGAACGCGCTCGTATGGACGGCGGGCGTGTGCGTTCTTTGTGCCTTCGACGTAGCAGAGCGGGTGCTGGCGAACGACTCTGACGGCATTGAATGCGACGAGGAAGAACAGAACTGCAATGGCGATGCACACCCACTTTGGCTTGAATTCGCGCACAGCAGTGAGAAGGAAGCTTGCCGCCAGGCCTACGCCGAGAGCGAGCGCAGGAAGCAACTCGAGGCCGTAGCGGGTGTTGTAGTACGAGTGCGGCCACCAGACGGGAAGAAAGATGGGCACTGAGCCGTAGGCGACGGACCAGGCATAAAACGGCACTGGTAGCCATAGGATCAGCGACCAGGAGAATGCTTTGCGGCGCGCAATAAGCCATCCCCACGCGGTGCCAAGAACGCCGACAACGAAAAGAATGTTGCCCCAGGCGAGCGCGGTCGCGTCCATTTCGGAGACCTTGAGGTAGAAGATAAGCGCGACCCACGGGTTATGCCATCCCGGATGCGGAGGGCCGGAGCCCGGCGCGGCTGTTTGGATCTCAATGGTCTTTGCAGAATAGGGGCCGCGCGCGAAATCCAGCCAGTCGCCGAAGACGACGGAGTTGTAGACGAACCAGACGATGGGCGCGGCCACGACGAGAAAGGTGGCGATCCAGAAGGTGCGCGACCGTAACTGACCGCGGCGCAGAAGAGCGATTGCGATGGCAGTCCAGGCGATGAGAGACATGATCCAGCCGTCGTAGCGCGTGAAGACAGCGGCGACGAGGATCAGCGCGATGCGCCAGACGAGTGAGTTGCAGCGGCGTGTCAAGGCAGGGTCTTCGATGCTGGCGCGCCATTCGACGAGCCACAAGGCCGTCCAAACCATTTCGCAGACGAAGAGCGGCTCGGTCATGGCCGTGGTCTGCATATAAATCAGGTTGGGATTAAGAGCGAAAAATGCCAGCGCGAGCGCGGAAGGAGCGATGGGCAGCCATTGGCGTGCGAGCCGGTAGATGCCCCAGCACGAGCCCAGCCAGGCGAGCGCCGAGGGAATTACGCCGGCGAAACCGCTGGTCCACCACGAATACACAGCGACAAACGGTACGAGCAGCAGATGCGGCAGCGGTAACCAGACGGAGCCAAGCTGCATGAGACCGGGGCGGTGCGAGTCGATGAGCCGGCGAGCGATGTGGAGATGCGCTTCCGCGTCGCCGTAGTTGAGAAGCGCGTCGTGGCGCCAGCTCCACGCGATGGCTGCGAGCGAGGCGGCCGCACAGCCGGCAAGTACGGCCCTTGCCTCCGAGCGGCCAACGCGATGCTCAGTCAAGGTGGGTCAACTCGCGGAACTGCTGGAAGCGCTGGTCGATCTCTTCGCGGGTGAGCTGCTGGTGACGCTCGGTGCCGAAGCGCTCCACGGCGAATGAACCCATCACGCTGCCGTAGAACATAGCACGGCGGAAGGCGCCCGGCGTGAGCTCCTTTTGCGAGGCGAGGTAGCCGAAGAATCCTCCTGCGAAGCTGTCGCCCGCGCCGGTGGGGTCGATAACTTCCTCGAGCGGGAGGGCCGGAGCGCGGAAGGTCTTTGCGCCAAAGCCGTTATTCGTATGGCCGTAAAAGGCCGTGGCGCCGTATTCGCCGTGCTTGACGACGAGCATACGCGGGCCCATGGTGAGGACTTCCTGTGCCGCCTTTACGAGGTTGGGGTTGCCGGCAAGCATCTTGGTCTCAGTGTCGTTGATGAGCAGGATATCGAGGCCGCGCAGGACTTCAAGCAGAGCGGGACGATGGTCCTTAATCCAGTAATTCATGGTATCGCCGGCCACGAGCTTGACGCCCGGCATCGCCTCACGCACGCGGCGTTGAAGGATCGGGTCGATGTTGGCGAGAAATAGGAACTCGGAATCGCGGTAGGCATCGGGAATCTTGGGCTGGAATGCACCGAAGACGTTGAGCTCGGTGTTGTGAGTCTTGGCCTCGTTCAGGTTCTCGAGATATGAGCCTTCCCAGAAAAAGCTTTTGCCTGCGGCGCGCTCAATGCCTCGCGTGTCGATGCGGTGCGCGTCGAAGACTGACTGCTGCTCGGGGCCGAAATCCTCGCCAACGACAGCGATGATGCGGACATCAGTGAAGAAACTCGCCGCGAGGGCGAAATAGGTGGCTGCCCCGCCGAGGCAGCGTTCGCGGCGGCCGGCGGGGGTTTCAACGGAGTCAAACGCAACGCTTCCAACGACGGTAATGGACATGAAGTGGTCTCTCTTTTTTCAGCGGAATTAGCAGAGCTTGCGAAGTTAGTGTTTGATGACCTCAACTGCAAGGAACTCTCTTACCAGCCCATGTATTTTCCGAAGAGCAGTTTCAGACGCTCCTTTGCGGCGGTAGGAACGGCGTCGGGCTGGGTGAGGACAGCATACTTCGCGGCCGAGGCACAAGCGCAGGTTCGCTCGCCCGGCATGGCCCCGACCGCCTGCTTCACCACTTCGCAGGCATTCGCCGCATTCTTGTGCAGCACGGCGACGATCTGCTCGATGGTGACGGCGTCGTGACCTTCGTGCCAGCAGTCGTAGTCGGTGACCATGGCTACGGTGGCGTAGCAGATTTCGGCTTCGCGGGCGAGCTTGGCTTCCTGAAGGTTCGTCATGCCGATAACGTCGGCGCCCCAGCTGCGATAAAGGTTCGACTCAGCCCTGGTGGAGAACTGCGGACCCTCCATGCAGACATACGTGCCGCCGAATTTGCCCACCACACTGGCTTTGGCGCAGGCCTCGGCTGCAGTTTTTGCGACCGTGGCGCAGACGGGATCGCCGAAGGCAACGTGGCCAACAATGCCATCGCCAAAGAACGTTGAAATGCGGTGAAAGGTGCGGTCGATGAACTGGCCGGGGATGACGAAATCTGTGGGCTTGTGCTCTTCCTTCAGTGAGCCGACCGCAGAGACGGAGATAATGCGGTCGACGCCAAGCTTCTTGAACGCGTAGATATTCGCGCGAAAGTTAAGCTCGGACGGCAGGATGCGATGCCCTCGGCCGTGCCGCGCGAGAAAGGCGACCTTGCGGCCCTCGAGTTCGCCGAGAACGAATGCGTCGGAGGGCTCGCCGAACGGCGTTTCTACGCTCTCTTCATGAATGTTGGTGAATCCGGGCATGCTGTACAGCCCGCTGCCGCCAATGATGCCTATTTCTGCCTGAGCCAACGATCGCTCTCCCTTACGCGAGGCTTTCCGGAGCCCGCGCACACGCGTTCCACAAACAGTTCAGTATACCGGGCGCTCGTACTAAGGACGCTATGACTCAGTCGATGAGAAGGAGGCCGCGTCGACGACAATGTCGCGAGCGGCGGAATCTGCGACGGCCCATCCGGCGATGAGCATGCTCGGAGCCTGCATCGGCGGCGCTTGCGGAAGCGCGCCAAGCGTGGTGCTGTGTACTTCCTGCTCTGGTTGCGCGGCACGCGAGACCAGCACACAAGGGAAATCCGCCGGAAGGCCTTCGTCGAGCCACTGGGCCGCGAGCAGGCTGAGGTCGCGGCCCGGCATATAGACCACGCGAGTGCTGTCCTCAATGGCACGCAGAGGAGCCTGGTTATGCGACTGCGCGTGGTGGCCGGTGGAGAAGGTGACATTGGAGGCACTGCGGCGATCTGTGAGCGAAGCCGGAATGGCCGCGGCGGCCGCGAGCGCCGAGGTGATGCCGGGAACGACTTCGAAGGCGATGCCGGCGGCGCGGAGGGCGTCCATTTCTTCGGCGGCGCGGCCAAAGATGAGCGGGTCACCGCTTTTAAGGCGCACGACGCTGCGGCCGGCGCGGGCGCGCTCAATCATGCGGTCGTTGATCTCGTCCTGGGTGATGCTTTTTGCGCCGCAGCGTTTGCCGACGTTGACGATTTCAGCCTGCGGAGCGAGATCGAGGATTGCCTGCGGCACGAGGTCGTCGTGAAGAACGACATCCGCGCGCTCAATCTGGCGGAGGGCTTTGATGGTGAGCAATTCGGGATCGCCGGGACCGGCGCCAACGAGCCAGACTTTGCCTGGTGCGTCGAGGTGCCCGGAAAACGCTGCCAGTGCGGCGGGGACTGAGGCGGGCAGGCCGGGGCCGTCCTCGGCGAGGTCATGCAGGAGACGCTTGCGTTCTTCGCCCGGCGGAAGCGAGTTGAGAATTTCGCGGCGGACTTCGCCAAGATTAGCAAGCCATTCGCCGACGTTGTCAGGCAATAGGGCGTCAATTTCGCGGCGGAGGCGCTGCGCAAACGCTGGGCTTTCACCCGAGGTGGAGATGGCGATCTGGAGCGGTCCGCGACGCACAATCGATGCGAAGAAGAAGTCGCAGTTTGGAATGTCGTCTACGCTGTTGCAGAAGATTCCACGCTCAACGGACGCGCGATAGACCGCGGCGTTGACTTCGGGCTGGTCGGTGGCGGCGATGACGAGATCGGCGCCGGCGAGATCGGAAATATCGAATGACTTCTCAATCCATTCGAGGGATCCGGCGGCCGCGAGCGCACGAATCTCCGGGCGCGCTTGCGGCGCGACCACGTGCAGGCGAACGCCCGTAGGGAGCAGCACGCCAATCTTATCGAGCGCGACTGCTCCTGCGCCGACGAGCAGGCAGCGGCGGTCTTCCAGTTTCAGAAAGATGGGCAACAGAGTCATGCGTCTGGCTCCTCCGGTCTGGATTGGCTATTCGATACCATGCGGGATGGCGCCGGCGGGGACGTCGCGCTCGACAGCTGCGAATTCTTCGCCAGCGAGGAAAGCCCGCAATTCACCATCGCCGTGGCGGCGGAACCACGCGCGCAGAGGCTCGTCGCGGCGGCGCGTGGCTAGGTACTCGCGCAGGAGGCGCTCGATCGACTCGGGCACCAGCGTGGCAGGGCAGCGGTAACCAACCGTCCGCGCGATGCCCGCGTACTCGCCTACACCGCCACCGAGGCAGAAGTAGTAGGCGTCGACCAGCTTGCCCTCGTGCTTGATCTTTTTGCCTTCCATGCCGATATCGGCGATCCAGTGCTGGCCGCAGCCGTTGGGGCAGCCCGTGACGTGGAGCCGCAGCTCCTGGTCGAACTGGGGCAGGCGCTCTTCCATCTCTTCGACCAGCCAACGAGTGAAGGCCTTGGTTTCCGTGATAGCGAGCTTGCAGAATTCAGTGCCGGTGCATGCGATGGCGCCGCGCCAGAATACGGTTCCGTCCACGTGAAGACCGATCTGGCCAAGCTCGCGCGCCAGCTCGGAGGTCTTCTTATAGGGCACGTCGACGAAGACGAGGTTCTGAGAGATTGTGGCGCGCAGGTTGCCGCTGCCGAAGCGATCGGCAAGATCAGCGGCGGCTTCGAGTTGCTCGCCGGTCATGCGGCCGCGCAGGACGCTGGCGCCAACGTAAGCGAGGCCGGGCTGTTTTTGGGGATGGATGCCGGCGTGGTCGCGCAGGGTACCACTCGGCAGGGTTTCTGGCGCCGCGGGAAGAAGCGGGAAGTCGACACGGTTTTGCAACTCGGCAAGAAAGCTTTCGGGAGTCCAGCCTTCCTTGAGGAATAGGTACTTGAGGCGGGCGCGGTCGCGGCTTTCGCGCAGGCCCTGCTGGTCGCGGAAGATTTCGGCGACGGCACGTGCGGCTGGGATCGCCTGGTCGGGGCGCAGGAAGACGTCGAGCCGCTCGGCTAGAAAAGGCTCTTTGGAAAGTCCTCCGCCGACGCGCAGCGAGTAGCCAATTTCGCCATCGCGCTCGATAGCGGTGAGGGCTACGTCATTGATCTCGGGGTAATTGCACCACTGCCGGCAGCCCGTTGCCGACATCTTGAACTTCCGCGGCAGGTTACGAAACTCGGGGTTGGCGGCGAGCAGGTGTGAGATGCCGCGGGCGACCGGCGATGCATCGACGATCTCGTCCGCGTCGATTCCCGCAAGCGGGCAGCCAGTGACATTGCGGACAACGTCACCGCAGGCGCCCTTAGGAGAGAGGCCGATGGAGGCCAGCGTGTCGACGATTTCTGGGAGGGACTCAATGGTGAGCCAGTGGAGCTGGATGTTCTGGCGCGTGGTGATGTCGGCAAGGTTGCGGCCGTGCCTGCGTGCGATGCCGCCGATGGTGCGAGCCTGGTGCGATGTAAGGATGCCGTTGGGGATGCCGACGCGCAGCATGAAATATTCCGTGGCCACACCCTCGCCGCCCTTTCCGCCGGTGGCGCCCACGCCGTCGCCCTGCGTGTAGATGCCCCACCACTTGAAGTAAAACGAAGCCCACTCCGGGAGCACGCTGGCGCGGCCCTGGAGTGCAAACCGGCGCACTTCGTCGAAGGCTTCCCAGGGGTTCTTTGCGAGCTTCAACCGTTCGGATCGCTGCGCCTTGGTCTCTTTTTCCGGAATCGTCTGACTCATGATGTCCTCAACATTTCTCTGCAGGGGTATGAACTTTGCCGCAAAAACACGAAAGGCCGCGATGTGTGGCATCGCGGCCTCAAGAAACCTGGATTACGACGGGTTACATATGTGCAGGTCTCCTGTGCGCGCGATGGGGCATACAGCAGCGACAACAGGAGAGAACTTGCATAGGGCGATGATACGGGTGAATGGCGGAAAACGCAAGGTTGAACTTGCAGAAGCACGAATTGCTGTGATTCACAGAAAACGGCATCTAAGGCAAGTGGTTTCAGAAGGATCCAGGCAAGTGCCCGAAATTCGGCTGAATAGCTTTGACAGAGGCAGGTGGAAGGAGCGAACATTGGCGAAGAAAAGGCGAATATATGCCCGCAGCCGCCGCTCTTCGCCAAAAAATCGAGTTCGATCTCAAGGAGCGGTTTCCAGCTGCGCTCTCCCCTGCTCCGCGCGCATCGCACGAGGTTGCGCATACGGGGATTGACGCAGTGGACCGGGTACTTGAGGGCGGGCTGCCTCTGGGGGCGATTTGCGAGATCACCGGGCCGGCGTGCTCGGGGCGGACGAGCCTTGCACTGGCATTTCTGGCGCAGCGGACCGACGAAGGACGGGTGTGCGCCTGGGTGGATAACAACGACGCGCTGGATCCGGAGTCGGCAGCGGCGAGCGGCGTGAACCTGAAGCAGCTTTTGTGGGTGCGCTGCGGGGATGAACGGCTACGCGCGGCACGCAGAGCAGGTAGATTCGGCATAAGAGAGGGATCGCGGCCTTGGGCTAGGCTTGACCAGGCTCTGCGGGCCACAGATCTGCTGCTCCAGGCGGGCGGGTTTGCCGCAATCGTGCTCGACCTGGCGGATACCGCCGTCGAGCATGGGGGACGCATCCCACTCGCGACCTGGTTCCGATTCCGGCAGGCGGCCGATCGCACCCGCTGCTGCCTTTTGGTGCTGGGCAAAGCCGCGTATTCACAATCGAGCGCAGCTCTGGAGTTGCAGTGCCTCCCGGCACGCGCGGAGACAGCCGGGGATACGGTGCTGAGGGGGTTCCGGTATGAGTTGCGCCGCGGGCGCCAGCGGTTTTTCCTGGGAGCGCCCGGCGCTCGCAAACTGCCCGCCTCGACCTGGTCTGCAAGCACAGCCTGGAAACCGGAAACATGGTGTGACGCAGAGGAACGCGCATGAGTGCGCGCTCCAACACGCTCTTCGCCTGCGTGCATGCCGTGGAGTTTCCGGCACAGGCTCTTCTTCGATTGCGACCCAATTTTTCGGCAGAGCCGGTTGCGGTGCTTGATGGACGCGCGCCGCAGGAGTTTGTGTGCGCCATGAATTCGCATGCGCTGCGCCGGGGCATAGCGCTGGGGATGACGCGCCTGGACTGCGAGGCATTGCCGGGCGTGAGGCTACTTGCCCGATCTACCCAGACTGAGGCTGCGGCGCGCGCGGTGATGCTTGAGCATGCGGCAAAGTTCTCACCGCGCATCGAAGAGGCGAGCAACGGCACGGGCTGCGCGTATGCTCTCGACATTGCGGGAACTGAACGACTGTTCGGACCGCCTGTGCGGCTAGCAGAACGGCTGCGCAACAACCTGGCTGGCGCGGGCTTTCGCGTGTCGATCGCGGTGAGTGTCAACTACGATGCAGCACGCATGAAGGCGTTCGCCTCGCGCGGCATCACCTTGATTCCCGAAGGCGAGGAAGCCGTCGCACTCGCCAAACTCCCGGTTGATGCGCTTCGACTGGCCGCAAAAGAGCTGGCCGATGAAGACCGGGAGACTTTCGCAATGTGGGGCATCCGCACTCTGGGCGAGATCGCCGCACTGCCCGTTGTGGACCTGATCGCGCGCATGGGTCAGAAGGCGCGCGCATGGAGTGAAGCGGCCTGGGGCTTACACCCACACATGTTCCGGCCTCTCGAACCAGAGTTCACGCTCAGGGAGTTCCTCGAGTTCGACACGCCGGTCGAAGAGGTTGATTCGCTGCTGTTCATCGGTGCGCGGATGATCGATTGTCTGATTGCGCGCGCAACTGGCCGTGCGCTCGCGCTGGCTTCTCTGACAGTGCACCTGAAGCTAGAAGGTGGCGCGGCGCATTCGTTGAAGCTGCGGCCGGCAGTTCCCTCCGCGGACCGGAAATTCCTGCTCAAGCTGCTGCAACTGGAAATCGCGGCGCATCCCCCACAGAGTGCGGTTATAGCTGTTGAGCTTCAGGCGGATGCCGCGCAGATCACCACGGTACAGCTCGGACTGTTTGTGCCGCAGACGCCCGAGCCTTCGCGACTCGACGTGACGCTGGCGCGGCTCAAGGCCATAGTTGGCGAGGATCGCGTTGGGGCGATCGTCCTTGAGGATACGCATCGGCGCGGGAGCTTTCGCATCTCGATGTTCAGCGGGCAAGCTGTCGAGGCGAATGAAGAGATCGCAAAACGGCGTGCTGCATTGCGCTGTGTGCGACCCCCACGACAGGTGCGCGTGACGGTTCGAAACGGACAGCCAGCAGCGTTTTTCGATGGCGAATACCGATATGAAGTAGCGGCAGCGTACGGGCCGTGGCACTCGAGCGGCTGCTGGTGGTCGTCGGAGACGTGGGACACCGAAGAGTGGGATGTGCTCGCGGGACGCAAGGATGGCGCAGCGCTCGCGTGCCTGCTGGTTCGGGAAGCGGGGCGGAACGAGTGGCGGCTTGAGGCCGTGTATGACTGATGGCGGCTTTCGCATTCCGAACGCACATTCTGCAGGCACGCCGGTCTGTCATCCGAACGATGAGTATCATCGGCAGAATGAGGAACAGGCGAGCTTTGAGATCGCGACACGATTGCGGTCGACCGGCGGCGAATATATCGAACTGCACGCCGCAAGCGCATTCAGCTTCCTCGATGGCGCTTCGCAGCCCGAGGCGCTGATCGAGCGCGCTGGCGAGCTGGGCATACCGGCAATGGGGCTCGCCGATCGCAATGGACTCTACGGCGTGGCTCGTTTCCACACCGCGGGAAAGCAATGCGGCGTGCGGGCGCACATTGGAGCGGAGATCGCCGTTTCGTCGTTAGGCGATCGTCTCACGCCGCCGGCTTGGCTGCCGCATCAGTGCGCCGCGGAACCGCCGCGCATCACGCTGCTGTGCGCATCGCAGACTGGATATCAGAACCTGTGCCAGCTCATCACGCGCTTCAAGATGCGCGAGAAAACGAAGGCGGAAGGCGCGGCGACACTGGACGACCTCGAAGAATTTTCGGCGGGGCTGATTTGCCTTACAGGCGGCGATGAAGGACCACTCGCATCCGCGCTCGAATGCGGCGGAGAAGCTGGCGTACGCGAGCGGCTCGATCGGCTGGCCGCTATCTACGGCCGCAACAATATATATGTCGAGTTGCAGCGTCATCAGCTTCGTGAGGAGGAATGCCGCAACCAGTCGCTGCTCGCGCTTGCGTCATCTTTGAATCTGCCGGTGATCGCGACCAATGGTGTGCGGTATGCCGAAGCACGGGATCGGGAGATGCTCGACGTCTTCACGTCGATCCGTAACGGCACCACGCTCGATCAGGCTGGAAGGCTGCTGACATCGAATGCAGCTCGCGCACTGCGAACGCCGGCCGAGATGTCCGCGTTGTTTCGCGATATTACTGAGGCGATAGCAAACACGCGCATCGCGAGCAGCCGGCTCGAATTCGTTCTGGACAATCTAGGTTACGAGTTTCCTCAGTATCCTTTGCCAAGCGGCGATACGATGGACAGTTTCCTGGCCAAGCGTGTGGACGAAGGCGTGCGCAACCGATACGGAGTTTCGTTGAAGCGGCATCTGCTCGAGAAGGCCCGCGCACAGGTAAAGCATGAGCTGGCGCTGATCGAGATGCTCGGATTTGCGGGCTACTTCCTCATCGTGTGGGACATCATCCGCTACTGCCAGTGGAATGGATTTCTGGTGCAGGGGCGCGGTTCGGCGGCGAATTCCGTGGTCTGCTATGCGTTGGGAATCACATCAGTCGATCCAGTGGGAATGGAACTGCTCTTCGAGCGGTTCTTGAATGAGAATCGCGGCGAATGGCCTGATATCGATCTCGATCTGCCCTCGGGCGATCATCGCGAGCAGGTAATCCAGTACATATACGAGCGATACGGGGCGCTTGGCGCGGCGATGACGGCGAATGTGATCAGCTATCGCAGCCGCTCTGCTGCGCGCGAAGTGGGCAAGGCTCTGGGGTTCGAGGAGGACCAGATCGCGAGGCTCTCGAGCCTCGTTGGCCATTGGGAGTGGCGTGGCGCAAACGACACGATGGCCAAACACTTTGCACAGGCGGGATTCGACGTGAACCATCCGCGGATTGCGCACTATCTTGACATCTGCATGCGCATGCAGGACTTGCCGCGACACCTTGGCCAGCACTCGGGGGGCATGGTGATCTGCGCGGGAATGCTCAACCGTGTTGTTCCGCTGGAGCGAGCGTCGATGCCCGGACGCACTGTAGTGCAGTGGGACAAGGAAGACTGCGCCGATCTAGGACTGGTGAAGGTGGATCTGCTGGGGCTCGGCATGATGGCGGTGCTGAAGGACTCGCTGGAGTTGATCCCACGCCACTACGGGCAGCATGTGGATCTTGCGGCATTACCGGAGGACCCCGTCGTTTATGAAACGCTGTGCAAGGCGGACACGGTGGGAATGTTCCAGGTGGAGAGCCGCGCGCAGATGGCGTCGCTTCCGCACAACGCGCCTACTCGCTTCTACGACCTGGTGGTGCAGGTTGCGATCATCCGGCCTGGACCGATCGTGGGCAAGATGATGCACCCGTATATGCGCCGCCGTCAGGGTCGCGAGGAGGTGAGCTATCCACATCCATCTCTCGAGCAGGTGCTCAAAAGAACACTCGGTGTCCCGCTGTTTCAGGAGCAGCTCCTGCGCATGGCGATGGTGGTAGCGAGCTTTACAGGCGCGGAGGCCGAAGAGCTACGGCGAGCGGTGGGCATGCGGCGCTCGATGCAGAGGATGAAGGACCTGGAAGGGCGATTGCGCTCCGGCATGACGCGCAATGGGATCGGCCCGGAAGCGCAGGACAGCATTGTGCAGGGTATCTCTTCGTTTGCAATGTATGGATTTCCGGAGTCGCATGCTGCGAGCTTCGCGCTGATTGCGTATGCGTCGGCATATCTGAAGGTGCATTTTCTTGCCGCGTTTACATGTGGTCTCTTGAACAATCAGCCGATGGGCTTTTATGCGCCGGCGGTGCTCATCAAGGACTCACAGCGGCATGGGTTGCGCGTGCGGCCGATCGACGTGCAGCGGTCGGAGTGGCTGTGCACTCTGGAAAAGGAAGAGGATGGCTCACTGTCATTGCGCATCGGCCTGAACTATGCGAAGGGATTACGGCAGGCGGCGGCTGAGGCGATGCTTGCCGCGCGGATGCAGGATGGGCCATTCAGGTCGGTGGATGAACTGGCGTTGCGGGCACCGGAGCTGAACCGGAAGGAACTGGTTGCGCTCGCGCGGATCGGTGCACTAAATCCATTGGAAGGCGTAGAGCATCGGCGCGATGCGCTCTGGCAGGTGGAGCAGGCGGGCAGGCCTGTTGGGCCTTTGCTGCGCGGCACGGCTCCCGCGAAGGAGAGTCCGACGAGACCACTCAGGATGATGAGCACCGATGAGCGGGTTGCCGCGGATTTTGCAGGCATGGGGCTGACAACTGGGCCGCATCCGATGGCATACCACCGCGCTGCACTGATCGTGCAGGGCATCGCGAGCACCGATGATTTGACTCGATACGTGAATGAGCAGTGGGTGCATGTCGCCGGATGCGTGATAGCGCGGCAGAGGCCGGGAACGGCGAAGGGATTTGTGTTTCTATCCCTCGAAGATGAGACCGGAATCGCCAACGTCATCCTCGCGCCAGATGTGTTTGAGCAGAATCGTATGGTGGTAACGCGAAGCCGGTTTGTGTGCGTTGAAGGTCGGCTCCAGCGGCAGGATGGAGTGATCCATGTGAAGGCTCAGCGCATCGAGCCAATCGGCATCACGAACGCAGACGTTCGATCACACGATTTTCACTGAGCGCTGGCATGTTGCCGCACCGGCGGAATTGCGATAGGGTGATGTTTGCTCCGGCAATCAAAAAGGTGCGAAATGGCAACGACGTTTTTTTATGTACGGATGGCAAAAACAATTTTCGCTCATGTCCTGGCACTGGTCTTATTAGGTGCAATCATCAGCAGCGGTGTGGAGGCGAGCGCACAGGAGAAAGCTGCAGCACAGGAGCGGCAGCCAGACCTGAGCTTTCCCACAGTGCTATACGGCGCGGCTTACTACAACGAGTACATGCCGGGAGATCAGGCCGCTCGGCTAGATAAAGACATCGCGCTGATGAAGGCTGCGGGCCTGAACGTGGTGCGCATGGGCGAGTCGACCTGGAGCCTCTGGGAGCCGGAGGATGGCCACTTCGAATATGCGTGGATGGATCATATCGTCGACGCAATGGGCAAGGCGGGCATCAAGGTAATCCTCGGCACGCCAACGTACTCGGTTCCCGCATGGATGGCGCACCAGCACCCAGAGATTCTCGCTGACCGGATTCCCGGCGGAACGTTCGGCGGCAAAGCCGTGCCCGCGACGTACGGCATGCGCCAGAACATGGACACTGACTCACCCGCTTACCGCTTTTATGCCGAGCGCATGATTCGCCACATCGTCGCCCATTACAAGGACAATCCGACGGTGCTCGGATGGCAGATCGATAACGAAACGTCGAGCTACGACGCCGACAACCGCGACGTGTTCATCGGGTTTCTGCACTATCTCGAGAAGAAGTTTCATACGCCGGAAGAGCTGAGCAAGGCATGGTTCCTGAATTACTGGGGCGAGAACCTGCACACGTGGGAAGATCTGCCCAAACGCGATGGGGCGCAGTCAACGGGGTACAAGCTGGAATGGTCGCGCTGGAGCCAGATGCGCGTGACAGATTTTCTCCACTGGCAGGCGGCGCTGGTGCGCGAGTGTGCTGGGCCTCGACAGTTCGTCACCACAGACTACGGCGGCATGATGAAACGCGACATCAACGAGGAGGCAGTCGCCGAGGCGCTGGACATTCCGGCGGACAATATCTATCACGGGTCGCAGGATCATTTCGACGGAGTGCAGCAGTCGATCCAGGCGGATTTTACGCGCTCGCTCAAGCACTCAAATTTCCTGGTGACGGAAACCAACGCGCAATCGACCGACTGGACGTCTGCACACCAGTATCCGCCCTATAACGGGCAACTTCGCGAGGACGTGTACACGCACATTGCGAACGGCGCCAACATGGTGGAGTACTGGCACTGGGCTTCAATTGCAGCCAACCAGGAGACGTACTGGAAGGGCGTGCTGAGTCACGACCTCGAGCCCAACCGCGCATACGCCGAGGTGAGCCGCACGGCGCATGAGCTCGAGAAGATCGGGCCGCATATCGTAGGGTTGAAGATTCACAACGACGTGGCGATTCTCTGGAGCCGCGACTCGGACAACGCGATCGCTTTCATGCCGTTTACGAGCTCGGGACCGCAGTGGACCTTCGCGCCACCTACGGCCGATTATGGATCGCTGGTTCAGCAGATTCATCGCTCGCTCTACGACCTGAACATCGGATCGGATTTCGTCTTCCCGGAGACGAAGGACTTTTCCGCGTACAAAGTACTTATCGTTCCAGCGCTTTACATTGCGGACGACGCACTGCTGCAGCGTATTTCGAACTACGTGAAGAGCGGGGGTCACGTGGTAATGACGTTCAAGAGCGGGTTCGCCAACGAAAACTCCGCTGTCCGGTGGGTGCGCGCTCCCGGGCCTCTGCGCGACGCGGCGGGTTTCAGCTACCAGGAGTTCTCGAATCTGGAACATCCGCTCGCGCTCAAGGACGACCCATTTCACGTTGGCGCGGAAAACAACAAGGTACGCTATTGGGCCGAGTTCCTGATGCCGGAGCATGCGAAGCCGCTGGCATATTACGATCATCCGTTTTTCGGCAAATGGCCTGCGATTGCGGAGAATCAATATGGATCAGGGATGCTGCTCTACGAAGGGACCTACCTCTCAGATCCCCTGCAGACGGCGGTGCTGCGCCATGCGTTGGAAGAAGCGGGCCTCACGGGGCCCGATCAAAACGTGCCCGCGGCGGTGCACGTGCAGCATGGGGTCAATCGAATGGGGCGGCTCCTGCATTATTACTTCAATTACTCTGCTTCGGAAGTGAAGGCCAACTATGCCTACGCGGCAGGAACAAATCTGCTGGATGGAAAGTCCGTGGAGCACGGCGCGGTGTTGACGCTCGCGCCGTGGGACCTGGCGATCGTGGAGGAAGGTGGAGGGCGCTAGCAGGAGTCAGCCACCTAAATATCAAAGAGTTAGAGCGAGCTGTTGAAATTACAGCTACGCAAATGCGATGTGCAAAACCAGGATACCCGCACAACGGCCGATCTGGAGATCGGCCGTACCGCACCGGCCCCGGGGCCACCGATGGGGTACTTTGCGGCATCCAAGCCTGTGACTCCCATTTGAGTCGGCCGGAACAGATTTAAGAATTATTGATCTAACAAACTGATAGATTAGTGCGCCTCGCTTCATGCGCTCCCATTCGATCGGCATATCGTCCTAACTGATTCGCAGGCGAATCTCTGTCCTGTACTTGCCATCGGAATCGTTGATGCGACCCCCTCTCCGCTGGAGGAGAACTATGTTTATTCAGCCATCGTTCAAATTAATGTTCTCTACCTGCCTGGTTGCGGCGATGGGGACCGCAGTCTTGCATGGCCAGGACGCCACGGCGACATCCTCGAGCACGCCCGTGGCCTACGTCTTCGTCTCGAGCGCACCGGCCCAGGGCCACCCGAATGTGGTGCACGTATACGGAATCAGCGAGAGCGGCCAGATTGAGCATGTAACGGGCTCACCATTCCCCGCCAACGATAACGTGCTTGCAGTCGCGGGCGGCAAGCTCTACGGCATCAACCAATCCAGGACCGACATTGACGGATACGCCATTGCCGCCGACAGCGCGCTTCATGCTGTCGGATCGACGGATTACGCCTCATATAACCCAAGCGGCTGCGGGGCGGCAGGCTGGATCTTTGCGGATCGCACCGGCGCGGATTTATATGCGATGAACTTCGACGGCGACTGCTCGAACAACACGATGCAGTCCTTCCGCGTTCAAGCTTCGGGCGAGCTCACCTATCTTGGCTCGGCTGAGGGCGGAGCGGGCTCATTTTCAGGCGTGTATCTGCCCCTCACGTTCGTCGGCGACAACAAGTTCGGCTACGAGGCAGTAAACGACAACTGCATGTACTACACGACGTGGGCGTTCCAGCGCACAACTAACGGCGACCTGGTATCGATCAACACTTCGGCGACGATGCCGCCCCCGCCAGCCGGGTACAACATTTACATTCCGATGTTTTCGGCGGCCGCTCCATCCAATTACGTTGCCGTCGCAATGGAGGCGGCCGTGCCCCCGGGGTGCTCACAGGGCGTGCCAATCCAGATCGGATCGTTCACTGCGGATACACAAGGGAATCTTTCATCGACCAACACCTCGACAGAAATGCCTGATACGGCCATCACGTCTGTCGAGGATATGAAAATCTCTCCCGCGGGAAACCTGCTTGCAGTGGGAGGAACGGGCGGATTGCAGGTCTTTCACTTCAATGGTGCGCATCCACCCACCCACTTCACAGACGTGCTGACGAAAGATTCCGTCTCCCAGATGTTCTGGGACAATGCGAATCATCTCTACGCGCTTAGCCCGTCGACCGGAAAGCTGCGCATTTACACGATTACCGCAAGCTCCGTGACGGAGGCGAAGGGTTCGCCCTATGCGATTGCGAATCCGTTGAACATCGCCGTGCAGTCCAGGTAAGGCGGGTCCCGGACGCCAAAGCGCCGCGGATTAGTACGACGCCAGATTCATGAACTCGTAGTTGCGTATAAAGTCCACAGTACGCAGCTGGAAGACACCATCCTGACCAGGGTGATCGCCCCACGGGTTGCGCAGGGTGACCATATCGGTGGATTCGTCGTAATCGAGCACCGTATAGGCATGGCTCGGCACCCACCAGTTCATGTCGCCGGCAGGGCTTTCGGCGCCGCCCGTGGGCCGCGAACCGGCCACCGCAGGTTCCTTGCCGGAATGAATGAGGCGCAGCGCCGGCTTCAGGTCCTGGGGATCGGCTTGAAAACCGACCGTGCTGACCTTTCCCCCAAATGCCTCGAGCACGCGGCGCACAATGCCGCCCTGGCCAATCGCCCGGTAAGCGCCGAACAGCTCCCCGTTGGCTTGCACCTGCTGCGCCAGTGTTTCGACGAAGGACTGCTGGCCTAGAAACTGATTCACTTGCATGCGCACCATGATCGGAACGCCGAGGGCCGACATTTCGTGATCCACAGTCTCGATTAGCTTGGTCCCGTTCAAGCTTCCGGACTGTTCCACGGTCGTGCGAATCGCGCGGTCGTAGGCGTTCAGCAATAGGTTGTTCTGCTGAATCATTGCGGTGACCAATTGCTTGAGCGTGTCGGGATAACTCGTGGCAGCGACCGAGGCCAGCAAAGCATTGCGCAAAGTGGCCTGTCCATAACCCCGCAGCAACACCGCTACCCACAAGCCGTCGGAGTGATCGAAGCCATGCTCGCGCGCATACTGCACGTCTTCAAGATCCACGATTTCTTTAGCGCCGGTAGCAAAAGAAACGACAAAGGTCTCGGGACCGCTCTGCTGGATAGCTCCGCGAAGAAGGTCGGGATATGTCCTGGCTAGAGCGGCGATGGAGGCATGGAAATAACAGCTTCCCAAGCCACCCTGACGCACCCCGGCATAGGAAACACCCTGGGCTCCATAGAGCGCGGAAACAGCCTGGCCTGCGCATAAGGCCGCCGGGACTAATACGACAATGGAGAAGAGCGCTTGCGCAATGCGAACCATTTGGGGCCTGAAAAACCTCTTGTCAACCGCTCTGCTACGCATTGCGTCTCCCGCGCACGACCTGACAACCCGCCTGCTTGTGTTACTTAACGATCGCCTCTGGCTTCCCTTCACACCGATCGCCCCGGACACACCGGGGCCCTTTCGCCGCATCGTGGCTTTCAGCCCTGATCGCGGCATGCACATCTTATTGATCGGACGAACCGCCTTCGGCCGCTAGTGCCTGGCGTACAAGTTCCAACTCTTCCCTTGCCCGCCCATTGCCCGGCTCGCAACTGAGCACGGCTTGCAGTTTGCGTTGCGCATCCTTGTACTGGCGGCGCGCGCGGCTGTTCTCGGCGAGCGAAATGAGGCCGGGAATCTGATCGGCGGCATACTGGCAGCCCCCCGTCACGCGGGCCGGTGGATCCCCGTGCTTGGATTCCTGCTGCGGCGACGGCTGAGCATCGGGGGCCGACGATTTGGCATTGGCGGCAGTCTGAGCCTGCTCTTTGGCCTTTCGTTGTTCCTCACGTCTTTGCGCGCGAGTCAGACCCTGCTGCGGCTTCTGCTCCGTAGTCATTGCGGGTACGGTTGCATTTACTGCCTGCGTGAGTGCCTGCGCGGGACTTGCGGGCGATTGCGATGGCTCCTGGGTCGCTGCGGGAGCGGCTGTCTTTTCGCGATTTCCCGGTTGAAGGAACAGAATCGCTGCTACACCGATGGCCGCCGCAGCCGAACCAAGCCCGATCCAGAGCATTTTGCGTGATCGGGGCGGCGCGTCAGCCTCCGCGTATTCCTCAACCTCGTATCTCGCTTGGACCGGCGCCCCCGCAATTGCGCCAGTGGGTACAGCATCGGCTGCAGTGGAAGAGGCGCGGCCGGTTTGTTCGATAAAGCGCGCAAGCACATCCTCGTCCGCCTGGCGAGTGGTCCGGCTCTCCGCTGCGCGCCACGTGAGTTCGCGCCGTCCGGCGTAACCGTCCCCCTTGATGGACTTCAGCACGAACGCGGGAACGTCTTCGAGAGATTTCACTGCTGCATCCGCAATAAGGATGCAGCCGCCTTCCGCCTCATCCAAGGCCTGGTTGTCGAATCCGGAGCGCGCGATATCCTCGCCAGACTGTATCAAAACGGTCAAGGAGGGGCGAGTCATTCCCGAATCGGAGAAGCCCTGCACAGCCCACTGCAGGCGCCTCGAAGCAAGTGCAGCCGATAGTACCGAAGTGAAACGCGCTACAAAAAAGGGACCCTGCTGCTCGGCGGGCAGCCCGCCGGAGGCCAGCGCGACATCCCGAACCAAGGCACACTCGAGAACGGACTCGTCCCAAAATGCTGCAGAATGTTGTTGATCTGGGCAGATTTTGACGGAGAGAAATGCTCCTCCGCCCGGGGAGTCTTCAATGATCGCGGTCGCCGCATGAGTGCGATCTGTGGCCGGGTTGCCCGTCGCTTTCACATCTGCCGTCCTGTCCGCGAGGCACCTCTCGCACCGCCGAAACGCAGCGGGAATTGCATTGCGGAGCCTCAGGGGAAGTGGTAGATTAGCAGAAATCCTGAGCAGCGGTAAATCTTTGTTTCCAGCATTCCGTGCGATTCCCCCGAGCGGATGATTGGAAAGTCGTACAGCGGTGTGCGCCCTTTGGTTATCTTGTTCGGCAGATTTTTCTCAGACTGAAGTCTTTCCGGGGGAGTCATGGAATTGCTGGTTGTTCGAAAGTTGAAATCGCCCGGAATGGGCATTCGGGTCCGCCTTCTGGCGATATGGATCGTATGTTTCGTTTTAGTTGCCAACCTGGCCTGGAGCAAGGAAGCCCCGCTCACCGCGATTGAGCTCTACGATGGGCCATCCGGTGCCGCGTATGTGCAGATCATGGGCGTGCTGATTTCGGCCAAGACCGAAATGCGCGCAACCGCCACTCCTGAGACGCCCATGGATCATGGGTTCTATAACAAGCTGGCCAAGGTGACGCTCGCCGTTGGGGGCATGCTTGAACGCGGCGTCGATGGAGTGCTGCGGTACACGGCGCCGGATGGAACGACCGCCGTCGTCGTGCCCCAGAATGCAAAGTTTGAGCATGGCGCGTCGCTGTCGCCGGCACAACTGGCCGATCAGGCCGTACTTCGCGGCGCGGCAATCGAGCCGGGAGCGCAGGTTCCGGCGCTCGGGCGAGGGGTCACCCTGGTCTTCGTCGCTGCGCCGGACGTTGAACTGGCAGAGTATCTGCGGGCGAAGAGAGCGAACGCAATTCCCGCGTGGCAGAACTACCTGGCCAAGTATCCAACCGCCCCGCACTCGCAGGACGCGAAGAAGCGTCTCGCCGGGCTGTTCACCGCATCGGGAACTAAGTCGTTCGAGAGCTACGAGAAGACGGCGGCCTCGGCAACGCCGGCTTATGACGACCTGAAGTCGGCTCACGATGCCGAGGAGCAGGCGCGCGCGCTGGCGCCACAACTGCCTGAAGTGGCGACGCTCGATGAATCCGTCCACAAGGCCCTATCCGGAATTCTCGACAACGGCAGGAGCGAGCTGGACAGCTACCGCGCGGCGTTGAAGGCGAAGACCCCAGGCTATGCGCACCTCGGAACCGCAAAGAACCTGGAGGAAGCCGCCAACGGCATTGCCATGACGAAGAGCGGCGACCTTCTGCAGGCCGACGTCATGAAGGACTACAACGCCGTGCAGAGCGCCATGCGCCAGGCTGAGTCCTCGACTACGGCCAAGCAGTTCGACCAGGCGCTGGTGTCGGTCACACCGTACCGGTCATTTGAGGACGAGGAGCCGCGCATTGCGGCAGTCGTCCAGGCCAACTACGCGTACCACATGGACCGCGGCAAGCAGGCGGCCGCATCGGGAAACTGGGACGCGGCAATCACAGAGTTCGAGAAAGCTGCCAACGCCAGGAACACGCCGGACGCAAAAAACCAGCTGGCTCACGCGCGCGAGCAGTGGACGATCGTGCAGGATAAGGATGCCGCGCAGAAAGCGCAGGCCGCAAGCGCGAATTACGAACAGGAGAAGGACATCATCAAGGCCTACGAGGTACTCGACGGTCTGCCGCCTTCTCAGCGAAAGCTGGTCGAGGACGATCTGAATCGTCTTCAGCCCGCATACGTGCAACGCTGCTCGCAGCTTGCAAAGGAGCGTCGGCAGGCGCACGAACCCCTGCGCGGCTTGTCGGACGAAGAAGGGATCTTGAGCGCATATAACTATGTTGCGCGGGCGTACAAACTTAGCGGCGATGAGTCATTCCACGATCGCATGGACCTGATGGGCGAGGAACTGAGCGCGTACCTGCTCGATCAGGCCAAGCGCCTCCTCGCGAAGCCGGCCGGCTCGGGAACCGAGCTTGCGTGGACTTATCTCACCGAGGCAGAAGGTTACAAGGCCAGCAACCTTAGCGCAGTTCGCGATGCGAAGGTCGCAGCGGCCGCCGCGCATGCGATCCGTTCCAAGCTTTCGATTCGCGTGCAATTCCGCGATTCGACCTCGCAGAGCGACAGTGCCGGGTTTGCCGGCCAGCTTGAGAATGCGGTCATCGCCGGCCTGGACACCTCGAAGATCCCCGTCAAGGTCGTGCGCGCCGGTGAGAGCACGCCCGTCGATCCGGATTATCTGCTGGAAGGCGATGTTCTTCAGCGCAGCGCGAACGCGGCCCCCGTCCTGGAATCGATTGAATCCCAATATGTAGCCAATACCCGTGAAGTGATCAGCGAGGACTGGAACAAAGCCAATCGTGCCTACGAAAAGGCACAGATGGATCTGCAGACCGCGCAGGACCTGCTGCAGGGTGCCGAAGCCAAGGGCGACAAGCGCAAAGTGCAGGATCTTGCCAGATCGGCCCACGAAGCCGAGAAAGTCGTCGAGGATGCACACGTGGTCCTGGACTCCACACCCAAGACGGTCACCGAGAACGTTCTCCGGCCTTACTCCTACACGAGGAAGACCGTGACCCTCAAGGGCGCGATCCACATGCAGTTCCGCATCGTTGACGCGTTCAGCAGCGAGCGCGCGGAGATGGTGCCGATTACTCGGGAAGACGGGAAGAAGTACACGGTACTTGAGAATGTCAAGGCCGAAGACACGGCGCCCCCTAAGCAGACCGACACGGCCGTCGACCAGGTTGAATTCCTGACCGGACTGTCGAACTCAGCCGTTGACGAGCTTGTTGGCGCGGTGCGCCAGCGCGTCGAGGCACTGCCCAAGAAACTCTACCAGCAGGCCAAGGACAGGGAGACTGGCGAAGACCTCGACGGAGCCGGAGAAGCCTACATGCGCTTCCTCGAGATCTGGCCCGATGATGGCTCGCCCGAAGTAATCCACGCCAAAGAGTTTCTTCAGGACCAGTTCAACATGAAGCCGAATCCGGTTGTTTCGGCTGCACAGTAACTTCGGATTCATTCCGCCTTAGCGGGGGCCGATAAGGAAGACGGAAGCGAGTTCGCTGCATCTTTTCGGGGGACGGTGAAGAGTGGAGAATCCTGAACGGCCGCTCGCCGGCAGTGCCGGCCGCGTCGGCAAGTACGAAATTGTCGAAGAACTCGGCCACGGCGGCATGGGAGTCGTTTATCGTGGCATCGACAAAGCCATTGGCCGCGAAGTCGCAATCAAGACACTCACCGAAGGATTCGCCGACGATCCATCGATGCTTGGCCGCTTCTACGACGAGGTGCGCATCACCGGCAACCTCAGTCACCCCAACATTGTCACGGTGTATGAGGTCGGCGACCAAAACGGCACGCCCTATATCGTCATGGAAAGCGTCAAGGGGCGCCCCCTCGACAAGATCATCGCGGCGCGCGAAGAAATGCCGCTGGCCGACAGGCTGCGCATCGTTGAAGAAACCTGCAGCGCGCTTGGATATGCGCACCAGAACAACGTCATCCACCGCGATGTAAAGCCGGCCAATATCTTTGTGCTACCTGACGGCAAGGCCAAGTTGCTCGATTTCGGCATCGCGCGCCTGGAAAAACGCGACCAGGAGCACGGCCATACGCGCGTCGGCCATCTCATCGGCACCATTCCGTACATGGCGCCCGAACGGCTGCGCGGTGAAACTCTCGACGGGCGTTCGGATATTTTTTCGGCTGGTGTTGTGCTGTACCAGCTGGTGGGCGGTCAGCTTCCGTTCACCGGCGTAGACACCGTCCTGATGCAGAAGATCCTCCAGGATCCGCATCCGACGATGGCGGAACTCGGCATCGAATGCCCGCGTGCGCTTGAAGCCATCATTGACCGCGCCCTCGCCAAGGATCCATCGGACCGTTATTCGACGGCCGAGGAGATGGCGGTTGAGCTCTCCGGCATCGTTGCCGAACTTCGCCAGGGCCAGGTCGAGGAGATGATCACTGAGGCGCGCGAGCGAATCGAGTCCGATCAGCTGGCTCAGGCCCGAACTGTGCTGAATCAGGTGCTGCGCATCGACGCCAAGAATGCCGCCGCGCGTGACCTGCTCGCTCACATTCAGAGCCAGTTCACACAGCGCAAGCGCGAGCTCACCGCCCAGCAGGTCCGGCAGCAGGCCGAAGATGCCTTCGCCAGCAAGCGGTTTGACCAGTGTCTGGCCGTATTGGAAGGCGCCCGCGAATTGCTTGCGTCTTACCCCGATCTCGAGACACTTCGCGAAAAGGCTCAGAAGGAAAAGGAGAAGCAGAACAAGGTCAACGACCTTCTCGGCCAGGCAGAGTCGGCCCGCCGCCGTGGCGATTTCAAATCGGCACTTGCGAATGCGGAGAAAGCGCGCAAGGTCGACAAGACCAACCCGCGCATCATTGCGCTCTGCAACCAGCTGACGTCTGAGGCCGAGCAGGCCCAGCGGCGTGCCCAGGCGAAGGTGCTCGTCAACGCGGCGCGCGCCGAAATGAATGCGCGCCGGTACAACGAAGCCGTCGATCTCCTCAAACAGGTGGAGGATCTCGACCCCACCTACCCCGAACTTCCTATCCTCGTCAGCGACGCCAAGAGAGCGGTGGAGCAGGGCCGGCGCCAGGAAGTGATCGCCCGGCTTGAGGAAGAGGTTTCGCAGGCGTCCAGCTACGAACAGCTTCAACTGGTCGCGCAGTCCATCCAGGGCGCAATGGCGGAGATGCCGTCCGAATCCAGGCTCTTCCGGCTCAACGCACAGGTAGAGCGGCTGGTCCGCGACCATCAGAACCGCAAGCTCATCGAAGACACCGTGCTCGCCTGCCGCGAGCTGCGCCCGCGCGAAGCTCTCGAACGTGTGCGCCAGGCGCAGGCGCAGGTTCCCGGCGACGAGCGCCTTATGTCGCTCGAAGCCCTTCTCAGCGAACGCCTTCGGCAGCAGACCGTAGATGAGCGCCGCGGCGACTACCTCGCCCGCGCCCAGGAGTTCATGGGCAAACAGCAGTACGCCGACGCCGTGCGTGCGCTCGAGTTCTGCGAGGCGGAGGGCATCGCCTCATCCGAGATCCTGGCTCTGCTCGATTTTGCCCGCGGCGAAGCGCGTGACCACGAGAGGGTCACCAAGCTCCGCAACGATATGAGCCATGCTCAGTCGCTCATCGACCAGGCCATGTTCGACTCCGCCATCACGTTCCTCGATGATTGCCTGCGCCAGAATGAGGACCAGGCGCTGCGCATGCTGCTCGACCAGGCAACAGCCGGCCGCGAAGCCCAGGGTAAACATATTTCCTCGGCATTGGCCGCGGCGGCGAACCTGATCCAGTCTGGCAAGCTCGACGAGGCGCTCCAGTTGCTCCGGATGCAGCCGCAGGGCATTCAGGCATCGGTTCGTGTGCAGTCCACTCTCGCAGCCGTTGAAGAGGAACGGCAGCAGGCCGTCTTCCGCACGCTGGGCAGAGCATACGCGGCGTTGCCGGTCGACCTTTCCGCTTCCGACGCCCTGCTCCGCCAGGCCGAAAATGCTGTCTCGGACCCCGCGCTTCTGGGTGCAATTTCCGAGACGTTCAGATCGAGGCAGCAATCGTTCGCCGACCTTGCTGTGGCTGAGGCGGCACAGAATTCGCGTCAGTTGGCGCGAGAGAAGAATCGCGACGGAGCCGAGAAGGCGCTGATGACAGTTTCCGCGGTGCTCGCCTTCGCCAGCGCGGGCGCACGCGAGGAATGGGAAAGCACACGCAAGAAGATCTACGCGACCGGACCTTTCAAGCGGTCGCGCAATTGAGCTTGCTTTCGAGCCCTGTGCATTATTCAAAGTGAGCCGGGATGCAGGGTGGGGCGTCGTAAATTTCGGCCGGAAGGAATCCTATGGAGATCGAGATCGAGGTTATTGGCAAACCCAATCGGTGGGTTGTCAATCAATCGCCCATTCGCATCGGGCGCGGATCGTCGTGCGAGATTGCATTGCCTGCCCGGCAATTCCCAACCGTCGGCGTAGTCCACGCTCAGTTGGAAGTCGTCAACGGTGCGTTGCGCGTCGGCGCGCATGACCCCGGCAATGGAGAGTTGTATCTCAATGATCAGCCCGTGGACTCAGGCGCCTACATCCTGTCGGGCGATGTGCTCCGCCTCGGGCAGCAGGGACCGCTGCTCCGCGTATCTTTTGCTGAACTTGCGGTCCCGCGCGTCAGCCATGACCCCACGCGAGTGATGCAGGTCGGCGAAGTGTCCGCACGCGAAATCGGGCGCGAGTCCACGCGGGTCATGCTGTCCGGTGATCTCTCGGGCCGCCAGCCGACGCAGGTCATGAATGTTCCCGCTCCTCCCTCAGAACCGGCCCAGCGCCAGGCCCCTCCTCTGTCATCGCGCGCACCTCAATCGAGCGGCTTCGGCGATGGGCGCGGCCAGATTCCTCCCCGGCCCGTCACCACTCCCGTTCCGTCTCCGGTTATGACGCCGGTTGCACGCGCCGCCTCATCCGTTCCGGCGACAGTGGATACGCGAGGGCTTGAGAAGAGCCTGCGGATGATGCAGATCCTGCAGGGCGTCAGCCTCGTGGTCATCGTGGTCCTGGCGGTCCTGTTAATTCGCCTCGAAAGCCAGGTCTCGGCCAACCAGGACGCTCTCCACTCACTTCAGGCGCAGAACGCAAACGCCGTCAGCCAGTTCACTCCTGCGCTCGATGCTCGCCTCACGCTCATGGGCCAGCGGATGGACGCCCTTGACGGCACCCTGAAGGCTGACGAAGAACGTATGGAGCGCGGCATGGACGCGAAGATGAAAGCCGCGCAGGACGAGCTCTTTGCCAATCTCGATTCGCGGATGAGGTCGACAGAAGACCACATGGTGAACCGCATGAACACCGAGCTTCCGCCGCTGCTGGACAAATACGTGAACGCCAAGATGGCGCAATTCAAGCAGTAATGAACGCGTGCCCGCGGGACCAGCCATCGAGCACACTGCTCTCCGGCGGCTCCCGCACTACGTAAAGGAGGTGCTGCTTGAAGTCCGGATTGCGGTTTACTGCGACGATCGTCCTGTTTGCGGTATCGGCTTACGCCGGTGCGCAGGCAGACTCAGCCGGAACCAGCGTCACCACCAGCGTCGGCAACATCCAGGTCAGGAACGTCAGCATCTCCGGCATCTCTGTCTCGAAGGTCGAGGTGGACGTAAGCCTCATCCTCATACCTTCGCAGTCGGCCACGCTGAAGAACATCCAGGTCTGTTCGCTGCACCTCAATGGGCTGCCCGTGTTTGCGGCGCCCGTGAACCAGGAGATTGCGCTGCACAAGGGCGAATCCGTGGCGCTGCCGCCGGTCTCAATCACTCTTTACTTTCGCGACCTGAACACGGCGCGCCCGCTGCGGGAGATGATCGAGAAACAGAACGTTCACGTGCAGGGCGAGATGGTGGCCGGCGTCGAAGTGAACTTTCTGGGCAAGCTAGCGCTCCACTCGCAGCATCCCCGCGTGGTGGTTCCGATCGGGCAGGATGTGCCGGTCGAAGTGGGCGGAACTTCGCTCGAGCGCAACCTGCTGCTCGGGGTTCTGTCGGCGATCGACACCGAGATGGAAAGCAACGGTACGGCGGCAAAGCTGATCGAAGGGGTGCGGCCGGCATGGATTCGCGACGCTGAGAATCAGGCTCAGCCCAATCTCGTAGTGGTCGAATCCAGCTACGAACTCAGCCAGGCGTCCACGCCCTCCCGAGTCAATGCGGAGGCGCTCGGATTCAGGCTCTCATCGGGCAAGATCGCGACTTCGGCCGAGATGCTCAACCCATGGAAGTACGATGTTGAACTCCAAACTGCTCTTTCAAGCGGAGCGGTCAAGCTGGTGAAAAAGAGCGAAGAAGTGACCGTTCGCTCGCTCGCTGGCAGCGCTCCGGCGTTGTCGCTGGGCGCCGCTGATTTTTCCACCGATTCCCGCGGGAACGCCGCGCCGGACAAGATGACGGCTGTTGGCAAGAGCCGCGAGCAGGTTCAAGTGCTGCGACGTGCCTCTCCTTATTCGATGGCAGTGCTCACACCCCGCGGAGTGGCGGCCGGCGCCGGCCTTGCGGCAGCTTCTGAAGCAGTGGCGGCCCAGGATAGCTGGGACAAGGTCATCGTCTTCCGCTTGCGGGCGGCCTCCGCAACGGGAGAGCGCATCGTCGAGCCCTTGCAGATCACTGCGAAGCGCGATGGGAACTCTATAAAGCTCTCGCAGCCGGTTGATGAATCTGTTTTTGGGTCACCTATACTGACGCCTGACGGGGTGATTGGCATCGTGCAGGACGAGCAGACCGGCGCCTTCCTGCCGGCAGACCTGGGCGGGCCCGAGCCGCCGAAAAGCTGAGCACAGCGGCAGTGCTAGCGGTGCCCGGGCTTCAGTTCAAGCGACTCGACCGTGCCTGTGGCCTGTGCTAGGTCCAGGTGCTGACGACCACTTGCAACGCGCAGCTCCGCGCACGCGCGCAGCGCAAGGTGAATTTGCGATTGGAGTGTCCGGCCACAATCTGAGCGACAGTCCGACGTTCTGCACCGCAGTGTGTGCCCCCTGATAAGGTCCGCTCGGCGTGCCATTCGGCACTCGAGGAAGTGGGGCTTGGCGACCGCGAAGATTATTACCCTCGGCAGCTTCCGGGCGGGCAAAAGCAGCGCGTCGCGATTGCGCGTGCGCTGGTGCGGAAGCCGAAGATTATTCTTGCCGACGAGCCGACGGCTTCGCTCGACCGGATATCGGGCCGCGAAGTGGTGGAGCTGATGCAGGTGCTGGTGCGGAGGCAGAACTGCGCGATTCTGCTGGTAACGCACGACTATCGCATCCTGGATATCGCCGATCGCATCCTGACGCTTGAAGAGGGGCGCGTATCGAGTTTCGAGTCGACGGTTGAGGGCAGCTCGAGCCGCTTTCTTACAACAATTTTTCAATTGCAGCGCAGCGGCGACCTTGTGAGATATGTCGGCGGGCTGGCAAACGATAAATTTCGCGATCTTGTACAGCAGGTCGGCCAGGACCTGCAGTGGATTCTCGAGACGATCGAGTTGGGAAGCCGGGAGACGCTGCAGTCGCTGGTCTTCGAGATCCTCGAGGCGGTTGCATACAAGCTGAAAGAGTTTCCGCGGGCCGGGAAGGCTTCGCTGTTCATTGTGAATCCTGAGAGCAGCGAACTCTATGCGCGGTTTGCACGAACGGCGGATGGCGAAGGTGGTCGGGGAATTCTGCGACTGCTCGAGGGAGGCGCAGAATCGTATCTTGACTTCGCAATGCGGCACGAACAGGACTACGGCGAGGGCCGGCTGCTGTGCATGCCCGTGCTCGACCGGAAGAAGAATTTGATGGCGATTCTGAAGATGATAAAGGACCCGGAGGATCCCTCATTCTCGGAAGCGGACGAGAAGTATTTTTCAGAGTATGCCGAGGCGCTCGGATTGATTCTCGAGACATCGCTCGAGATTGCGCACCAGAATCGAGGACAGGCGCGGACTGATTGACGAGCCCCGGCCAACCTGCGTGTTGGAGGCGATGGCTTCCAACACGCTTTCCATCCATTGCTACCGCTGCGGCGGTCGAGCCGCGCTCTGCTGTGTCTGACTTCCCTGCCCTGGCGGCGAAGCGTCGCCCGTCTGTCCCGGCGTGCTCTCCTGGATTCCGATCGACTGGCCCGAAACCACAAGCTGCACGCGCCGGTTCTGCGCCCGCCCTGATGCCGTCGCGTTATCCGCTACAGGATCCGACTTCCCGTATCCCTGCGCCGTCACGTTCGAATCGGGCACGCTCTGCGCCACCAGGTAATCGCGCACCGCATCCGCCCGCTGATCGCTCAGCTTCATGTTGTACTCGTCCGACCCGACGCTGTCGGTGTACCCCTCCACCTGCACCTTCAGGTCGGGATACGCCACCAGAATGCCCGACACCTTTGCCAGCTTCTCGCGCGCCTCCGACTTAAGCATGTACTTGTTGAAGTCGAACAGCACGTCGGGCATGTTCACGATCAGTCCGCGCGCCGTCTCGCGTGTCTGCAACACCTGGTTCAACTGTTCGCGCAGCCGCTCGCGCATCTGCTGCGTCTGCTGCTGGGCGGCCTGGGCCTGGGCATTCGCCTGCGCGGCCTGCGCCTCGGCCTGCTCGCGGGCTGCGCGCGCTGCTTCTTCATTAGCCTTTGCCTGCGCCGCCGCGGCTTCAGCCTGCGCGCGCTGCGCGGCCTCTTGCTGCTGCTGTGCCTGCGCGTCGCGCGCCTGGCGCTCGGCATCGTCACGCGCCTTTGCCTGCGCGGCTTCGTCTTCGGCCTTGATCTTGCGAATCGTGATGATGCGCGCGTCCTCGGCGGCCTGCACAGCCTCGCGCGCATACGTAATCACCTGCTTGCGATCCCCCTTGTGCACGTCGGACTGTTCCGCGTTCTCGAGCGCGGTCTTGGCCGTGGTGAGCGAATCGGGCGCATATTTATCCGCTCCTCCAGATTCGGCAATCTGCACCGCGTTCTCGGCTTCGTAGATTTCGAGCGGCGAGCGGCCATTACGGCCGATCGGCTTCAGCACGCTCTTCCGCCCCGCGGTCTGTGCATAAGCGCCACGCGGCAAAAGCGAGTAGTGCGCGTTAACGGTCTCGATCACGCCGGTGGTGCGATTCTCCACCGTGTTCTGCATTACAACGAGATCGCTCGGCATCACCACCGCATAATATGGCTCCGCCGTGACGATTAACCCGAAGGCTTGCAAGTTCGCCGTCACCTGCATCTTCACTTTGCCGTGATCTCCCGTCGGCAGGACTTCACCCAGGTTCACGGGACGGCCCTCGGGAGTGATCGCCCAGAGGACGTAGGTCAGATACTCAGCGCCAAACCCGTTCGCGGGGCTCAGCCCTTCGACGTCAAGGTCAATCGACGTGCGGCCGCCATTCGCCTCCACCTTCGCCGTCCCATGCGCATTCGGCAGAAGCTGCGTCCCCTGGAAGCCGATGTGTGTCGCACCGCTGCGATGGAAGTAGTTGATGGCAGGAATGTCCCGGCCCACTACCTCAATCCGGTAGAGTGGCTCGCCGCCGTTGATCTGCGCCACCGGCTGCTGCGGCTGATCCTGGGGTTCAGTTGGGTTCGGCTCCTGCGCGGAAATCATCGCGCACGCTGCAAATGCGAGGAGAGCCAAGGAATATCTGAATCTTGCAGTCATCATCTTCATTCCCTCTCGATAGCTGGTCCTTGAACCAATGCAGGAGCACGCATCCCCTGTAACAGGGCATGTCTGCTCATGGAAGATAGATGCAGAGCTGCAGTGACTCAGTTGGTTTTGGGTGAGATATGGAATCGCCGTTTCGGCGTTCCTTCCCCTTCAGAGCCAGAGAGCGATGTGGGAGGGGCAGGTGTCCGCGGCGCGCTCGACGAGTGTCTCAGCGAGCTGGAAGCCGTTGCGAGCGAAATAGAAAGCGGCGCCGTGGACGCGCTCCTGGAGCTGGCTTCCGGGGAACAGCGCGTTATGAACGGCCTGTGCGTGGCGGGCGAGCGAGGATTCCTTTTGCAACTGGAAGTCGGCGGCGAGCCGGCGCAGGCGGTTCATCTGGTAACGCATTTTTTCGGCGGCGGTGTCGCCGGAGCGGCCGAGGCCAGCGTCCATGGAGTGCATCCAGTCGAGGAGCGCGGTGAGCTCTTCATCGAATGCGTTGCCGGCGGCGGCCAGGCGGCGCTTGCCGTCGATGGGAAGTGCTCGGGCGGCGAGGAGTTGGGCGAGCGAATCCTGGGTTTCGGCGAAGACGCGGTCAAGTGTCAGCTCGTGGCGGCGGAGGAGCTCGGCGATGTCAGGCTCGATGAGTGTGGCGGAGAAACGCGGCTGGATGGGCGTCATGCGACCGAGGATGCTTTCGAACAGGACGGCGGACTGAGCGAAGTAGGCGATTTCAGCGGGGCCGCCAATGGTGAGCGTGGTGCCGAGAAGGAAATCCTGAAACACGGGTCGGAGTAAGGCGGAAGGCGAAATGCGCTCGGGCTCGGATTCCAAAATGCCAAGGAGGTCAGAGGCCGAACATCGCTCGCGGCCGGCTTGCCATAGGCCGCCGGGTTCCTCGGCGCTGGGCGGGATGCGTTTGAGGGCGACGCGGGCGCCTGATTCGCGATCGATGAGGAAGAGGAGGCTCGACTGCTCGGCGACCTGCGCGTGATAGCCGGCGGCGACGAGCTCGCGGCCGCGCTCGACGAGTGCTTCGTTGAGCTCGTCGGCTTGCTCGACGGCTGCGCGAAGGACTGGAGCGCCGAGGCGATGGACTTCGCGATCGGAGGCGTCAAAGATGAGCAGGCCCTGTGCAGCGAAGACCTTCGAGTAAAAGTCAGCGAAGGCCTGGGCGAACGTGCGGCCGGGTTGGTAGGCCGCGTTGAGGGCTTCAATCGCGTCCGACCAGCCGAGGATCTCTCCGGCCTGCTCGAGGAGCGGCTGAATTGTCTCGTCGAGAAGGATGCCGCCCACGGGGACCGCGGAATCAGGTGCCGGCTCGTAGATCAGCTTGCGTAGTTCGCGGCGAAACGGGAACGTGACGTTGTTGATCTCGGCGAAGTCGTGGTCTTCGCCGGCGAGCCAGAATATGGCTGCGTGCTGCCGGCCCGCGGCGGTGGCCTGTCGAGCGCGAGCGATGGCGGTAGCGGCTTTGAAGGGCGTGTAGAGCGGTCCACCGAGGAGACCGACCTGCTGGCCGGTGAGGATGGTTCCGGCGCCGTCGCGGAGGGCCTGTATGGAAGCCGCTGCCGAGGGCGATGAATTCTGCCGCGCGAGGATTTCTACGATTTCGGACCAATGAGCGGGATTGGCAGGTCGATTCTGCCAGGGCGCTTCGGACGAGACGTTGCCATAGAAGCGAAGCGCGGAGGGGTCGCCGGCGCAGTAATCGGTGAAGAGGCGGCTCAAACCCGGAGCAACGGTGATGGGATGACAGTCTACGGTCGGCAACGGCTTCACTTTCGGTTTGCGACGGTTGTGAGTGATGATTTGTACTGCTGCGAAACGGCTCCAGTTAAGGATGACATGGCGGGCGTCGGGGATGCAGAAAGGCGGAACGCGGGCACAATTGGACATACGGACAAAGTGAGCAAGGGACCAGGAGGGGAAATGCTCTGAGCGCGGGCCCGGACCTTATACTCGACTTGAATTGGCGCAGAGGAGAGATGGTTCGCGATGGCGATGAAGAAGATGCAGGACAAAAGCGCGAATAGTGCGGCGAAGGCGAAGTCCGCGAAAAAGACGAAGCTGAAAAGGCCTGCCGCTGGGCCGGATGCAGAGCGGGCGAAGGTCCTTAGCTCGGAAGTGGCGTACCAGGGAAGGCTTTTCAGGGTGACGAAGGACCGGATCGTTGAGCCGAGCGGAAAGGAAAGCTCAAGGGACATCGTGCGGCACAACGGAAGCGCGGTGATCCTCGCAGTGGACGCGGGCAAGACGAAAAAGGACCCCTGGATCGTGATGGAACGGCAGTATCGGCATGCGGCCGGGCGAATGCTGTGGGAGCTCCCGGCGGGAACGCTCGATCCAGGCGAGGACCCCCTGGCCGGTGCCAAGAGGGAACTCGAAGAAGAGACGGGATACCGCGCGAAGAAATGGAGGCCCCTGGTGGAGTACTTCGCCAGCCCCGGATTTCTGGCTGAATCGATGAAGGTGTTTCTCGCCGAAGGCTTGGTGGCGGGTGAGGCGAAGCCCGAGGATGATGAAGACATCGAGATTCGGCTGGTGAAACTATCAGATGTTCTCAAGCTGATCGAGAGGGGCGGCATCATGGATGGAAAGACGCTGACGAGCGTGCTCTTGTACGCGCGTCAGATCAGAGCATGAACGCGGCATAAAGAAATTGACCAACCAAATTGCGATATTCAGTTAGAGCGACTCTAAGGAAAAGATGACTGCTGCCGCGTGCCTCGATGATTCGCAATGGTTTATGACTTGCCCGGTAGAGTTTGTGTCCCACGTTATGAACAGCGAGTTGCAATTTCCAATCAACCTTTGACCCTCAATTCCCGTCTTAGTGTTTTAAGAGTGGTTTCCCTGCCGACTTTCGGCCTTACTGACATCCTTTAATGCGGCTTTTTCCAGGCGAAAGTTTGAGGAAGAGCTACTTATCGGTTGAGCATGGGTCTAAAGCTACAGGAACTGCTCAAGCGGCGCGGGCGATTCCCCTCATGAACGTTTCGCCTGGCTGCGCACTCCTCAAATGCAAGGAAGGCGGGGGCCTGTGGCTCAGTACAAAGGTAAGGTTAAGTGGTTCAACAACGCCAAGGGCTACGGATTCATCGGACGTGAAGACGGACCGGATGTTTTCGTCCACTACTCTGCGATTCAGCTGGACGGTTACAAAACCCTGAAAGAGGGCGATGATGTGGAGTTCGACATCGTCCAGGGCCAGAAGGGACCTCAGGCCGATGCAGTTATCCGGCTGAGGGATAGTGCCGCCCATAACAACGCAGCCTGAGACCTCGAAATAGCTCGAAGGCAGGCTGCAGCGGTGATCGGCTGATTGGGTCGCGGAGTGAGTGACACCGCCTCAAGGTGGCACACCATGAGTGTGCGTATCGCGCGGCGTTGTACACAGCCACAAGTTGGGTTCAACGTCCGGCTACGGTAAGTCGAAGACGCCCGGCGAAATATGAGTGTGCCCGGCGCGAAAAGTCCTTCCCTGAACGTCCCCTCATACTCCAATTCCCTTCCGGTAGTTCGCTTTCAACCGGCTCCTCCATTTACGTACTGAGCGCGTTGCCAGATACTGGGGGCGGAGCGGGGCACGCATGGATAACCTGACCATGGCGCGTCTGCTGGAGCAGACCGCAGACTTAATGGAGATCGACGGGGCCGATAGCTTTCGCATCCGGAGCTATCGCAATGCGGCCGAAGCCATCACGCAGACCACCGCCGACCTGGCTGTCCTAAGCAGTGACACGGCGAAGCTGCTGGAGATTCCGGGAATCGGCAAGAGTATGGCCGCCAACGTGAAGGCGATGGCCTCGACCGGTACGCTGCCTCTGCGCGACGAATTGCTTGCGAAGTACGGCGCGAGCATCCTTGAGCTGATGAAGCTGCCGGGGATGGGTGCAAAGACCATCGCGCTGTTCTGGAGCGCGGCGCAGATCAATTCGATCGACGCGCTTGCGGCGGCCATCGAGGGCGGCAAGCTGGAAGAGCTGCCGCGCATGGGTAAGAAGCAGATCGAGAAGATCAAGAAAGGCATCGACGACTACCGGCGCAGCGCGGGGAGATTCCGCATCGACCAGGCGGAAGAGGCGGCGCAGCGGCTGACGGCATATTTAATGGCCTTCGCCGGGGTTGAGCGGGTCACTCCGGCCGGTTCGCTGCGGCGCGGGCGCGAGACGGCCGGCGATCTGGATTTGCTCGTCACCGGCCCGGCGTGCGCCCCTGACAAGACGGGCGCGGCGGTGGAGTACGTCGCGGCATACACGGGGATCGCGGACCTCATCGTGAAGGGCGAGAACAAGGTGAGCTTTCATCTTGAAAACGGCATGCAGGTGGACGTGCGGCTCTTGCCGTCGGAGAGCTTCGGGGCGGCCCTGCAGTATTTCACCGGATCGAAGGCGCACAACGTAAACCTGCGCCAGCGGGCGCTGAAGATGGGCTACACGCTGAGCGAGTGGTCGCTGGCGCGGCTCGACGACGAGTCGGTGGTGGCGGCGGCGACGGAGAACGAGATCTACGCTGCGCTGGGGATGGACTGGATTCCGCCGGAGATGAGGGAGAACCTGGGCGAGATCGATGCGGCGGCAAATCACGTTCTGCCGCAACTGATCGAGGAGCGGGACCTCAAGGGCGACATCCACATGCACACCCACGCGACGGACGGGCACAATTCGATCCGCGAAATGGCGGAGGCGGCGATTGCGTGCGGATATGAGTACATCGCCATCACAGATCACTCAAAGGCGCTGGCGATGACCAATGGCCTCGATGAAAAGCGCGCCCTCGAGCATATCCAACGAATCCGCGAGGTGGACCGCGAGATGGAGGGGCGCATCCGCATCTTCACGGGCATCGAGGTAGACATCCTGGCGGACGGCGCGCTGGACCTGGACGACGAAGTGTTGGCGCAGATGGAGGTGGTGATTGCGAGCGTGCACTCGCGCTTCGACCAAAGCAGGGAAGAAACCACGGCGCGAGTGATCCGGGCCATCGAGAATCCCCACGTGCGCATCCTTGGCCACCCAACCGGCAGGCTTATCCTGCGGCGCGAGCCCTTTGCGCTCGACATGGCGGCAGTGTTGAGGCGCGCCAGCGAACTGGGGGTGGCCGTGGAGCACAACGCCGCTCCGGAACGGCTGGATTTGTGCGACCGCGACCTGCGAATGGCGAAGGAACTTGGCTGCAAGATCACCATCGCCACCGACGCGCACGACACGCGAACGCTGGGCGAGATGAGCTTCGGCATCCGGCAGCTGCGGCGGGCGTGGCTGGGGCCGCAGGATGTGCTGAATACCCGCGGGGCGGAGGAGTTTCTGGCAGGACTGAAGCGCACAGTGGTCAGCGGCCAGTGATCAGTGGTCAGATGGTGATCCGAGGCCTTGCGGGACAGTCTCGGTTGTGTCCTAATCACGGCGGCAACCGGGACGAACGCTCGATAATCTCAAAGGCGATGAGATTGCGTGGGCCTGGTCGATCGGTCTTGATGCTGACGGCGAGTGTGGCCGTATTGGCCGCGGGATTGTCACGCTTCGCAAGGCCTGTTCTGGCTCAGGAGGTGGATGGTGCCGAGCTGATCCGGCGGATCGACGCGACGAACCAGACCCGGTACGAGCACGTGCAGGAATTCACGGACAAGGAACATTACGCAGTCTTTCGCGGCGCGGACAAAACCAAGCCATCTGCTGAAATGACGGTGCAGACGACGTATCGCAAGGGCGTGGGCAAAGATTACAACATACTTTCACGGTCGGGTTCGGGGTTGATCCAGAAGTTTGGACTGCAGCCGCTCTTGGACAACGAGAAAGAGATCAACGATCCGACGAAGGTGCAGAACTCGTGGATCATTTCGGCGAATTACGAGATGCGCGCGCAGCCGGACAGAAGGCAGCAGGTGGACGGGCGCGACTGCGTGGCTGTCGAAATCAAGCCGAAGCGCAAGGCTCCGAACATGATTGATGGAACGCTTTGGGTGGATCCGGCGAACGGCGCGATTTGCGAAGTGGAAGGCATCGCATCGCAGAAGCCGTCTGCGTTTGCCGGGACGACGCACATGATGCGCCGATACCGGTTGATCGATGGATACGCTATGGCGACGCACGCGCGGGCTGAGTCGGGCGGCATGTTCGGGCACACCGTGGTGACGATCGACTACTCGGATTACCGTCTTCGGGTTCTCCCCTAGAGGAAGGCTCTTGCGGCCTGCGCGCGTTCGGCTCCGAAACCGCTCCCAAAGGGTGATTAAGCACGTGAGTTTCCACCCGAAGAGTTCCAGTTTGTGGGACAAGCCAGGGACGCAGTTAAGATAAACCCTTTATTTTCAACATCCTGCTATCTGGCGGTTCCCGCGACGCTCACGAAAAAATATTTAAGGGGTGGGGGGGTGTTTTTCTGCTGTTTTTGCCTTATTTCCGGTGCTTTTTTGGCCCATCGCGGGGCCTTGACAGGCGGGCATCCCAACTTGCGGCCTTAATTGGGAACTCGACATACAGTGTCCAGCTTTGGATGGGTGCAGTTCGCAGTTCACATTTTACAGTTCACAGTTCGAGTTCGCAATTTGGAATTCGGAGTTCTGAGAGCAGCTCTGCGGTTGGTTCTTCCCAGCGAAATTCGTTGTGACACGTGCGCCAAGTAGCTAAACGGCAGCCTCCTCGGGAGGCGGCTCCGCGGCGGTTTTCCCATGATGTGATAAGAAAATCGTTCTTTGCTTTTTCTTCGTGGTAGAAATCTACTACGTGTGTGGTATTCAATCGGGGTCTGGATTGGCGGGGAAAAACGGGGCCCGGAAATTGGATGGCGCGAAAAAGGCGTGGCCAAGCCGGGCGCGGGCAGCAGATTCTCCAAGGCGATTGCTTCGTGGGCGATTGGCTTCATCCCCGGTCCCCAAATGCGAGGGACCCTTCGACCGGCTCAGGGCAGGCTCGGGGGCACCCTCTGGGGGCACCTTCAGTTGAAGGTGCCTTTCTCCGGAGCGGGTCGCGGGCTGCCTTTCATTTGTGACGGTTTTGCGGGGTATGATGCTGGCATGTTTCTTCGCATGCGAGCCGCTTCGCTCGCGATCCTGTTCACAGCCCTGGCTGCGCCGGCTGGAGCGGCGCAAGCGCCGAACGCTCCCCCTTCTGCGGCAGCGGCACAGGAAGCGCCTATGCAGTGGCGATCCGGCCTGAGCGAAATCAACGAAAACTGGCTTCAGCACGAAGGCGACAACCTCGCCTGGGCGCAACCGGCGGTGGATGAGTCCGGTTGGAAGGCAGTGGATGACGTCGAGGACATGGGCCCCGCGCAGACAGGCTGGCGCTGGTATCGCAAGCACCTGAATGTGGGACCTGACCATTCGACGGTGCGGCTGCTGGTTTCAGCAGGCGATGGAACCTACGAACTCTATGTGAACGGGAGACGCGTGGAGGGCGCCGCGATCCTGTCTTCGCTGAGGGCGACCCGTCCAAAGGAGCGGGTGTTCGAGCTCGAAAACGACCAGGGCGAATTCGACATCGCATTCAGAACATTCATCACGCCGGCGTATTCCGAGCATCGGCTGCCCCTGTTCCTGTACATCACGATGGGCGGGCCAACGGCAATCCGGTACGAGCACCAGGCGCTGGAAAGAGAACGGCTTTACGAGATGGTCCCATCGGCAGCCATCAACCTGCTGGTGACGCTGGGAGGCCTTTGGACGCTGGCGTTGTTTTTCAGCCAACGGGGGCGCGAATACCTGTTTCTTGGGCTCTACCTTGCGCTGTACGGGCTCAGCAACGGCTTCTGGATCGCGCAGCGAACGGGAGTTTTGCCGATCTCGGTGAATGCACTCTTCGCCGATCCGCTGGTGTTTCTATTCACCATCGCGCAGATCGAGTTCACTTTCAGCTTTACCCGGCGAAAGGTGTATCGCTGGTTGCGCGTCTATGAGGTCTTGCTCCTTCTTCCGCTGCTGCTCGTGGTCCCCTGCTGGACAGGACATTTCTACCCCGACGCGTACATCCTGATCGAGGCCGCGATCGTGGCTCCGGTGGCGATCATGCTGCCGGTGTTTTTGCTGGCATGGTATCTCAGGGGCAACCGCGAGGCTGGTCTGCTGATCCTGCCAAGCCTCTTGCCCTCGGCGGTCGCCTCGCTCTACAACCTGGGGACATTTTCCATCTACCTCGGCTGGGGCAACCTGGGCTTTCTGGACAATTCGATCTACCTGGGTCCCATCCCACTGAATCCGTCGGACCTGGCGGGACTGCTGTTCCTGTTCGCGATCGGGGTGGTTATGGCTTACCGCTTCACGCGGGTGAGCCGGGAGCAGGCACGGGCGGCGGCGGAACTGGAGGCGGCGCGAGAGATTCAACAGCGGCTGGTGCCCGCCGTGCTGCCGGCGGTGCCAGGATATGCGATAGAGGCTGCGTACCTGCCGGCGCAGGAGGTGGGCGGCGACTTCTACCAGGTGCTTCCGCAGCCGGACGGCGCAGTGCTGGTGCTGGTGGGTGATGTAAGCGGCAAAGGGCTGAAGGCGGCGATGACGGGAGCGTTGACCATCGGCGCCGTGCGCACGTTGAGTGCGGAAGGATTGGAGCCGGCGAAACTGCTCGCGCGCCTGAACCAGCAGCTGACGCAGGCTCAGGAGGGTGGATTCGTAACCTGCCTGTGCGCGCGGATCGAGGCGGAGGGGCGCGTGACCCTGGCCAATGCAGGCCATCTGGCTCCGTACCGGAACCGCGAGGAGATCGCGATCGAGCCCGGCCTGCCGCTCGGCATCGCGCCGGATGCCGAATACCTGGAGACGACCGTGCAGCTCGGCCCGGCCGAGACCCTGATGTTTCTTTCGGACGGTGTGGTGGAAGCCCGCGATGCGAGCGGAGAGCTGTTCGGCTTCGACCGCACACGATCGGCAAGCTCCGGCACAGCGCAAAGCATTGCCGAGACCGCGCAGCGATTCGGTCAGGAAGACGACATTACGGTGCTGTCGTTAACGCTGGAACCCTCCCATGTTCTGTCGGCGTGAGGCGGCGCGCAGGTTGCTTTAGCGCTGGAAATACGGTATTTCGGCTTGAAACAACACCGCGGGAGGAGCAGGGCATCCCATCGAGTGCCGGGAAACGGTATGTGTTCGTACCGGCAGTGGAAATGGGACAGGAGGAACTCGATGAAGGACAGCTCTGGAAACATGGGAAGCACCGGCTCCGAACAACGCAAGGATCAACAGTCGGGAAGCAATACACAGATGAACGACGCCTCGAAGAGCTCTCAGAAGGGCACGGGAACCGGCAGCTCGTCGGGACACGAAACAGGGCGTCCGGACGACCAGCGCCGGGACTCTGGCAGCGGCGGACAACAGTGGCAATCAGGCGGCAGCGGCCAGCACGGGCAGCAGTCGGGCAGCGGGCAACACTCGCAGTCCGGAAGTGGCAGCGGCCAGCACACAAACGCGGGCAACACCGGCTTCAGCGGCGGGCAGACCTCTCCGCAGACGCATGACCAGGGGAACCGCGACCAGGCAAACCAAGGCCAGGGGAACCGGGACCAGGCGAAACGCTGATGTTTCGCGGGAAGATTGAGCACCAGAGGATACCGCCCGCAGTTGGCATGCGAGAGAGAGCTTCTCGATAAGAGCGATTCCTTACAAATAAATACAAAACATAAAAGAGGGACCCACGCCAAGGACTCGAGGCGTGGGTCTCGTGCGTTTGGCGATTGGGCAAAATCGGGGAAACCTGCCTGTGCGGCAGGCGGAATGGTGCGAACCCAACCAAAACGGGGCTATGATGATTGCGTTATGAGCCTTTTGCAGCAGGACCCCTCCGGCCTCGACGACTCCGCCCGCGGCGAAGAATTAACCAAGGGCACAAGCCATATTGTGCTGGCCACAGTGATTGCGGCCGTTGCGGTAACGGTTGCGGTCGCGATTTATATCCTGGCGGAGCAGAAGCCGCCGGCGGCCACCGGCGAGGTGACGCGCGTCGTGGCGCACATGATGCACCGGGAAACGACGGGGCTCGACGCAAGCGGCGCGCCGATGCCCAAGGAGGAGTTCGACCAGGTGCTCCTGTTCTCGCACGTGAAGCTGCACAACCAGAGCAAGGATCCTCTGTTTCTTCACCAGGTAATGGCCAACGTTACGCTCGACGACGGAATCCACTCAAGCTATGCCGCGACGCCTGTCGATTACGAGCGCCTGTTCAAGGCGTATCCCGAACTCGCAGCTCTCCACGGGGCGTCCATTCCTGTGGAGACCACGATCGAAAGCGGTCAGACGCTGGAGGGCGATTTCGTCACCGCGTTCCGGATGACGAAGCAGCAGTTCGAAGCGCGCAAGGGGATGGACTACACAGTCGCTTTCCGGTACCGGCCGGAGCTGAAGATCGACTCCCCTACCGTCACCGAACAATAGAAGCTACGGACACACCAGGGCATGCGCAAATGGCTTCTTCCGAGGGAAGAAGCCATTTGAAGTTAATGGCGCGCGGGAACGGATCTATTGCCCGACGGGCGGCGGCACGGGGGCGCTCTTCGGCGTGGAGAGATAGCCGGTGACCTGGTTCTTGCTGTTGATGGCATTTACCACGATCTCGTAAAGCGCCGGATCCTTGCCGCTGTAGAACTGCAGCGGCTCGTCCACATTCCGGTCCTTCTTCTCGACGGACCGGTCGTCCGAGACGACGACCAGGGTGAACCTGCTGTGCTTTGGATCGGCCTTTTTGAGCTCCAGGCTGATGGTTCCCACCGGCTTGCGCTGGTTCTTGTCGAGCGTGAACTCGTAGTAGTTGCGGTCGCCCTTGTGCTTGAGCAGCTCGAGCTCGTCGTGGTTTTTGGCGATGAGCCCGCTCTGCTGGCCGAGGTCGCCTTTCATTGACGTCAACTGCGCTACGGCGCCGGCGAGGTCATTCTGGGTCTTGCCCAGATCGGTGCGCACTCCGCCGACGTCGGTCTTCACGGTGGATACGTCGCTGGCCACGGCGTTGACCTGCTGGGCGGTCTGGTTCTGCGCGGTTTCGAGCCGTTTGGCCGCGGCCTCTTCGGCCTTCTCGCGGGCCAGCAACTGCTCGGCGCGGGCATCCATCTGCTTCTGGGTGAGCCCGAGCGACTTGCCCAGCTCATCGGTCGTGACGCGCAGGCGGGCGTCGGTTTCGCGCAGGTCGGCCGCGAGTTGCACGTTGCGCTGCTTGGCTTCGGCAAGCTCGGCCTGTTGAGCCGAAAGTCTCCCGCTCAGGTTCCATGCCCAGATGAGCGAGATGAGCGCGCACAATAACGCAACCCCGATGGCGGCAAGAAGCGCGCCAGAATAGCTCCGGGGGGTAGATTCCAGTTCAGTCATAAGGCTTCTTTTTCTCCGCTGCGGGCGGGTGCCTTCTGCCGCACCGAGCCGCATTTATCTGGGGCGCCCTTCTGTCCCGTTAAGCGCCATCCCAAGGGGTACTCTGCCCAGGAACTCCCCAACCTTTGCGGTAACCGGATTATCAAAGGCCTCCGCCGCATTTTAACTGGGAAACTACAGATTATAGACGGTGGACCGGCGGATTCGCGACGATGGATCGATGCGGATTGTTATTGAAAAGTTGCCGGGTGGGCGCCTTTTCCGTCCCGCGCCCTGACCCGCCAGCAGTGACAACCGGGGAAGCGCTAATTTATAAAGAGATTTGCTCCATTTTCGGGCGCCGGGGCTTTTACGGCGCTTGCTGGAAGTGCCGCAAAGCCACCAAAAACTCATCCTAAGAAGAGCAGGGAGATCCCAGAATTATGTCAACGGCAGTAGCAGGCAAGGGACTTGAAGGCATTGTTGCGGCAAACTCCGGCATTTGCTGGATCGATGGCGAAGCCGGGGTGCTCGCCTATCGCGGCATCGATATCCATGAACTGGCCGAGAATTCGACCTTTGAGGAAACCACCTTCCTGCTGTGGAACGGATCCCTTCCCGGAAACGCAGCGCTCAAGGAATTCCAGCAGCAACTGGCGCTTGCGCGTGTGCTCGATCAGCGCATCATCGACCTGCTCAAGAGCTTTCCCACCTCCGCTACTCCGATGGAGGTGCTGCGCACTGCCGTCTCTGCGCTGAGCTTTTACGACGCCGACGAGAAAGACAACTCCCACGACGCCAACGTTCGCAAAGCCTATAACCTGACTGCGCAGATCGCCATGATCGTGGCCATCTACGACCGCATCCGGAAGGGCAAGGAGATCATCCCCGCGGACCGTTCGCTTTCGCATGCCGCCAACTTCCTGTGGATGCTGAACGGAGAAAAGCCTTCAGAAACTGCGACCCGCACGCTGGACATGGCGCTGGTTCTGCACGCCGATCACGAGCTCAATGCATCGACGTTTGCCGCGCGCGTGATCGCGGCGACGCTGTCGGATATTCATTCGGCGATTACCGGCGCCATCGGCGCCCTCAAGGGACCGCTGCACGGCGGCGCCAATGAAGGCGTGATGCGCCTCTTGCTGACCATCGACAAGGCCGGCTCCGACCCGGTGGATTACGTGAAGAACATGCTTCAGGCCAAGCAGAAGATCATGGGCTTCGGTCACCGCGTCTACAAAACCGAGGACCCGCGCGCCACGCACCTGCGCCGCATGAGCGAGCAACTGGGCAAGGACGCGGGACAGCCCAAGTGGTTTGAGATGTCGCGGGCCATCGAGCTCTATATCAACAGGGAAAAGAAGCTGAACGCGAACGTGGATTTCTATTCGGCCTCGACGTATGCGACTCTGGGCATCGACATCGATCTGTACACGCCGATCTTCGCCATCAGCCGGATCGCAGGCTGGACAGCGCACGTGATCGAGCAGCTCAACGACAACCGGCTGATCCGGCCGCGCGCCGAATACATCGGGCCGGAGTACCCGCAGCACTGGGTGCCCGTTGCTGACCGGCCCTGAGTAGGCTTCAGTCTGAAGCCGCGGGGCCCGCTTCGCGCCTGCCCTTCCACATCAGATACAACCCCCACGCCGCCAACGTGCAGCCGTCGCGCACCGCTCCGTCGACCATCATCTGCTCGAACTCGGCAATCGGCACGCAGCGCACCACGATATCGTGCTCTTCGTCGTCGGGGTCGCGCTCGCGCTGGGTGAGCCCGGTCGCGAGAAACACGTGCTGCTTCTGGCGCGTGAATCCGTAGGCGATCCACAGGCGACCGAGGTAGGTCATTTCGGCCGCGTCGAGACCGGTCTCCTCTCGAAGCTCGCCGCGGGCCAGCTCTTCGGGATTTTCGACCGCCATCTCCCAACCGCCCTGCGGAAGCTCGATTGCGCGTTCCTGGATGGTGTACCGGAACTGCTCGACGAGCCAGATGCGGGGTGGATTCGAAGTCTGGTCGATGGGCAGGATGATGGCCGATTCGTCCTTTTCTACGACACCATAGATCCCTTTCCTGCCGTTCGAGCGCAGGATCTCGTCCTCGCGCAGCCGCATCCACGGGTTGCGGTAGATTTCGCGGCTCGAGAGAGTGGTAATCGATGCCGCATTCGGCACGGCGCCTGATTCGGGTAAGTCTTTGTCGGCCACAGCAAATAGTGTGCCACGGGCAGGTAATGCGCCGGTTAACCGGAAGGGGTTCTCAAGATTGAGTAGTCGATGCGGGACAAGTCCGGGTACTATTTCCAACATAGAGGAAATCCCTACCGTGCAATCTCCATCGATGGATGCAGTTACCCATGGCTCGACGCGTGCGCGTCTCGCTTGTTCTTTACTTCTATTGCTGGCGGCAGGGATGTTTTGCGCGACCCCCTTGCGCGGGCAGGGGCCGAATGCCGGGGGCGAGGGCAGGCCGCTTGCGATACCGCAGATGCACGCAGAAGAAAACCAGATCATCCTCGACCTGGTTGCGCGTGACAGGAAGAACAGGCCGGTAGCGAACCTGAACGCTGCCGATCTTTCGGTCACGGACGGTGACCAGCCTGTGCAGCTATCCGGCCTGCACCTGGTTACGGCGCAGTCAGGCGCGAGCGCGCGGATCGCGATGGTATTTGACTCGATGAGCGCGCCTTCGGCAAAGCTGGCGCGCGACTTTGCTTCAAAGCTGATCGAGAAGGCTCCGCCGCAGAGCGCGTTCGCAGTTCTGGGCGCCGACCGCGGGTTGCGGCTTCTCGAGGACTACTCCTCCGACCGCCTCGCGGAGCGTGCCGCCGTGATGCAGGTTCCGGACGGCATTCCGCATGAGGGCCTTGCAGACGCCGAGAAGACGATCGTCTCCATCACACAGAACGGCACGCTGCCCTCGGGCGCGAACGCCAGCGTGGAAGACCGCGCCAATGCGAAGCTTATGCTCGGCGCGCTTGAAGACTCGCAGCGCATTGTGCAGGAGCGCCATGCTCCGGCCGCGCTGGCCGGATTGCTGGCGCTTGCGCGCGCAGAGCAGAACCTGCCGGGGCGCAAGGTCATCGTGTTCTTCTCAGAAGGCGTGCGCGCGAACAGCGCCACCGATGAGCTGATCCGCGACATTGTCGAAGCGGCGAGCCGCGCGGGAGTGAGTATTTACACGGTCGACACCAAGGGCGTGCCGGCCAAGTCGATCGATGTGCTCACCCTGATGTATCAGCCCGGGCAGCAACTGGCGCCAAGGTACTCAGCGGGTGTCACCGGCATGTGGCAGGGGTCGCTCGAAGGCAACGTCACGGCGTTGGCGGGCGTGCAGAACAATGCCAGAGGATCGAATCCGGTCCAGAGCGATCTTGCTGGATCGAAAGGCAGTGCTCTTGCCTTTCTGGCGACGGGAACGGGTGGGTTTGCGATCAGCACCGGAGACGATTTGAAAAAGCCGCTGGCGCGCCTCAACGCGGACATCGGAAGCTACTACGAGGCCACCTACACTCCGGACCTGAAGGCCTATGACGGCGAGTTCCATCCGCTGGAGATTCGCGCCGTCCGTGCAGGCATTACCGTCCGATCGCGCTCCGGCTACTTTGCCCTGCCGCCCGATGCCGCGGGCTCGCTGGTCGTGCAGCCGTCGGAGGCTCCGCTGCTGAAGCTTCTGAGCGATGCGCAACCACCAACTGAAGTTGTGTTCAATCAGGCCGTCTTTCATCTTGGGGCGGGCTCGGGAAAGGACAGCGACGAAGCGGCCATCGAAGTGCCCATGTCGCATCTGGAATTGCGGCGGGACCAGCAGACGATGCTCTACGGTGCGCGCGCTTCGGTTCTCGCGGAGATCAAGGACGCGCAGGGCGTGGTGGTGCAGCGGTTCCACCAGGATTTTGCGCGCAATGGTGCGCTGGAGTCGATTGACGCCGCACGCAACGGGGCGCTCACGCTACAGCGGCACTTCACCGAAGCGCCGGGAAATTATGTGCTCGAGTCGGTGGTTGTCGATCATGTTTCGGGGAAGGCAGGCGCGAATCGAACGGAGTTCTCGATTCCGGCGCCGCCTGAAGGGCCGTGGCTGAGCGACGTGGTGCTGGTTCGCCACATGCAATCCGCAAACGGCGCGACCGACGCGATGGAGCCGATGGAGTACCAGAAAGCGCGAGTGGTGCCGAGTCTCGATCACACGGTGTCTTCGGGCACGCAGCAGATCTCGTTCCTGGTAAAGATCCGGCGCGATCCTTCAGGACCCGACGGACTGCTGACACTGAATGTAGACCGCGACGGCAAGACGGTGACGCGCTCCGACTCGAAGATTGCCGCCGGAAGTGCAGATGTGGAACTGGCGACGATCCAGTCGGCCGAACTGCCGCCCGGCACCTATCGCGCAGACTTCACACTGGCGCAGGGCGACAAGAAGGCGTCGCGCAATCTCATGTTCACAATTGCCGGCAATCCTGGCGACAAGGCGCAGCTCGATGTGGTTGGCGAGGACACTGCAAGCGTGCCGGTGGATCTGGACGCAGGCACAGGACGATTCATCCCGGCGGCTAAGGCGAATCCGCCGAGCGATAGATTTCGCACGGCGCTGCTCGACGGAGCCCGGGAACGCGCCAACAGCTACCTGGCGTCGCTCGTGAACTTCAGGTGCATCGAGATGACCGACCGCTACGTGGATCACAAGGGCAACGGCAGGGCGCGTCACGACAAGATCGCAGAGCTGCTGACCTACGAGAATCACGAAGAGTCGCGTCAAGTGCTTGAAGTCAACGGTGCTGCGGGCAGCAGTCACCAAGTGGACATGACGGGCGCGCGGCTGGAGGGCGCATTTGGCGGCGTGCTGCAGGTCGTCTTTGACCCGAAGTCCGATGCAAGGTTCGAGTGGCAGCAGCGCGGTTCGCTCGACGGCGCCGCCGTTGAAGTCTTCAACTACCGCGTGGATGGGAAGCACTCGCGCTTCTCTGTCACGCCGCTCCCGGCGCCTTCGCGGCTGGTTCCATTTCACGGGCAGGTATTCATCGATGCAGCAACGCGCGGCGTGCGGCGCATCACGATCGAGGCCGACGACATTCCCGCCGACTCGCCCATTCATGCTTCGTCGCTCGGCATCGACTACGACTACGTAACGATGAATGACCACGATTACCTGGTTCCCGTGCGCGGAGAAATGCGGATGCAGCTGGGAAAAACCGAAAAAATCCTGCACGAGATCGAGTTCCGCGATTATCACCGGTTCGGCTCGCAGTTGCGGATTTTGAGCGCGAATCCTTAGAGCGGATCTATGTTAGGGGTATATCTCGGCGGGCATGTTGCCGGGAGGCGGCACCAGCAGATTCCCTCCGAGAATGACAGAAAGAAAAGCAGAAGCGCATGGAGACTGCTACGCAGGTTTCACATTAGGCGGATTGGATTGCTCAGGTGGGTGCGGCGGATTAGACTTCGCGCAGCCGGTAGTTGCGCAACCGTCCCACGAGCGAAGCCGGTCCCGTAACGGAAAGCAGCACGAGATTACCCTCATAGCTGCGGTGGCGCACCATCATGCCCGCATCGATCGCCGCGAGCACTGCGCCCTCTTGTTGCGGAACGCGAAGGTCGGCGTCGACAAGCGGGTCAGAGTGCAGCGCGCCGTCGATCGCTTTCAGAAGCTCATCAATGCCTTCACCAGTGCGCGCGCTAACGGAGACCGCTCCGTTCGACCGGCCTTCGTCGAGCATGCGGCGTTCGTCCGCGCCGAGCAGGTCAATCTTGGACAGAACTTCGACGCGAGGCTTTTTCAATACTTCAAGCTCGTCCAGCACTCTTTCGACCTGAGATTTTTGTTCCTCGCCATAGGTGGATGCGGCGTCGCGAATGTGCAGAAGGACCTCGGCCTGCTCGACTTCTTCGAGCGTGGCGCGGAAGCTGGTGACGAGCGTGTGCGGCAGGTTGCGGATGAATCCCACGGTGTCAGAGAGCAGGACCTTGCGGCGGCTGGGCAGTTCAATGGCGCGCAGTTTCGGGTCGAGCGTTGCGAACATGCGCGACGACTCGAGCACATGCCCGCCCGTGATGCGATTGAAAAGCGTGCTCTTTCCGGCGTTGGTGTAGCCGACCAGCGCGACCGTGGGCACGGGGACGGCTTCACGCCGCTGGCGCTGCTGGCGGCGCACGCGGCGTACGCCGTCGAGATCGAGCTTGAGCTGGTCGATGCGGCGCTGAATGCGGCGGCGGTCGGTTTCGAGCTTTGTTTCGCCGGGCCCGCGGGTGCCGATGCCGCCGCCGAGCTGCGACATGGCTTTTCCGCGGCCGGTCAGGCGCGGGAGCATGTATTCGAGCTGGGCGAGCTCCACCTGGAGCTGGCCCTCGCGCGTGCGAGCGTGGCGGGCGAAGATGTCGAGGATGAGCTGGGTGCGGTCGAGCACGCGGCAGGGCAAGGCTGCGTCCAGGTTGCGCAACTGCGTGGGCGAGAGATCGTGATCAAACAGGATGAGGTCGGCCTGCGTGGACGCGGCCACGCCTGCGATCTCTTCCACCTTGCCTGCTCCGATCAGCGTGGCGGGATCCGGTTTGGGGCGGCGCTGGAGTAGCTCGGCCGCGATCTCAGCGCCGGCGCTTGAAACCAGTTCGCGGAATTCGGCGAGGGACTCCTCCGCGTCGAGTGCGGTGGACGGGGCACCAGACTGCAGGGGGGCTGAACGAAGCGACTCCCGACGGGGTGATTCGGGCTCCGGCCCGCTTTCGATCACACGCAACGCCGCGCGCGCGCCTTCGGCTCCTGCACGCTTGATACGGGAGCGGTCCTGAAAATCCACTCCCACAAGGATGGCCCGTTCGGGCCGGTTGCCGCGGAGATCCAGTTGCGCCTCCGGGGACCATGAACCGTTCAGGCGGCTCCTGTTCGACTTAACTTCCAATCGATACAGCTCCTCGCGCGTTCTCGCCGGTTCCCGTTTGGGATGACGAAGAGACGCTCACTGGAGCGGGTCCCAGCCCGGTGTGCATGCCAGGGGCGCGATGCTCCCCATGCAGGACACTCCGGTTGCTCACCACGGTTGAGATAGCGTGTTTGAAGATCAACTGCTCCTGGCTATTGTTCTCCAGGAGAACCGAGTACTTATCGAAGGACCGAATCTTACCGGTGAGCTTGACGCCGCTGACCAGGTAAATGGTGATGGGAGTTTTGTCCTTGCGAACGGTATTCAGGAACGTGTCCTGAATGTTCTGTGCCGGCTTGTTTTCCATGTGCCGATCTCCTACTTCCTCTTCGGTTGGATGCTGCGCAAATCGTATCGCTCTGGAAACAAATCGACGGGGGCGGCGTCCTCAATTGGGACACCGTCAAGAATCCCGCAATATGACAACCATATAGCGATTCGCTGTCGCTTTTCAACTATGGGCGCCTGAGGGGAGGGTCCCAGGGTAATCTGCTAAATCGTTTTGGCGGATAAGAGAGCACTGTCCTCGTGGAGACAACGTCGAACCTGGTGAGGCAAATATCCGGATCGCTCTGCGAAGGGCATCAATAACATATGCAAAGACTTCCCAACCTTGGGAATTAGAACGCCGGCATCGAAATGCACTGCGCGAGTTAGCAGCGGATGCGCTTGGTGAGATGCAAAAGCAGACTGTCATCCAGCGTGACTTGTTCCCCTTCCTGCACAGAGCGGAGTTTATAGGTGATTCCTCGGCCGTCCGGAATATAGCCCCGCTTTCCGTAGAGTTTCTGGGCAGCGTTGTACCCCGGGTGCAGGCCCACGGCAATTCCGACGAGTTCGGAGCGAGGTGCGACTTCGGTTTCCGCGAAATCAAGAAGGGCCGAGGCAATTCCCTTTCTTCGGAACGAGGACAGCACATTGAGGTCCTGAATTTCGGGGATCCCGTACTCCGCGAATGCCGGATAAGGCGGCTTCCAATTGACCGTGACATACCCCGCGAAGGTCTGATTCAGAATCGCGACCCAGCAGGATCGAGTTCCGGCGGACTGCTCGCCGAGGTAGCGGCGAAACTGCGAGGCCGGCTTGCTCCAGCCGATGGCGGAGAAGGCCCGCTCCATCACCTCCGGGTCGGCGTCATTCAGGGGGCGAATTTGGAGCCCGTGTGTCATGCATCGTCATGATAGAGCGGCTGGGATATGCGCATACACGGCCCGATCCCTCATCGCGATTCCCTGCCTTTACAATTTTGCTAGCATGAAATGTCCTTATTGCGGGTTCACCCAGGACCGCGTGGTGGATTCGCGCGAGAGCAAGGAAGCGGACTCCATCCGGCGGCGGCGGGAGTGCGAGAAGTGCGAGCGCCGCTTTACCACCTACGAGCGCATCGACGAGATCCCCTACATGGTGGTGAAGAAGGACGGCCGGCGGGAGCGATTCGACCGGCAGAAGATCCTGAGTGGGCTTCTCCGCGCGTGCGAAAAGCGGCCTGTTTCATCGAGCCAGCTTGAGAAGGTCGTGGACGCGACAGAGCAGTTCCTGATGGATTCGCCGGAGCGCGAGCGGACCACGCGCGAAATCGGTGAGTTGATCATGGATCACCTGAAGGGCCTCGACACGGTGGCCTATATCCGGTTTGCCAGCGTGTACCGGGATTTCAAGGATGTGCGGGAGTTCAAGGAAGAGCTGGAGGGGTTGCTGGAGGGACATCGGGGGGGCAAGGGGAAGAAATAGCCGGAACAGCGATATGTTCCTTGTCCCTAAAGGATTTTGAACAATCGCGCCCATCGCCGGCGTCCCAGCAAATCCTCGTTGGGACGGGAAGCCTCATCCGTCGGTCGATCGATTGATTCGTAAATCATGAGCGGTTTGCCGACTACCTCACTCGAACTGACAAAGCCCCAGCAGCGGCTATCAAGCGAATTCTCCCGCCAGTCCCCGAGAACAAAATAGCTTTGCGCCGGCACGACAATCTCCCCGTTAGAGACATGCCGCGACAACATTTCATTCCCCTCCGCGCAATCGGGAAGTTCGACGTCATTTGGAAAGTCCTCCGGATAGAACGTCTCCGGACCGGCTTCGTGGGTCAAGTATTTTTCGTCGAGCGTTTTTCCATTCAGAATCACAACCTTGTCCGCGATGCGGAGACGATCGCCAGGAACAGCAATAACTCGCTTGATGAGGATTTGACCGCGATCTCTCGGAGAGAGGAAGAGAATCAGCTGGCCGCGCGCCGGAGGCCGAAGCGGAAACATTTGAGCCAGAATGCGGTCGCCGGGCAAGAGCGTGTTCTCCATCGATTCCGATGGAATTTCGAAATTCTGGACGAAGAGAAATGGAACGAAGATCAGCGCTGAGACAACGATCCACGGCCATGCTCTGCCTCGGCGCGCGCCCGAGGCGGCCAATGAGCGTCCTGCAAACAGGTAAAGGGCTCCGAGCCCCAGGGAGCATAAGCCCGTTGCAACGATCTGTAGCACACGTCCCGTTGAGGATCCGGGCCGAAGCAGAATCACCGGCACAAGCAGAAACTGCGCAATCAAGTACGTCGCGAATCCATACGCGCTCCAGACTTTGTTCCGCCAGATACCGACGCCGGCACAGAATGGAATGAGCGCGAAGGGAAGGACGACAATCGGACCCAGAAGCCCTTCAAGAACAATGGTCCCGGCGAGCAGAAATGCAACGATCGACGCAATCCGGGGCAATCTATTTGGAGATTGCATTGTGAACGCGATTGTACGTGAAATCCGTATCCAACTCATTTGGTTGTGCATGTAAAATCAGGCACTATTATTAGCACCACAATGATGCTAAAGTCCGCACTAGAGGTTCCGATGCGCACCACGATTGCACTCGACGACGAACTGGTCAGGCAGGCCGCGCAGTACACCGGCATCAAGGAGAAGGCCGCATTGGTCCGGGAAGCGCTGAAGCAATTGGTCCAGCGCGAGGCTGCACGGAGGCTGGCTGCTCTGGGCGGCACCATGCCCGATTTGCAACCCATTCCGCGCCGGAGAATGCCGCGAAAATGACTCCGGCGGGCGCACCCATCCTGATTGACACAAACATCTGGACCCGCCATTTCAGGCACGAGAACAGGGATGTGTCGGCTTTGCTGGATGCCGGCAGAGTGGTGATGCATCCATTCATTGTCGCGGAGCTGGCTCTCGGCGGTCTTCGGGAACGAGCCATGACTTTAGCTTCCCTGGAGTTTCTTCCTGAACTGCCGATCGCAGAAATTGACGAGGTCCGTCAGCTGATCGAAGCGCGAAAGCTGTATACAGAGGGCATCGGTTTCGTCGATGCCCACCTGATCGCTTCGCTCATCATCGTAGAGATTCCGACCGAACTCTGGACGGACGACGATGGGCTTGCGAGGGTCGCGGAAAAGCTCGGCTTTCTGGCAAAGCCTCCTTTTGCCGCGTGAGGCGGAATCATGCTGGCTGTCCTTGCCTAGACAGAGAACCGGTGCAGCAGGCCGCGGAGTTCAACCGCGAGGCCATTGAGGCCGCCGCTTTCATCCGCGGAGCGGCCGGCGCTGGTGACCGATCTCTCCACCATCCTCATGATTTCGTCCATGTTGCCGTTCACCTGCTCGGTGGTTGCGGCCTGCTGGGTGGTGGAGGTGGCAATCATGGAGATGAGCGAATTCTGGGCTTCGGCGGCGCCGATGATCCGTTCCAGGACATCTCCCGCTTTTTCGGCAGCCTGGACGCTGGCGTTCACCTTCTCCATTCCAATGCGCATCGACTCGGCGGCCTTGGCTGACCCCTGCTGGATTTCAAGGATCATTTCGCCGATTTCCCGGGTTGCATTCCCGGTGCGCTCGGCCAGGCCGCGCACCTCTCCGGCCACGACCGCGAAGCCGCGGCCGTGCTCTCCGGCGCGCGCCGCTTCGATCGAGGCATTGAGCGCCAGAAGATTCGTCCGGCCGGCAATTTCATTGATCGTGTCGGCGATTTTTCCGATGGATTGACTCGCCCTTCCGAGTTCCTCGATCGTCGACGCGGTGTCGCGCGTTGCCATTGACACATCCTGAATGGTGGCGATTGTATCGGTTACGACCTTGCCGCCCTCGATCGCCTGTTCTCTCGAATCCATCATCTTCGCGGCGACTTCGTGGCTGTTACGGCTGATCTCGGCGATGGCACTGCGCAGTTCCTGCATGGCGATGGCCGCCTGCCGTATCTCCTGCTTCTGAAGGTCGCTCGCCGTTGAGACTTCGGAGGCCGACACTGCGATCCTCTCGCTGCTGCCTACAATCGTCTCCGAGTGCCGGATGACCTGCCCCACCAGTTCACGCAGCAAGCCGATCAATTTGCTGAAGTGCGGCGCAGACCCGGTGTTCAGATTTGATGTGACACGGAGATCGATTCGGTCTGTTGTGAGAACCGCCTGCAGCATGGAGATCACCTCTCCGGTTTCCACGGCAGTCTTCTCATGCTGAATGGCCATGAACACGAGCAGCAATGTTTCGAAGACCACAAACGCCGCATGAATAATCACGATGCTCAGGTCGCAAACGTGGGGAAACACCCACACCGGATATCCACCAGTTTGGAGGAAGTGAAAGGCCAGGTGATGGATGGCTATGACGGCGGCTCCGACCGCTACCGGCAACCAGTCGCTATAGAACAGAAGGAACGCCAGCAGCACGAATACGGAAAAATGCATTTCGATCATTCCGTGCATCTGGTTGATGAGCAAGGCGGAGAGGCACATAAATGCAATTGCGGCAATAACGCGCGTGGCCCGATGTCCCGTCCGAAGGAGGAGAAGGAATTGGGTGGGAACAACGATGCCGAAGCCGCAAAGAAGAGCTTCGCGCCAGGTGCCGTGCAGAGGGGCCACGCAAAGTGTCAACGCGAGCTGAAACCACAGCACGCCGCTCATGATTCGATCGCCCAGAATGCGTTGCCGAATGAGCGGGGATACCCCCTGAACCTCTGGTCTTGCCATTATTCGACCTCCCTGGGTCCTATTTCGGCGTCCGACGGGAACTCTTTAAGGGATGAAGCTCATGACGTTGCCGCGATACGCTAGAAGTCAGGAGTTGGAAGCTGCGCATGCCAGAGATTAAGAGCCACAAAATCACCCTCATCCCCGGCGATGGCATCGGCCCCGAAGTCACGCAGGCTGTCGTCCGAATCCTTGAAGCCACCGGCGTCAAATTCGAATGGGAGCGCTACGCTGCCGGCGCCGAGGCTTTCGAGATCTTCGGCGAGTACATTCCGCAGGCGCTCTACGACTCCATCGAGCGCAACAAGGTGGCGCTCAAGGGCCCGGTCACGACGCCCATCGGCGGCGGCTTCAAGAGCATCAACGTCACGCTGCGCAAGAAGTTCGACCTCTTCGCCAACTTCAGGCCCATCAAGAACCTGCCGGGCCTCGAGTCGAAATGGCCCGGCGTGGACCTGATCATTGTGCGCGAAAACACCGAGGGGGAATACGTTGGCCTGGAGCACGAGGTCGTTCCCGGCGTGGTGGAATCGATCAAGGTCATCACCGAAAAGGGCTCAACGCGCATCGCGCGATTCGCCTTCGAGTACGCGAGCAAGCATGGGCGCAAGAAGATCCATTCGATCCATAAGGCGAACATCATGAAGCTGTCGGATGGGCTGTTTCTGCGCTGCGCGCGCCGTGTGGCCGAAGAGTTCCCCGGCATCCAGTATGGCGAGCACATCATCGACAACACGTGCATGCAGCTCGTGATGAACCCTTACCAGTACGACACTCTGCTGCTCGAGAACCTTTACGGCGACATCGTGAGCGACCTGTGCGCGGCATTTGTAGGCGGACTGGGCCTGGTGCCCGGCGCGAACCTGGGCCACGACTGCGCAATCTTTGAGGCCGTGCATGGCTCCGCGCCCGACATCGCCGGCAAGGACATCGCCAACCCGACGGCCCTGCTGCAGTCGGCCATCCTGATGCTCCGCCATCTGGATGAGGAAGCCGCCGCAGACAAGGTGCAGAAGGCATTGGAGAGGGTCTATTCCGACCGCAAGTGTCTCACCCGCGACGTAGGCGGGCAATGCGGCACGTCGAAATTTGCGGATGCCGTGGTTGCCGCGATGGCCTAGGGCAATCGAAATCCACAAGCAAATCGCCGGAGCCGCCTGGCCCCGGCGATTTATTTGTGTCCTGGTCGCTGTCGCGGATTGGCTCTGTGAAGCAGCCTAGTAGGACAACACGCATCCGCCCGAGTCACTGTTGAAGGCATTGCTCCAAAGCGACTGCACCGGGAAGCTGCTGCCGTTGGGGAACGTAACCTTTGCCGACGCTCCCTGGCCGGATGAGATCCACGCACACTTATCGCCGTTTTCAGAGCCGCTGGAATCGAGCCAGCCGCCGTTGGGGAACTGGTCGGTCTCGGTCTCAGCCATCTCGTGGCCGCCGACAATCGTGATTCCGGCTTTGGCGCCCAGTCCGTTGAAGTTCGCGCCGCAGCTTGCGCCGGCATCGGTGATGTAGGGCAAGTTCGTGTACGCTACGTTGCCAAATGACGAGTTGGCGGAGCTGTGCCAGGCGCAGTATTGGGTGCCGAACCCGCTCGCATTGTGACCGTGGGACGTGGCGATTACGTATTGGACGCTCGCGTTGCTCGAGGACGTAGTGTTGCCGAAGTGCTGGGCTGCCCGCACTGCCTCGCCTGCCAGTTGCGATTGGCTGGGGCGATTTGGCGCGTTTCCTGCACTGTCAGCCCAAACGCCGGCGAACATCCCCGAGGGATTGCCGGCATGCTGGCCGCCGCTGCAGAAGAACGTCCCGCTCGCTACCCCCTGGCAATATTGCGTGACCGAGTTGTTCCAGGAACTGCTGCCCACGCCGGTGTAGAAGTTCTCCAGAATTTGTGCCTCGCCGCTGGGGTCATTGTTGTTCCATTGCGCGCCCCAGAGCACCAGGTAGACCCTCGGCGCTGTCTCTACTCCGATTCCGCCCACGCCGCCATGGTAGTAGAGCTGGTTCGTGGTGCTGGCCTGTTCCGTAACTCCATGCTGTGCCCATTCTGCTCGTGCTGCGCTCATGGCCTCCACTGTGGGATGCACCACTGCCGGTGGCTGGCCTTCTTCCAGGTACCGCACGCCGCCGGGATTTCCCTGGAAGTCCATCTTCGGCGCCTGTGCGTGAAGAACGGCGAAGGATGCGGCTAAAATGCAGCCCAGGACGGGCGCGGCGAATCGTGGAACAAAAATTGACTTATTCATGTGTGCGACCTCCATTTTTCACACGTACGAGATTTGGTCCATACCGATCGCTCGTCGCGTGACTCGTTCAGCGGACCGGCAAGATCTAAATTGCGAGCGACACTAATTCCCAATTTGCTGCTGCGTCAAGTGACGAACGTCCACACACCATCGAGATGGGAGTTTCGCGCCGCGGGCGCCCGATACGATGCGCAGAGGCTTGACCGCCACGCGCGAAGAGAGATAAGCTTCATCGCCCTTGCGGGGTTTACGATAAAACTGCCGGAAGGCACAAGGACCTTTGATTGATGCACTATTTGCTCTTCTACGAATTAGCCGACGACTACCCGCAGCGCCGCGCCGAGTTTCGCGCGGAGCATCTTGGCAAGGCATGGTCGTCGAGCGAGAGCGGCGAGCTGGTGCTGGCCGGAGCGCTGACCGATCCGATCGACCGGGCGATTCTGCTCTTCAAGAGCGACTCTCCAGCCGCGGCCGAGGAGTTCGCCCGGGCCGATCCCTATGTTCTGAATGGGCTGGTGAAGCGCTGGTACGTGCGCGAGTGGACGACGGTGGTGGGGGAGAACAGCGCCTCCCCCGTCCGTCCGGCGCTATAGGTTGGCTGATCGATTGCCTGTGACCAGGCGGACGATCAGGGTGAGGATCACCGCACCGACCACGGCAATCAGCACGCTGACGAGGATGCCGTGCTCCGCGATCGAGCCAAATCCCATGTGAGATGCCAGAAAGCCGCCGATCAGCGCTCCGATGAGACCCACAATCATGTCCATGATGAACCCGTACCCGGAGCCCTTCATCAGTTTTCCGGTGATCCAGCCGGCGAGCACACCAATGATGATCCACGCAATGATCCCGTGACCCATATGTTGTTCTCCTTCCGTCGGGTTGGACGCAGCCGCGCGAGCGGCTGCCATGCGAACTGAATTGGACCGCAGTTTCCTATAAGGGAATTCGTTCGGTCCGCGCAAGCTTAGGTTCTCCCCAGCCTCTGGGGAATGATGCACTACTGTACACTGGTATGTTTATTGGTCGCCATGCAAAAGAGATATCCAATCGGAATTCTTGGGGCCACCGGAATGGTTGGCCAGCGCTATATTCAGCTGCTCGAAGATCATCCGTGGTTCGAAATCACGTGGCTCGCCGCGAGCGATCGCTCCAGCGGGAAGCCCTACGGCGAAGCCGCTAAATGGCGGCTGGACACTCCTCTGCCGGACCGGATCGCCCGCATGATCGTGTCTCCCGCGGAGCCCGGGGGCGCACCCCCAGGATCCATACCCAGGATTATCTTCGCGAGCGTGGATACTGCAATTGCGCGGGAGATGGAACCGAAGTTCGCAGCGGCAGGATGCGCCGTGATTTCGAATTCCAGCGCTTTCCGCATGGCGCCCAACGTCCCGCTCGTGCTGCCCGAGGTGAATGCCGATCACCTCGAGATGATCGAAGGGCAGCCGTGGCGAAAGGAATCCGGCGGCTACATCGTCACCAATTCGAATTGCTCGGCGATGGGCCTAGTCGTCGCGCTTAAGCCAATCGAGGAGCGCTTCGGCCTCGAGCAGATCTTTGTCACCACGATGCAGGCGGTTTCCGGCGCGGGATATCCCGGCGTGGCCTCGATGGACATCCTCGACAACGTGGTTCCGTTCATCGCCACCGAAGAAGAAAAGATGGAAGCCGAGACCCTGAAGCTGCTGGGCCATCTGGACGGACATTCCCATTCCGTGGTCCCGCTGCCTGCGAAGATCACGGCGCACTGCAATCGCGTTCCGGTTGTCGACGGACATACGGAGTGCGTCTCCATCAAGCTCGGAAACAAGCTGGGCCGGCCCGTAACGCGCGAGGACATCCTGTCGGCATGGGCAGATTTCCATCCGCTTGCCGGTTTGGATCTTCCCTTTGCGCCTTCGCAGCCGGTTGAATTCGCTCCGCAGCACGATCGCCCGCAACCGCGGCTCGATCGTAATCGCGGCAAGGGTATGACGGTTACGGTGGGCCGGCTTCGCCCGTGCGGCCTGCTCGACTGGAAGTTCGTCCTGCTTTCTCACAACACCGTGCGCGGCGCGGCCGGGGCGACCATCCTGAACGCCGAGATGCTGGCGAGCCTCGGAAAGCTTGAACCGGTCGCCGAAGCAGCGATGCGCGGCTAGGCAGAAGATTCACTTTCAGGATTCCGCAATCGGGATCCGTGTATCTCCGGATTTGGACGAGAAAGAGCACATGAACCTTGTGGTCATGAAGTTTGGCGGCACGTCGGTCGAAGACCCGGCGGCAATCGCACGCACCGCGGCCATCGTCGCGGGACGGGTCTCCGCGGGCAAGAAGCCCATCGTCGTCGTCAGCGCCATGGCCCGCGTCACAGATCAGCTCTTGCGCTGCGCCTCCGCCGCTTCACTTGGCGACCGGACCGGGGCGCTGGCGATCAGTTCGCGCCTTCGCTGCCGGCACCGTGACACCGCTGCGGCGCTGGTGAAGGATGCGAAGGAGTCAGCCGCACTGGCCAACTGGATCGACAAGAAATTCGACCAGCTCGACGAGGTGCTGCGCGGGCTCGCCGCAATTCTCGAACTCACGCCGCGCATCTCCGACCTCATCGTCAGCTTTGGCGAGCGCATCTCGAGCCGGATGATCGCCGCGGCATTTTGCCAGCACGGGATCTGCGCGGAGCACGTGGACTCGCGCGACGTGATCGTCACCGACTCGTCGTACCAGAAGGCGATCCCGATCGACGCAATTATCGAGAAGCGCGCTGCTGAAAAGCTCCTCCCGCACATCACCGCGGGACGGGTTCCGGTAATGGGGGGATTCATCGCCTCGAACGAGGCCGGCATCACCACCACGCTCGGCCGCGGCGGCTCGGACTTTACCGGCGCGCTCATCGGCGGCGCCATGCATGCCGAGTCGATCGAGATCTGGACCGATGTGGACGGCATTATGACCGCCGACCCGCGCGTGTGTCCTGACGCGCTGCGCGTCAAAACCATCAGTTTTGAGGAAGCCGCGGAGCTGGCCTACTTCGGCGCCAAGGTGCTGCACCCTGCCACGATTCTTCCGGCGGTTAAAAAGAACATCCCGGTCCAGGTCCTCAACAGCCGCAACCCGTCGAACGACGGCACGCGCATCATCTCGCTTGCGCCGCATTGCCAGAGCCCGTTCAAGTCCATCGCGGTCAAGAAGAAGCTGAGCATCATCGACCTGGTGGCCAGCCGCATGCTCATGACGCACGGCTACCTCAAGGAGATCTTCACCATCTTCGACAAGCACCAGACCCCAGTGGACATGGTTTCGACCAGCGAGGTTTCGGTGTCGCTCACGGTGGACTCAAACGATAAGCTGCCGCAGATCGCCGCCGACCTGAGCCAGCTCGCCGACGTGAAATACGAGGGCAAGAAGGCCCTGGTCTGCATGGTCGGCGAAGACATCCGCGGCCAGAACGGCATGGCGGCGCAGGTGTTCGCGGCCATCCGGCATATCAACGTGCGCATGATCTCGCAGGGCGCGAGCGAGATCAACATGAGCTTCATGATCGAGGAAGACGACGCAGACGAGGCGGTGCGCTCGCTGCATGCAGCGTTCTTCCAGAATCCAGATCCGACGGTGTTTGACGTAGAGGCTCGTAAGCAGCTTGTCACTCCCGGTCCCTGAAATGAACAGAATCCTGCTGGGAACACATTGCGCGCTCTTTGCGCTCTCGACTCTCTGTGCCGATGCGCAGGTCTCGGTGAAAGCTGTGCCGCCTTCACCATCCCTGGTCTATGTGTATGAGGAGTTCGTCACCCTCGGTCCCGATCAGCCGGTAGGCGAAACTCCCGAGGGACGGCGCAACATCGTGCCAATCACCGGAGGAATGTTCAAGGGCCCGCGACTCAATGGCCGCGTCCTGCCTGGCGGATGGGATTGGCAACTGGCATCTTCCGGAGGATGTTTCACAATACATGCCGATTACATGATCGAGACCAATGATGGCGTCATCATCAACGTGCGCAATGTTGGAACCCAGTGCAAGAGCAGCGAGGGCAAGCCGGGTGCGCTTCTCACCTCGCCCGTTTTTGAAGCGCCGAAGGGCAAGTACGATTGGCTCAATGGCGGGGCCTACGTCGGCACGCTCGAATTAACAACTGTCGACGGCAAGCGGGCCGTGCACATACGCTTCTACCAGGCGCAGACGGCGGACGGACATTAGGAAAGGTTGAAAGCAATGCTCTTCCTCATCCTCGGCAAAGGCAAAACCGGCTCGCTCGTCGCCGAAGTGGCGGCGGAGCGCGGCCACAGCGTGCGCGCACTCGAAATCCACGAGAACCGCGGCGCTTCCGCTCTCACCGCTCCTACGCTCGCCGGCGTAGACGCCGTGATCGATTTCACGAGCCCCGAGTCGGCGGTTGAGAACATGCGGGCGGTGCTTTCGCTGGGCTGCCGCATCGTGGTCGGCACGACAGGGTGGTACGCGCAGCTCGACGACCTGTGCGAGCTCGCCGCCCGCCGCGGCGGGTCGATCCTCTACGGAACGAATTTCTCCATCGGGGTGCAAAAGCTCTTCCGCCTCACCGCTGAGCTGGCAAAGCTCGAGGGCTATGCGTTCTCCATCACCGAGACGCATCACGTCACGAAGCTCGACGCGCCTTCGGGAACCGCGCTCACGCTGAAGGAAATCATTCAGGGCGTCCGGCCTGGAGCCGACATCGATATCAAGTCGCACCGCATAGCCGACGCCAAGGGCGAGCACATCGTCAAGGCTAAGAGCGAAGTGGACGAGTTGGAACTGCGTCACGATGCGTTCAGCCGCCGTGGCTTCGCCATCGGAGCGGTACGCGGGGCGGAGTGGCTGGCTCAGCAAAAAAAGCCCGGCGCGTGGGAATTCCGCGAAATCTTCGACCAACTGTAAGTAGGGATTAAAACCCTCCGGCGTTACGGTCGAAGTAGTCTTCAAGTCGGCTGTGAGCAGTAGAGATGATTTCCTGTTTGAATTCTGGAGTCCATTGATCCCAGACTTCAGGAGCCCAGCGAATACAGCTTTCCTCAGTTCGAAGCAAGGATCGCCCCAGCCTCCGGGCGGGGTCTCGAATTATTACCTTCTCCCACTCGTCAGTTCGGCGATTGGCGAAATCCCCTGGTCTCTTCGGATTCTCGACCTGTTTATTTTGTCTCACGCGCTGACTAAAGAACTCTGCAAACCGCTCAGCAAGAACGCTGAGAGGGACACGGCCCTCTCGGTCCGCCAATTCTGCCATAAACACTAAAAGCAGCATCTTGAATGAATAGGCCATTCGCTGTCTTTCGATTTCTTGCAGAATCTTTGCTTTCGTCTCGTTCGCGGTCATAGCCGCACGATAGATTCGGCGTCGCTGCATGTCAACGAGAAGCAACTCCAGGTTGGATGATTTCGCGTGGTAGTCCCCTGCGACAGGCGGAGAAGCCCTTCGAAGCACCTTACACAGCTGGTTGAATGAGGGTATTGACCATCGGCGATCGCGCTCCTGACTTCCACCCGCCGTTATAAACTGAGCTGTCATGGATACAACCGGCTGCGGTACTGCAATCGTTACGCCTTTTCGGGCGGATGGATCGGTCGATGAACGGGCTCTCTGGTCGCTGGTCGACTGGCAGATTGAATCGGGAATCGATTTCATCGTGGCATGCGGGTCCACGGGCGAAGCGGCTACGCTCGACGAGCAGGAATGGCTCGCAGCCATCCGCATTGTGGTCGATGCCGCGGCAGGGCGCGTGCCGGTATGGGCCGGATGCACGCACAACTCCACGCGAACACTTCTTCGGCTGGCCGGAATGCTGCGGCAGGTGAAGGGCGTGAGCGCGGTGCTCTCCGCCAACCCGTACTACAACAAGCCCACGCAGGAGGGCCAATACCAGCACTTTCTCGCGCTGGCCCAGGCCGTCGCGCCAATTCCTGTTTGCCTTTACAACGTGCCGGGCCGCACCGCCGCAAATTTGGAACCTGAAACCGTCATCCGTCTCGCGGCAGCCGCGCCCAACATCCAGGCAATCAAAGAAGCCAGCGGCAAGCTGCCCCAGATCGCCGAGGTGGTCCACGGCGTGCCGCGCGGCTTCAAGGTCTTCTCCGGCGACGACAACATGGCACTGGCCGCGATCGGCATTGGCGCGCATGGGCTCGTCAGCGTGGCTTCAAACGAGGCGCCAGCCGAGGTGGGACGCATGATCCGGTCTGCCCTCATGAATGACTGGACGCAGGCCCGCGACATCGAGCGCCGCTATGGGCGGCTGTTCGAAGCAAACTTCTGGGAGTCGAATCCGGCACCGGTCAAGACGGTGTTGAGCCTGATGGGCAAATGCAGCGACTCGGTGCGACTGCCGCTTGTCACGCCCATGGCCGCCACCCGGGCGAGACTTGAGCGTCTGGCCGGTGAGATGGGCCTGCTCAAGTTCGCGCCGGTCGAAGGCGATTTGAGGATGTTCTAGGCACAGGGTTCAGAACTCAGGTTTCAGGGCCAGGAGATACCTGACGGAAAGGTTGACCCTGCAAGCAGGCTCCCAGGTAAATGATGGCTGCATTGATGCGGAGCCTGACCCTGATCCCTTGCCTTCCGGTCCCCGGTCCCTGGTGCCCGATCGCAGTCTTTACGATGCCCGGCGCAGCAGTTCCTGCTCTGCGCGGACCCAGTCTTCGATGTGCTGGCCGTGCTTCTGTCCACGCTCCTGCCAGAATCGGTGCGCCAGCAGCGCCACTTCGTCATGCGAAACCGACCGATCCTGGGAATGAGTGTGGTCGTGGCCGTTTACGGGATCCGACGACACGCCATTCGCGTTCTTTTTTGTGGCGGCCTTCCGCGGCTTGGCGGTGGTCGCAGTCTTGGTTGCAGTTGTCCGGGTCTTTTTGGGTGTATCTGCCATTTCTAATGGTCCTCCTGGGGGTTCTGCAGACAGGAATGTCGATCTACGGAGCCGGCCGGGCGTACGACGAGCCTTCCAACACGCCGGCCATCAGCCTGAAGGCTTTGGAAACCCTCTTCCCAGTCTGCGGTGAGGCCACTGAGTGGCCCTTCTCCTCCAGAATACCGAAATCCGGCCTCGCGCCGTACCCCATTGCGAGGCGCGGCATCCGCGATATAAACCATCTCGGGGAAGTGGTTGGATCAAAGCCAGTTACGCGTAGCCCGGTCGTTTGAGCGACATAAATGTGGCGTAAATAATCGACGCCAACCTTGGTCCTGGCGGCCCTGGACAAGTTCCACGGTTGGTGTGTCCCGGGGGGGTTGTTGCCGAGAGGCGGGAGCAGCCGATTCCCTCCGGGAATAACAGCAAGAAAAGCAAAAGCGCCGGAACACAGCGGTGCTGGTTTTGCTCCAGTTCGAGTGCTGACTCCGGCCGCCCTTCCCTGCCCCTATTTGCCGGCCGCTGTCTTCCAGTTCTGTCCCGGCCGTGCCACCTGCCACATCTGTTCGCCGATCTCGTCGAAGAGCCCCATCCGGTCTTTCCCGACCATGTACAGATCGAAGTGCGTCCGGTCTGGAATGAACGTGAAATGCGCATCGGCCCCCAGGCCCTGAAGCACGGCGTCCAGCTTGTGCGCAGCACCGTCAAGGTAGAACGTGTCGGCGGTCCCAACATACACATGAATCCGTCCCTTTAGGTCTGCGCCACGCTCGGTCCAGTTCGTCGTTAGTATGTTGGCCAGGTCGAAATGGTCGTGCCAGTACGCCATCACCTTGGGATTCACGTCGCCCGTTGTGCGGTCGAACATCTGCTCCGGCGCGCCGCCCGGCCCTTTGGGGGAAAACACCCAGTCGAATGACGCCATCTGCCCGCCGTACGGCCCCAGCACCCGCTCCAGTTGAGCGAACTGCTCGAACGTCGCGATCACCTTGGCGTGATCGCGCACCAGCGGATACGGCGAGCCATCCTCGCGGTGATAAACATTGGCTTTCGAGGCGTACAGGTCGACGCCTGTAAAGTCGTGGAAATCGCTCGGATCGGGCGAGGTTGACCATGTTCCCCCAAACACCTTGGGATAGTTGACCTCAAGCTGCAGCGACGCCCATCCGCCGCTCGAGTGCCCCTGCACGAACCGCCCGTCGCGCCGCGCGTCCATGCGGTACTTCTTTTCGATCCATGGAATGAACTCCGTCGTCAATGCCGCGCCCCACGGGCCGTCGTTCACGCTGTCGGCAAACTCGTGCGTCCCCTGCGGGCATGACTCGTCCAGCATCACCCAGATCATGGGCGGCATCTGACCCGCCTTCATCCGTTCGTAGATCCGGAGGCCGCTTACCAGCGCGCCGTCGATATCGCCGCCGAATCCGTGCGTCCAGTACACCGTGGGATACGTCCCGGATCCGCCCTTGGCATAATCCGGCGGCAGAATCACCCACGACTTGATCTTCGTCGGCCTGCCCCAGAAGTGCGACAGAAGCGGGCTTTCAAATTCCTGCAACTGCGCCACGTCGCTCGTCGCGCTCGCCTTCAGCTTCTCGAAGGCTGCCGTGCGCTGCGGGTTCGCCGCCGGATGCTGATCGAGCACCAGTTCCGGCTCCGTGCCCGTTCCAGGAGTCCAGCCGGCCAGCGTCACCACCGTGCTCACCCAGTCCGCCGGTGCCCGGCCGCTGTAGTTGTACGTGTGGTCCACGTCGAGCACAGCCTGCGCCTCGTACATGCCGGGAGATAGCTCCGCAAACGGCTTCGGAAACGCCGTCTCATCCGCGTCCACGTCAACCGCGTCTCCGGGTTCCAGGTTGTTAATCTCTTTTGCGCATACCCAGGTATTCGTGGGGCTGAACTCGTCCGTTTCCACTTCCTTGTCGCCCGAGCCCTGCTTGAGGAAGATCAGCAGCCGGCCGCTGATCGGCGCAGTGAGCGAAGACCCCGCCTCGACCCGGAAGAAAACGTGAGGTGATTGCGCCGGCGCGGATTGATTCTGAGCTGATTTAGGCTGCGCGGAAAGCGAAGCCGGCAGCGTGCAGCACAGCGCAACGAGCAGCAGCTCACGAGCCGCTGCGGGGCGGAAGCAAAGGAACATGCCGAACCTCGCGTGCATAGGAGAAAACTACCCGATGGGGAGAACGTCAGAATCTTAGCAAGCGCAGAGTTCAGCCCGCCAGTGCCGCCTTCACTGCCTCGCTTACCGCGCGGCCCTCGGCGCGCAGCCCGGTCCCGGCGATCTTCGCCTGCACAGCCTTGATCACCGGCCCCATGTCCTTCGGGCCTGGCTTCTGCCCAGTCGCGGCCGCATGCCCGGCGACTGCCTCGTCCACGAGCGCCTTCAGGCCGGCCTCGTCCAGCGCTTTGGGCAGGAACTCCTCGATCACCGTGATCTCGGCGGCTTCCTTCGCTGCCAGCTCCGGCCGGTTGCCCTTGGTGAACTGCTCGATCGAGTCGCGGCGCTGCTTGATCATGGTCGCTAAAGCCTGCTGCTCCTCAGGCGGCGTAAGCGGTCCGCGCTTCTCGATCGCCTTGTTCTTCAGCGCGGTCTTGATCAGCCGCAGCGTGCCCGTGCGCTCCGCGTCGTGGGCCTTCATCGCGGCTATCATTTGCTGTGTCACCTGGGCTTCGAGTGCGCCTGCGTCGGTCATCGTTCCTCAATCGTTGGAATTACGAGAGCTCACTTCCGAGTGTAACTCCCGGTCACGAGGATCGCGCGTCCGCGCTCGCTGCCTGAAGCAGCGCGCTCGAACTACACTTCGCCAACTTCATGCTGTTGTTGCCGCTGCCGGATTTCGATACAAGCTCCCGCCAATCCAAGCTGCCGGAAGTGCCACCACGGCAACCAGAATGGGATACCAATGCGCGCCGGCGGCCTGCGGCGAATTCCAAGTTCCCAGAACTCCCGCCATCCCAATGCAGAATCCGATGACGCCCCCGGTCATTGCATGCAGCATCGGACCATAGGGAGCAAGCCTTGCCGTGAGATAGCTGCCAAGCACGGCAAACACCGTCCGGTATGCCAACGCAACCAGCAAGAGCCGGTCCGGCATCCGTTGTCCCGGCGCCGGCGATACGCCGAACCTGTAGAGAAGGATGTCCGCGGTCAAGGACAGCACAAGCACCACCAGAAATCCCGCGAAGAGAGCGAGAAAGCTTCTGCCAAGCCGGCGGCTCGAACGATCAACCATCGGGACCTCCCTGTGGACGCCGGTTCAGGCTCGCATTTGCAACCCCTCACCCGCAACTGGATTTATCTGGGCAGACGCCGCAAATATCCACAGCTCAATCGATCACATTTCTCACATTTTTGTGTATAGTGTGGGTATTGGAAACGAGGAGAGTGAGCGCATGATCCGCAAAACCCGCCTTTTTACTCCAGGACCCACCCCCCTGCTCCCGGCCGCACAGTTCGCCATGGCCGCCGCCGACATCCACCATCGCACCCCAGAATTTCGAGCCCTCTTCCAGAAGGTGCTGGCCCAGCTCAAGGTCTTCGTCGGCACCAAAAACGACGTCCTGCTGCTCGCCTGCTCTGGTACAGGCGCCATGGAGGCTTCAGTTTCCAACCTCACCTCGCCCGGCGACAAGACCGTGGTCCTGACCGCCGGCAAATTCGGCGAGCGCTGGACCGGCCTGCTCAAGGCCTTCGGCTGCGACCCCGTCGTGGTGTCGGCGCCGTATGGCCAGACCTTCGACCTCGCGGCCATCCGCAAGGCGCTCACTCCGGACGTGAAGGCCATCTTCACCCAGGCCACCGAGACTTCCACCGCCGCCCGCCACGACATCGAAGCCATCGCGAAGCTCCGCAATGAAGCCGCGCCGAACGCGCTGCTGGTTGTCGACGGCATCACCGGGCTTGGCACCACGCACTTCGACGTGGACGGCTGGGGTATCGACGTCCTCATCGGCGGGTCGCAGAAGGCTGTCATGATTCCGCCCGGCCTCGCCTACCTTAGCGTCAGCGACCGCGCCTGGGCCGCCATGGAGACCACGAAAAACCCGCGCTACTACTTCGATCTCCGCAAGGAGCGCAAGAACGCCGCCAAAGGTGAGAGCGCCTATACGCCCGCCGTCGCCTTGATCGCCGGCCTTGGAGCCGCGCTCGACTACATCGCCGGCCAGGCCGGAGGCGACCTCGAAGCCGGGCGAAAAGCACTCATCGACAATGCCCAGGTAAATGCCGCCGCCACGCGCGCCGGGCTTGTCGCGCTGGGATTCACGCTGTTTGCATCGACGGCTCCAGCGGCAGCGGCTACGGCCGTCGCCGTTCCCGAAGGCATGGACTCGAGCGCCGTGGTCAAGACACTCAAGTCGCGTTTCGCGTCGATCATCGCCAACGGCCAGGGCGAGATGCAGGGCAAGATCTTCCGCATCGCCCATCTCGGCTTCTTCGACTATCTCGACACCGTGGCCCTGCTCGCCGCCCTCGAGCACGTCGCCAAGGACACGCTCAAGCTGCCCGTCAAGTACGGCGAAGCGGTCGCCGCCGCGCAGCAAGTCTACGCGGAGCAAGCAACTTCGTAGTTCACAGTTCGCAGTTCACAGTTTGGAGTTGTCAGTTTTCAGTCGTCAGTTGTCGGTAGTCAGTTCGATTTGGTCCTGTTGCGAACTGGATTCACAATTTGGCCCCGCGCCTTGTCTGTGAACTGTGAACTACGAACTGTGAACTCTCAAACCGGAGCCCCAATGCCCGATCTCTCATTCGGCGAAAAACTCGTCATCGCCCGCAAGCAGCTCGACCTCTTCCAGTATCAGATGGCCGAGCGGCTCGGCGTGCACCCCAATTCCATCTGGAAGTACGAGCGCGGCGAGGGCAAACCGCACGCCGCCGTGCTGCGCATGTTCGACCTGTTGTGCGAAAAGGAAGGCGTCCGTTTCGACGGGTACGCGTCCGCCGCTGCGGACAAGGGAGAAGCGATGAAGATTGTTCTGGCGGAAAAAGTATCGCCTGCCACGCTGCAGGTGTTTGCGGCCGAGCCCGGCTGGGAAGTCCTCACGCACGACAAGCTCGGCGATGGCGGCCTGGGTGCCGCACTGGCCGATGCCGACGCGCTTGTCGTCCGCTCGGCCGTGCAAGTTGATGACGCGCTCATGGAGAAAGCCCCGAAGCTGCGCGTGATTGGCCGCGCCGGCGTGGGCGTGGACAACATCGACGCCGAAGCCGCGACGCGGCGCGGAATCGTCGTGATGAACACGCCCGGCGCCAACGCCGTCGCCGTCGCCGAACTCACCATCGGCCTCATGATCGCGCTCGCGCGCAAGGTGCCTCCCGCGACGGCCACCATGCACGCCGGCAAATGGGAGAAGAAGAATCTCCAGGGCACCGAGCTGCGCGGCAAGACGCTCGGCATCCTCGGACTCGGCCGAGTCGGCCTCGAAGTCGCAAAGCGCGCCCGCGGTTTCGGTCTCGAAATCATCGGCAGCGATCCTTTCGTCTCCGCGGCCGTTGCGCGCGAAAGCGGAATCCGGCTCGTCACCCTCGAAGAGCTCTTCGCCGGCTGCGACTACCTCACGCTGCATGTCGGACTCACACCGCAGACCGAGGGGATTATCAACGCCAAGACAATTGCAGCCATGAAGAAGGGCGTCCGGATCATCAACTGCGCCCGCGGCGAACTCATCGACGACACCGCCTTCGTCGAAGCTCTCCAATCCGGCCAGGTTGGCGGCGCCGCGCTCGACGTCTTCCGCGAGGAGCCTCCGAAAAACCTCGTCTACGCCAACATCGATAACGTCATCCTTACGCCGCACATCGCCGGTTCCACCGCGGAAGCGCAGGAGGCCGTCGGTATCCAGATCGCGCGCCAGGTCCGTGAGTACCTCAAGCTCGGCGTCGTGCAGAACGCCGTCAACCTGCCCTCTCTCAGCCACGAAGAGTACGTGCAGCTCGCGCCCTTCATCGATCTCGCAGGCCGCCTCGGCGCATTCCTCGCCCAGACGGGCAAGCCCGCCGCTGCCGGGCAGGGCGGCATTGAGGCCATCCAGATCTACTACAGCGGCCTGTTGACTGAGGCCAAGACCGAGTTGGTGCGCAACTCGGCCATCGCCGGCCTTCTGCAAGGATCCGAGCACGTGAACCGCATCAACGCCGCCGCCGTCGCCGAGGAGCGCGGGATCCGCGTGCACGAAGAAAAGCAGGACGGCCACCGCGGCGGCGCGGGCAATCTCCTCGCCGTCGAGCTGGTCACCTCAAGCGGCACCAGTCACGCCACCGCGACCGTAATTCACGGCTCGCACCCGCGCCTGCTCGAGTTCGACGGCATCGACGTCGAAGCCCCGCTCGAAGGCACGCTGCTCGTCTGCCGCAACCTCGACGTGCCCGGCGTGATCGGCAAGATCGGCACCACCCTCGGCGAGCATGGCGTCAACATCGCCAACTTCGCACTTGGCCGTGACCGCTCCGGAGTTCAGCCCGTGAAGGCGCTCGCGGTCGTGCAGGTGGACCCGCCCGTCCCACAGGACGCCTTGAACGCGCTGATGAAAATTGAAGCGCTGCTCGAGGCCAGGCTGGTTACGCTGCCCGAGGCGGCGAGTTGACGCAGCTTCGGGCAGCCTGGCGGGTGTGGGCTAATTTCCCAGGTATTTGCTGATCGTGGTGTCGAACACCTGGTAGGGCACGACTCCGACGATGCGGACGCCGTCGATCTTGTCGCTGCCCGTCTTGCCGATCACGAAGCTGGGAGTTCCGCTGACCCCGAGCGTATTCGCGTCGGCGGCATCTTTGCGGATGGACTCGGCAAACGGCTTGGCTTCAACGCACGACTTGAACGATGCGGCGTCGAGGCCAAGCTTCTGCGCATCGTTGATGAGCGCCTGCTGGCTCAGGTCGGCAGAGGGGTCCTGGATCAGCGCGTCATGCATCTCCCAGAACTTCTTCTGGCGGCCGGCACAGTGGGCTGCCTCGGCGGCGGGCTCGGCGTTGGGGTGGAACTCGAGCGGAAGGTCGCGGTGCACAAAGCGCACCTTGCCGGTATCGATGTAGTCCTTCTTTAAGCGAGCGAAGTCGTCGGACTCGAACTTGCGGCAGAACGGGCACTGGTAGTCCGTGAACTCCACCAGCGTAACCGGCGCGTTGGGATTGCCCATCGCCTCCCACGAGGCGTTCATGCTCATGGTGACTTTATCGGAGGCCGGCTGGACCGGAGCCGCGGGCTGGGCCGCGGCCGCGGTGTTCTGCTGGTTCTGGAGCAGCTTGTGGATCTCGCGCAGTTCGTTCAGGATGGCGTCGGCCTGGTCGCGGGTCATGCCCTCGGGCATGTTGATGGTGACAGATTCAGCCTTCACGGGCTGCGATTTTGAGACAGGCTTCGCGGGCGCGTTGCTTTGCGCGCCGAGGACCGACGCCATCACTACGAAACCGAGCCCCGCACAACATACTGCTTTACCAAACATCGTTTCTCCTTATCCTTCTTTGAGCTATCGCAGGTGCCTTATCTGCAGCGGCTGCACTATGGGGCAGTTACCACGCATATGTTGTTCGAGCAAATGCCTGAACCGCAGTCAGCGCCGGCCAGGCAGGCCTTGCCGATTGCGCATCGCGCACATGAATTGGGACCGCCGCAGTCGACATCCGTTTCGGTGCCATCCTTTACGTTGTCGGCGCACTGGTTCACGCACACGCCTCCGGCCTGGCAGATGCCGGTTGCGCCGATGCAGGCCTGTCCGGCTGTGACGTTGCCGCATACGCCGTTCTGGCCGCCTGTCAACGCTGCGAGGCAGCTTTGACAGCTATTGCCGCTACACGCGGTGTTGCAGCACACGCCCGACGAGCAAAATCCGGAAGCGCATGACGCGCCGGAACTGCACGCGGCGCCAAGCGGGCTCTGCACGGTCTGGCACGAGCCAGCGTTGCAGCTCTGCCCTGACGGGCATTTGACGCCGCAGCCTCCGCAGTTGTTCGGATCATTGGTCTCATTGGTGCACTGCCCGCCGCAGTTGGTCAGGCCGCCGGTGCACGCTACTGCGCACGTTCCGGAACTGCACACCACGTATGGATTGGCGGTCGGGCACGCTTGCCCGCAAGCGCCGCAATTCCCCATGTCCGTCTGGGTATTCACGCACGCTGATCCGCATAACGTGAACCCGGGGGCGCATCCGCAGGTGCCGGAGCTGTCGCACACCTGGTTCGCGCCGCACGCAGTGCCCGCCGCAACCGGGGCGCAGGTCCCGCTGGCGCAGGTCTGGCAAGGGCCGTTGCAGGAAGCCGTGCCGCAGCACGCGCCATTGACGCAGTTCCCGCTGGTGCAGGTGGCGCCGGTGGAGCAGGCGGCGCCGTTCGACGACAGTGACGCGCACACTCCGCCGCTGCAGCTGTTGCTCTGGCAGTTGGCGTTGGAGGTGCAGGCGCTGCCGTCAGGCAGGGGCGCGGCGCAGATGCCGGAGGTACAGACTCCGCTGCTGCACGAACTCCCGCTGGTGCACGACACTCCGGCTCCGCAGTTGGACGAGCAGGAGCCGCCGCAAAGTCCGCCGATGCAGGCCAGCCCGGAAGCGCAGGCTGTGCCGCATCCGCCGCAGTTGGCCGTGTCCTTCGTGGTATCGACGCAGTAGGAGGAGCAGGACGTTCCCGAACACTGGGCCGCGTCCCCGGACTCCTGCATCTTGTACTCGACCATCAGGTTCGCGTCCGACCCCGGGTTGGGACCGCAACCCGCGGCAGTGCGCAGCAGCGCCTGGATGGTAGCTCCCGCGGCGAACATCACGGACGTCGGGCCGCTGTCGGCCCAATAAGCGCCGGGAGTGAGAACGAGGTCCTGCCCCTGCGTTCCGTCGGTAATGCGGAACACCGCGGCCGGGCATCCCTGGCCCGTGGGCGTCTTCACCTGCGCCCCGATACGCAGCACGGTGATGGGCTGATCGAGCACGATGGTGCTGCCCGTCCATGTATTGGAAAGCGAACCCGGGAAGAATGAGGAAAAGATCATGCGGGCGTTCAGGCTGCCGGGAGGTCCCTGGGGGCCTGGCTGACCGTTGGCTCCTGGCTGACCGTTAGGTCCGGGCTGGCCCTGCACTCCGGGTTGGCCCTGAAGTCCCGGCTGACCATTGGCGCCTGCCAAGCCGTTGGGCCCTGGCTGGCCGTTTGGTCCGGGCTGCCCCTGGACGCCTGGTTGTCCTTGAACTCCCGGCTGACCTTGAACTCCAGGTTGGCCCTGGACACCGGGCTGGCCCTGAACTCCGGGTTGACCGTTTGGTCCGGGCTGACCCTGAACGCCTGGTTGCCCCTGAACACCGGGCTGGCCCTGGGGCCCCGGAGGTCCCTGCTCTCCGGCGCCAGCGAGCAGGTATTGCAGGACCGGCCCGTGGCTGGTGTCGGTGTCTTCCTTGCTGTCGAAGAGGAAGTCGCCGTGCGCGCCTTCGAGCGTCAGCACGATGCCGTTGTTCGTCTCCACACCCGAGAGCCAGTCCTCAACCAGCGACGTGACGTCGATATCCACGAACTGGTTCACGCTGGCGGCTGTGACCGACACCGGATGCCCGCCCGTAGCGGAAGCGCCAAATCCGGGGGCATTCAGTGAAGTAATGGTCGTCTGCTGCCAGGGAGCCTCCACCGGCGCCGCATCAAAGGAACCCGCCGTATTCACCTTGTCGATAAAGAGCCGCAGCGTGGCCTGCTTCAGCGTCGAGCCGCTGGGAATCGAGGAAAGGTCGAACTGAAGGTAGACCGAACTTCCTGACGCGACCTCAAGAGTGGGGTTTGGCTTGGCGCCGAGTGCATCCTTGTGGCCGGAGGCGACGGTAGCGTTGGCCACCGGCCGGGCGGTCTGGGCGATTGCAACAGCAGCAGTTAGAAACAGCGCAACGAGGCAGGGAAAAGCCTTTCGGACAGCACACACACGCATCGATACCTCCAGGCAAAGCACGGCTGATGGAGCAAATGGCCCTGAATTGAAGCTGAAAACAGGGGAGAACGGCCCAGTTGAAACTGAAGCTTGTGAGGCAGGAATCTGTGTGGAAACTCAGGACAGCCTAACAGAGGATTGCGCCACTGACAACAGGGGATCGCGCAAACAAAACTACCCGGGAGTAACGCGCACCCGCCGTTACGACGGTGTTTCGCGCCGCACTCCCGGTCTCACTATTTCAATGCTTCAATGTTTCGCTGCCGGCTATCCCATCAGCCCCTTGTGCCCGAGCCAACACCGCAGGTACGATGCTTGCCCGATGTGGTAGGTCTCGTGCCACGCCAGAAAGCTGACGATCCCGCTTTCCTTGCCGTCCGTGCTGGGAGGTCCCGGCTGTCGCGCCGGCTGCGCCAGCGATTCCTCCGAGGCATTCTCGAACACCTGTGCGAGCGCGTCGCCCGCTTCCTTCCAGCCTTGAAGCAGAACTTCGGGCGAGGGATACGCCGTTGTCTCGTCAATCTTCACGCCGCGCGCGAAGATGTCCAGCCAGGGCTGGGACCACTCGGTCCCCAACCGCTTCAAGAGAGCTTTCCGCGTCCACGTCACGTGGCCCACGATCCAGGCAATATGGTTCGCCTTCTCGTCGGGCCGGCGGAGCCACTCCTCCGGAGTAAGTTCATCCACCATCTTCACGAGAAAGCCATTGTTGAATCCGTACTGCTGGGAGGCGGTGACGATTGAGGCTGGAACAGGCATGAGCAAGATTCTCCTTGGCACATGGATGAAGAATCTCCCAGCTGTGATTCAGAGAGAATGTGAATCCTGATTCGCTTCTCGATCCGCAAACAGAAACGGCGCCCGCGAGGACGCCGCTCTCTCCAATATCCAAGTCCTCTACGCCCGGCTCAGGTAAGCGCCCTCGCTCGTGTCCACGCGGATCTTCTCGCCTTCGTTGATGAACGGAGGAACCTGAACTACCAGGCCCGTCTCGGTCTTCGCCGGCTTGGTTACGCTCGAAGCCGTCGCCGACTTCAACCCCGGCTCGGTCTCCACTACCGTCAGTTCCACAAACGTCGGCAGCTCGATGCCCACGGCGAGGCCGTCGTGGTAGCTAACCCTGATCTGCAGGTTCGGCGTCAGGTACTCCACCGCGTCGCCGAGCGTCGAGCTCTTCAGCACCGTCTGCTCGTAGTTCTCGGGATTCATGAAGTAGTAGTCGTCGCCGTCGTTGTAGAGATACTCCATTGCGACTTCATCCACCACTACTTTCTCAATGGCGTCGGCAGAGCGGAAGCGGTGCTCGAACATGGCCCCGGATTTCAGGTTGCGCAGCTTGGCCTGGATGAAGGCGCGCAGGTTGCCGGGCGTGCGGTGCTCCACCTTGAACACCAGGTGAAGCTGGTCGTTGTGCTTGATGATCATGCCCGGACGCATTTGGGTGGCGGGAATCGCCATAAACAGTAGACTCCTTGCTGGGATCGCGTCATAAGACGCAAAAAGGTCGGATCGAAACCAATTCCTATTTTATCGTATTGAGAACTCAGTACCGGCCGCGGACAACCGGCGGCGCCCGGGCCGGACCGGGCAAGCGACAGCGTCCGCGCGATTCGAAGCCCATTTTGAGTTGAATGCACCCGTCAGCTAGGATTACCCCGAATCGCTCCACGGGAACCACCAACCTTTCAGGAGCATCGCATGCGCATTCGACTCGCCGCCCCGGCGGCCCTTCTCGCTTCCCTGGCTCTGAACCTCGTATCTGTCCTCGCGCAATCGCCGGCCACGCAATCGCCGGTCACGCCGCAACAAGCCGTCGCCGCGCCCGTTCCGCCTCCGGTGCCGGCTGACGCCCCTTACAAGAACGCCAGTCTTCCCGTCGATCAGCGCGTCGCCGATCTGCTCTCCCTCATGACTCTCCCCGAGAAAATCTCGATGCTCGCCGGCTCCGGCTGGATGGAGTCGACCCCCATCCCCCGCCTCGGCATCCCTGCCATCAAAATGGCCGACGGACCCATGGGTGTCCGTGCCTGGTACGGCAGCTCCGCCCTCACCTCCGCTGCCAACGCCTCGCAGACGGTCTACGCCACCGCGTTTCCTTCCGGCATCTGCATGGGCGCGACCTGGGACCCGGCCCTCGTGCAAAAAGAAGGCGCCGCCATCGGCCAGGAAACCAAGGCCCTCGGGCGCGACATGATCCTCGGCCCCACCATCAACATCAACCGCGAGCCGCTCTGGGGCCGCAACTTCGAGGGATACGGCGAAGACCCATACCTCACCAGCCGCCTCGGCGTCGCCTACGTCCGCGGCGTGCAGAGCGAGGGCGTCATCCCCAGCGTCAAGCACTTCGTGGCCAACAACGAAGAGTACGAGCGCCACCGCATCGATGAATCCATCAGCCAGCGTGCTCTCCGCGAAATCTATCTTCCCGCTTTCAAGGCCGCCGTCCAGGAGGGCGGAGCCTGGAACGTCATGTCCGCCTACCAGCTCGTGAACGGCGCGCACATGGCGGAAAACCAGCCGTTGCTCCGGGACATTCTCGAAAAGGAGTTCGGCTTCCAGGGCTTCGTCGTCTCCGACTGGGGATCCACCTACTCCACCGCGCCCACCGTCAACGCCGGAATGGACCTCGAGATGCCCGGCGGCGAGCCTGCCCAGAAGTGGATCGTGCTTCCACAAACCGTCCAGTCCGGCAACGGCGACCTCTGGCTCACGCCCGACAAAGTCCAGGCCGAGATCACTGCCGGCCATATCACCCAGGCGCAGCTCGATGACAACGTCAGCCGCATCCTGCGCGTGCTCTTCGCAAGCGGCCTCTTCGACCATCCTCACCCCGGCGGCGGCGACGTCGACACGCCCGAGCAGCGCGCCATTGCACTCAAAGGAGCAACCGAAGGCATCGTGCTGCTCAAGAACGACGCCGGCCTTCTCCCGCTCGATCCGGCCAAAATCCGCTCCATCGCCGTCATCGGCCCCAATGCAGCGGTCGCCCGCACCGGCGGCGGAGGCAGCTCCAACGTCCGCCCCAAAACCGCCACCGCACCGCTTGAGGCCATCCAGAAGCGCGCGGGCAGCGCTCTCACCGTCACGTATGCCCTCGGCGCCGGCATGGAGGGCGAAGACCCCGCGCACGACACACCCGAAGCCCGCGCGGCCGACCTGCAGCAGGCCGTCGAAGCCGCCTCGCACGCCGACGCCGCTATCCTCGTCGTCGGCCGATCCAGCAAGATCGAGCACGAGTCAGCCGACCTCCCCAACATGGACCTGCCTGCTGGTCAGGATGCGCTCATCCAGGCCGTCGAAAAGGCCAATCCGCACACCGTCGTCGTGCTCAACACCGGCAATCCTGTGACCATGACCCCGTGGATCGACTCGACGCCCGCACTCCTCGACATGTGGTACGGCGGCCAGGAGGGCGGCGAAGCGCTCGCCGCCATTCTCTTCGGCGATGCCGACCCCTCCGGCAAGCTCCCCGTCACTTTCCCCAAACGATTTGAGGACTGCCCCTGCTACGGCCACTATCCCGGCGAGAATCTCAAGGTCGACTATGCCGAAGGCATCTACGTCGGATACCGCCACTACGACACCAAGGACGTCGCCCCGCAGTTCCCCTTCGGCTTCGGCCTCAGCTACACCACCTTCCAGTACGACAACCTCGGCGCCACGCCGCGTCTCTCCCGAAACGGCAGCAAGTCGAACTTCGCCGTCAGCGTCGACCTGAGCGTGCAGAACACCGGCACACGCCCCGGCGCGGAGGTCGTCCAGATTTACATCCATCCGAACAAGCCCCGCATCGACCGTCCCGTCCACGAGCTCAAGGCCTTTCAGCGCATCGAGCTCCAACCCGGCGAAACCAGGTGGGCCCACTTCCACCTCGACGAGTCCGCCTTCTCCTACTGGAACCCGGCAACCAACTCATGGACCACCGATCCCGGCGAATATGAGATCGAGGCCGGCTCGAGCTCGCGCGACATCCGCCAGAAGAAGGTCGTCAATATCCCCGCCAGCTTCCTCCGCGACCGCTGACAGAGAACACGCAAGACGGCAGATCGGGCCACAGTTTGCCCACGGTTGGCACCGCGTAAGGCGGGGCCGCGAGCCGTTCGGTTTATTATTCCGAGCGGCCCGCGGTGGCTTATGAGGACTTCCGAGGGAAGTGCAGCGCACTGGGCCAATCCAGGCCGCCACCACATTAGGTAGAACACCTCGCGATCCCGGGGCGGATCGTGCGAGTGGCGGCGAGGCTGCAGGAGTTGGTCATCCGGAGGGGGGACACAACCCGCAACTGACCTGTTAGCTACACTTTCCAAGAGTTTAAGGACAGACCAGGTTTCCCGGTACTAGCAACATTGCTAGTACACCCTTACTCACTCGTAACCATGCTGCCGGCGGGCCCATCCGCTGCCCTATAACGGATGCTCCAGGACCTCCTCCGCCACGCCCCCGCCCCGCGCGGCAACCCACGCGATATAAAGCCCCGAAGCCACGATCAGCGCGCCGCCCAGAGCCATCCACACCGTCGGAATTTCACGCCACACCAGGTACGAGATCAGCGCGCCGGTCAGCAGCTGCGTGTAGTGGTATTGCGACACGTTCGACGCCGACGTGTGCTTGATGGCCATGAAGAAGCAGATGCTGCCGCCCGCGCAGAACACCCCCATCACGAACAACTCCGCCAGGACCAGCCCGCCCGGCGCCGTACCGTGGAACGCCATCGCGCCGAATCCCGCCGCAGCCATCACCGCGCCCGAAAAAAACGTCAGACTCTCCGGCGTCTCGGTCCGCGTAAGCACGCGCGACCACACCATGCTCACGCTGAAGCACGCCACGCACACCGCGCACGCCGCGTAGCCTATCCAGTCTCCGCCCGCTGGCCGTCCAAAGGGGTTCACCGCGATCACCACGCCGGCAAAACCCGCCAGCAGCGCCAATGCCTTTTTCGCGTTGACCTGTTCCTTTAGAAACACCGCCGCCAGGGTCGAAACCACCATCGGCGCCGAAAAGATGAGGATGTAGAACAGCGTGAGCGGAAGGTGCCACACCGCGATTACCACGCCGAGGTTGTTCGCGAGGTCAAGGCACGACCGCACCAGCTGGTTCCGCAGGTTCGCCGGCCGAAGCACCCGCATCTCGCCGCGCGCTGCCGCATAGCCGGCCAGGCACAGGCAAATGAAGAGCCCCAGGAACGCGACCACCTCATACGCCGGCAGCCTGTAGCGTCCGATCCACTTCATGGTGCTGTCTGTCAGCACCCACAGCGTGAACCCCGCCACCGCCAGTCCGATGGCCTCGAAGTCAGTCGCTGTGCGGTCCCCACTACGGCGCATCATGGCGCGCCGCGCAAGCACTGAACGCGCTCATTCCATCCTGCCCAGGCGGCGCCGTACTCGATTCCCATCCGTAAAGCCTACCAACCGCGCCGCACCCTCGCGCGGCCTTCCACGCGAAGAAGCGGATCCTGATGATGGCTTGCCCGCAAGACTTTTTCGCGAAGCAGGCAATCCGCCCGCGGCATGTTCAGGAATGTGGCTAGAACGTCCCCAGGGTGAACTGCGGCGCGAGACGCGGGCCCGACCCGGTTTCCTCGCTTGCCCTTTGCAGGTCCAGAAGCTGCTTTTGGCGGCCCGGGCTCGCAATGGTCTCGAGGTTGCTCTGCACAAGCGCTCCAATCGGCTTGGGAAACTGGGTGGAAGCCAGTCTCCGCCCCCGGTACATCACACCCTGAACGTCCGCCGCCGCGGCCGGAATGTAGGAGACCGCCTGGGTCGTCGCGCGTTCGATTGTCGCGTCGTCGGGCATCAGCGCCTCCACTTCCTTGGGGTCTGGATTCCCACCTTTTTGCGCGGCGTAGATCTGCTGGCGCGATTTGAATAGGGCGAGAGCGGCGATCCTGCTTGTATCCGGCGCTTTGGCAAGCTGCGCGTCGCCGAATGAGCGCCACTTCATCCCTGCGCCATTCGTGACGTCGAACCCCTCATGGTTCATCCGGTCATGGATGCTCTTGAGCACGAGTTGCTCTGCATTGCCGCTGAGCGAGACGATGCCCGCGTAAAGCTGTGCTTCGGGGTTCTCGGTGCGCAGCGGGTTTGTCTGAAGATAACGCGTGATTTCGGCCATCAGCCTGGCCTTGTCGAACAGGTGTCCCGAGGCATAGGAATCGGTCAGGAAGTGTCCGCCGCTTGCATCCACCAGCAGCGCATGTTGCAGGCCGCGATCATCCTTGGCCGCTTTCGCCTCCGTAATCGCCTGCGTATGCAGACGCCTCCATTCGACCCGGTTGAGCGGCGCAAAATGCGTGTCGTTCTTCTTGGCGAGGTCCAGATAGCGGCCCTGCGTGATTTCGTTATAGGTCTTGTTCGGATCCGAGAGCTTTCCCTTCCGTTCCTGATCGATCGCTTCGATCAGCTTGTCGATCTCATTCTTCCCGCCTTCCTTCTCGAGCGGCTGCGAGGCAGCTTTTGCAATCGCGTCCGGGCTTTCGTAGAAATCGCCATGCAGCGCGGTGATCTCGCCTGGCGACAGCTTGACGTCCTGTTTGCCCTTGCCTGCAACCGAACGCGAACCGGCGGTAATCTTGCCGCCGGCCTTTTTGAGAGGATCCGCTTTGATCTCCGCGGCCAGCTTGGCAGCATCGATCCCATGGTCTTTAGCCCATTTCTTTCCCTCTTCGGTCTGCACGAAGTCCTCGAGTTCATCGAGGCTTTTGTCGCCCAGGTCCTCATGCTCCGGAGATTCGTAGCGATGAATCGCCGGCGCCCCCGGCTCAAGCGCGGACTGGATCACATGGGCGACTTCATGCGCCAGCACATGCTGGCTCACCGGCCCGTCCGTCACGATCTGCGGCCCCCGGGCAAAGGCGGCTGCACCGATGCTGCGCGCCACGCGGCCGGAAATGGCGTCATCATGCAGGCGAACGGATCGCAGGTCATACCCGAATGCATGTTCAAACAAATGGCGAGCCGGATCGGGCAATCTACGGCCGGCAGAAACCGGAGCGGCAGCGGAGCTTCGAGGCAGGGGCCTCGGCGGTTCTTGTGGACGCAGAGCCGGCTTGCCCGAAGGGAGCGCCGCAACCGAACGGGCAGCCCATTCGGCTTCTGCTTCATTGCTCTCGCGATGCTTCGAGCCGCGGATCTCCACTGCCGCCTGTTGAGGTGTGCCATCTGACCTGTCCGCGGACTGAACGCCGGGCCTTATGCCGGGCCCAACAACCGGATGGACCGGAATGTTGCGGGGATTCCACACGAGGGCAGACGCCTCGACGCCGGAGTCAAGTGTCCGCGCTCCAGACAACGATTGCCGCGATGTCTCCCTGTCGGCAGAACCGGAGGCCGTTTTCGTCTGAGCTTTGGCGACCGGCGGAGCTAACACGGCTGCACCTCTCTGGATGAATCACAGCGAGCAATGCTTAGGGGGAAATTCTACGCCTCAAGCGGACCTCGGATACAAGATCTCTCTCGAGAGGATCCAAAGTCTCGATTCCAGCGTCCATGCAATCCACATCGTGGAAGCGACAGATTGAACCGCAACCCCGTTCCTTTATTCCCGGACCCGGCCTACAATCGAAGTCCACGGCATCGGCCGCCGCTCTCTCGCTTCTCATGCCGAAAGGAGCTTCCCCATGCAGACCCGCCACCTTGGCCTCAACGGCCCCGCAGTTTCGCCAATCTGCCTGGGAGGCAACGTCTATGGCTGGACTCTTTCCGAGGCCGACAGCCATCGCCAGCTCGACCGGGCCGTCGACTCCGGCCTCACATTCATAGACACCGCGGACATGTACTCCCGCTGGGTTCCCGGCCACCGCGGCGGCGAGTCCGAAACCATCATCGGCAACTGGCTTGCCCGCTCCGGTCGCCGCAAAGACGTGTTCCTCGCCACCAAGGTCGGCTTCGACATGGGCGACGAGAAGGAAGGCAAGAAAGGCCTGCGCCCCGCCTGGATCTCCCAGGCTGTCGAAGACTCGCTGCGCCGTCTTCAGACCGACTATATTGACCTCTACCAGGCGCACACCGACGACGAGCCCACCCCGCTCGAAGAGACGCTCGGCGCTTTCGACAAGCTGGTGCGGGAAGGAAAGGTCCGGCACATTGGCGCTTCGAACTACACGGGCAAGCGGCTCGCCCAGGCGCTGGAGACGAGCCGGCGGAACAACCTGGCCGCCTACATTTCGATCCAGCCGCACTACAACCTGCTCGAGCGCCAGCCCTTCGAAAGCGACCTGCTGCCAGCCGTCGAGAAGTATCAGCTCGGAGTGATTCCGTATTTCTCGCTGGCGGCCGGCTTTCTGACGGGCAAATACCGGCGCGGGACCGACACGTCGAAATCCGCGCGCGGCGGCATGGTGAAGAAGTACTTCAATGACCGCGGCTTCGCAATCGTGGACACGCTCGCGGAGATCGCCGGCGAGCACCAGGCAACGCCGGCCCAGGTAGCGCTCGCGTGGATGCTCGCGCAGCCCGGCGTGACTGCGCCGATCGCCAGCGCCACCAGCGACGAACATCTTGACGATCTGGTTGCCGCTACGAGCCTCGAACTCGATACGGCCAGCATCCATCGGTTGAACGACGTGAGTGCTGCGGTAGCTGCCTGACACCCGGAGACACAAGAGGCGCGATCCGCGTCAGCGAATCGCGCCTCTTGTCTTTCTGGTCCCTGATCCCTGCCTTACTTCGGCGGCTCGTACGGCTCAACCTTGAGCATGTCGGAGAGAATGCCGCGCTCCTCCGGGCTGAACTGGCCCTGGTAACGCGCGGAGTTCAGCACGATGCTGCGCTGATCGGGCGGCACAGAGCGAAGATCGCGAAACGCATTCCTCATGATGGCCTGCCGGTCTTGCGGAAGCGCGCCCCACTCGCGCGACGAACGGTTCACGCGCATGCGCTCCTCGGGCGAGAGCCGCTCCAGGTTCTCCGCACGGGCGAGCCGCCGCTGGCGCTGCTCCGGGGAGAGCGAGTCGACGCTGTGGAGTTGCTGCACCAGGCGCTGCTGCTCGCCGGGCGGCAAACGTCGGAAGCTGGGATCGCTGCGCAGCATCTGCTCCTGGTTTGCCACGGGAACGTTGCGGTGCTCGTTGAGCCACGATTGCAGGTGGCCAGGCGTCGCATAGTTTGGCGGACGATAGCCGGGATACGCGGGCCGCACCGATGCGGGCCCGAGAAACTGCGACCCCTGAGACGGCTCCGGGTACGCCGGCCGCGTTGAGCCCTGCGGATACTGGTTGGGTTGCGGGCTGGCATTTGGCCGCGGCGGCGTGTTCCGAGGGGGCGGCACATAATTCGGCCTCGCCTGGGTATGGGGCTGCGGGCGGCTCTGCTGGCGGGGAGGGGGCGGGTTGTGCGGTGCCGGGTGCTGGTTTCCATGCTGGGCCCAGCCCATGGGAAGCGACAGTGCCGCAACCGCAGCAGCCACCGCTGCGCGGCGCAGTCCCGTCGCCTTCGCCCCACCCATCATCACCGTGTTACTCCCGTCCGCAGTTCTTAAAAGTCACCAGTAATTCTGTCTTCAACTTCTATTTGTCTCGTTCAGGTTTCAGTCTCCCGAATCCTGATCCGTTGCCGAGATATTCTCAAGCTGGTCGAGCAGTTGCGCGTTGTTGTCGAGCAATTGCAAATCGTGCACCACCGCGGTCTGCGGCGGCACCGCCGGAGGCGTCTGCCAGTAAAGATCGAGATAAGTTCCGCCGCCCAGGAGCAACAGAACCGTGAGAGCCATCGCAGCCAGCGGGCGAACGTGCATCTGCGAACCAATCATCATCCGCGCCCGGATCCGGTCCATGATCCGCACAGGCCACGACGGCGGCGCAGCCTGCTTCTCTTCTTCGAGCCGCGCCTGAAACCGGGTCATGAAGTAGGGATTCGGCTCCGGGGCTTCCCATGCATCCATCGCCGCCATGGTCGCGCGCAGCTCTTCGAGCTCGGCGCGGCAGGCGTTACATTCAGCCACGTGCGTCTTCACCGCCGCAGGCGCATTCTCAGGATCGAGCAGCAGGTCCGCCAGCTTCGTCTCCATGCCCGCGCAGATTGTTGTGTTCCGTTCCATCTCCATCACCCCACTTTGTTGACCCGGTTTCCTTGCCGATAGTCTCTCGGTCTCTAGATGAATTCCTTCAGTTTCTCCCGCAGCGTTTGATAGGCCCGAAAGAGCAGCGATTTGGTGGCCGACTCGCTGAGCTTGAGAACCTCTCCGATCTGCCGGTAATCCAGGCCCTGGTACTTGTGCATCAGCACCGCCATCCGCTGCCGCTCCGGCAGCGCCATCACGTGCTTGCGGATCATGGCCATGCGCTCATCGCGGAGCATCCGCTGCTCCACGGTGAGCTCGTCGTCGGCGATCTCCGGCGTGGTTCCTGTCTCCTCGTCGGGCACGTCGAGATAAACATTTTGCGCGGTGCGCTCGTGCTTCGTATCGCGCGCGTAGTTCACCGCCAGGTTGGTCGCGATCCGGTAGAGCCAGGTGGTGAATTTTGCTTCGGCCCTGTAGCTCTCCCTGGATCGGTAGACGCGCAAAAACACTTCCTGGGTTAATTCCTCCGCCACCGACTGGTTATGCACCATGCGGTAGAGGAAGCTGATCATCGGCCGGTGGTACTTCTGGACCAGGTAACCGAATCCCGCTTCGTCCCCGGCCGCCACGCGCAGCATGACGGCTGCGTCGCTTGCCGGGTCGGCCGCGGCCGAGCCGAGCTGCGCTTCGATTCGCGCGTCCGGGATAGCCGCCGGACCCGTTCCCAGCACCGGCCTGTCCAGGACCAGGGTCGCCATATCTTCTTCAACCCCATCCTCTTTAGATTGTTGCGCTGTTTCGCTCTCTTCGGCGCTTGAATTTGCGTCTTTCGGGCCGGGTTGGGAAGGCCGTTTGCCGGCTCCCGGCGAGCCTCCGGCGCCTCCCGTCGCGGCCAGGACCGGAGTCCGGTCCAGGGGCCGCGCCGAGTCGAAGTAACTATTGAAGGCCGTGGCCGCGGCGGGACGAAGGCCACCCGCATCGCCTTCGGGTAGCGAGTCGGCCCACGGCCGGATTGATTTCGATCGAAACAACATGCGTTATGAGGCGAACTCTTTTCCTTACAATGCGGGGGGAGGAGAATTCAGCTTCGCGGTTTGGTCCTGCGGGCCCGCAAATGTTACTCTAACCTACGGGAACCCCCTCCGGTTCTTATCTTGCAGGTACCGCATTTTCAGGGCGCTTAACTCAGCGGTAGAGTGCCATCTTCACACGGTGGAAGTCATAGGTTCGAATCCTATAGCGCCCACCATTCCTGCGTTCAGGCCCTACCCCTTCATTGCATTCTGGGTCAGGATTTGGCCTGCGGGCTCCGACGCCCGCAAATCGGCTCAAGTTCGAATCCTATAGCGCCCAC